>Ga0306920_100001627_pt1 | contig 27995 bp, 20 predicted proteins | sample flu12Cox44000170_FD_204666 | JGI IMG/M metagenome (GOLD analysis project Ga0306920, IMG submission 204666) | Lab enrichment of tropical soil microbial communities from Luquillo Experimental Forest, Puerto Rico - flux4day.12C.oxic.44.000.170 (v2)... | ecosystem: Environmental > Terrestrial >... | reverse complement strand
CCATGTGCGCAGGAAATTTTACGATCTGCAGGAAGCACATCAATCGCCGGTAGCAATCGAAGCGCTGGAACGAATCGCGGGACTCTATGCCGTCGAGAACGATATCCGCGGACGAACGCCGGAAGAACGCCGCGCCATCCGCAATGCGCGGAGTCGCCCGCAACTGGAATCGCTGAAACAATGGTTCGAAGAGATCTTGGGCAAGCTATCGAGAAAATCGGATACGGCGCTGGCTGTTCGTTACGCTCTCGGGCGATGGGAAGCTCTGCTGCGTTACTGCGATGATGGTCGGCTGGAAATAGACAACAACGCTGCGGAGCGGGCGTTGCGCGTGGTGGCGCTGGGCAGAAAGAACTTCCTCTTCGCTGGCTCCGATGGCGGCGGAGAAAGTGCCGCAGCCATGTACAGCTTGATCGGAACCGCCAAGCTGAACGGCATCGATCCCGAAGGCTATCTACGAAACGTGTTGTCACGCATCGCCGAGCACCCGGTCAATCAGATCGATCAACTTCTACCCTGGAACATTGCTGCCGAACTCTCCGGCGACTCTCGGCGGGCCTAACGCAACAACAAATCGCTCGGAGACTATCCCGCCCTCAATCCTTTATGTCGAAGTGTGAATCAGGAGAGCGGCGGGTGGACTTTGATGAGTTGCAGCACCTAGCGAGGATCTATAAGAAGCCCATCTCCTATTTCCAGACCTTTTGATTCAGGTTCATGAATCCCGCCTTTTTTCGTAGAAATCCGACTCGAACTCCAAGGTTCAAGGCTTGCTAGCAGCAATTTTGCGCAGACCTGTTCAAAGGAGCCATCCTGTTTAGCCCGGGGCAGTCCTTTGGATCTTTTTTGCTTGATGCCACTCCGGCTTTTCGGTTGGCTTGCTGGTTGCGGCTTGGCTGAAAATTGTCAACATCGGCTCGTTTTTTATGTGTTACAAAGCTTGCTAACTAGTCCTCCCTTTCTCGTTATTCTTCATCGTTTTGAAACACGAATAAATGCTGAATGTTCAAGTATTTGCCCATGTCCGCCATGAATTTCAATCAGACAAATTCAAGCTATTCGGCGAACTGCATCTCGCCAATTTTTGCGGGCCCTGTCCAATTAACGCTACCTCCAAAAGCCCAATGATGTGATTGCACTCACTGCCTGCAAGGAATGAAAACGGGGGCCAAAAGCCCCCGTTCTGTTCTCTAGCTGTTCTCAAACAGAGAAGAACAAAGCTTATACCTCTTTCGCCGCAGGGCACGGCCTGCCTTTGTGTCCGTTCGTCCTGTGCCGCTTGATCTCTGAGTATAAACTCTCACGTCGTTGTTGCACTTCCGCGCGCTCTTCGTCCCCATGTACCAGATCGGGACTGAGCAGATTGAGTTTGTTATTCAAAGCGATGAGCCGACGCACCAGCTCGTCTTTTACCCGGCAGTTCATAAGTTCATTGTATCGATCCTCAGCAGCATTTTGTGTTTGACCGGATCTTCGCGTGCCGCAAACCTCATTGCAACTCTCGTGGCACCAGTCCTACCGACCACTCGATTTGGATTTGCCATTGCGGGTCAGGCAGTAGCTCGCGCATTTCTGCCGCTATTTCGGGTCAAACACCGTGGCACCCGTGCACTCAGCCTCAAACTGCGCCAGCTAGCGCTATAAGCTATTGCGATTAAAGAGGTTAGAGGGATTAAAGGTCCCGAGAAATCGCGCTGTATCGCCTCTAACTAAATGCAAATAAAGCAGTTAGCAGGCAAATGCTCTAAAAAATGCGCAAAAGGTGTCTTCTGAGCCAATAAACCCGATTTGCAGCAACTTTTTTTATCGAACGGGTTGAAAGGTCTATGCGCCGCAGAAAGAGTTGGAAGGTCTATGCGTCGCATTGTCGAATACGAATGGCAAGATGCGCTGCAAGACGCGGTTCACGAGCGTGACCCGCGCGAATTCGAAGGAAGGGTTCTAAGAGCCGAGATTGCCATTTTCGAACGAGTCCATTCGCCGTGTCGGGTTGATTCGATTGAGACGCAGTCGCTTTTCGACGCGCTCAAAGTATTGCGATTACTGAGAAGTTCGGCACATCGCGCAACTAGATCCACCTCGCCAATCAACTCACAGAGGAACTCGCACTCAGGAAGCTGAACCGCTGAACCGCTAGTTGATGCTCTAAACCATTTCCGGAGAGAAATACGGTTCGGCAGAAATAGGCTCGCGGCAATCAGGGCAGGTTCGAATAGAGGGTCTTGCCGCCTCTTTCCGCGACTAGATGCAAATGGCTGCCGTCAACAAGGGCTAGCAGGTGAGAGATACTGTCCCCGTCAGAGAGAACGTAGCAACGTTCTCTCGACTCCCATCGTCCTAGGAACTCCTGGTCGTTAATAAATACCGGAGGGCTGCCCGGAGCATATGATCCGTATTCCAGATTGTTGACGCGTCCATTCCAGAGCAACGCAGAACGGTTCGCGTAAAAGAACACCGAAGAAAAAGCATAATACTGCCCGTTGATAATCAAGTGGCCCTGGGATGAGCGAAGCAGAGCCTCCGCCAGTGGCCGGGACGAAAGGTACGGGTCGAATACCACCAGCGCCAGACGCGCAGCATGAATGAACAGCACCATGGCCAGTCCAATCATCGGATAGACGCGCGGGCTTCGCATGAATAAGGTCGCGACCGCGCCAACGAGAAATGCTAAACCAGCGACCAAAAGCGGTAGCTTCAAATAGGCAAATGATTCTAGCGTCAAATCTCCCATGTGCCCCAACGACAGCGTGTAAGCTTCCGGATGCTGCAGCAAGGCGCGGGAGATGTCTCCCGGCGCAGCCAGGTTCCTGACAAGAAGCAGAATACCAAGGACCGCCAAAGTACACAGCCCGAAGACTGCTCCGAGAACTCTCGTTCCAATCTCGGTCCAACGATTTTCTTCCGCAATGGCACAACCCAACAGTAAGGCTAAAGCAGGGTAGATGGGCATGGAGTAGTATTCTTGCGTCGTGGAGAAGCTAAAGAAGACTAGCAGGAATGCGACCCAGCAGAGTGCCAGCAGGCGTGTCCGAGAAGCCCGGTCCACTGGCTTGTAGTCAAGGCGCATTGCGGCAGGAAAATAGACGCTCCAGGGGAACAGCCAAAGGAGGTGCAGAGCCCAAAAGGCGAATCGCGGCACGGTGTTGTAGTCGCGCGGGTATCGGATATTTAAGAAGCGGAGGACGTGTTCGTTAATGAAATAAAACCAAAAAAAGCCGTGATACTCGCCGGGGCCAGCGTGAAGACTGAAGTTCAAGTAAGGCGGCATCCTCAACGTCGCAAGTACGTGCCAAGGCGCTGCGATTGCAAGCACTATCAGCGCTCCGCTCAAGGGGTGCAATCGTCTCCAGATGCTTCGAAAAAAAATCTGCCGCGTAATAGCAAGATAGAGAAGAACCCCTCCTATCGGCACTACAACGGAGATCAAGCCTTTGAGGAGCAGCCCTATGCCAAGGCAGATCGCCAAAATGGCAGCCCACCGTCGCGGATGCTCCTCTTTTTCGTCTGTGGAACGCTGAAATGCCCAAAAGGCTATGCACACTGTCAACGTCAGCATCACGTCCGGAATTTGAATGCGCGTAAAAAGGAAAAGGCCGATACAGGTAGAGATGGCCAGCCCTGCATAAAACCCTGCGCGAGTGCCGAACGCCCAGCGACCGTAATGCCACGCAAACAACGCCAGGAGGATCGCCCCGAGCGCCACGGGAATCCGCGCTGCCCAATCATGGACGCCGAAGATCCGATAAGAGAAGGCTATGAGCCAATAAATGAGAGGGGACTTTTCAAGATAGGGCACGCCATCCAGCCGCGCAATCGTCCAGTCACCCGACGCTAGCATATTGCGGGCAATTTGCGCCTGCACGGCATCTACGTCATCCATCAACGCGGGAGGCGAGAGGATACACCCCAAAAAGATGACGACCGCAAAGAACAGAACGACTAAACCGGACTCGAAACGCTCTCCAGAGCTTCTTCCGTCGTTTCTAGCTCGGGAGAGCTCCGTATATTCCATTGTCTCATCCATAAGAAAAGAATCAGCAATCCCCACAGGTGATATCCAACGTTGGCTCGGCATTCCAGGTGGTCGGCGATCAGGTGTTCGAGGGCTCCCGTTTGGAATAGATTCGTTTCTCTGGCTGCACCCGTACCGAGAGTATCGAGAAGCATAGGCCGCAGTGCGCCGCGAAACCAATCGTGCGTTGGAATATCCAGCCCTGTCTTTGCCCGATTGAGAATTGCAGGGCACAGTTTGTCTCTCATCAGGCTCTTCAAAACCACTTTTTGTTTCCGGCCATCAATCTTGAACTTGTCCGGCAGCGAAGCGGCGAATTCGACGATTCGGTGATCGAGATACGGTGGACGTACCTCGAGGGAATGCGCCATGCTCATGCGATCCACTTTCTGGAGCAAATCGTCGGCAAGGTAGTAGCGCTGATCGAAAGCCAAATACCGACTCAAACCACCGTAGCCATTCGCTCTGGGCAGCTCTTCTTGGAAGAGATCGTGAATCCTCGCATGGTTTGTGCGACTCAAGATTTTCTCTTGCTGAGCACGCGAAAAAGCGCCATTCCAGTAGGTATGCGCTTCATCCGGTGGCAGCAGTGAGCCCTCCACGAATCTTTTCAGTTTGTACTCCAAGCTAATCTTTTCGTTGGAGACCGGCCAATACCGCAACAGACTGCGAAGCGAACGGCGCAGATGGCTGGGAACAGCTCTCGCAAAACCCGCAAGCCGATCCGCTCGATACGTGATGTACCCGCCGAACAGCTCGTCAGCCCCTTCACCGCTAAGGGCCACCGTTACATGGCGTCGGCTCAGCATCGATAAAAACCAAAGAGGCACAGCTCCCGCGTCTGCGAAGGGTTCATCCGAGTAATACACCATCTCTTCAATGGTGCTCGGCAAGTCCAGGTTGGGATTTAAGTCCAGTTCGTAATGTTCCGTGTCATACCTTTTCGCGATGTCCCGCGCGTAGCGGCTTTCATCGAAGCTGCGACCCGCGAAGGAAATGGAAAAGGTCTTCAGGCGGGAAGGAAAGAGCTCACGCGCGTAATGCAGGATGGTGGTAGAGTCCACACCTCCGCTCAGCCAAACCCCGACGGGTACGTCAGCCAATAGGTGCTCGCGGATCGATTGCTTCAGGAGCTCGTCCAGAGCCTCTTCTGCTGACTCCAAAGTCCACCGATGGTTTACTTCAAATCGCGTTTTCCAGTACTGCTCCACCTGGATTTTTCCGTCTTTCCATTCCAAGAAGTGGCCTGGCGGCAACTTTTCAATGCCCTTAACCAGGGTGTGCGGACCGGGCACGTAGTTCAAAGCGAGATAATAATGAAGAGCAGTGAGATCCAATTCGCGCGGCAGATCGGGGTGCACAAAGAGCGCTTTCAGCTCGGAGCCGAAATAAATTTGTTGCCCTCTTTTGCAGATATAGAGCGGTTTCATCCCAAACCGGTCGCGAGCGAGAACGAGCCTTTTTTCGTCTGCGGTCCAGATTGCAGCCGCAAACATGCCATGCAGGCGGGGAAAACAGCCCTTGTCCCACTTCAGAAAAGCATGCAATAGGACTTCTGTGTCGCTGTGAGAGGAAAAACTACGGCCATCTGCTTCGAGCTCGGCGCGCAACTCTCGATGATTGTAGATCTCGCCATTGAAAACGAGTACGGTGTTTCCATCTTCACTCACTAGGGGCTGTCCCCCGGCAAACAAATCAATGATTTTCAGCCGGACCGAGCCCAGAGAAACACACTCGGACTCGTAGGTGTCCTGTTGATCGGGGCCCCTATGAACAAGGCAGTCCGTCGCACGCCGGATGATCGAGGGATCAAACGGCAAGCCGCTGTGGGTATAGCCAGATATACCACACACAGTTAAGTTGTCTCCTCAAACAAAAGAAAAGGTCGCCAGATACCGGTTGGCCTTGGAGGATTAGAAGCCTTGCAAAGTGCTGGAGGTTGCCCGCACTTTACCCCAGGACACCGAATTGAAGGGATTCTATCGCACTAAAGAAAATAGAAACAAGGCCGGTCCGAGTCTTTCACACTTCCGTGATACGTCTTTGTCAAGAGCTCTCCAGACGCGTAACGAAGGTCAACAAGCGGTAGTGTCCAGCTTTTTTCGCACATTTCTTGTGGTGTAGATCCGGTAGTGCTTCGGCTCCCGTAGGGGAGCCGAAAGTTTTCTGCACGGCTAATCATGCCGCGGCGCTCAATTCCGCCAGGCGGTTCATGTTCATGTAGCGCTGTGTGCCCCACCTGGAGCCAGGCACGGCTCCTCATTCTGATAGCAGGCTGAGAGTTGGTTTGCGGCAAAATCGTGCGACGCGAAGACTTCTGAGGAGCATCTGCCCAGCAATCCTGAGGACTACGAATATTATTCAAATGTCCCTGACGACCTCAACGGTTGGGCCGGCCACCGAAGCAGCCAAGATATCCAGAATATCGCCAACTTATTCACAACGGCGCAAGCCAGCTCTACAAACAGCCAGATAAATTCGGAGAATGCTTTTCGCTTTGGACAGCCACCTCTGATTCCACACGAATCTTAGGCCAGGGCGGCTTCTACGGCGCCTGTGCCTGGGCGTAGCACTGAATCTGCGTTGTTTTTCTGTGAGAATAGGGGAGTACCCGCAGGAAAACGCAAATTGAGCCTATCTTCGGCGTACCTTCGCCCTTATGGTTCCTTCACTGCGGCCGATGCGGAAACACCTGCAGGCGAGCGTGCGTGAATTTGCTAGTGATTGATTTTTGGCGACGGACATGGGAAACGATCACCACGGTCGAAGTTCACGGGATGGCGTCGTGGCGCGACGGCTCTTCGCGGGGTGCCGCGTTGCGATCGTGGCGGAAGCTCGAAAGCGCGCGGTAGACCTGGCGCCGGGCGCGATTGACGCCACCGAGGGGCCGATGCTCCGGCAGGCAGCGCCAGGGGTTAAACGAGAGATTGTCTCCAAATTCCTGCTGTCCTGGCGTATCGAAAGTCTGCTGGAAAATCTCCAAGGTCGCGACCTTTTGAAACGGCGCATCCCGCTCCCGCCATGCCACCCCAGGATCCTCGATCGGCATCCGACGTGGATCGCCCTGTAGCTGCACCATGAAATCGAAGCTGGCCGACCCGCGGTCCAGCCGCGCGCGCAAAGCCTCACGCAGATAGTCCGGGTGGGAGCTCGGGATGGCTGTGCGCTCATTGCCCGTCGGCTTTAGCATGTATTTGACGGCCCGCGAGCCCAAGAGGTACGGCGTAACGCTGAAGTACTGGATATCGAGCGGACTGCTGTGTTTCTTCAGCGAGCGGAACAGATTCCAGCCTACGCGAGGATGGGTCAGGCAGAAACGCAGCACGCGACCACGCACCACGGCCTGAATCAATCCGTCGAACTCGGCCACGTCCTTGGTGACAAAGGCGTCGTGGCTGATCAAGATGAGGTCGTGTGTTAAGCAGTCCTCCTCCCCATCGATGAGCTTGGAGCCAGGCACTTCCAAAAGCTTGATAGCCGCACCTCGAATGTCCCGGCGCGCATCGGGCGATACATTCCCTTCCTGGTTGGAAAACCTCACCCAGGCCTTGTAGTTTTTCTCTTCCGCGAACAAGCCGACCGAGAGACCTGCGTCGAGATTCGGCTCGATCTTGAACAGGGCACGGACGCAGCCGTGCATCTTCGGGTGTGCGTCGCGCAGAGTTTTGCCCTCGACGTAGTCGCGCTTCATCTTATTCCGCAGCGTGTCGATCAGATTGTCGATGTGGAGTTGCTCGTCGGGTGGTGGCGCTTCGAGCTTTTCGGCGGCCCCTGAGTAATCGAGGCCGTTTCTGAGCAGCCTGACCACCGGAATCGACGGCATGAAGAAGTAACTGCTCCCCACCACGCGGACAAAATTCTGCATGTTTGTGCAGCGCGCGCCGAGCCCTCGCTTGACGTCGCTCTGCGGCTCGAAGCTCCATGGATCGGCGCCGAGCTGTGCGGCCGGGCGCCGCAGGCCGAGCAACGGATCGGGGTCGCTATTGAGGCCCGCGAACTTGGCATTGTTACACCATTGTTGTTGGATGAATTCGTACTGTCGGTCGATGTTTGCGTTGAAGCACAAAAACTGCAAGCCTCGCTCCGTCCCCTCCTCGGCTTTTTCAGCCGTCTTCGCTTTCTCAATCAGATCGGGCACCTCCATTGAGTCGGCCAAGGGCAGGCCGTACGGGCGTCCGCGCCGGACGATGCGATGCAGATTGGCGAGTTCCAGCGATTCTTCCCGGGTTTCGCCGAGCAGCCAGTCGCGCGGATTGCTGCGACGGATATGTGAGGCAAAAGGGCAGCGGGCCCCATAGCGGTCGTTGTCCTGATCGTTCGCAAGGTAAGTGAAATTGTCCTCGTCCGCCGCGCGGGCGTCTTTTGGGTCTTCCTTCGGGTACCGGACGAGCGGCGCTCCGCTCGGCCAGCGCCCGACCATTTTGCTGGCGACGGTCACTCCGCCGTGCTCGGTGCAGTAGCGCCAGAAGGCCGCGACGTCTTGCTCGAGCTGCCGGAAGACCAGGTAGCTGCCGTTCAGGCCGACGTTAAAGCCGCGCGAGCTTACTGGACTGTTCGAGACATTGCCGTAACCGTCGCGATGACCGAGTAGGAATTCGCCGGCAGCAATGGTGTTGCCCTCGAGCTCCACGCGGCCACTGCCCTTGATCGTCGGCTGCGCAATGCCATCTCGAAATCCAAAATGCTCCTTTCTACGCGGCAGAGTGGTCCCTTCCAGATCTCTGACAAGCTTGAGGCCGACCGCTTCGCCCTCTAGCCGGTACTTCTCGGCGAAGCGAAGCACATTTTCCTTGCTCGTCGCGTACACCAGAAGAGCAATGTGCACAGGCGAAGCCTCGTTTCCCCATTCCCAATTCGAAGGATCGCTGGCGTCTACGTCTCCGTTGACACGGGCGCGATACGCGTTATCCGAACCCTGTACAAACGGGGTCGAGAAACGCTCGCAGAGAGCCTTGTCAACGCCGAGTGCGCGCAGGCCTCGAAAGGTGAAAGCGATGTTGATGAACGCACTGGACGGCGCGGCGTCGTTCCAGGCAGTCTCCGCCGAGGTGAGAGGCAAGTCGGCGAGCCAGCTGAGGAGCGCGGGACTCGCTTTGCGCACTTGGAAGAGCAGAAAGCGTGCCTCGGGAACTTGTGCGTAACCCTTCAGGATGAGTCCCTGAATTTGCTGCAGCGGCAGCGCCGGCTCGCGAGTCTCCTCATCGCTATAGAGCCGATCGGCAGCCAGCCGATCGACCCCGCGCAGCCGGAAAAGCCAGCTGACGGCGTCGATCGAGGGACGATCGGCGAGACCTCGCCGAATCTCCGTGTTGTCGTTGATATTGACGATGGAGAGGCCCGGGTAGGCGCAGTACCAGACCTCAGTAGGGAGCTGGTGATACCGCGTCCAGGCAAGGAAGCGCGCAGCGTCCCGCGAGCCGGCCTTGAGCAGCCAGGTAGTGCGCGGGTAGCGCACCGTGTTGCTCCACACCGCGGTAAGCCCGCTGCTCGCCTGATCGATGAAATCTCCGAGGTAGCTTTGCCACGAGCTGTCGAAGTTGCTAAAAAAGAGCACACCTCGGTTCGGAATCAAGCACCAGCGCGCGAAATGGATAGACGGAATCCCGCCGAGCTTGCCCTTGTTGTAAATGTTGGTCGCCAAGAGCTGCAAAAACCAAAACACGACGTGAATCAGCACCCAGCGCAGCGGCCCCGGCTTGATGGCGACGAGGTGAGTCAGTTGATTTTGCAGGAAGTAATTTTCGTCGGCGGACGCGACGACAAAGTCTCGGTGCGTCTGCGCCGATAACACCGGCTGAAACTGCGGATCGGTCCGCTCGAGGTGACGGAAATAGCGAACCGTTAGCGCGGCCAACACAGCGCTCCCCAAAAGGAACCACTTCCCGACGATGAACGTGGCGGCCGAAAGGAGCGACAGGGCAAGAACGGAGATCGCAATCTTCGTCGCGAGGACCTTGCCCGACAGATCGGGCTGCCCCGGAAACTTCGGCAGCTTGGGATAGTCTGTGCTCAGCTTCTTGAGGACTTCCTCGCGCACGGCTTCCGCCGCCATGCGAGTAAAGTTGTTGCCATCCAAGATGGCATTAACGCGACGGCGAAGCTCGGCCTCCCAAAAGATCTGATTTCTACTTCGTCCCGACGAACCGACGTAAAAGGTGCTCGCCGGCACGCGGTGCTTTGCGAAATACCTTTCGAGGTTTCCGGGCCCTGAACGATAGCCCTCACAACATTGGAAGATCCGGTCGAGCCCCGACTCGGCGTGGTGAACCAGGTCCTCGACGTGATGGCGGTAGGCGCGGCTTTGGCCGCACTTATCGTCACCCTCCGGACCGTCGTAGTCGGTGGCGAAAGCAAGCATGGGTTCGGTCCGCGAGTTCTGATCAAGCAGAACGAAGCGGGCGTAGTGAACAGTCTCGATGTCTTTGAAGGAGAGGATTGGCTTCGACGGCGGCTGCCCCGCCATACCGGCAATGGTTTCCCGGCCGATCTCCTGCAAGAGCTCCTTGAGCTGCGCCAGCTTGCCGGGGTCGACCGGCGCGAGCACGAGCATCGCGAACTGACGCGTGGCTGTCGTCTTGGATGGTGTCACCATGTTTAACCTCCTTGGCTAATAATCCCATGGGATATTAGCAAGTTACATTATTACCTTCAGATGGGATACACGGAAGTGAGTAAAAATGTGATGCAGCCCACGGATTTAGACAGTCAGAGCCTCGTTTTTAGTTAGAACTTCAAAACTCAAGAACGCATCATTCGGGGTTACCGACTCTTGGGTATACGTTTCGAGCGGACTCTCTTGCTGGTTTTATAAGTACAACGGACGACGGACGCATCCGATGTAGGTGAAGATCGACCAACTTTCGTTGGTGGTGAACGGCCCTACGCTTGCCTTAAGAACTCGAGGCGTTAGGTAAGGAGACTTGAGCTGAAGAGCTTCAACGTCTCGTTGGCTGACTGCAGCATACTCTTCCAGCGCTCGAAGTCATTAAGGTTTTCCGTCACGAGAGTAGCGTCCGCACGCGATGCCTCTAGCGCAATCAGGACGTCGCGAAAATGCCGAACGAAGTCCATTTGTCCAGAACTCCCTCTAGCACGTCGCAAAACGTTACCGGTCTCGATCCAGGAAGAAGCGGGAGGGTGAGAGAAATGGCCTAGAGCTTGATGGGCCTGGCAAAGGCGATCTAGTGTTCGTTTCTCCCTCTGATCACGCGTGCCGGCATAGAGCTCGGCGGCGACTACTGCGCAGAGGATGGTACTTCATTCGCATTCGCCGCGATAAAAAAAGCAAAAGCCGTCAGCCGGGCCGCGCGGTTCTCATGGCTCGACGTGGATTCTAGTTATCGATTCTGGGCGAGATATTAGATTGCACCAAAATAGTGCGAAGTCCTAAAAGTGTCATAGTTTTCCGTTCAAGTCGGGACAAGACGAATCAGGACCAATCAAGAAATCAAGACGTGGACTGCGTAAGAGGTTCAGAGGATTGAGAGAGGAACGGCGGCAACATTGCCTTGTCTTGAGAATCAAAGAGGCTTACCTTCTTTGAACGCTTGTTTGGCGGCGATATCTGCTCGGAAAAGGTTGGTTCCCATCGGCGTCAAGACAGTAGCTATTGCGTTGTTAAGTCAGTATGGGGTGGCCGATGAAAATGAAGAGGTATGCCAACTTCGATGACTACTTCGTTGACCAGTCGCCAAAAAACCGCTCGGTCATCCGCGCCCTGCGCGCGTTCGTGGAGCGCGTTGCGCCAGGACTCCGGGAGTCGGTGAAGTGGGGCAACGGCTGCTGGGTGAAGGGCAGCGTGGCTGTGTCCTATGTATACTCGGCTCCGGATTACGTCCAGTTTGGTTTCTTCCGCGGCTCTGCGTTGCAGGACCCGCACGGACTTCTCGAGGGGAAAGGCCAGTACGTGCGGCACATTAAGGTGCGCAAACCCTCCGACATCGATGAGGACGTGTTCGTGCCACTCTTGCGGCAAGCGGCGCGGTGAAACAAACGTCGCCGAATTTCATGGCCCACATAGTGAGCGTTATATTAGTTAGCGGTATCGAGCCATAAATTCCATTGCACCAAAATAGTGCAGTGTCATAAAAGTGTCATGGTTTTCCGGTCAAATCAAAGCAACAACTAGCCATGAATCCATGAATCAACATCCGCGTGCTATTCGAGCTGTCGGTAGTGTCTCAGTTTGAAATATCCGCCTTGGGTGGAAAGTGGACCTCTTCCGAGCAACGTCGGCTTTAAGCTATGCTGAAGAACCTGGAGAGGAGGTTGGGTGCATGGCAAAGCTCGTGTATGGATTGAACCAGTCCCTGGACGGCTACGTCGACCACCTGAAAATAGGGCCACCCCGTCCCGCGCTCTTTCGTCACTTCATCGAGCAGGTGCGCGGCCTGACGGGCATGCTGTACGGTCGCCGCATTTACGAAATAATGCGTTATTGGGACGATGACCTTCCCGACTGGGACGCGGAGGATCGCGACTTCGCGGCGGTGTGGCGGAGCCAGCCGAAGTGGGTAGTGTCGCGTTCGCTGAAGTCAGTCGGCCCCAACGCCACACTGGTCGAGAATGACATCGAGGCGGCGGTACGTGGGCTGAAGGCTCAGCAAGTTGGGGAGATTGATGTTGCAGGACCAAACTTGGCAGGAAGCCTAACCGACCTTGGTCTTATCGATGAGTATCGACTCTACCTCCGCCCCATCGTGCTTGGTCGTGGCACGCCATTCTTCGCCGGCCCCCGGCCGCCGCTCCGCCTTGCGGCCAGCGATGTAATTGGCGAGGAAGTGGTCAGGTTGACGTATGTTCCTGCTTAATCGCGCCTCGCCCCACGGACCGCGCCGACTCGTCAGGTCCGCTTTGTGTTGAAACGCGAATTTCAAACTGAGACAGTACCGAGCTGTCTAATAGCTTGACTTTGGCGCGGCTCGGCATATTGTATCGATAATCTGCAGAGCTGATTTCAACCTTGCTGGACAGGATTCACTAGACAGTTTTCGGCGACGTGAAACTACGAAGGTTGGACGTTTGGTTCAAGACCTGAGGCTCAGGAGTTCTTCAATGGCACAAACGCCATCCGCAAAACCGGAACTAAAGCTTGAGACTGTGACCAGTTCAGAAGAAACGCTTATCCGATGCATTGGCAAGCTGACATACGCAAATTGCGAAGTGTTGCGGAGTACGGTGCACGGTCTACTTCCTCAAAAAAAACGTTTGGTGTTGGATCTAAAAGACATGACCTACCTGGATAGTTTTGGTCTCGGAGTGTTGGTGGGAGTGTATTTGTCCGCCAAACGGCAGGATTGTCAGCTGAAGCTCATCAACGTGGACGAGCAGGCGAAGAACCTTATACGAATTACGAACCTGACTTACCTCTTTGACTGACAAGACGAATACAGAGAAGGCCGATAATTGCGTCTTAACGACTCCAAACGGGGACATCGATTGCACCAAAATGGTGCAATGTCATAAAAGTGTCATAGTTTTCCGTTCAAATTCAAGCAGAACGAGTCCAATGTCGGAGAAAGTGTCTGGATTCCAGTTTGTGTGTCAGAACCTGCAAGCCGCCATGCCGCCACGTAATTCCCCCGCAGTTTTGTACCGCACCAGGCGGTCCTTTTCGAGCGCCTTGTTAATGATGCGTTCGAGTGCGCCAGGAAGCTCGGGATTCAGCTGGCGGACTGGAATCGGCAGGTGTCCGAGGATGGCGTTCTGAAGCTCCTGCCCGGTGGCGCCTTTAAAGGCGCGTTGACCCGTGGCCATTTCATAAAGCACCAGCCCAAAGGAGAACAGGTCGGAGCGCCCGTCCAGGGGTTCTCCGCGGATTTGTTCCGGGGACATGTAACCAGCAGTGCCAAGTGCGGCACCGCCTTGTGTAAGTGTAAAATCGCGATTGTGTGTCTGACCGGAAATTGAATCCCCCGCAGCGGCATGCTGGCCATCCCGGGCGTCAGAGTCCTGACGCTTTGCCAATCCAAAATCGAGGATCTTGGGCTGGCCGCGTTCGGTGAGGAAGATATTTGATGGCTTAATGTCCCGGTGGACGATGCCCTTCGCGTGAGCGGCTTGTAGGGCGTCGGAGATTTGAATGGAAAGTGCAAGCAGTTCTCTTGTGGGTAGCGGTCCACGTTCGATGCGACTCGCTAAGGTTTCTCCCTCCAGCAATTCCATCGCAATAAAGGGCTGGCCTTCGTATTCATCAGTGTCATAAATGGTGCAGATAGCAGATATTGGGGTGGTTTAGTGTTTTTCGGATTCTGATTCGGGACCAGGAGGTCGACCGTTCAAGTCGGGTCCACCTTCTGGCAGCGCGAATGGAATCCTAGAACCTGAAAAATGAGGTTATCTTCGGCGTATTTTCGCCCTAAAGTTATCCGACAGCTCCTGCGGAATTCCTTCTAGGATGTAGAGGCACGCGAGCGTGAATCGTTGTTCCTTGCTGTAGCTTCGAATCAATAAAGAGCTGCCCATCAACTAGTTTCAATCGTTCCTTCATACTGGTGAGGCCGAGCCCATGACTACTAATAGTATGCTCCGGATCAAAGCCTACGCCTGAATCACGCACCGTTAGAGCGACTTCATTTGAGCCGTCGCAGAGCGAGACTTGGAAGTGTCGAGAGCCACTGTGCTTCACCGCATTTTGCAGGGCTTCCTGCAGTACTCGGAATACGCAAACGGACACTTCCTTCGGTAGATCCTTGGGGACGCTTTCGGAGTGAAAGTCAATCTCGACATTCTGCAGCTCGGAAAGCTCGCGGCAGAAACCGGCACACGCCGCTTCGAGTCCGAGGTATTCCAGCTTTGAGGAGTGTAGTCGATGCGATAGGGCCTGGATCTCGTTCCCGATTTCTTGAACCTGCATCTGGACATCTTCGAAGCTGCTCGCTCGGCCCTTCGAAGAGGCACGGTCCTGTTTCAAGCTTTCTAGACTCACGGCCAAGATAGCTATCCTCTGATTGATATCATCGTGTAGTTCTCTGGCAATCCAGGTCCGTTCCTCCTCATGGGCTTCGATCAGTCTGCGACTGACAGTGGAGAGAGCCTCTTCTGCCTGTTTGCGCTCCGTCACATCAACGGCCACGCCGAGCATCCGCCTTGCCTCACCATTTCTGCGATATTCGAACTTCCCTCGGGAAGCAATCCAACGTGTTGTCCCATCCGGGCGAACAATACGAAACTCCCTGACGAAGGGCGTACGGTTTTGCATTGCGTCGGCAACCGCGTCCGAGACCCGCTGTTTGTCTTCAGGGTGAACGTAACGATAGAAATCCCCAGACGGCCCATCGAAATTATCCGATGAAATGCCGAACATGTTTCGCACATCACCGAACCAATAAGCGCTTGGCTGCGAGATCCGTCTCCCACCCTACGGATTCACCCGATTCCATCGATAAGTGAAGCCTCTCATTGCTACGAGCCAACTCCGTTTCTGTTTTTCTCCTTCTCGCTCGTTGCCACAGAAGCGCAGAGATGGCCAGTGCTTGTGCTAAGATCACGAAAATGCCGACCAAGACATACTGTCTATACAGTTGCCAAAAGTTCGGTGGCCGGTTGAGGACGATGCTGCCTGGTGGTAAGTCGCTCTCCCTTAGCCCCCAGCGCCGCAGGGCGCCCCAATCGAACATGTAGACATTGTTGCTCGTGACTATGGGAATGTCCTCCGGTTTCTCACCGTTGAGAACTCGCACAGCCATTTGGGCAGCAACGCGAGCGTCGTCGGCCCAGTTCACCAAGTCGCCACCCACGGTTCCGCCCCTAAGATCTACATCGTCCGTGACGAATACCGGCGCATTCGCGGCACTGGCCACGAGCGGTACCGACTGGGCTGAGTCAATAAAGCGTTCTCCCGCTGCATCTTGTGTGAGCGCAGTGTGATAGACAATCGTATTGGTCGGCAGGTGTCTGAGACGCTCGAGGAGCGCGGGCATAGTTAAGTCCGTGAGATAGGTGAATTCAAGCTTCGATTCGTAGCTGTGGAAACTCTGCTTAGCGATGGCTTCCCAACTGGCGTCAAACGGACCTATGCCACCGACGACCGCCACGTGCCTGGTACCAGGTAGCAAGCGCAACGCCGCATTCAAAGTGTCCTCCGGACGTAACTTACCCAAAACACCCGTAAAGTGCAGGTCGCGATTTAGATGTTCGGGAATCTCCCCTAGAATTGTGCAGAAGATGATTGGGGTATCGCGGAGGAGCTCTTCATCCAATTCGCCTATGAACTTGAGGGATGCCGATCCGGCGGCGATGATCAGGTCGGGCTTGCGGTCTGAATAGGTTTGAATGAAATGTTCGCGAAAGCGCCGCTGGGAGGCTTCGTCCGGAAACAAGGCAAGTTCCAGACTTTCCTGATAAAGCTCAATTTGGTAACGCGATTCTTGTAGACCATTGAAGAGTGTCTGATCGATTTCTGCATAGCCGGGCGACGAGACGATGCCAAGATCGTTAAGAATGAGCACGCGCCGTACTTGTTTGACCTGGGCGGCGGCAAAGCATTGCGGAAGCAAGAAAAACGCAAGCCAGACAGCCATCAACGGCCAATAAATCCCGCCGCGATGTTTCTGGCCAAAGTATTTGCGGGCACCCGAAACAAGCAATCGATTTGGCGTTGCTTGCCGAGTCAGCCATCGAAGTGAAAATCTGCACATTTCTTCATTGCCTGTCCGAGTGCTTAGGCCCTGGACGACATAGCTCCTCGAACCGGTCGAGTCCACAGTGTGAACGCCCGTACACGAGAAAGTTCAAGCGCCGACCTTGGCATCTCTATTGCCCATGTCGGCACGAAGAACTAGCATTATTAGGCGCGGTGCAGCATACCACCCCTCGAAACTCAGCCGAAAGTGGCATCGATCAGCTTGCCAGAATGAGGACCTACATGAGCAATGGGCGAAGCGTGCGCCTTCGATTTTGTTGCTTTATGTCTTGGTGGGGGCTGGCAGCGATTTGTGGAGTCTGCGCAAATGGCCAGACCGCGTCAACGGGGGCACTGTCTGGAATAACTCTGGGACCCTCTGACGCGGTTCTCGCCGGGGTGAATATTCGACTCACCGAGGGTGCCGGGCGTGAGACAAGGTCTACCATATCTGACGAGGAAGGTAGGTTTGCCTTTCTGCTTTTGGCGCCTGGCACATATCAGCTGCAAACTGACAAAATTGATTTCGAACCTCTTCGACTCAACAACCTACGCATCACGGTAACCGAAACAGTTCGGGTCGAACTTCGTCTCCGGCTACCGAACCGGTTCGAGCGGGTTGAAGCGATTTCGGACCCGTTGCTGGTTCAAACTGACACCTCTGCCTTGGGCCGCGTAGTGAACGAAAGAGCAGTGAGCGGCCTGCCTTTGGTCACAAGAAACTTTGCGCAGATAGCCGGACTTTCTCCCGGAGTGGTGGTCGGGGTCTACAACGCCGGAGAGCTAGGCCTTGGTGGGACTGCGCTTTCACAGATCGCTAAATCCAATGATGGAATCTACGTGCACGGGTCACGATCCTATGACAATAATTTCCAACTAGATGGCATTAGCACAAGCGACGTGCAAGGCAGTGCATCGGGAAGCGGCGGAATCCCAGTACCCAACCCAGATGCGATCCAAGAATTCAAAGTGCAAACGGGGCTTTATGACGCTGCTTTTGGGCGCTACGCGGGCGCAAACATCAGCGTGATCACCAAGAAAGGAAGCGACAAGTATCACGGAACCTTGTTCGAGTTCTTGCGCAATAATATCTTCAACGCGAACGACTTCTTCCTGAACGAAACCGGCCAGCCGCGGCCGGATCTCAAACAAAATCAGTTTGGGTTCACCCTCGGCGGGCCGATCAGAAAGGAAAAACTGCATTTTTTTGGGTCCTATCAAGGTACGCGCCAAACCAACGGATTGGCAGCTGGCCAAGACAGGACCGCCTGTTCGGCTACCTTGAGTACGCCTCCCATAACGAATGACAGGTCTGCCGCAGCTCTCGGAAATCTATTTGCGGGCATGAGCGGCGCATTCGGGGGAGTAAAGGTTAATTCAAACGGTTCGAATATTAACCCCGTAGCCTTGGCCCTTTTGAATTTTAAACTACCAGACGGAACGTTTCTAATTCCAACGCCTCAAACCATTAACTTGTCGAAGCCGTTTGCTCAGCAGGGCTTCTCTGCTTTCACCGAACCTTGTCAATTCACGGAAAACCAAGGTCTAGCCAATGGCGATTATGTTGCCTCAGCCAAAAGCCGATTCGCTGGACGATTGTTTCTGTCAAATGACAGTGATCGTGTCACATTCCCCGGCAACGGCTTAAACCCATCGGGCAACATCCCCGGTTTTCCAAGCCCCAGCGATTCCGGCTTCAGAGTGGTCTCTCTGGAGAATACATACGCGCTAACCAGCAACTCGCTGAACGAGGTACGGGCCGGGTATGTACGCACGCGTACCAAAACGGCCGCGATAGCTCCGTTCAAGTGGTCTGACGTTGGCGTGTCTGAAGGCGAAATGAGCCTAAATAATGAACTGCCGAGTCTGAGCATCCTCGGTTCAGTCAGTGTCGCTTCAGGATTTCCACGATCCATCACGCAAAACAGTTTCGTGTTCGACGACGTATTCAGTTTCGTTAAAGGTGCTCAAAGCGTACGATTAGGAGGTTCGCTCACCAGATTTCAGGACAACATAAATCTCTTCGGGCTCGGCTCATTTGTGCACTTTCTCTCTTGGCCGGACTTTTTGCTTGGGCTCGACGCAGTCTCCAACGGCACCGCGTTCAGCAACGTATTTGCCTCGTTTGATGTGTTCGGACTGACGGATCGCGAGTATCGGGCTTGGGAAGGCTCAGGGTTCGCAGAGGACACCTATCGACTCAGCAAGTCACTGACCATAAATGCTGGTTTGCGCTATGAACGCTTCGGCCAGTTCGGTGATCAACTCGGCAGAAACTCCAGCTTTGATTTTAGTAAGGCCGATCCCAACCCGCCGCCTGATGGAAGTTTTGCGGGCTACCTTGTCGCTTCCAATTTTTCCGGTGCCTTGCCCCCGGGCGTCGCACGCGTGAGCAACACCTTTGGGAATTATGGCAATGGACAGAACATGATCGCGCCTCGGTTTGGTTTTGCATGGCAGCTGTTATCGCGTAAGACGCCCGTCGTACTTCGAGGAGGGTACGGCGTTTACTATTCCAGAACCACAGGACAAGCCTTCTATCAGAGCGTGTTTGGCGCCCCGTTCTCTCAATTTCGGCTTAACGCCGGCGCATCAAACTCCAACGCCAGGTTTGAGGCGCCATTCATACAGCCGTTTCCGACACCTGCTTCTTTTCCCATGTTTCCGGCGTATTCCCCTCCTTCCAATACCACCATCTATGGCGTCTCCCCCAGCTTTCGGCCCGCAATGGTCCAACAGTTTTCACTAAATTTGCAGACCGAACTGCATGCGGGTTGGCTCTTGGAAGTAGGATACGTAGGCACTCGCGGAACACACTTGGTACGGCAACGTTCGCTGAATCAGGCGTTGTCGGCTTCCACGAGTCAGCCGATAAGGGGACTGACAGTCAATACAGTTGCGAATATTCCCTTGCGAATTCCGACTCTTGGAATTCCCCCAGACTCTCTTCAGGAAATGGAATCGGAAGGAAACTCCTGGTACAACGGGCTTGAAGTCAGTCTCACTAAGGCGATGAGCCACGGCCTACAGTTTCTTGGGTCCTACACTTTCTCCAAGACCTTGGATACGGACGGCGCCGATATTAATTCCACAGCCTCAGGAAATGCGCTTACATTGGGAAACCAAAACTCTCCGATTGAGCGGTGGGGAACGGCGAGCTTCGATCGCGCCCATCGGTTCGTTTTTAGCGAAACTTGGAGTCTCCCAAGCCCATCGTACGGGTTTCAGCACACGGTACTCGGCGGGTGGAGTTTGGCGGCTCTAGTGACCATCCAGTCTGGCAGTGCTCTGACCATTGGCGACACCAATGCCAACAATGTCTTCGGCATAAGTGAAGATCGGGCAGAGTTGACGGGCAACTGCTCCAGAAATCAATTGGTGACCCAAGGCACGATCGGCTCAAAACTAAACAACTATTTCAATGCTTCGTGTTTCACAACTCCGCCCGTGATCGGCGCGGATGGCATCGGAACGGCGTTTGGAAATAGCGGAACAGGAATACTGCGAGGGCCAGGCCAAGCGAATCTAGATCTTGCTGTATCGAAGGCAGTGGCTTCTCCCTGGCCGCACGAAAACAGTACCCTTCAGTTTCGCGCGGAGTTTTTCAATTCCCTCAACCATCCACAGTTCTCAAATCCTGACACCAACTTCACTTCTCCGACGTTTGGCGTTATCAGCAGTACGGCCGTGAATCCTCGTGTCATACAACTGGCGCTAAAATTTGCATTTTAGAAATGAGCGCGATCGAGCTGTAGGTTCGAACTAGGATACTTGAGTTAGCTTTTACTCTCCCGCAACCTGTCGGCGCGTCATCCGGGCCAAAAGTTCGTCTTTCGAGATCTGCAGCGCGACCTCAGGCTGCAACCGCGCGAAGAGATCGATAGCTCGCGCAATGACGCCCGTCCATCCGGTTTGATGGCTTGCGCCGAGACCAGCACCATTATCACCGTGGAAATACTCATAGAATAGAATGTAGTCCTTCCAGTGCGGGTCTTCCTGAAACTTCTTTGTTCCGCCATAGACAGGGCGCTTCCCGCCTGCATCGCGCAGAAAAATGCCCGCAAGCCTCCGGGATATTTCTTTGGCCACTTCAAACAGTGTAAGGTGCTTACCGGAACCAGTTGGGCATTCCACCTTAAAATCATCACCATAAAACTGATAAAGATTGAGCAACGCACGGAGGATCAAGGCATTGACCGGCATCCAAACTGGTCCACGCCAGTTGGAGTTTCCCCCGAACATTCCGGTATTGGATTCCGCCGCCAGATATTGAACTCGGTATTCGTCGTGCCCGACGTGAAATACGAAGGGATGATCTAGGTGATAACGCGAAAGAGAACGGATACCGTGCGGTCCAAGGAATTCATTCTCGTCAAGCATGTAGGACAGGATACGTTCAATCTTTCGCTTGTTGCAGACCGACAAAAGCCGTCGCCCGTTGTAGCCAGCGAAAGACTCATCCGCCGGACTGATATGTCTGACCACCTCGGGATGGCGCTTTGCGAACAGATCGATCAACTCCTTAAACCGCGGATGCCGCTGAATGACGTCGGGCTCGAAGACGGTCGACGCGCAGAGGGGGAGCAACCCAACCAGGGAACGAATCTTTAAGCGCACGGCTTCTCCGTTCGGCAATCGGAGCAGATCGTAGAAGAAGCCGTCCTGTTGGTCCCACATTTCGTCGTGATTGACCCCGATTCTGTCCATGGCATAGGTAATCCAAAGGAAATGCTCCAAGAAGCGGAAGGCAATCTCCTCGTACATGGGATCGGTTTCAGTTAGGATAAGCGCAATCTCCAACATATTCTGACAATAGAAGGCCATCCACGCCGTTCCATCGGCCTGCTCTAAATGGCCGCCTGTCGGGAGTTGCGCGCTACGGTCGAACACTCCAATGTTATCTAGACCAAGAAATCCGCCTGCGAACACGTTGCGGCCCTCCGGGTCCTTGCGGTTTACCCACCAATTGAAGTTCAGCATTAAGCCCTGGAAAGAGCGCTCTAAGAAGCGAATATCGCTTCGCCCTAGCTCCTTTTCCATGTTGTAGAGAAAAAGCGTGGCCCATGCGTGGACAGGCGGGTTGACATCGCTGAAATTCCATTCATATGCAGGAATCTGTCCGTTCGGATGAGAATACAGATTCCTGAGCATCAGAAGGAGCTGATCCTTGGCAAAATCAAAATCTACCAAGGAGAGCGCCAGCGTGTGAAAGGCAAGATCCCAGGCCGCATACCAGGGGTACTCCCACTTGTCAGGCATGGAAATGATGTCCTTGTTGAGCATGTGAAACCATTCGCGGTTGCGGCTTTTGCGCTCGGTGCCCAGCAATGGGTGGGCATTGTGCTCATCCAGCCATTCATCTAGGTCGAAGTAATAATATTGCTTGGTCCAAAGCATTCCGGCGAGGGCTTGCCGGTGCACCCGACGTTCGTCTTCGGTCAGAGAAGGAGGCGAGATGCGGTTGTAGAATTCGTCGGCATCAGCCAAGCGCGCAGAAAAAATAGCATCAAACTTATCGAATGATTTTGACGCGGATTGCGCGCTCAGTCGCAATCGCACGACCTTAGTGCCGCCCGCAGGGACTTCGAGGATATAGTAGGCCGCCGCTTTCGTCCCAACTTTAGATGGATTTACGGCATCGGTCTTGCCAGACACCACATATTCGTGAAACGCATCCTTCACGTAAGGGGAAGGATTGGGTTGGCCCCACAAAAGACTGGCGTGAGATTCATTCTCCGTGAAGAGAAACTCTGGATCGCCTTCGCAGCTTAATATGCGAACGCCAAGCTCTGGATGTTTCGCTTGAACCGATCCGTCTTTGCTCAGTCCGATCGAGGGTTTCGATGCGTTACGTTCCCAGCTCCAAGTATTGCGGAACCATAGTGTGGGGAGCACATGGAGGATAGCTGACTCCGGGCCTCGGTTATAAGCCGTGATGCGTATCAGCAAGTCCTCGGGGTCAGCCTTAGCGTACTCGACAAAAACGTCGAAATATCTGTCATCATCGAATATACCGGTATCGAGCAGTTCATACTCGAATTCTTCCCGCGACCGGCGCCTGTTCGTTTCTACCAAATCCCTATAAGGAAATTCGCGCTGCGGGTACTTATATAGATATTTCATGTACGAGTGCGTCGGCGTACTGTCTAAGTAGAAGTAGTACTCCTTCACATCTTCACCGTGATTACTCTCGCTGTTGGTGAGCCCGAACAGTCTCTCCTTGAGGATCGGGTCGCGCCCATTCCAAAGCGCAACTGCGAAGCAGAGCTGCTGCTGGTCGTCGGAGATTCCCGAAAGGCCGTCTTCTCCCCAGCGGTAGGCACGCGAACGCGACTGATCATGAGTGAAATAGTCCCAAGCATTTCCATCTTGACTATAATCTTCACGAACAGTACCCCATTGTCGCTCGCTGAGGTACGGCCCCCACTTCTTCCATGGCACGGCTGATTCACGTGCATCATTTAGGCGCGTTTGCTCAGTGGTTTCCACGTAATCGACTCTAGACTTCAGACTGGGGTTCATAGGTTACTCGCTTTCGTGCTCTTGTTTTGGCAACAGGCAGCGCGTCGGACGCTTTCCTCGTGCGTCTGCAAACTTTGCGTTTTTCGAAGACGTGCAGCTCGGCTAATCTGCGGGCCAAAGTCACGGTTGGCCAAAGGAATCTCGGATGAGAGTTTCAGCTCAACCATCAGACCGAGTCGCCGGTCAATCTGGAAGAACATTGCCGTTTTCTTCGCAGAGACTACTTTTTCGAATTCGGGTATCCACGTCAATCGAAGTTGGGCCATCTGTTCCTCGGTCTTGGTCCAGCTCGTAGTGAAACTGCGGGCCTGGTTATCGGTCATGGTGTCGTAGCTCTTCGCATGCTCCTTTATCAGAGCGTAGCGCGTGTCGTAAATCTTCGAGTGCTCGACGACGTAGCGGTCGTATACGGCCCAGAACTTAATGGATTCGGGCTCGGTGAGTGGCAGATTGGCGGCGACAATCTGCTTCCACTGCGAGCGTATGTCCTGGCGCATGAGTTCGATAGTGTCATCTGTGACTTGTTCGGCGTTCACCTCGCCGTCACCTTGTTGTGACGCGGGTTGTTGCGGTTCGGCCTTTTGCGCGAACGCAAATACAAATGACAACAGCAGACAGATGAGAAGGGTGGGAAGTTTCATCATGGGCTCTGCTCGGTGACGGAAATTTAAACGGGTCGTTGAGTACCAGAAACTGGCAGAATTGATAGTCAAGAAAGAGGTACGCAAAAAAAAACACTGGGACGGAGGCCGTCCTGACCAGATCGCCCCGGCGAGACCAGCAACCTAGGATGACGCTCCAGCAATCAGCGGCACCGTAGCGTTCATCTCTGTGCCTTCGTCCGGATGCGATTTTATCTCCAGTCGCCCGCCAACGAATCGAACGCGTTCCCGCATGCTCGCCAAGCCGGGCCCTCGGCAGGCCGCGCTAAGTCAAATCCGATTCCATCGTTTCGCGCCTGCAAGGAAGATGGGGAGAACTCATAATCCGTTGGTTACACGGTCCTAAACATCCGCGAGAGTTCGGCCTGATGGCGATATTCGCTAGCACTGTGTCGGCGTTAAACTCTTTCCTTCGCATTCTGAAGCTGTCTGCGGAATTGCAGCGGGTTCACGTGATGCTTGGCCACTTTGCGCGGACCGAGAAATAGGACTGGGATATCAAATGCATAGCGTTCCTTCAAAATCTTGTCCTCATTAATATTCACCTCGCGCAAGTTGGCGCCAAACTCCCTGAGCAGGGGTTCGATAGCGGCCTTCGCTTCTTCGCAGAGATGACAGCCCGGGCGGCTGTACAGCGTCACGTCCAGCGGCTTGGTGGCGGAAAGCCGCGCGTCTTCAGGATGCGTCGTCATGGTTTTGGATGGGAGTATTGCAGAGCGAGCTAGAGTTGTGTACCAGGCATTCATCCGACAGATTGCCATTTCTCCTACCAAGCCGGGAAGTCAAGTTACCGGAGACGTGGAAACATGGTCTGGATTTCATCGAATCACCAACGTCAAAGTGCTCCAGGGTGCCCCTGGCTTAAGGCAATGCCACTACCGCGATTCGAGCGCGGCGCCTGAAGAGAGAATCACCATGCAGTCGCAGGGCCCCAAGAAAAGGTGCTTTGACCAGTTCGTTGTGATCGAGAGCGCTATAATGCACAGCTCTGGAGGATGTCATGCGGGTAGAACGAGTGGAAGTCTCCTGGGATGCGGAGCACGCGAAGTGGTCCGTTCGAATCGAAGCTGGCGAAGAAGTAATTCGCCGACACAGCGCTGTCCGGAAGAGTGCGGATGAACCAACCTTACGCGCCGCTGCCGCACAGATGGTGAGGGATGAAGGGTACGAAGTAGATGAGGCCCAGGTGGTCGTCCGCCGCTAGTTCAGTCCCTGTGCGACGTGGCATGCCGCCAATTAGCAGAAAACTGAATCCCAGTTCGAAGAAATCCTTTGCCTTTAGTACTCGACACGTACTCTAGCGCTTCAGCATCATTTGCGCGTATCGGATCGGCACTCCAAAATTGGAACCGCCAAAGTCTTTCACAACAGCGAATGTCACGCCAATCACGCGCCCGTCGCGGTTTATTAGCGGTCCTCCTGAACCGCCCGAAGTCGTTTGTGCGTCGTAAACGATCCTATCGGTCAGAACATCGCCAATGTGCCCCTGCGTGACCAGAGGACGAATGAGGTTCCGTCTTGCCAGCTTTTCGATTACTTCTCTTGGATCGCCCTGGCTCATCCTGACGATATCTTCCGCGACATCTGGGTTGGTTCTCGCCAGAATTGCGCTAAGTCCCGTTGCATAACCAAGTGAAAGCAATGGCTGTCCGCTGACCGCAGCCTCTTTACGGCTGTCAAGCCTGAGGATCGGCCGTTTCAGTTCGGAGAGATTGCCCTGCAGCAACGCCAAATCCGCTTCCTCGGAAATCTCCAATGCTTCCAGTGGTATCCCTCGCGCCGACTCTGGGAAATAAGCGGTCATGGCGCCAATCACGGGTTGTAAGCCTTGCTTTTCGGCATCCGCCAGTTCGTCATTGTGCCACCACGGCTGCGCGACATGGTGATTCGTCAGAATCCTTCCATCATCCACAATGAATCCCGTTCCAAAGAAGTCGGCTCGCACTTCTGGTGCTCGGCCCTCGAGCGTGTACACGATCTTTCCGTCGCTGTCCTTCAAAGGTTCGCCGTTCCGATCGATCGCACCATATCGCAAGGACCGTCGAGAAGTTCTGTCGACGAATGCCACGGAGACATGTAACAAACACACACTCTGCACGTAGGAGCGAATCACGACCTCGGCAGCCGCGGACTCCGCTTCTATTCGGCGCAGCCTGCCCGTCGTTTCGTTCAGTTGCTCACGCAGCCCTGAAACCTCGCTGTTCTGCGCCCTCAAGAGCTTCTGCCTCAATTCGTCTGACTGATTCTGCAATTGCAGTTCCGTGTCCGTTTGAATCAGTTTCTGTCTCGCCGAACGGGCTTCCGACAAAAGCTGTTCTTGCGTTCTCATACCCTGTTCGAGTTGCGCAATCATGGAATAGGCACGCCGCGTCTCCTTATCCGCACGTCGCGAATAGAGAAGAAAGATTCCAGCAACCATGAGTGTGAGTATGAAAAGTACCGATACACCGATCTTGAGCGTACGTCCAAGAGAGAAGGCGTCTCGTGTCATCTTTTCTGTTACCGCGAGCGCCTGAAATGCAGTCTGAGCAACTTCTCTTCCCTCGTCCGCAATTTGCATTTTCCGTTCAAGCGCGTCCAATTCGCGCTTCGTGCGCAATTGCACTCGCACCCTTGCCAGTATCTCTTCTAAATCCCAAGGAGCTGCAAGAACGTCATCGACGCCCATATCGAGCGCGCACACACGATTCACAGCGGCTCCATGTAGGAGCAGAATCAAACGAATGCCTGAACTTGCTTTGAAGGCCTGAATATCCGAAGGTTTGACAGACCACTGAGAGTCAGTTTGATCCGAGGCCAAAAGGCATATGTCAACGCCACCGCGACGGGCAAGACCGAGACTCTCGTCTATCGAAAGGGCCACCGAAACGTCATAGCCTGCTGACGCCAGCGTGGCCCTAAGCTGCTCGCGTAGAGCGACCTCAGGGTCGGCAATCAGAATGCGATCGGAGGACAACTGAGGGCCATTCCTTTCGTCGAGAAAGAGCACGCCTCTGCATAAACTCCAGCGTCTGGTCGCTTGGTCTCAGCCTATCTCAATTTTTGAGATCATCGTCAGCGGCGATACGCTGCCGGTCATTTTATATCTCGCCGGGCGTCGACTGGCGTCTCACCGATCTCCTCACAAAGTCTTAGTGAACAAACTTCGAGATTGCGACTGTCATTTCTTGCAGCCATCGGGCCGGGATGGGCAAATCGTCGATTACGGATTGCTGGACTTCGATTTTCAGGCTTTCCTTCTGACACCTTGCTGCAGCGCCCCTGGCCAGTGTTGAATCGGAGAGCAAAACTCGCCCGAAATTTATGCAAGCGTTGCATCGACCATTTGAGCCGGCACGGGAATCGGAAACAGGCGCGGGAAATTCCTCAGAAGCTGACAGCTGCGCTCCTGCTCGACGTGACGGAATGACGGTCATTAGCTCGATGGGGCTTTTTTCGGTAGCAGGCCGTCTTTCTCCATCTGCTTAGGCACTTCCTTGACAAGTCCATCGACGACCTTCTTCGCTGATTTCGGATTGAACGACTCGCTGACGCCGTTCCACACCAGGTCACCGTCTGGCTTGCTTGTGGCGTAAACGTTGGTCTCGACGCTAACTGTCGTATCTTCCCGCGTGTATCCCGGATCGTAAACCAGGGGATATACAGCGCCTACGTAGCCATAGAAAGAGTAGTAGTAGGGGTACGGGGCGACGTAGGTCGAGCTCGGGATGGATATCACTTTCTTGTCGACCTTCAGCAAACGCGAGACGACTACAGCGTCAATGTGATTGTCGCGGATCTGCCCACGGAGGTAGTCGAGATCAAGCTTCACATTGGCATCCGGGCGCAACAGGATATGGTTGCCGGGAATGGTCTCGATGCCCGGACGTGCAATCTGGGCGGCCATTTCATCTTCGAAGTCGGCGCGCACCTCCAGGTTTTGTGCGACGCCGATGACCAGAATTTTGTGGAACGTCTGCCCTTCGTAATTTGGGTTGAACCAACTCGAAATCATCTTGGCGGACTTGCCGCTAATGACAGTGAGAACAGTCAGCAAAAAGAAGCTCAGAAGCGCAGAGCGGAAGACCAGACGGCGAGTGAAATCGGGAAATGTCATCTACGCATCTTGCAGGACTGAACTGCGCTTAGCAATTGATCCTACGCGACAGAAAGGGTTGCGTGGAATGGCGCTTGACAT
>Ga0306920_100001626_pt1 | contig 27999 bp, 29 predicted proteins | sample flu12Cox44000170_FD_204666 | JGI IMG/M metagenome (GOLD analysis project Ga0306920, IMG submission 204666) | Lab enrichment of tropical soil microbial communities from Luquillo Experimental Forest, Puerto Rico - flux4day.12C.oxic.44.000.170 (v2)... | ecosystem: Environmental > Terrestrial >... | reverse complement strand
CATCCCGGTCATGCTGGGCGCTGAGGACGCCCTGGGCGTCGGCCAGATCTCCGTGTTCATGTGCGACACCCGGGACGAGCCGGACCGGGAGCGCCGCTACCTCGACATGCTGCTCAGCCGGCAGGTGGACGGGCTGATCGTGGCCGGGCGCCGGATCGAGCCGAGGCCGAGCATCGGCGTGGGGCTCGGCGTGCCCGTGGTCTACGCGATGACGCAGTCACTGGACAGTGACGAGCCCGCGATCCTGCCCGACGACATCGGCGGCGGGCGAGTGGCGGCCGAGCACCTGCTGGCCATGGGCCGCCGCCGGCTCGGGCACATCACCGGCCCGGAACGCTTCCTGTGTGCCCGTAAGCGCGCCCGCGGATTTTGCGATACGGTCGCCGCGGCCGGAGTGGACTTCGGGCCCTCCGACGTGCTCTATGGCGAGTGGAGTGAAGCGTGGGGCCGGCAGGCCGCCGACCTGCTGCTGCGCTCGCCCGACGGGGTGGATGCGATCTTCTGCGGCAGCGACCAGATCGCGCGCGGAGTTTCGGACACGTTGCGCCTGGCCGGGTGCCGCGTGCCCGACGACATCGCCGTGGTCGGCTACGACAACTGGAACCCCATGGTGCTCGGCGTGGAACCGCCGCTCACCAGCGTGGACATGTGCCTGGAGAACGTCGGGCGGGCCGCGGCGGAGCACCTGCTTTCCGCGCTGAACGGGGAGCCGACGCACGGCGTGCACACCGTGCCCTGTGAGCTCGTGGTCCGCGGCTCCACCGTGGCGGAACCCACCGTCCGGGCCTAGCCGCCGGGCCGTCATGCGCCAGGGCGCGGCGCGTGGTGCGGATCGAGCGGTCAGCGGGGCAGCCAGAAGTCGATGCTGGTCAGCGCCTGCCGATCGGCCTCGGCCACCATCCGGCTGACGCTGTCCCACAGCAATGCGTTCTCCTCGGGCAGGTACAGCGAGCCGCGCTGGCGCGCGCGGCCGACTCCGTGGCAGACCTGCTGCCAGATCAGCGGGTTCCGCACCAGGACCCGGACGTCGATCGCGGCCTGGTTGCCATGCCCGTCGGTGAGCACGACGCTGCCGGCCACCCGGGGATTGGCCGACAGGCCCGTCAGCCGGCCGGTGTCCACCCGCTGCCAGCGGCCCAGCCGGGACACGGCCAGCCAGTCGCCGCGCAGCAGCACGCGCGATGGGCGCGCGATCAGGTCGGCGGCCAGCCCGGCGGCCAGCGCCAGGACCGATCCCGCCGCGATCAGCACCGGCTCCGGGCCCGGGTGGGCACGGAACCGGGTCACCACGAAGATAATCAGGGCAACCGCGATGACCGCGGCGCCGCCGAAGACGTGTGCCTGCCGGCAGGCCCGCCGCCGGTCCCTGTCGGCAATCGGGCTGCTTGGCAGGCGTGCGGTGGTCATGGCCGAATCACTTCCTTCTAGGAGCGGCCGGAAAACTGCTGTTCCCGGTCGCGGGCGGCCAATTCGACGGGGCAGGCGGGCTGCGGGCAAGCGGCCAGGTCGCAGAGGCGGCAGATCTGGTCGGCATGGGCCCGGTCCGCTGTGATTCGCCCGAGCACCTTCTCCAGAGCGCTGGTGAGCGCCTTGCGCTCGCCCGGGGTGAGCACGCCGGCGGCGTCGCTGAGCGCCCGTTCCCGGTTGGCGAGCACCCGGGCGGCCGTCTCGGCGCCCTTGGGGGTGAGCACCACCGCGACCGAACGCTGGTCGCGTCCGGGCCGCCGTTCGGCGTGGCCCTCCGCGACAAGCTGGTCTACCACGCGGACGGTGGCGGACTGGGTGCGCCCCAGCGGCACCCGCAGCTGCTCGATGCTCAGGCCGGGCTCCTGCGCCAGCGTCGCCAGCGCGGCGCCCATCGCCCCGGCGTGACCGGTGGTCGTCTCCACGGCCGAGGAGATGGCGTCGGTCAGTCCCACGGCCAGCGCTCCGAGCAGGTTCTCCAGTCGTTGACTCACTCTCTAATAATGCATCACTCATACATCTATATCAATCTTATTTCGTGAACCCCTGAGCTGGGAACACTGCGTAGTCAGCGGGCAGCCTTGGCCACCTAGGTTCCCGGCGCCGCGCGCCGCGCGGGGTTTCAGCCGCCGATGGTGGTGGCCGCGGGCGATCCGGTGGTCGCTGGCAGGCTCGGCGCCCGGGTTTGCGCTCCGCCTGGCGCGAGCGTCAGCCGGCGGCGATGATGGCCGCGAGCGACCATGGCCGTTAGCAGCCTCGGCGCGCGGATTTCGCGGGCGCTCTGCCGCGCGCGAGCGTCAGCTGGCGACGATGGTGGCCGCGAGCGCGATCCGGTGGTCCTTGGTCCACGGCGGGCCCAGGGTTGCCCGTGGCCCGTGGAGCACATCGCCAGCTCGCGCACCGAGGATCCTGGCCGCCTGCGCCTCGACGGCCTGCGCGTCGAAGAAGTGGACCTCCCAGCCGCGCTCATCAGCACACTCGGCGAGCACCTGGCAGTACATGACCGAGTCGGCCCGGGACGCATACGGTTGGCGGCGCTGGACGGCGATGTCGTCGGGAAAGTCGAGCGGCCATGCCCGCAGCGACACCGAGATGAGCGGTCCGGGCAACGAGGCGGCAAGCCGATCCAGCGACGCCGACGTCGCCCGCAGCGCCGACGCCCGGACCTCCGCGACCATCCTCGCGGCAGCGCCATCCTGAAGGGGCTGGGCTTCATGTTCGATCGGTGCCGCCGGCATGCCGGGCTCGATCAACTCGATCAGCCGGCGATCCACGACCTCGTGGCCGGCCTTTGCGGTGACAGCCACGGCCCAGCCGAGATGATGGGCGATCCCCACGCGCACACCACGAGTATCCCGTTCCCAGGTCTTGCGTGCCGTCCGGCCCGGGGGTGTGCGGCTGGCTCCAAGTGTGGCTGGTCCCAAGTGTGGCTGGCTCCGAGTTAGCCACAGTCTCCCGAGGGCTGACAAAGCCGCGGACCTCGGCACGGCTCACCGCCCAGGGGCGCGCCGCGTTCGAGCAGCATGTGGCCGCGCTGCAGCAGATCGTGGTCCGCTCCGGCGCCACGATCCTGCCCTCCGGTTGAACGGCAGGGATCCGCCCGCTCAGGGGTTCTGGTCGTAGGCCACGCGTACCAGGTGCAGCAATTCGTCGTCCACGTCTGCCACGCTGCGCAGTGCGACCTTGTGGGTGGCCTGCCCCGGAGCGGTGGCCGGCTGGAGGCGGCCGCTCGCCGGCGGGTCGGTGAACCGCAGCCCGAGGTCCACCCGGTCCCGCGCCGCCGCCGCGACCGCCGCGAACTGCCGGCCGCGCACGAACGGAGTGTAGCCGCCGCGGCCCTCCACCCGCACGTCCCCGCCGAGCCCCATGATGGCGCCGGCGAGGGCGTCGTAGATCGGGCGCAGGCCAGCCTTGGCGCCGCGGTACTGGCTGTCGATGTACTCCTCGACGCTCGGCCGCACCCACCCGGCGGCCCGCGCGGCGGCATCGGCGATGGCCCATTGGCTGTTCTGCGGGACACCGTGCTCGGTCCGCAGCCAGCGGCGCACCGCGTTCTGGTCCAGCGGGTCGATTCCGGACGCCTCCACCAGGGCCAGCCATTCCTCCAGCGAGCGCCCGGTCCGGGCGGCCAGCGTCCCGATCACCGCGCCCATCATGTCGTCGGGTGTCTTCGCCACGGTGGCAGCCTACGCAGCCCTGGTCGCCCCGTTCCGGGCAGGACCGGCATGGGTCATAGCGCCAGAAGAATGCCCTGGACATGGGCTTGTTACCTGGCTCCGGTAGGGTCTGCAACGTGATCCTGCACCCGCGCGGGAGGATTCGCACAGGCCAGCGGCCTGCGGGACACCACGAACCTGCGCGCGCTCACCAGGGGGGTCCGGACCGCGCGAGCCGGCCGCGGAGGAGCCGGCACCAGACAAATCTTCAGGCGCTGCTGCTGCATTGACGCGCCGTTGTTCCAGGAGAGGGGAACGCCATGCCAACCCGCGATTCGTATGCGCAGGGCACGCCCAACTGGGTGGACCTGCAGACCACCGACCAGGCGGCCGCGAAGGCCTTCTACACCGGGGTGTTCGGCTGGTCCTACGACGACCAGCCGATGGACGGCGGCGCCGTGTACTCCATGGCCAAGATCGGTGACGAGAGTGTCGCCGCGATCGCGCCGCAGTCGCCGGAACTGGCTGCCGCCGGAGCGCCGTCGATGTGGAACACCTACCTGGCCGTCGACTCGGTCGACGAGGTGGCGGCCAAGGTCGGCCCGGCAGGCGGCATGGTCGCCATGGAGCCCTTCGACGTGATGGACGCGGGGCGGATGGCCTTCGTCCTGGACCCCAGCGGCGCCGCCGTGGCGCTGTGGCAGGCTGGCCAGCACATCGGCTCCACGCTGGTGAACGAGCCGGGGGCGGTGGTCTGGAACGAGCTGATCACCGACAACCTCGCGGCCGTGACGTTCTACGAGCAGGTGCTCGGGATGACCACCAGCACCATGGAGATGGGCGCGGGCAAGTACACGATGTTCCAGGTGGGCGGCAAGGAGGTCGGCGGCACGACGCCGCCGCAGATGGAGGGTGTGCCGAACCACTGGCACGTGTACTTCGCGGTCGCCGACACGGACGCGTCCGCGGCCAAGGTCACCGAGTTGGGCGGCTCGGTCATCGTGCCGCCGTTCGACACCCCGATCGGGAAGATGGCTGTGGTTACCGACCCGCAGGGGGCCGTGTTCAGCCTTTTCCAGGCCTCGATGCCGGCCTGACCCGGCTGGGCTTCGCGCAGGGAGCGGACCATGGAAATACCCAAGCCGAGTGACGCGGACAAGGACTTCTTCAAGTCCGTGCTTCCCGAAGACCCGGCGGTCGAGGTCAAGCCGATGTTCGGCAACCTCGGCGCGTTCGTGCACGGCAACATGTTCGCCGGGCTGTTCGGGCCCGCCGTGGGCGTCCGGCTCGACGACGCGGGGCGTGCCGAACTGGAGGGCATCGACGGCTCCGGTCCGTTCGGGCCGGCCGAGCGCCCGATGGGCGGGTACACCAGCCTGCCCGAAGCCTGGCGCGGCACGCCCGATGTAGCGGCGCAGTGGGTGGAGCGGGCGCTCGCCCATGTCAGCACGCTGCCACCGAAGGTCAAGAAGCCCAAGGCCCCCCGCAATTGACCTCCACTCCGCCTTGAAGGCGGAGTTTCCCGTCTGTCACGCCGCTTTCGGGTGTGACTTCGGGTGGGTTCCTGCTTCGCTGCGGTCTGCCAGGGCGGGCCCTGGTCTTACAACCGCTCCACAGGCTGTCACCGCCAGCCCGGCGGCCTTGGCGACGTTGACCGCCGCGTTGATGTCCCGGTCCAGCAACACCTTGCACCCAAGGCACTGCCAGGCGCGGACGTGGAGCGGCTTGGGGCCGCCTTTCAGCCCACAACGTGAGCATGTTTGCGAGGTTGGGCTGAACCGGCCGATCTTGATGAAGGTGCGCCCGTACAGCCGGGCTTTGTATTCCAGCATCGCCACGAACGACGCCCACCCGGCGTCGTGTACCGACTTGGCCAGCCGGGTGCGCCCCAGTGCCTTCACCGCCAGGTCTTCCACGGCGACCGCTTGGTTGTCGCGGATCAGCATCGTGGACAACTGATGGTGAAAGTCGCGGCGCGCATCAGCGATGCGAGCGTGGGCGCGGGCGACTTTGACCCGGGCCTTGTCCCTGTTCCTGGAGTCTTTCTGCGTGCGCGACAGGTCTCGCAGCCGGCGCTGGAGGTTCTTCTCCGCACTCCGTAGGAATCGCGGCGCGGAGATCTTCTGGCCGTCGGACAAGACCGCGAAGTGCGTCAGGCCCAGGTCGATACCCATCACCGGCTGCACCGCAGGCAGGGCAGGAGGCCTGATCTGCACGACGAAGGAGGCGAAGTACCGCCCAGCCGAATCCTTGATGACCGTGACCGAGGACGGCTCGGACGGCAGCGGCCGGGACCAGCGCACCGGCACGTCCCCGATCTTCGGCAGCCGCAGCCTCTCGTTCGGGAGCAACCGGAACCGGGCGTTGGCGGTGAACCGGATGGCCTGCCGGGTGTCCTTGCGCGACCGGAACCGGGGCAGCTGGACCTTCGGCCCCTTCCGTTCACCGTTGAGCGAGGCGAAGTAGTTCCGGTAGGCGGCATTCAGGTCCGCAAGCGCCTGCTGAAGCACCACCGCGGACACCTCGCCCAGCCATGCCCGCTCCGGCGTCTTCTTGGCCGCGGTCAGCCGGGCCGACAGTTCTGCGTCGGTGACGTACCGCTCCCCGGCCTGGTGCGCAGCTTCCCTAGCGCGCAGTGCGTCGTTGAACACCACTCGGGCGCAGCCGAACGCCTTCGCGAAGGCGGCCCGGTGGCGCGGGCAGGGGTCTAAGCGGTAGTTGTACCGGAGCTGCATACTGAAAGTATATTCGAATTTATGGCCAAGTACCTGTGACATGCCGTGCAGATAGGCACCATTTCTTCATCGGACCGTCCACTTGATTTCCATCACCAAGCACCGGTACATGATTCATTTCATCCGGGCGAGGGGCGCGCTACCCCGTTGGCAGCTGATCTGGAGGAGGCGGCGCGCCCACGCGGGACAGGCAACCGGCATGGGCCGCTGGCTCAGCGTGATCCTGCGCGCGAAGTCTCCCGCGTAAGGTCCTCGAGAAAGCTCAGCGTCGCGGCGGTGGTGGCCCGGCGCCAGGCCAGCAGGGTCGCGTCGAACCCGTGCGGGCCCGGCCGCTCCGCCTTGATCGCTTCCGCGATCGGCTCCAGCACCGCCTTCTGCCGTTCCAGCAGCCCGCTGGGATCGCCCCCGGCCCGGTCCAGCAGGGCCAGCTTGAGCAGCAGGTGCGAGCGGACCTCCCGGATGTGCGCCACGGGCGTGTCCAGCCAGTGCTGCACCGCCTTGCGCCCGGCCGGGGTCACCGAGTAGAGAGTCCGCTGCGGGCCGCGCCCGGATTCCACCGCCCCGGGCACCAGCAGCCCGGCGTCAAGCAGCCGCCCGATGGCCCGGTAAATGACCGGCCTGGGGATCTGCCAGATCCGCCCGAGTTCCCCTTGCGGCGCGGTGAGCTGGGCGATGGCAAAGCCATGCGTCGGGCGTTCGTTGACCACCGCGAGCACGATCCACTCCGGTAGCGACAACGCCGGCCACCCGCTCATATGTCCGAGCCTAGAGGAGTCCGCGCCGCGCAGGCGGGCCGTCGGACGCCCGGGCCGCGAATCCGCCGGGGGATACCCGTGACGGGCGGCCCGCGACTAGGTAGTCTCTTTGTGACTAGCTAGCCTCTCGGGAAGGCCGGTCATGTCCGCCGAACTGATCAGCGCCGTGTCCCTGGCCCCCTTGCCCATGGGGTTGCTGGCGGACGGGACCCTGTACTACGCCCCGATCGGCGAGGTCGTGGTGACCGGCTCGCTGGTCACCTGCCATCTGTGCGGGCGGTCGCTGCGGTCGGTCACCGCCCACCTGCGTGCGCACGGGTGGACCAAGCAGGCCTACTGCGAGGCGTTCGGACTGGAGCGCGGCCAGTCCCTTGAGGGGCCGGAAACCCGCAAGCTCCGCGCCGCCGCACTGACGTCCAGGCTGGTCTTCGAGCCCGCCATGCGCGAGGGTAGCGCGGCGGGCCGGGCCCGGGCCGCCGCCGGGGACCTGACCCGCGACGCGGTCCGGGCGGCGCGCGGCCGCCGCATGCCCGAGCAGCGGCGCCGTAAGGCGGTGGCGGCGCTGGCCGCCATCCCGCCCCCGGTGGTGGCCCAGGCCAACCGGGACCGCGCCAGCCGCCACCTCGCCGAGGTCGCGGCGGCGGTGGCCCGCAGGCACGGCTACGCCGACCTGGGCAGCTTCGTGCTTGCCCGGATCGAGCAGGGCGCCAGCCTGGCGGCGATCAGCCGGGAAGCCGGGCTCAACAAGGACTGGCTGTCGCGTCATCTCGGCTGCGTGGACCCCGCGGTGGCCGAGGCGGTGCGCCGCCGTCTCCCCAACCGCACGGACGCTAGATGGCAGCCTGCCCTGACCCGGCTCGGCTATCCCGACGTGCCTAGTTACCTGCGGGAACGGCACATCGGCCAGCACTGGACCGTGAACGCCATCGCCGCGGAGGTCGGCCTGACGCATCACTGTGTGGAGGCCGCGCTGCGCCGCCACGGCCTCACCCGTATCGCGCACGCGGCGAAACGGCACCAGGCCTACCAGCGTGCGGCCCAGGTCGCCGCCCACCTCGGCTTCGACAGCATGACCGACTATGTCGCCAGCCGCCGGGGGGCGGGCTGGACCTGGCGGGCGATGGCGGCAGAATGCGCCCAGCCGCCGTCGTGGTTGCGGCGGCAGGCGCAGGCCACGTCCCCGCCCCGGCCGCGCTGAACGGTGCCAAACGCTCCCCGGCGCTGGCCCTGCCCGCACGGTGACTCGCCTCGCGTGGCCCGCCTCCCGCGATAGCGTGTGCCGGTAGGCAGCGTTGTTCAGCGCAGCGCCAGTCATGTCTCAGGAGTTACAAACATGCAGCTCAGTGCGCGGAATCAGATCCCAGCGCGGGTGACAAGCATCAACAGCGGCGAGGCCATCGCCAACGTGGAACTTCAGTCCAACGGGGTGCGCCTGGTCGCCTCTATCACGGTGGAAGCGGTCCGCCAGCTCGGCCTCACCGAGGGCAGCGAGGTCATCGCGGTTATCAAGGCCTCCGACGTAATCGTCGCCACCGAGTAACGGGGCCTGGACACGCGCCCTGGGTTAACGGCCAAGGCTGATGTGGCCGAGGAGCGGGGACGAATGAACGTCCCCGGCCTGCTGCCCGTCGTTGACGGCTTGCTCGCCGCCGCAAAGGCGCGTGGCTTGACCTTGGTCACCAGGAACACGGCTGACCTCGCCAGGACCGGGCAGTATTGCTCAATCCGTGGGACTGTCCGCGCGCCACTGGCGGTAGAGGGCGATGAAATCGTCCTGCATCTGCGGGGTCAGGTCATCGGGGGTGAGTGTGCCGGTGAGCTCGATAGTCTTGCGCATCTGGGCGAGGTATTCGGTGCAGTGCGGGCAGCCGGCCAGGTGCGCCTCGTACCGGCGGCGGTCGGACCGGGTGAGCTCGCCCTCCAGGTAGTCGGTGACGAGTTCGACCGCCTGCTGGCAGACCAGGTCGCGGCGCCATAGCCGAAGCCGCATCATGACGGCCTCCCGAACCCGGTCTCGATGGCCTGGCGCAGACGGCTGCGGCCCCGGTGCAACAGCACTCGCTGGTTGCTCTCGCTGATCTCCAGCACGCTGCACACCTCCTCGCTGGTCAGGCCCTCGATATCGCGGAGCGTCACGACCTGCCGCTGGCGCTCTGGCAGGTCCCCGATCGCCGTGCGGAGGAAGCCGGCCAGCTTGCCGGCCTCGAGGCGGTCCTCCACCTCCTCGATCCAGCGCTCCGGCGGCGAAGCCCAGCTGCCGCCGCCGTCGAACCTGGACGCCGCCACGGCCGCCTCGGTGCCGCTCACCGCCTCGGTGTCACCCACGGCGATCGTGCGCCGTTCCCGTGCGCCCGCGGTCCGGGCCCGGTTGACCAGGATCCGGAACAGCCAGGTGCGAAAGGATGAGCGGCCCTCGAACCCGTCGATGCCGCGCAGTACCCCGACCCAGGTGTCCTGCACGACTTCCTCAGCCACGGCCACGTTTGGCACGAATGAAGACGCCAGCCGCAGCATGGCGTCATGGTGGCGGCGCACCAGCGTGACGAACGCCCGCTCATCGCCGGCGCGCAGCGCCGTGAGCAGCTGCGCGTCGGTTCCGGAGTCCACTGCGGACAGCCTAGGGCCTCCTCATCTCGAAGCGCCCGGCGGGCGGGGCTGCCGCCGGCCGGGCGCGGTGAGCTGCAGTCAGGAAGCGGCGATGCCCTCGCCGCCGGCCGCGCCCGCTACGGTGACGCTGCCGAGGCTGGTGAGCGCCCCGCCCGTGCCGACGCTGAATCCGTCGACGATGCCGTTCGCGCCGGTCTGCACGTACAGGAACGCGCCCCCGGGAGCGGCGGCGGCGTCCACCGTGCCGGGGTCGGTGGCGGTCTGGCCGAGCAGCGTGAGCTGGCCGCTGGCGCTTGAGGTGTACCCGCTGACGTTGGCGCTTCCGGCGTTGGAGGCGTATAGCGTCCCGCCTGCCAGGGCGACCCAGCAGGTCGCCGCCTGCCCGGTGCCCACCGAGTCGATCAGCGTCGTGGTCCCGTCCGAGCCGAGTGTGAACGTGGCGAGGGAATTCGTGCCCGCATTGGCGATCACTAGGTGACCCGCCTGGTCGAAGGCGATCGCGAACGGGACGGTGCTGCCCTCGGAGTTCACCACCGGGCTGGCCGACAGGCGCCCGCCTGGCTGGACCCCGAACACGTCGATGTCGTTGCCGTTGGCCTTGGTGGTCACGATGAGCTGGGAGCCGCTGGGCGAGAACGACACCTGCCCCGGGGTGTTGACGAACTGCGGGGTGGCCGACTGGCTGAGGTGCAGCCGCCGGTGCGAGCCGCGCAGGAATGCCAGCCGGCCGGCCGGTGACAGGCGGTAGCCCTGTACCGAACCGCCGCGCAGCGCGTTCAGCACGTATACCAAGTTCCCGTGGATCGCGACGCTGACCGGGAACTGGCCACCCGAGCCGATGATCTGCCGCTGGTGCAGCCGGGTGCCGTGTACCCCGAAGACCGTGACGCTGTTGCTGCCCGCGTTCACCGCGACGAGCAGGTGCTGTGCCGCGTCGTACTGCAGCGAGCCCTGGGAGGCAAGGTGGTCCACGACCGAACCGGCCAGTTGCCCGCCCAGGCCACCGGTGGGGTAGGTGCCGGCCAGGGTGAGCGTGCCGTCGCTCGCCCGGGCATAGGCGACCACCTGGTTGCCCGCGGTGTTGTCGGTCTGCACGAACACGGCGGGGCCGGTGGCCGTGCCCGCGGAGCGGCCGTGGATCGAGGCGGCGCTGGCGGCGGCCGGGACGGCGAGCGCCACGGCCGCCGCCGACGCGACTGCCGCGGCCGCGAACAGCGTGCGTGCCTTCGCCCGGGCAGGCCCGGAGCGGCTGGGGACTGTCATGCGTTCTCCTCGGTGGGGGACGACATTCCCCCTTCAGTCCCGCGAGGAGCCCGCGCGTTACACCCGCCGGCCGTGTTTCCGCTTCCCCCACCCGCTGGCCCGGGAAGATTCCCCGGTTTTCTCCGTCTTCGGCCCGGCCGGCCAGATCATGATCATGGCGATGTGGCCCATGGGGGATGTGAGGCCAAGTCTGAAGCGGCTTCCCGCACAACGTTTGTAGGCGATCACGCCAACGACCACCAAAGAACGTGGGCGTTGGCGCCAACGACCACATACGAGACCAAGATCATGGGGGTGGCGGCTAAGCGCGGAACGGTCTGTGCTGAGCAGTAGCGGGCAACTGGGGCTGTGAGCGCTGTTGGCTCGAGGATGTATCACGAACGGTGACGGGCCCTCTTTATAGGCATCGGCTACGACGGCGTCGCCGAGGCGACCGCGCAGGGCCGCATCGGTTGCCCTGCCACGTTGATCGGGAGGAACTATGACGGTCACCGAGCATCAAGAGCGCGCCCGGACAGAGGAGGCCCTGGAGGAGCTTGCCTCGTGGGGGCGTAACCCGAACTCGGACGGCGGGGAAAACATTGCGTTCTCGGTGTCGCGACAAGGCGCCCCGAGCGACGCCTTCCTGGCTACCGGTGATTGCACTCCCTTCACCCAGCAGGGAAGCCGTGGGGTTCTCCACGGTCAGCCGCCCGCGGACACCGGCGCGCCCGTTGCGTACTTCATCGACTTCGGTAGCCCGCTGTCGGTCAACCAAGTCCCGTGTACGTTCTCCTTCGATCTGAACTACGGGAAAGTCACCCTCACCGGTTCGTTTCCCGGCCTGCCGTCGAGCCTTGACTTTACCGTCGAGTTCGACAAGAGGTTCGACGGTGCCGACGGCGATAACATCCTGTTCCATTCCGAAAAGACCTCCGACCATGCCGGATACGTCATCGCTATGCAACACGTGGCAGCGTCCTAGCGTTAATCCACCTCCGGCGCGATCGGCCGCTTGTGCCGCGGCGGGCTGTTCTATTTCCCTGTCAGTTCCGCGGGACGTCCGCCTGGAGCCGGGGCGCTGAGGTGTGCCCGTGCGGGGCGAGGCCTGCTCCCACCTACCCTTCGCTGCTTGGTGGGGCTCGCGGCCGCTCCTTACGGGCGCTGTTGATCTGGAGCAACATGACAACCCGATGCTGATCAACTTCCCCGTCATCATCAGCACGCATAGGCCACCGGAGCCGAGACGGCACGCGGCCGATGCGCCGCCTCGCGCCGATGACGTTCGAGCGCCGGGTCAGCCGGACACGGACTCAACAAGCAAAGATTCAGATGAAGGAGGAACAATGGCGGAAACCAGCCCGAACGACGTCATAGCCCGCTACGGCAACTTCTACCGCGGCGACGACGACCTATTCGCACATTGCCTGGTCCGTCGCCGCGGGCAGTCGGTGCTTCTATTCCAAGGTTTGCAGACCGTGACGGTGCGGCTGTTCGATCCTGATGAGGAAAAACACCGGCACCTAGCCGAGCTGCTCGAGCAGCCGATCCCCAGCGGATGGTCGCAAGCGAGCTACCAGGGCTACAACTTCATCACCGATGCTGAAGGACCCAACGCGAACGAGATCGCGGTCTACGGAGTGCAGCCCGGCGACCCCCGCCCTCCCGGGCAGTACTACGCCGCGCCTGCCGATTCGGAGGTCGGCAAGCTGGTCAAAGACATCGCGAAGATCGACTAAGGGTCGGCACTGCCAATTCGCCAGGTCAGCAGCCACGGTCTCCAAGTCAGGCTGGTGAGGCACCATTGCGGCGTCGCGCTGGTGTCAGCTGTGCCCGCTGGACGCACGTTCAGGGCGCTGACCCGGGGAGCGGCGGCCAGATCGACAGTGTGTTTGACAGTTGCTAGCCCCGCGGGGGTCGGGCCCGATGATCGCGGTTCACCGGGGGGTGAAGGTGAACACGCCGGGGATCAAGAAATGATCGCTGCGGCAGCCTGCGGGCAGCGGCTGGGACAGGCTGGTGGTGTTCCAGATCCATCCAACCGGGCCTCCACGTTGAGCTGGACCGAGCCGTCGGTGGCCCCGCGACGACATTGGCACGTGCGGAGATACCCGGCGCCGTGCTTGGCCCGGGTGCTTAGTCCACGTGCGGGTAGGTGCGGTCGAAGTAGTGGCCCAGCTGGCGCCGCTGGGTGGGGTGGATGGGCTGCCGCTGCTGCCCCCCGGCGTGGTGCCGGTCACCGAATGGCGCACCGACCCCGGGCAACAGACCAGCCCCGCTGCCGACCTGCACGCTGGCGTCGCCCGTATCCCCCGCCGAGGCCGCCGATGATCACCCGGTACCCGCCTCAGCCGCCCTGGAACGCCTCGCCGCGCCATCGTGACGCCAACGGCGGATGTTCACGGTAGCCCGTGTCACAAACGGTTGTTAATGGCCGTGTGAACGGCCGGTCAATGGCGCTAGTCCTTCTTGAGAACGGCCCCGGCCTCGATCTGGATCTTTCACGGACGGCAAAGGCTTGAGGGCCCGGCGGCCCCCCGCTCATGCGCCGCCGGGCCGGCGCGCCGGAGGTGGAGAGGAGTTGGCGCGCCGAGTCCGGTCGGCCCCCGTCTGGCCGGCCCGGGCGCGCATGGCACTCCGTGCATCCGTGCGCCTGGGAGCCAACCCTGAACCCCCCAAAGGGGTGGCTCGTACTTATAAGGAGTACGGAGGGCGCGATTAAATACATGGATCGTGCACGGCGGGTTAGGCGGCACCCAGGGCGAGGAACGACCATGCGGTGGCGGCCTGGACCGGCTCGTCTTCGGCGCCGTGACGGGCGAGCCGCAGCGCCTGGGCGAGCCCGGCCCCGCCGCGCAGGTGCTTGTGCAGCGCGGTCATCAGCGTGGCCGTGGCCTGGTCGTTGACGGGCACCACGCTGGCCACGATGCCGGCGGTGCCGAGCGGGGCGAGGCAGTGGGCCAGGCCGAGCAGTTCGTCCGCGCCCGCGGGGGCGAGCACCCCGGAATCACAGCTGGAGAAGATGACCCGGTACGGGGCGCGCCGCAGTCGCTCCAGGTCGTAGACCGTGAGTGGCCCGTCATCCATGCGCAATGAGGAGAACAGCGGGCTGTCGGCCCGGAAGCTGCCATGCGCCGCGATGTGGGCGAGCCCCGCCCCGTCGAGCGCGCCGAGCACCCGGCGCGCGGTGGCGGTGCCTGACCCGAGCACCGTGGCGTCCGGGTACTCGGCCGCCAGCGCCGGTATCTCGGACCCGGTGCCAAGGCCCGGCCCGCGGACGAACACCGGTGCCGCCCGGTCCGGCGGTTTCACCGCCAGTGCCTGCAGCCAGGCCCTGGCCGACGGCGCGACGCTGACCGCGCGGTCCCTGAGCGCTGGCAGCAGCGCCCACGGAACCGCATGCAGCCGCCCGGGCGGGATCACGACCACCGGCCCGTCGCCGAGCAGCCCGGCGGCCCGGCCGAGCAGGATCGTTTCCAGCCGGTGCCCGCTGGCCTCCAGCGTGGCCAGGGCGGTACCGTCCGGGCCGGCGCCCCGGCCATGCGCCAGCCGGTGCAGGCCGAACCGGGCGAAGCCGACCTCGGTAGCCGCCTCGTCGGCGCGGCCGCCGCGCACGTGCCGGACCTGCCCGCCGCGGCACACCAGGACGTGCAGGTCATCGTCGATCGCGACGATCTGGATCAGGGTCGCCGGGCCCAGCGCGCCAAGCAATTCCTCGGCGCTGAACCCCCATCCCCCTTCACCGCCCCGGCCATGGTGGCGGGAACGCAGCACCCTGGCCCGCACCGAGGCCTCCAGCCGCAGTTGCTCGCGCCGGAAGTGCCCGGCGGGGTCACCGCCGGCCCGGGCCCGGTCCAGGCGGCTGGTCACGTCGCGGAGCGCGGTCAGGTCGGCCTGGAGGGCGGCGTCGTCGGCCGGGCGGGCCGGGGGGACCGCGTGAGCCGTCGCCCGCCAGCGTTCGCTCCAGGAGAGCATCACCCGGGGCCGGCCGGACGCCAGGGCGGCCCGCTGCGCGAGTGCCGCGAGTTCGGCGCCGTGCGCGGTGGCCTGTGCCCGCAGTTCCGATGCGCCCAGAGTGACCTTGTGCTCGTCGAGAATGGCCAGGCCGCGCCGGCAGGCCGCGAGCAGCCGGCGCCGGTCGCCCGCGGCGTCGGCGCGGCAGGCTTCGGCGAGCCAGCCCTGCGCCCGGGCCAGTGCGGTCACTCGCCGATACCGGTTGCGGGCCGCCGCGCGCAGGTGAGCGTCGGCCTCCGCATGGCGGCCGAGCGCGCCCGCCAGCTGCCCGGCAAGCAGGCGCGCTTGTGCCGCATCACCGGAGCCGAGCAGATCCAGGTCGGCCGCGAGCTGTCCGGCCTGGCGCAGCAGCCGGGCGGACGGTGCGTGGCTTGCGCACCGCGCCTGGAGCAGCAGCAGCCCCGCATGGGTGCGCCACCACCGGCGGCCCTGCGCGGTGAACAGCCGCTGCGCGGCCTGTGCCCGGGTGGCAGCCAGGCCCGGTTCCCCGGCGGCCAGCGCGGCCCGGGCGCCGGCCAGCAGCAACTCGGCCCGCCGTGCGGCACGGCCGCCGCCGCGGCCCGAGCCTCCGAGCGCGGCGTCCGCCTCGGCGAGGGCGTCGGCGGGCAGCCCGGCGGCCAGCAGCACGGCGCACCGGTCGATGGCGAGTTCGAGCAGCGGCACGGCAAGCTGCCGGTACCGGTGCCCGGCCTCGTCCAGGCAGGCCAGCGCCGCGGGCAGATCCCCCGAGCGGTACGCGACGAGCCCGCGGTTGTGCCTGGTGAAGGCCACCTCGACGGTCTGGCTGGTGGTGGTGTAGAGGTGCTCGGCGCGGGCCAGGTCCAGCTCGGCCCGGTGGCCGGACCCGCGGGCCAGGTGTACCAGTGCCCGGGCGCTGCGGGCCCGTGCCTCGAAGAGGCTGTCGCCCGCCGCGCGCAGCACCCGGATCGAGCGCCCCAGGTCATCCAGTGCCTCGGCGTGCCGGCCGAGCACCCACAGCGCGATGCCCCGGCGCACCAGGACCCGGGCCGCGGCCTCGCCGCCGGCCAGGGCGAGGGAGCGGTCCAGCGCCGCCAGCCCGCGGCGGCTGTGGCCCCGGTAGGTCAGCGTGACCCCCAGCGTGGCCAGCACGTCGGCCTCGCGTTCCGCGGATCCGGAGGCCCGGGCGAGGCGCACTGCGGTGGCCAGCTCCGCCGTGGCCGCGTCTAGCTCGCCGAACTCCCGGTGCAGCATTCCGATCGCCTGGTGCGCGACCGAGGCTTCGTAGGGGGCGGGGCCAGCCGCCAGGATCGCGTGGGCCTTCGCCCGGGCCTCGCCGGGACGGTCGCTCGCGAGCCGCAACAGGTCGAGGATCCCGCCGGGAACGTCCGCGGCGGGGCGCGGGCCGCCAGCCATACCTAGATGTTAAACCCGGCCATTCGGGGGGTTGCCACGCGACAATGGGCCGGCCAGGTTCTAATATCTCTGTGTCTGTCAGCTGGTCAGCTGGGCTAACAGTGTCGGACGCGGGCGACTACAAAGGTTTGCGATGGAATCTTCGGAGACGGCGGGTGAGCACTCGCTCACAAAGCTTGAAATTCAGCTAGACCTAATCAGCGAAGCATTCGGGGAATCGTTCGGAAAACAGCTTTTCGGCGACGGCACGCTCGACTACCTCTATGTGCGTGGCGTGATCCTGGTCCGCGACGCCTACCTCGCCGAGGTCGCCAGGCTGCTCGAGGAGGACGACGAACCCGAGGAGCGGGGCCAGGAGTTCGTCCCCGCCGAGGGGCTGCTGCCCGGGGTCAGCCTGTTCTCGGTGGGCAACCGGGACGTCCCCAGGCTGCTGGAAAAGATCGACGCGAGGCTCGGCGTGGGTGTCGCGACGCCCGATCACATCCTGTCGGTCACGCCGGTCTGGGCCTGCCCGGCCAGCGAACCGGAGGGCGTGCCGTTCGGCTCACCGCCGTACCCGGGCCAATGCGCGGGCAGCGGGGCAGGCACGTTCATCTACGTGGCGGACACCGGGCTGCTCAAGGGCGCCGACGCCGCCCACCCGTGGCTCGCCGGGGTCACCGGCACCGAGGACCCGCTGCACGAGCAGGGCGGGGTGACCACGATTCCGGACTACGCGGGCCACGGCACGTTCATCGCCGGGGTCGCCCGCTGCATGGCGCCCGCCGCGAAGGTGGAGGTGGCCAGGGACTTCAACAAGGCCGGCGCGATCGCCGAGCACCTGATCGTGCGCCGGCTCCACGAGGCCCTGGGCAAGGCCCCGGACGTCATCAACCTGTCGGCGGGCGGCAGCACGCGCAAGGACCTCCCACTGCTTGGCTTCGAGGCCTTCTGGGACACCTACCGTCATCGCAAGGGCACCGTGCTGGTTGCATCTGCGGGCAACAACTCCAGCCGCAGGCCGTTCTGGCCCGCGGCGTTCCCCCAGGTGGTGGGGGTGGGCGCGGTCGCGGCGAACGGCCGGGGCCGGGCTTACTTCAGCGACTACGGCCCCTGGGTGGACGTCTACGCCCCGGGCGAGGACCTGGTCAATGCCTACGCGACCGGGACATATCACTACCGTGAGCCGCCCCATGCCGGCGCGCACCACCACTTCGAGGGCATGGCCAAGTGGAGCGGCACGTCGTTCTCCGCGCCGGTCGTGGCGGGGCTCATCGCGGCCCGCATCACGGCAACCGGCGAGAACGGTCGCCAGGCGGCCAGTGCGCTGCTGGCCCAGGCGCGTGCGCAGCATCTGGCTGGGGTAGGGCCCGTGCTATGGCCCTGCGATACGGGCGAGTGCGGCGATCGGGCATGCTGCTGCGGCGGCAAACACCATGCGGCGCGGGACTGCTGCTGCTGACGGAAGGGCGTGTGGGTGAGTCTGGACGATACCGGCCTGCTGGTGCGCGGCGCCGCCGATGGCGACGAGGCTGCCTGGCGCGGGCTCGTGACGCGGTTCAGCGGCCTGGTGTGGGCCGTTGCGCGGGCGCACCGGCTCGCGCACGCCGACGCCGCGGACGTCTACCAGACCACCTGGCTGCGCCTGGCCGAGCACATCGGCCGGATCGATCACCCCGACCGGGTCGGCGCCTGGCTCGCCACGGCTGCCCGCCGGGAGTGCCTGCAGAGCCTGCGCTCGGCCGCGAAGACGGCGCCCACCGACGACATGGACCGGCTCGACACCGCTCCTGCCGAGGGCAATCCCACCGAGGAGGCGGTGCTTGCCGCCGAAACCGAGCGCGAGGACGCGGAACGGGCCGCGACGATGTGGCGGGCGTTCGCCCGGCTGTCGGGCCGCTGCCGTGAGCTGCTGCGGGTCCTGATGGCATCGCCCCCGCCCAGCTACGCTGAGGTGGCCGCGGCGCTCGAGCTGCCGCTCGGCAGCATCGGCCCCACCAGGGGGCGCTGCTTGCAGCGGCTTCGCGAGGAGATGGCAGGTATCAGGGACGGGCTATCGCCCTCTACATGATGACGCCTCCCGGCAGGAGAAGCACACATGCAGGAGTCAGACAACGAGCTTGAAGCTGAGCTCAGACGGCTGGCCGCCGACAAGGAACCGGTACCCGCCGAGCTCGTCCAGGCTGCGCTGGATGCCTTTGGCTGGCGGGACATCGACGCCGAACTGGCCGAACTGATCTACGACTCGCTGGCCGATGCCGACGAGGCATCGCTGGTCCGGGGCTCACCCGGCCAGCGCCTCGTCTCCTTCGCCGTCGGCGGGATGACCATCGACGTCGAGGTGACAGGCGCCGGGCCCGGGCGATCTGTCCTGGGCCAGATCGCCCCGCCGCAGCGTGCCATGGTGGACATCCGCGGTCCGCAGGACACGGTCACGGTTGAGGCGGATGAGCTGGGACGGTTCCGGTCGGGGCCGATATCTCCTGGCCCGGCGAGCCTGCGGCTGCGCCCGCCGCCCGGCGGCGACGGCCCAGCGATCGTGACCGACTGGATCTCGTTGTAGTGCGGGCTGCGACCAGGATTCCGCCGCACACCAGGACCGCGCCGGCCAGTTGCAGCGGGGTCGGGCGCTCGCCGAGTACCACCGCGGCGAGCAGGATCGCGGCGGCAGGCTGAAGCAGCAACAGCAGCGACGACAGCGAGGCGGGCAGCCGGGGGAGCGATGAGGTGATCAGCAGCCACCCGGCGGTCCCGCTGGTCAGGGCCAGCAGCAGCAGCCAGCCGAACGCGTGCCAGCCGATGTCGAGCTGCCATCCGCCGAACACCAGGCCGAGCGCGGCCGCACCGGCCGTGGCGCCCAGCGTCGCCTCGGCGAGCGGCGCTGCCACATGCGGCGTGGCGGCCGAGGTCTGGCGCAGGATGAGCAGGAAGGCCGCGTAGGCGATCGAGGTGCCAAGCCCGTACTCGATCCCGGCCACCGAGTGCACCCCGTGGGCGTGGTCGGCCAGCCCGGACACGAGCACGATGCCGGCCAGCACCACCGGAAGCGCGAGGAAGAACCCGCGCCCGGGGCGCTCGCGGAACAGCAGCCAGGCCGCGACCGTGACGAAGACCACCTGAAGGTTGCCGAGCAGCGTGGCGATGCCGGCCCCGACGTCGGCGATCGCGTGGTTCCACAGCACCAGGTCGATGGCCAGGAACACGCCTGCGAGCATCGCCCCGAGCCGGGACCGGAGCGGCCGCGGCCCGCGCTTGCGCTGCTCCAGCACGGCCAGCACGGCCAGCAACGGCAGGGCCAGCAGGGACCGGTAGAACGCGGCGGAGGCGGTGCCGGTGTCGGCCAGCTTGATCAGTACCGCGGAGGCGGAGATGCATGCCGCGCCGAGGGTGGCCAGCAGCGTCGGCGGCGGCCCGCCCGCGGCCTGGACCGAGCCGTTCCCTGATCGCCCGTAGCCCTTTCCGGCCTGGCTTTTCTCGTTGCCGGTCAGGACCGTCTTGGCGTACGGTGCTGACATGGGATCCACCCTAGGAGAGCAGTTTGTCAGCAGTCAAAAGAGTTTTGGTGCTGACCTGCTCGAGGCGCTCACCGCCGCGGCCGAGCTGATCAACACCGGCCGGTCCCGCGACGGCGACGGGTTGCGCGACGTCGCCGACGTGGCCGCATTCGGGCGCCGCTATGGCCTCGGTGGCCGCGCCCGGGCCGGCGATGTGCCGGCGCTGCGCGCCTACCGGGCCCGGCTGGACGGCATCGTCACCGCGTGCGAGGCGGCTGACATCACGGGCGCGGTGCGGATACTGAACACGCTGCTCGCCGAGACCGGCGCCATCCCGCAGATCGTGTCGCACGACGACCGCGGCCCGCACATCCACGTGTCCCGTGCGGCCGCGCCGATGGCCGACCGGATCACCGCTCATCTCGCCATGGGCCTGGCCGAACTGCTGGTGGCGGGGGAGAGCGGCAGGCTGCGCAGTTGCGCGTCACCGGCCTGCCGCGATGTCTTCCTCGACGAGTCCCGCAACCGGTCGCGGCGCTACTGCGACAGCCGCACCTGCGGAAACCGGCTGCACGTCGCCGCCTACCGGGCCCGCAAAGCCAAGGCCCCGTGACGGAGGAACGGGGCCTTGGCCCACCGGGGGTTCCGGGGGTCGCCCCCGGCCAGCACTCGCCGCGGCCGGGTAAGCGCGTCACTCCGGCCTCCGGGACCCGGCGGCCGGATGGGGCGGCAATGCGGCAAGGTCCGGCGGCGTGCGCACGCCGAACACCTCGCGCAGCGCGCTCAGCGCGGCCAGTTCGCCGCACCGGCCGTGCACGGCGGGACCGGGCGGGGTCGCCGCCGAGCACAGGTACACCCCGCGCAGCGGGGTCTGGTACGGGTTCCACCGGATCAGCGGCCGGGCCAGCACCTGGCGCACGGTCGGCATGCCGCAGGAGATGTCCCCGCCCACGTAGTTGGGGTTCATCTCCTCTTCCTGCACCGCGGTCCTGGTGTTGCGGGCCAGCAACAGGTCGGTGAACCCGGGGGCGAACCGCTCGATCTGGGCTTCGATCCGTGCCGTCATGTCCACGGCCGACCCGGCAGGGACGTGGCAGTAGGCCCATAGCGTGTGCTGGCCTTCGGGGGCCCGGGTGGGGTCGGCGACACCCGCCTGGACCACGAGCACGTACGGCGAGTCCGGGTGCTGGCCGCGGGCCACCGCGGCCTCGGCCGCCGCGATCTCCTCGAACCCGCCGCCGAGGTGCAGGGTCCCGGCCTGCCGGGCCGCCTCGTTCTGCCAGGGAACGGGGCCGGACAGGGCGAAGTCGACCTTGCAGATGCCCGGCCCGTACCGGAACCTGGCCAGCGCGTCGCGGTACCTGGACGGCAGCCGTTCGCCCGCCAGGCCGAGGAACGCGCGCGGCGCGATGTCCAGCAGTGTCGCGGGCGCGGGTGGCAGGTCGGCCAGGGACCGCACCCATCGGCCGGTCTCCACCTGGCCGCCGGTGGCGACGATGGCCTCCACCATGGCATCGGTGAGCCGGGCGCTGCCACCGGCCACCACCGGCCAGCCGACCGTGTGTGCCAGCGAGCCGAGCAGCAGCCCCGCGCCCGCCGTGGGTGACGACGTCAGCGGCAGCATCGCGTGCGTGGCGACGCCGGCGAACAGGCCACGGGCCTCCTCGGTGGCGAAGAGCCGGGCCACCGCCGCCGCGGGGAGCAGGCCGAGCACGGCGTACTCGGCGAGCGCGCGGGACGGGACCGGCGGCCGGCGCATCGACGAGAGGACCGCGTCGGCGACCGCGTTGCCCCCGGCCACGAGTGGCTGCATCAGCCGCCGGTAGGCGGCCTCGTCCCTGCCCAGGCCCGCCGCGGTGTCCGGCACGGAACGGGTGACCACGGCGGCGCGGCCCCCGTCCAGTGGGTGCGCGTACACCACCTCCGGGTGCGCGAACCGCACCCCCCGGGCGGCAGGATCGAAGCGGCGGAAGAACGGCGACGCCAGCGCCAGCGGGTGTGCGGCCGAGCACACGTCGTGCCGGAAGCCAGGCAGCGTCAGTTCCTCGGTCCGGCAGCCGCCGCCGGGGGTGGCCGCGCCCTCGATCACGTGCACCCGCAGCCCCGCCGCGGCCAGGGTGACCGCCGCGGCCAGGCCGTTCGGCCCGCTGCCCACGACGATCGCGTCGGCGTCACCTGGCATGGGAATCACCAGGTGACGCCGGCTTGGTTGCGTGTGCGCGCGGACGATCGTGGCCCCGCCGGCCCGTTCCGCTGAGAACGTGATCCACCCAGCGAACATATGCCCCCCGGGGCGTCATGGCCGTGACCGGCTCCTGGTCCGCGCACGGCACGAAGACGCCGGTGGACAGCTTGACCGCGGTTAACCTGAGCAGGTGGGGGATCTTGAGTCAGCACGAGCGTTCGCGCTGTCGCTTCCTGCGACGACCGAGGAACCTCATTTCGACATGGCCTCGTTCCGCGTGCGCGGCAAGATCTTCGCCACGGTTCCGCCGGACGACGAGCACCTGCACGTGTTCGTCGACGAGGCAGAGGTCCACGCCGCGGTGGCCGAGGACCCGGCCGCCTTCGAGCCACTGCTGTGGGGCCAGCGGCTCAGAGGGCTGCGCATCCGCATCGCCGCCGCCCCCGCGGACCGGATCGCCGAACTGCTCGAGGAGTCCTGGCGCCGAAAGGCCCCGGCCCGGCTGGCGGCCGAGTGGGATGCGCGGCGCGGCAGCGCCGCCGGATAGCCGCGATCCATGGCGCCGAGGCGCCGCCACGGCAAGGATGGGACAGTGGGGACGTAGGCAACGGCGCTGACCGACAAGGAGGCCCCCATGGCCGGCCGCTGGCGTTGGATCACGGTCACGACGGCGAGCGCGGGGCTGATCCTGCCCGGGGCCGGACTGGCGGCCCAGGCCCACCTCGGCCCCGCCGCTTCGTATAGCAGCGTTCAATGCTCGGCTGGCGCGCACACGCTTGCGCCGCCCGGCTCCCACCTGTACCCGGAGACCGGCAATGGCGGCTACACCAGCGTGCACACCCTGGTGCACCTGGTCTACGACGCCGCCGCCAACGAGTTCCTGCCCGGCAACCAGGTCGTGCTCACCGACCGGGCCACCCGGTGCCTGAGCAGCTTCAGCCTCGATTTCGAGCGCAAGTCCGCGAACACCAAGGCGGGCCCGGACATGACCGTGCGGTCGGTCACCGTGAACGGCCAGCCGGCCAGGTTCACGTTCGTCCAGCCCACCTACCCCGGCGACCCGCACGGGCAGAACGACCCCAACCCCGCCGCGCACGAGGCGTCGCAGAGCAACCCCGTCGGCGGCCCGAAGCACAACCCGCTGCCGCCCGCCTGTTCGCCGGAACTGCCCAACCCCGGCACCGCGCCGGACGCGCTGAACGGCACGCAGTGCCCGGCCAACAAGCTGGTGATCGCCCCCGCGGTGCCGATCGCGAATGGCTCGATGTTCACCGTGACGGTCGGCTATACCGGCAGGCCAGGCGTGCACAACGACGGGGACGGCACCACCGAGGGCTGGTTCCGCGCCCCCGACGGCGGGTTCGTGACCACCGAGCCGGTCGGTTCCGAGGACTGGATGCCGCTCAACGACTACCCGGAGGCCAAGCCGACCTACGACTTCTCCGACACGGTGAGCGCCGGCAAGACCGTCCTCGCCAACGGCATCCTGGTCTCGACCAAGCGCAACCCGGTCAGCGGCGAGTTCCCCGGCGGGTCGGTCACCTGGAACTGGCGCTCCCCGGCCCCGGTGGCCAGCTACCTGGTCGAGGACAGCGTCGGGAACTACCACCTGACCGAGCGGGTCGCCGACAACGGCACCAAGTACTACGAGGCCCAGGCTTCCGCGATCCCGGCGGCGCAGCGGAAGCGCAACCTGGCGATCATGAACATGCAGCAGAACATCACCGAGTTCGAGAGCCAGTTCAACGGCAGCTTCCCGTTCACCTCCGATGGCGTGGTCGTCGGCACTCCGTCGGCCAGCTTCGAAGAAGAGATGCAGACGATGATCACGTTCGCGGGCGGGTCCATCAACACCGACGTGCTCTACCACGAGAACATGCACCAGTGGTGGGGCGACAACGTCAGCGAGGGCGGCTACACCATGACCTTCTACAAGGAGGGCATGGCCACCGTCGCCGAGGAGCTGTACGCGGCCCGGCAGGCCGAGAACAAGGCCGGTGGCCCCTACTCACCCAAGGGCCAGGCCGCGTTCCAGGCCAGCCTGGTCAAGCAGTTCAACAACATCTACGCGTCCCCTCGCTTGGACTGGACGGTCGCGCCGTCCGACCCCGAGCCGGCCGGGCTGTTCTCCGGCTCGTCGACGTACGAGCGGCCCAGCGCCGCCTACCTGGCGCTGCGGCAGATCCTCGGCCCGGGCAACTTCACCCAGGCGCTGGAGCAGGTCCAGCGCAGCTATGGCGGGTCGTTCATCACCGAACCGGAGTGGGAGGCGGCGTTCAGCCAGTGGCTGCCGGTGCAGACCAGCGCCTGCCGGGCGCGGCTCAGCCAGTTCTTCACCCAGTGGTTCGACACCGCCTACCCCGCGGGCGGTGGCAGCAACCGGCCGCAGATCACCGGCCCCGGCCTGAACGGCCCGAACTTCTACAACGCGCGCGGAGGCTGCTCGTAGCGCCAGTCGCGGCCCGGCGCGGTTCGCCGCGGATGGCCCGGCGCCGAGGCTGGCTCAGGGTGGGGACAGCAGGGCCCAGACGATCTTGCCGGACTCCTCGTCGGGCAGCACGGGAGGGGCCGCGAGCCACTCACCCACATCGGGCACCGGAGCACGGCCTCGCACGGAGACCGGATCGGTGGCCGGGTAGTAGTACCCCCACTGCTCGCTAACCGCAGCGACCAGTAAAAGGCCGCGCCCGCCGTCGTGCTCCGGATCCGCCACGGTGGGGATCGGCGGGCGGGGGTCGTAGTCGCTCACTTCCACCAGAAGGTGCTTGTGGTCGCCCGCCAGGCGCAGCGCGACCACCGGGACGCCCATCGGCTCGCCCGTTGCCTGCCTGGCCTGCCGCGCGTCGATGGAGGCGCGGACGGCGTTCGTGACGAGTTCGGACACGGTTAGTTCGGCGGGCTGGGCCAGGGCTTCCATGCCCCACTCCCAGAGCACGGCCGTGGTGTGCAGCCGGGCACACGGAATCGCACCCGGCAGCGCCCCCAGGGGCAGAAACGAGTGATACGGCCACTGGGGGGCGTCGCCGGGCGGACTCGCCTGGTGCGCTGGCATCCCCATGCGGTGAGCGGCCCTTTCGCCCTTAGATACGTACTAGGCCCGATAGTACTGATCTATCATGCCCCATTTCGGAGATGCAATGCAACATTCGTTTCTGTATGATGCGGATTGGTTCTGTTCGCATCTGTCCGCCCTCCCGGCACAGGGCCTATCGGAGGAAGTATGGCTACCCCCAGTCCTACCGTCCGCCGCAGGCGCCTGACCGTAGAACTGCGACGTTTGCGTGAACAGGCGGGGTTAACCTGCGAGGACGTGGGGCACCGGCTGGAGTGTTCCGGTACCCGGATCAGCCGGATGGAGACCGGGCGAATCGGTGCCCGTCCCGGTGACGTGCGGGAATTGCTGGAGATCTACGGTGTGACGGGTGCCGAGGCCGACTCCCTGGTGCAGCTTGCCAGGGACGCGCGGCGCAAGGGCTGGTGGCGCGCCTATGGCCGGGTGCTCCCGCCCTGGTTCGAGGCCTACGTCGGGCTTGAGTCCGACGCGGCCAGGCTGCACGACTTCCAGCCGTCGGTGGTCCCCGGCCTGCTGCAGACCGAGGACTATGCCCGCGCGGTGATGCGCGGCGCCCCGGATGCGGGCTGCGCCGAGGACATCGACCAGCAGGTGGCGCTGCGGATGCGGCGCCAGGCCATCCTCGACGAGCCCCGGCCACCGCAGCTGCAGGTGGTGCTAAGTGAAAGCGTGCTGTTGGTGCAGGTCGGCGGGCCCGTGGTCATGCGGGCCCAGTTGCTGCGGCTGGCCGACCTGGCCAGCCGGCCGGACCTCACCATCCAGGTACTGCCGGTGCGCGCCGCGGCACAGGTGCAGCCCGTCGGCCCGTTCACCGTGCTGGAGTTCGCCGACCCTGCCGACCCCACGGTGGTGTACCTGGAACACCTCACCGGCAGCCTCTTCCTGGAGGACGAGGAGGAGGTCCGGCGCTACCGGGCGGTGTTCGATCACCTGCGCGCCGAGGCCCTCGGCCGCGGCCCGTCGGCCGGCCTGATCGCACGTGCCGCGGCCGGGCTGGCCTGACAACCGGCCACTACACCCACCACGGGCCCGAGTTGAAGGTCCAGTCCCGCACCGTGGAACTGTCGTAGTCCGGGCCCTCGGCGAACTGCGTGGCCCGCACGTGCCTGTGGTTGTACATGAACGGGCCCTTGCCGGCAAAGTCGGCGACCCAGTACCCGTTGAGGCGGGGGTTGCCGAACACCGAGGACGCCTGCCCGTAGACCCAGACCTTGTACCCGGCCTCCTGCAACGCCAGGCCGAAGTTGTTCACGTAGAGGTCGTCCACCCGGCCCTCCATATCGAGCGCCGTGTAGACACGCTTGGGAACGCCCAGGTCACGGAGGGCCTCGATGGCCTGCCTGGCCTCGCCAGGGCCGTCCATGCCACCGACCCAGATCGGCAGCTTCCGGTTTCTGTGGAACGGCGCCCAGTCCCCGGGTGCCCACACGTTGAAGGCGTTGGGGCCGCCGTAGTAGCCGCCCACGGCCCCGTGCCAGCCCGGGTTGATATTGGCTGCGAACGCCGAGTCCCTCATCCGTTCGTCCATGTCATGCCTGCCATTTCGCGAACCTGCGGCACCGCAGGGGGCGGGCCGGAGGTACTACCTTAGGGCTCTCTCATGGCCGGCATGCTGCGCCGTCTCCGGGAGGGCGCCTCCCTGGGCGTCACGCGGCCCGGCGTGGCGCGCGGCCCGGTACGGCACGCGGCGCGGCGCGGCCCGGTGCGGCGCGGCATAGCCTGTGAGCCGTGCAGGCTGACCCGCCGGATCGGATGCCTGGAGACGGCCCGGCCCGCGATGTCACGGCCCACGCTGCCCCGGAGCCCGGAACCCTGCCGGCCGGCCTGGCCCGGCGGCTCGCGGCCGCCGGGATCAGCGACATCAGCGACCCGGTAGCCGCCTGGCGCATGCTGCGCGAGGCCGAGGGCCCGCGGGCGAGCGGGATCGACCTGTACCGGCTGGCCGCGCGGCAGCGCGGTATCGCCGCCCAGGACCTGTCCCAGGCCGAGCGGGGCGCCCTGGCGCGCGCGGCGACGCCGGTGCTCATCCCCGGATACAGTCCCGTCGCGCATCGGCGGCGGGCCCGCGAACCCGTCCATCTCGTGCCCTACGACCCGGAGTGGCCGCGGCGTTTTGCCCGGTGGCGGGGCCGGATCCGGGCCGCGCTCAGCGCGACCGCGTTGCGGACCGAGCACGTCGGCTCCACGTCCGTACCCGGGCTTGCCGCCAAGCCGGTCATCGACATCCAGGTCAGCGTGGCCGACATCGCTGACGAGGCACGTTACGCCGGCCCACTGGAGCCGCTCGGCCTGCAGCTGAGCAACCGGGACGACGTCCACCGGTACTTCTCCCCGATCCCGGAGCAGCCCAGGGAACTGCACCTGCACGTGTGCCAGGCCGGCAGCGCCTGGGAGCGCGACCACCTGCTGTTCCGCGACTACCTCCGCGCTCACCCGGCGGCCGCGGACCGCTACTTCGCGGGCAAGCGGGCGGCCGCCGTCACCTGGCGCGACGACCGCTGGGCCTACACCGAGGCCAAGACCGACATCATCCTGGACATCCTCGACGATGCCGAGGCATGGTCGCGCGCCACCGGCTGGGCCCTGCCGCCGGCTTCAGCCCAGGGTGAAGGGGTCGCGGGTGCCGCCGCTGAGTTCGACCCAGACTGATTTCGTTTCGAGGTATTCGTCGATCGCGGCAAGGCCGTTCTCACGGCCCAGGCCGGAGGCGCCATAGCCGCCGAAGGGCACGCTCGGGGCAACGACCCGGTAGGCGTTGATCCAAACCGTGCCGGCCCGGATCCTGGCCGCGACCCGGTGGGCACGGTGAACGTCCTTGGTCCACACGGCGCTCGCCAGCCCGTAGGGCGTGTCGTTGGCCAGCTTCACCGCCTCGTCTTCCGTGGTGAAGGCGTAGGCCGACAGGACCGGGCCAAAGATCT
>Ga0306920_100001625_pt1 | contig 27999 bp, 26 predicted proteins | sample flu12Cox44000170_FD_204666 | JGI IMG/M metagenome (GOLD analysis project Ga0306920, IMG submission 204666) | Lab enrichment of tropical soil microbial communities from Luquillo Experimental Forest, Puerto Rico - flux4day.12C.oxic.44.000.170 (v2)... | ecosystem: Environmental > Terrestrial >... | reverse complement strand
TAGCTAGACTTGGATGTAATTTCGGTGATGCTGATGCACCATCGTGCCGCAAGCTCGGTCGGACTCCCTCTCCCCGCTTGGGCGGGGAGAGGGCGGGGGTGAGGGGCACGTCCTGGGTTCAACCCGGATAATTGTCGAGTGTGCCTCGCCCCTCACCCCAACCCTCTCCCCGTTAAGAACGGGGAGAGGGAGTAGAGCGAGTGCGCCGCACAGCTGATCGGATCTCACCTGACCGCGCTACACCGTTGCCCATCCTGCCGGGGGCTTCTTGCCGGGATGAACGGCGCCGCACTGCTTGCATTTGCGCGCCGCCTCGTCGCGATAGAACGATTCGTAAAGCGGCGGCAGGTCCTTGACCAGGTGCTGCACCTGCACTTCGATGCGGTGGACAAGCGCGCCGCATTGGAAGCAATACCATTCGAAGGCGTCGAGCTCGCCGGGACGCGCGGCCTCCACCACCAGCCCGATCGAGCCTTGCGGCCGCTGTGGCGAATGGCGCACATGCGGCGGCAGCAGGAAGACATCGCCTTGGCGGATCGGCACATCATAGAATCTGCCGTCCTCGACCACCTTGAGCACCATGTCGCCCTTGAGCTGATAGAAGAATTCCTCGACTGGATCGTCGTGATAGTCGGTGCGCTCGTTCGGTCCGCCGACGACCTGCACGGTCATCTCTCCGTCCTCGAACACCTTCTTGTTGCCGACCGGCGGCTTCAGCAGATGTTGGTTGTCGTCGATCCAGCGCTGGAAGTTGAACGCCTTCAGTCGTCCGCCCGCACTGTGGTTGAGCATGGCTTCGTTCCTTGCGCTCGCTACCGCCGTCCTGCCCATTTAACCAAATCGGCGCGGCATCTGAAAGCCGCACCGGCCGAGGCCACCGCGAGGCCGGAGCTCTCGCGTGCAAGCGCGTGCCGTCATTCCACAGGCGTTAAGCACCATTGCGGCTCCTACTTTCCCGAAGCCGGCCGAGGTGCAACATTCCCCCGACGACAGTCAGCGATGGGAGAGGGCCGAGTGCCGGTGATGTCAGGAAAGCGCGCATTCCTCGACGTGCTCAAGCAGGAAGGCGTTGAGGTCATGTTCGGCAATCCGGGCACCACGGAATTGCCGCTGATGGATGCTTTCGCGACCGAGAACGAGCTGCGCTACCTGCTCGGGTTGCAGGAGGCCGCCGTCATCGCCATGGCGGACGGCTATGCGCAGGCTTCCGGCAAGCTTGCCGTGGTCAACCTGCACGTCGCCCCGGGGCTCGGCAACGCCATGGGCATGCTCTACGACGCGCAGAAGGCGGGTGCGCCCATTCTCGTCACCGCCGGGCAGCACGACCAGAGCTTCACCGCCACCGAGCCCATTCTCTGGGCCGATCTGCCGACCATCGCACGTCCGCTGGTGAAGTGGTCGTCGGAAGTGAACAGGCTCGCCGACCTGCCGCGGCTCGTGCATCGCGCCGCCAAGACCGCGCTTGCGCCGCCGACCGGGCCGGTATTTCTCTCGCTTCCCGGCGACATCTTCCAGGCCGATGGCGACATCGATCTGCTTGCGCCCACGCGGGTTGGACCGCGGCTACGCGGCGACCGCGCCGCCATTGACACGGCGGCTTCACTGCTTGCCGCTGCCAGGCGGCCGGTGATCATGGCGGGCGATGCGGTGGCGCAGAGCCGGGCGCATGCGGAGCTCGTCGAGCTTGCCGAGCTTCTCGGCGCGCCCGTCTATTCCGAGTTCGTGCCTAACACCGCCTCGTTTCCCTCCTCGCATCCATTGTTTCGCGGCTCGATGGTCCGGCTTGCGCCGGAGGTGCGCAAGGTGCTCGAGCAGTACGACCTCCTGCTGTCGGTCGGCGCCGATCTTTTCACCCTGTCGCTGCCGTCCGGTGTCGATCCGATGCCGCCCGGCCTCACGCTCATCCATCTCGACATCGATCCGTGGGAGCTCGGCAAGAATTACCCGCCTGCGGCCGCCATCCTCGGCGACCCGAAAGCGACGCTGCCGGACATCACCGCGGCCGTGCGCGAGCGCATGAGTGCTGCCGCACGCGGGCTCGCGCGCGAGCGGCTCGCGACGGCAAGCGCGGCCATCGCTGGCGAGCGCGAAGCGCTGCGTGCGAAAGCGCGCGCGCTTGCCAAGGTCACTCCGGTGCAGCCGCTTGCGCTGCTCAATGGTATTGCGGAGACGCTGCCTAAGGATGCGATCGTCATCGAGGAGGCGCTCTCGTCGGCGCCCGGCATCCGCTCACTGATCCGGGCCGACGATCCGCAGAGCTATTTCGGCCTGCGCGGCGGCGGCATCGGCTGGGGTCTGCCGGCCGCCATGGGCGTGAAGGTTGCGCTGCCGGAGCGACCGGTGGTCGGGCTCATCGGCGACGGCAGCGCCATGTATACCTGCCAGGGGTTGTGGACGGCGGCGCATTACGGGATTGGCGCCATATTCGTGATCCTCAACAACAGCTCGTATCGCATCCTCAAGCAGCGCCTGCATGCCATGCGCGGCCTTGCCGAGCAGGCCGACAGCTATGTTGGCATGGAGCTTACCAACCCGAGGATCGATTTCGTTGGGCTTGCGCGCGCGCTTGGCATCAAGGCGGAACGCGCAAAGACCGTGCATGAGGCGACCGATCTGCTCGGCCAGGCGCTCAAGGATGCGGGCCCCATGCTGATCGACGTCGAGCTCGACCGCTCCTTCAAGCCGATGTGAGAGGAAGGGTGGGTTAGGCGCGCGCTTCTCGGCGCGCGCGCCGTAACCCACCATGCTGCGGCGGATTACGCTAACGCTAATCCGCCCTACGACCTCTTGCGTAGGGGCGAGGCATGCCTCGCCCCTACAAATGCGCCGCGACGCGGACTGGGGCGCGGCGCCGCCCCCATTGGCCAGGCATGCGCTCGAACACGCCCGCGCACGGCGCCCCGCAGTTGCCGCAGCGTCCGTCCACCGTGAGATTCCAGCCTGTGAGGTCGTACCAGTCGCGCTCCACGAGCGGCGCATCACAGGCATGGCAGCAGGTGGTCTGCCCTGCCGGGTCGTGGATGTTGCCGGTGTAGACGTAACGCAGGCCGCGCTCCCTGCCGATGCGGCGCGCCAGCTTCAGCGTCGCGGGCGGAGTGGCCGGTGTCTCCTGCATTTTCCAGTCCGGATGGAAAGCCGTGAAATGCAGCGGCACGTCCGGGCCCAGATGCTCCATCACCCAGCCAGCGAGCGCATCGACCTCGGCCGGCTCGTCGTTCTCGCCGGGAATGAGCAGAGTCGTGATCTCGAACCAGACCTTTGTCTCGTGCTTGAGATAGACGAGCGTGTCGAGCACCGCGTCAAGCTTCCCCGAGCAGAGGTTGCGGTAGAAATGCTCGGTGAATCCCTTGAGGTCGATATTGGCCGCGTCCATGTGACGGAAAAATTCGCGCCGCGGCTCCGCGCTGATGTAGCCGGCGCTCACCGCCACCGTTCTGATGTCGCGCGCTCGACAGGCTGCAGCGACGTCGACGGCATATTCGAGGAAGATCACGGGGTCATTGTATGTGAAGGCGACCGATCGGCAGCCGTGCCTGACTGCTGCCTCGGCGATCGCCTCGGGCGAAGCATATTCCTGCACGCGGTCGAGCGCGCGCGCCTTGGAGATGCTCCAGTTCTGGCAGAACTTGCAGGTGAGATTGCAGCCCGCGGTGCCAAAGGAGAGGACCGGCGTCCCCGGAAGGAAATGGTTGAGCGGCTTCTTCTCAATCGGGTCGATGCAGAAGCCGGACGAGCGGCCATAGGTCGTGAGTACGATGCCATCGCCGGCGCGAGCGCGTACGAAGCACAGGCCGCGCTGGCCGTCATTGAGCCGGCAGTACCGCGGACAGAGGTCGCACTGGATACGCCCGTCGGCAAGGCGATGCCAGTAGCGCCCCGGCACTCCGGTAATGCTTTCCTGCACCAGACTACCTTCAGTAAATGACAGATGTCAGATGTCAGATGTCAGAGTACAGGACAATAGTCGACGGAAATGGCTCTGACCTTTATCCTCTGAACTCTGTCATCTGTCCTCCAAATCTGGGTATTGACGCGCAAGCGGGCAATGGCGGAACGGGCAATGCAAGGTACGAAGGTCCGGCAACCGGCGGTGGCAGGCTCGTTCTATCCCGCAAATCCGCACGCGCTGCGGGTCGACCTTAAGACCCTGGTTGCGCAGGTTCCTGCATCAGGCATGGCGCGACACAAGGCGCTGATCGCGCCGCACGCGGGCTATGTGTATTCGGGCCAGGTCGCGGCCGCCGCTTTCGCGCCCCTGCGGGCAGCCGCCGGCGATATTACTCGCGTGGTGCTCATCGGTCCTGCGCACTACGTTGCCTTGCGCGGCGTTGCGGTTCCCACCGCTCATTCGTTTGCCACCCCGCTCGGCTCAGTGCCACTGGATGGCGATGCGCTCGCTGCGATTTCCCGCTTGCCCTTCACGTGCGTGAATGACGCCGCGCACGCTCCCGAGCACGCAATCGAGGTCGAGCTGCCGTTCCTGCAGGTGATACTTGGCAGCTTCGCGCTGGTGCCGCTGCTGGTGGGCGATGCCCGCCCGCAGGAGGTGGCGCAGGTTCTGGGCTCGTTGTGGGGCGGTAACGAGACGCTGGTCGTGATCAGCTCCGATCTCTCGCACTACCACGATTACGCGACCGCAAAGCGGCTTGACGCGGCAACCGCAGACAGCATCGAACGCGGCGAGTGGGCGCAGCTCGGTGCGCGTAATGCGTGCGGCTTTCTTCCCCTAGCGGGACTCCTGATCGAAGCAGAGCGGCATGGTCTGAAGGCGGAGCGCCTCGCACTGTGCAATTCCGGGGATGCGGCCGGAGGCCGCGACCGAGTCGTGGGCTACGGCGCCTGGAGCTTTCAGGGACCGGGCGCGGGAATAAACGAAAGTTCTCACGAGTCTTGATGGCCATGAACGCCGGGCGCCCGGCGTTTGCCTGTTCCTGGAGGAAGCAATGCTGAACCTGTCGCGCCGCGATTTTGTCGTCTCAACCGGGATGGCTGCGGCCCTCGGCCTCAATGCGAGGCTCGTGGTGCCGGCGTGGGCCCAGAAGACCGCCGATCCGGTGCCGCCGTTCGTGAAATACAAGATAGGGTCCGCCGAGGTCACCGCGGTTTACGATGGCATCTGGGAGAAGCCGCACGATCCGGCCTTCATCGCCAATGCATCGCTTGATGATGTCAAGTCTGCAATGCTGAAGGCGGGACTGCCCGCCGATTTCGTCTCCATCCCGTTCACCGTCGTCGTGATCAAGAACGGCGGCAAGACCATCCTGTGCGACAGCGGCACCGGTGGGCAGGTCCAGCCCACCGCCGGAAAGTTCATGGCCAATCTCAAAGCCGCCGGCATCGATCCCACCAAGATCGACACCATTCTCATCTCCCATTTCCATCCCGATCACATCTTCGGGCTGATGGAAAAGGAGACCAACAAGCCGGTCTATCCCGAGGTCGAGATCATCGTCTCGGATGCCGAATACAAGTTCTGGACCGATCCGGCCGTCATCGACAAGCTGCCCGAGGCGAGAAAAGGATTGGCGCGACGCATCCAGGCGGTGTTCCCGACCTGGAAGAACATCCGCCAGGTGGAAGGGGAGCCCGAAGTGGCTCCCGGCATTCGCTTCGTCAGCTCGCCCGGCCACACCCCCGGCCATCGCGCGTTCCATCTCTCGTCGGGATCGAGCGAGCTGATGATCTCGAACGACACCGCCTATGTGCCTGCGCTGGTGGTCGCCAATCCCGGCTGGCACGGGCAATACGACCAGAATGCCCAGCTTGCCGAGGAATCGCGCCGCAAGCTGCTCGACCGTGTGGTTGCCGACAAGCTGATGATCTGCGGCTACCATTTCCCGTTCCCGGGGGCAGGGCACATCGCCAAGGACGGTACGGGCTACGCGCTCACCGTCATGAAGACCTGAACCGGACTGGCAAGAAAAGCGGCTGTGACCTCGCCCGCAGCGCCAACAAAAAGGAGATCATCATGAGACGTCCCATGCCTGTCCTGCTGCTCTCGAGCATGCTCGCCATAGTCGCTTTCGGCACCACCGGCGCATTCGCGGTCGACAACGTCACCTCGCGCGATGCGCCCGACCTCACCTCGGTGCGCGCCAAGATCAAGGCAAAGGACTTCAAGGGCGCCTTGGCGGAGCTTACCCCCATGCTTGCTACCTACCAGCACGCCGACGTCTACAATCTCATGGGCTACAGCCTGCGCAAGACCGGAGATTACAAGCAGGCCTACACATTCTACCGCAAGGCGCTCGACTTCGATCCCGATCACAAGGGTGCGCTCGAATATCTCGGCGAGCTCTACGTCGAGACCGGGCAGATCGAGAAGGCGAAGGAAAACATCGTGCGGCTGCAGCAGCTCTGCCCGTCCGGTTGCGAGGAGCTTGCCGACCTGCAACGGGCTGTGAGTGCAACCAGTGCGAAGGTAAACTGAGCGTCCGATGCCGGAGTCGGTCAAGGACGCGGCCATGCTCTTGGGCCGCGTCCTGCTTGCCGCCCTTTTCCTGCACGAGGCCTGGAGCAAGCTGACGGGATATTCGGCAGCAGTCGCCTATGCGCAGGCGTTCGGGCTTCCGGGGTCTCTCATCCCACTTGCGATCACGCTTGAGGTGGGCTGCGGCCTTCTCATCCTCGTCGGGTATCACGCGCGCGCGGCTGCGCTCCTGCTTGCGGGCTTCTGCGTGGCTACCGCCGTGCTATTTCACGCCAAGCTCGGCAATCGCAACGAGCTTCTGCATTTCGAAAAGGATTTGGCGATTGCGGGCGGCCTGCTCGTGCTCTTTGCGCACGGCGCCGGAAACTTTGCGCTCGACGCGCTGCGTTTGCCGTCTCGCGCGGCAAAAGGGACTGCCGCGGCCCAAGCCTCTGCGCTGCGCCGCTCCTGACCGTCGCCCTCCCCACCATGCTGCCGCTCGCGGCAGGCACGATGGCTGCTTTTTCGCGCCGCCCGGATTCCTTAATCCATTGAAAACCAAGGTCGGCAGTCGAACCTTTTGCAACCGCAAAACGACTAATCCCCTGAGCCCAGTTCTGCTCCAATTAATATAAAGGGGGCCCCTCAGTGTCGATCGACCAGCGGCCCGCAACGGGCCTCCGGGCGCTTTTCCGCCACAAGCAGGCTCTGATCGTGATTGCCGCGAGCGCCGGCTTGCTCGGCGGCGTCTCCTCTCCTGCTATCGGCCAGGGCTTGTTCGGTTGGGGAAATTTCTGGGGATCGCAACCCAGCTACAGTCGCCCCCATCGTGCGCATCCAGCCCGGCCAGCCGTCACAGCCCGGCCGGCCGTCACAACCGTGCGCGAAAACCCCACGCCAAAGGAAGCCGAAAAGCCCACCGCGAAGGAAACGCCAACTCCGCCGGCCCCGCCGGCCCGAACAGGTAGCGGGGTGATCACGATCACCGTCTCGTTGAACAAGCAGAAGCTTGCCGTCTATTCGGACGGTGTTCCGGTACTGCGGTCGCAGGTGTCAACCGGACGGGCGACTCCGACCGGCGTGTTCAGCATTCTCCAGAAGGATCGCTGGCATCACTCCGATAATGGCGACAGCCCCTTCATGCAGCGGATTACGTGGTCCGGCATCGGCCTGCATCAGGCCGCCACAACCGGCTCTGCAGCGCCGGGCTCGATCCGGCTGCCCGAGCCGTTGGCGCGTCAACTGTGGGGCATGACCAAGGTCGGCACGCGTGTGATCATCACCAACGGCGAAGTGACGCCGGCCGCAATCGCCAACGGACGCCTGTTCGCGCGGCGGCAACAGCCAGCCGAGCCGGCGCCTGAATTGAGGTCACCGGCGAAGATCGTCGAGTCCGCTCACAACGCCTTCACCACCGGACGCAAGCGCGAGCCCGCGCGACCGACCTCCAAATCCGGCGATAAGCCGGGCGATCCCGCGCTTGAGGCCTATGCCCGCGAGCCGGCGACCTCGTCGGAAGTCGTGAGATCCACCTATGACAGTTTTGACCTGCGGCGCGCGCGGCGCACGAAGTCGGCGCCCTCGGGCGGCGCGGTGGCCGAGATCCGCCCGCTGCAACCCGGTCCGATCTCGGTCTTCATCAGCCGCCGCGAAGGCAAGCTGTTCGTGCGCAAGGGCTTCGAGCCCATCTACAATTCACCGGTCTCATTCTCGCAGCCGGAGCGGCCGCTTGGCACGCACGTGTTTACCGCGCTGGACGTGAACGACGACGACAGCGTACGCTGGGACGTAGTCACGGTTCCAACCGGTTGGAGCAGGTCGCCGGTGCGAGGCGCGGCCGGAGAATTGCCTTCTGTCGGCAAGCCCTCCACGGCTGCGGAAGCGCTTGATCGGGTCAGCATCCCGTCCGAGGCCGTTGATCGCATCTCCGAATTGATGTCGCCGGGTGCTTCCCTGATCATCTCGGATGAAGGCCTTGGCCCCGAAACCGGGACCGGGACCGACTTCACCGTGATCACGCGCTGATCTGCGCCCGTACTACGAGTCGCGCACGAGCGCGGCGAGGCCCTGCTCGGTCGTAAGAGGGGGCCGCCAGCCGAGGCCTTGCAGGGCGGTGGGGACTGCCACAAGCGAGCCGGCCAGACGCGGATAGATCTCGCCCCGTCCGGCGGCCTGCAGTCCCAGTTCAAGCAGCCGCGGCGGCACCGGCACGAGGCCTGGTCTGCGTCCAAGCGCGCGCCGCAGCGCCGCGATCATGTCAGGTACCGTCACCGGCTCTGGGTCGGCGACGATAAGCGCGCGCCGCAGCCGGTCAGGGACGCTGAGCACGGTTTCGATGGCCGCAACCAGGTTATCGAGAGCAAGCAGCGATCGTTTTCCCCGCAAGCGCCCGAGCGGCAGCAGATAGGGCGAGCGCGCAAGCCGCAGCAGCTCCTCCATGTTGCCCTTCACTCCCGGGCCGTAGACCAGCACCAGCCGCAACGCGACCCACTCGAGCTCGAGCTTGGCCAAGCCCTGCTCGGCGGCGAGCTTGGAGCGCCCGTAGGCGTCGGTCGGGCGCGGGGCGAGCGCTTCGGTCAGGACGTGATCGCAGGACGGCCCGGACTGCGCGCGAATCGAGGAAAGAAAAATGAATCGCTTGACCCCGGCGCGTTGCGCTGCCTGCGCCAGCTGGATGGTGGCCTCGGTATTGAGCACACGGTAGTCATCATCCGGCACCCCGGACATTGCGTGAGCTATGCCGGCCGAGTGAATGATGGCATCGATGTCGGCAAGCGCAGCGGCCATGTTTTGCGGTCGCGCCAGGTCGCCGATCACCGCGCTTGCCGATTGAATGGGCGCGGCGCTGGGGCGGCGCAGCAACACGCGCAGCCGGTAACCGCGGCGCGACAGCTGCTGCAGGAGGAATTGTCCAATGAAGCCGGTCGCGCCGGTCAGGGCAATGAAGGGCCTGCTGATCGCGCCGCTCGAATTCACCGCCGCCTCGACCCCTCGAGTTGGATGCAAGCACCATATCGCAGCCGCCCAACCTGCGGCCCAATGCAACCGCGGTTCCGGAGCGTCGAAGGCATGTTTCCCGTCCACTTCATCTCGGGCCTCGTTATACTGCCCGCCCTGGAATGCGCAGCCCATCTTGATGAGACGCTGGCAATGACCAAAGGCGAATGGGTCGTGCAGCTGATCAAGATCGCGCTCGGAATCGCGATCGGGATCTATTTTATCTGGTGGAGCCTGGAGGTGCTGCACCGGCTGCCGCCGCATTAACTTAAGCGGGTGGATACCGCAAACAGCCTCATTCCGTTCCGTCGCCGAGATAGGCGGCAAGGACCCGGGCGTCGGCCCGGATCTGCGCCGGCGGCCCGCTGGCCAGGACCCGCCCGTAGACCAGGACCGATATGCGATCGGCGAGTGCGAAAACGGTGTCCATGTCGTGCTCGATCAGGACCATGGGGAAGCGGCCCTTGAGCGCGCGCAAGAGCCGCAGCAGCCTGGCGCTCTCGTCGCGCCCGGCTCCCGCCATCGGCTCGTCCAGCAGCAGGAGCTTCGGCCCGGTCGCGAGCGCCATCGCGAGCTCGAGCGCACGCCTTTCCCCATGCGAGAGCGAAGCTGCGGGCTTGCCGGCAATGTCGGAAAGCCCGACCTGCGCAAGCAGTGCCAGGGCGGGTTCGTTCAGCGCGGCCTCGCCGGCCACCGCGCGGAGGAACCGGAAGCTCGATCCCGTGTGCGCCTGCACCGCCAAGGCCACGTTCTCCAACGCTGAGAAGCCGGGCAGGACGGAGCTGACCTGGAACGATCGCGCGAGCCCCAGGCCGGCGCGCGCGTGCGCGGGCAGGTGCGTGATGTCGTGGCCGCCAAACGAGATGCGGCCGGCATCGCACGCGAGCAGGCCGGAGATCTGGTTGATCAAAGTCGTCTTGCCGGCCCCGTTCGGACCGATGACGGCGTGCAGTTCGCCCGCCAGCACGTCCAGGGTCACATTGTCGGTGACCACGAGGCCCCCGAACCGCTTGCGCAGGTTCTCAAGCCTCAGCACCGCCTCAACCATGGCGCAGCCTGCCGACGAGCTTGCCATAAGCGCCCAGCAATCCGCCGCGCGCGAAAAGCACCACAAGCACAAGTAGCGGCCCGAAGATCACCTTCCAGTTCTCGGTCAAGCCGGACAACCACTGTTCCAGCAGCAGGTAGCAGGCGGTTCCGAGGATGGCGCCATGCAGCGAGCCCAGGCCGCCGAGGATGACCATCACGATCAGCTCTCCCGAGCGCTGCCATGACATGTAGGCGGGACTCACGAACTCGGTCGCATTGGCGAGCAGAAACCCGGACAGCCCCGCGAGCGCGCCCGTGATGACGTAACCGACGAGCTGGAACCGGAAGACGTCGAAGCCGACCGTCTCAACCCGCAACGCATTCTCCTTTGCGCCCCTGAAGACGCGTCCGAAACGCGACGCCACCAGCACGCGGCAGAGCACATAGGTGCCGAGCAGGCATGCGAATGCGAGGTAGTAGAACAAATGCTCGCCGCGAAGGACGGCAGTGCCGGCGACCGTGTTGCGCGCGGCAATGGTGAGGCCGTCGTCCCCGCCATACGGCGCAAGCGAGCTGGCGGTGAAGAATGCCATCTGGCCGAAGGCGAGCGTGATCATGATGAAATACACGCCCTTGGTACGCAGGCACACGAAGCCGGTGAGCAGCGCAAACGCCGCCGAGGCCAGGATCGCGGCAGGCAGCGAGATCAGGGCCTCGCCCATGCCGTGCACGGAGAGGATCCCGACCGCATAGGCGCCAAGCCCGATGAAGGCGGCTTGGCCGAAGGAGATCAGCCCGCCGTATCCCACGAGGAGGTCGAGCGCGACCGCCGCAATCGCGAAGATCATCATCCGCCCGCACAGGCTCAGAAGGTAGCCCTCGCTCAGCAAGCGGGCGAGCGCAGGGATCAGCGCCAGCAGAACGAAGATGCCGATCGGCAGGAGCTCGCGCTCGACGAAGCGCGCCGGCAGCTTTCCTGCGAGTGCGGGGAGGCGCTGCATTCAACGGCCCGCGGCCGGAAACAGGCCGGTCGGCCGAAAGTACAGCACGCCGGCCATGAGCAGATAGATCAGCATGGACGCAATGGCCGGGCCGATGGTGCGCGCCGGTGAGGGTCCCATCATGAGGCGCAGGATATCGACGCAAAAAGAGCGCCCGAGCGTATCGACGAGCCCGATGACGAGCGCCGCTGCGAATGCGCCGCGGACCGAGCCGATGCCGCCCACCACAATGACGACAAACGCGAGAATGAGGACGCTGTCGCCCATGCCCGGCTCGACCGACAGGATGGGAGCGATCATGATGCCGGCAAAGCCGGCCAGCATGGCGCCCAGCCCGAAGATGAGCGTGAACAGGCGGCGAATGTTGACCCCCAGCGCGGATACCATCGTGCCATGCGTGGCACCGGCACGGATCAGCATGCCGATCCGCGTGTGCATGATGAGCGCGTGCAGCGCGCCCGCAGTTCCGAGCCCGGCGGCGATGATGACGAGACGCCACCAAGGGTAGAGCAATCCGTCGGCGAGCCGCACCGAGCCGGAGAGTGCCTGCGGGATGGGCAGGCTCAGCGGCGCCGCGCCCCACACCAGCTTCACGCCGTGATTGAGGAAAAGGATGATTCCGAAAGTCGCGATGACATGGTCGAGATGGTCGCGGTCGTAGAGCTGGCGAAACACGGCAAGCTCGAGCACGAGCGCGAAAGCCAGCGTCGCCACGAGCGCAAGCACGGTTGCGAGCAGGAAGCTCTCGGTCACGGCATAGAACGTCACGGCAAGATAGGCGCCCAGCATGTATTGGACGCCATGCGCGAGGTTGATGAAATTCATCACCCCGAACACGAGCGTAAGCCCGGCCGCGATCAGAAACAGGAGGACGCCGAGCTGGAGGCCGTTGAGGATCTGAACGATGAGGAGAGCGGTGCTCATGCCTCACTGCATCGGACAGTCCCTGGCGTGCGGGTCGGCGTCGTTCTCGAATATCTTTTTCACGATCTGGGTCTGGTATTTGCCGTCCGGGCGCTTGGCCACCTTGACCAGATAGAAGTCCTGGATCGGATAATGATTCCTGTTGAAGCTGAAATTGCCACGCAACGACTTGAAGTCTGCTTTCATCAGCGCCGCCCGCAAGGCGGCTTTGTTGCTCAAATCCCCATGCAGCTGGCGGACCGCGCTGTCGATCAGCAGCGCCGCATCGTAGGACTGGAATGCATAGGTTGCCGGCACGGCGCCATACTCCTGCTCGTAGGCCGACACGAAGGCTTTGTTCTGCGGGGTATCGAGGTCGGGCGCCCAGTTGGCGGCACCGAAGAATCCGACCGCGGCATCCTGCTGCGCAGGCAGGGTTGCTTCATCGACCGTGAAGGCCGAGAGGAAGGTGACCTTGTCGGCGAGGCCGGCCTGGCGAAACTGCTTCACGAAATTGATGCCCATGCCGCCCGGCAGGAAGACGTAGACGGCGTCGGGCTTGGCCGCGGCAATCCTTGAGAGCTCGGCGGCATAGTCGAGCTGGTTGAGCGGAACGTAGACCTCGTCGGCGATCTCGCCCTTGAACGCCGACTTGAATCCGGCGAGCGCGTCGCGGCCCGCCTGGTAGTTGGGCGCCATCAGAAAGACTTTTCGGATGCCGCTGTCCTGCGCGTATTTGCCGGAGACGGCAAACACCTGGTCGTTCTGATAGGAGGTCACGAAGAAGTTCGGGTTGCATTCCTTGCCGGCGAAGTTGGAGGTCCCGGCATTGGGGCTGATCAGGATGACGCCCGCTTCAGTCACCGGCTTCATGATCGCCTGCAGGATGTTGGAGAAGATCGGCCCGACAACGAACTCGACCTTGTCGCGCTCGACCAGCGCCTTGACCTTGGTAATGGCGACGTCCGGCTTGAGCTCGTCATCGACCACGACGATATCGACGTCGCGACCACCGAGCTTGCCACGGAGGCTCTTGAGCGCGAGTGAAAAGCCGTTGCGCAGCTGCTGCCCGAGCACGGCGGGCGGCCCGGAGAGCGTTGCGATCAACCCGATGCTGAGCTTGTCCTTGTCCTGCGCCTGCGCCGCGGAGAAAGCGAGCGCCAGCACGGCTGCGATCGCGAAGATCCGGTACACGAGTTTCATGCCTGCCTCCGGCCAACGAGCATAGCGATGCTGCGAGCTTTAGAGGAAATTCGTGCGGTCGTCATGCCCTCATCGTTTGCGGAGCGGTGCTGTTTGTGGTTGAAGAAAAGAGCAGCACGAAGCACGGGAGCGCTCTCCATGCAGCCTCTGACCGCGGGCATCACCAAGGCCGGCACCGGCGTCGACGGCATCAGCTGGAACATCCTCGGTCAGACCTATGTGCCGAAGGAGGTTTGCGAGACCTCGTTCGCCTGGCATGCGACGTTTCCGCCCGGCACCGCGGTGCCGCCGCACATTCATCCCACCCAGGACGAGTTCATCTACATGCTCGAAGGCCGCTTCGACCTGCTGCTGGACGGCCACGATTTCACGGCGACAACGGGCGACCTGATCCGCCTGCCGATGAACATCGCCCACGGCATCTTCAACAAGACCGACCAGACCGTGAAGTGCTTCTTCTGGGTCACGCCGACGCGCAGGCTCTACGATCTGTTCTGGGCGATCCACAGCATGAAGGAGCAGTCGCCGGCCGAGGTGGTGGCGCTCTCCGCCAAGCACGAGGTCATGTTCCTGCCGCCGCCCGGGCAGTGAAGGCAGCGCCAAGCCGATCAGGCCGCCTTGTTGACCTGTTCGCGCGCAAAGCCTGCGGTCGAGGCATAGCCGCGCACGATCGCCTTGCGCTGCTCGAAGGAGAGCACGTCCTCGACATTGCTGAAGCCGTCGGGCGCGCGCGCCTCGACCGCGTCGATGACGCCTTCGGGGCCGCCCTTGCGGTTCATCTGCACGACCTGCGCGGTCATGGGCAGGCGCTCCTGCTCGTACATCCATAGCGCGTGCCGGGCATGCTCGGCCGCGCGCAGCCGGTCGGCAAGCGCGCGCGCATCGAGAATGGCCTGCGAGGCGCCGTTCGAGCCCACCGGATACATCGGGTGTGCGGCGTCGCCCAACAGCGTCACGCGGCCGTGCGACCAGCGCGGCAGTGGATCGCGGTCGCACATGGGGTATTCCCAGAACTCGGGGGTAGCCTCGATCAGCGCCTTCGCATCGACGTAGGGGATGCGGAATCGCTGCACATGCGGCATCAGCTCCTCGAACCGGCCCGGCCGCGACCAGTCCTCCTTGCGCGGCGGCACGCCGGCCTCGGCGATTTTCACCAGCACCGCCCAGTTGGTGAGAGGACGGTTGCCGCGAGTACCTTCGCCGATGGGATAGATCACGAGCTTGGCGGCCATGCCTCCCGCGATCACCATGGAGCGGCCGGTGAGGAACTGCGGCCAGTCGATCGCGCCGCGCCAGAGCATCGATCCGTTCCAGCGCGCGGAACCTTCATTCGGGTAGAGCGCCTCGCGCACCGCGGAGTGGATCCCGTCCGCGCCGATGAGCACGTCGCCGCGCGCGGTTGAGCGATGCGACCCGTTGCGGTCGAAAAAATACGCGGTCACGCCAGCCTCGTCCTGGGTGAAGCCGCCGAGCCGATGACCGGTATGGATGCGCGATTCGCCCAGTCGCGAGCGCACCGCATTATGAATGACCCCTTGCAGGCGCCCGCGGTGGATGGAGAATTGCGGATATTCATAGCCGGCGTCCGTGCCGCGCGGCTCGCGCCAGACCTCCTGCCCGAAGCGGTTGGTGTAGATGAGCTCGAAGGTGCGGATGGCCACCGCATCAAGCCGCTCGAGCAGCCCAAGCTCCGCCAGCTCCTTGATGGCATGCGGGAGCGTGTTGATGCCGACGCCGAGCTCGCGGATGGTCTCCGACTGCTCGTACACGTCGCAGTCGATGCCGCGCGCATGCAGCATCAAGGCGGTGGTCAGGCCGCCGATGCCGCCGCCGATGACAATGCATTTCATGACGATACTCACTCGTGAAGCTACGCGACCAGGCGCCATAATATAATGAGGCAGCCGGGCGCGTCCGCGCAACGGTTTTGCAGGCGCTTGGTTGACGCAAGGGGAGCTACAATCGGTGAGATCTGATCAGCGGGGCGACGCGCTCAATCTGCTCCCTCTCCCCGTCCGCGGGGGCCCCCGCGCCGCTGGGGGGGGGGGGTGGCTTACGGGGGTGTGGGTTGGGGGGCGGGCCCCACCACGCAATTCGCCCAGCGGGCCCCTCACCCCATCCCTCTCCCCGCAAGCGGGGAGAGGGAGTCCGGGCGGAGCAAACCGCACGGCTGTGCATCAACATCACCGAAGCGCGCTCTAATTCACGCTCTTCGGCACCATCCGCTCGGCCGCTGGCGGAAGGAAGGCGTCGGTATACACCGTCGCCGGATCGGGGCTGGCGGCAAGCCCATAGGCCTCGACCATGGCATCGATCGTCTTCTTCAACTTCTCCGCCGTCACCGAGCTCAGCCCATGGCTTGCCACGTACGGCGTATTGGTCAGCCCGAGCGCAATGTCTAGGCGCACCTTCTCGATATCGGGCTTCATCATGGTGTCGCGCGCGGTGAGAATGTCGAGCGCCTGCTGCGGGGATGCGATGGTGTCCCTGGTCCCCTGATTGAGCGCCTTGACGACCCCGCGCACCGTGCCCGGGTTCTCGTCAGCAAATTTTTTCGGCGTCACCAGCGCGAGCCCATACATGTCCGCCCCGAAATCGGAATATTTGAGCACGAACAGATCATCGAGCGTGAACCCGATCTCGAGCATGGCCGGGATGTTGGAGTTGGTGAATCCGCCGGTGCCGTCGACCTCGCGTCGTTTCAGCATCGGCCCGAACAATTGCGCCTGCACCGGGACCCAGTTGATCTTGACGTTCTCGGCGTGTGCCGCCTTGAGCAGGACCGAGATCGTATCATGCACAGCGATGCCCGGGCCGCCCGCGATCCGCTTGCCGTCGAGATCCGCGGGCGTGCGGATGCCGGCGTCCTTGCGCGTGATCACCGCGAGCGGGGAGGCGTCGAAGCTCATATAGACCGCGATCAGCGGCGCGGCCGGGTTTTGCGCGTTGAACCGGATCATGGACGGCAGATCGACCCAGCCGAGCTGGTACACGCCAGCCGCCACGCTGACCGCGACATTGGTCGCGCCCTTGCCGGGGTCGAGCGCGTCGACCGTCACCCCCGCGGCTTTGAAATAACCCTTGCTCTGCGCCACGAAGAATGGCGCATGCGTGCCCTGGATGATCCAGTCCAGCATGATCTTGACGTTGGTGGTCTCCGCCCTCCCGCTCCCGGCGAAGGTCAGCAGGAGGATCGAGACAAGCCATGCGCGTGCGAGCGCAGCGCGTGCAATGCCGCTGCGGATTCCACCAGCCATGCGTGATCTCCTTCGCAGTGAGTGACGCTTCACGCGCGCCTGCGAGCGTAGTGACGCTTGGCAGCACGGTCAACGATAGCTAGCATTCGCCTTGCGTATTGTCAGGAGAACCGTGATGCTGAAGCTTCCGGCGCATGGGCGCTACGGCTACTCGCCGATCGTCAAGCGGCCACAATACGATTGGCCGGGCGGCAAACGGCTCGCCTTCTACGTGGCGCTCAACATCGAGCATTTCGCGTTCGGCGCCGGGCTCGGAATGGATCCGTCCAATCGCAGCGGGCAGCAGAACACGCGCAATTTCGCCTGGCGCGATTACGGCAACCGCGTCGGCAACTGGCGCCTGTTCGAGATGCTGGACGAGCTCAAGCTGCCCGCCACCATCCTGCTCAACAGCAGCGTCTGCTACAACTATCCCGAGATCGTGGACAAGATCAAAGCGCGCGGCGACGACGTGCTGGGCCATGGCCGCACCAATGCCGAGCAGCTGCGGCCGATGTGGGAGCAGGACGAGGCGCGCGCCATCGAGGAATGCACCGCGGTGATCGAGAAGCACATCGGTGTGCGGCCCACCGGTTGGATGGGCCCAGGCGCCATGGAATCGAATGTCACGCCGGACCTCCTCAAGGAGGCTGGATATACCCACCTGCTGGACTGGCCGCTCGACGACCAGCCAATCTGGATGAGCACCCGCGCTGGCGGCCTGCTTTCAGTCCCCTATCCCATGGAATTGAACGATGCCGGCGGGCAGGTGCACCGCGACCATACCGGCCGGCAGTTCGCGGAGATGATCGTCGATCAGTTCGGGGAGATGCTGGAGCAGTCGGAGCGGGCGCCGCTCGTGTTTGCGCTCTCGCTGCACGGCTTCATCGTCGGCCAGCCGTTCCGGCTGCGTCCCGTGCGCCAGGCGGTCAAGCATTGCGTCGAGCACAAGCACAAGGATCGGGTCTGGTTCACGCGCGCCGGCGATATTGCGAAATACTGCTTCTCGCTCCCCAAGGGGCTCATTCCCGGCAGCTGAGAAAATGGCCTTCGCGCATACGCTCGACGGCACGCGCTACCAATTTGCGGATCTCAAGTCCCTGCTCGCCAGGGCCTCGCCGCGCCGCTCGGGCGACGAGCTTGCCGGCATCGCCGCGGCGAGCGCCGCCGAGCGGGTGGCGGCCCAGATGGCGCTCGCCGACGCGCCGCTGCGCGCTTTTCTGAGCGACGCGGTCGTTCCCTACGAATCGGACGAGGTGACGCGGCTCATAATCGACGGCCACGATCGTGCTGCATTTGCGCCGGTCGCCTCCATGACGGTCGGCGAATTCCGCGATCGGCTCCTGGGCGAGGACGCCGACACCCCGACACTCGCGAAGCTTGCGTCCGGCCTCACTCCCGAGATGGCGGCGGCCGTGTGCAAGATCATGCGGTTGCAGGATCTCATCGCCGTCGCTGCCAAGTGCCGGACCACGACCGCGTTCCGCAACACCATCGGGCTTGCCGGCCGGCTGTCCACGCGCCTGCAGCCCAACCATCCCACCGATCATCCAGCCGGCATCGGGGCGAGCATCGTCGATGGCCTCATGCTGGGCGCCGGCGATGCGGTGATCGGCATCAATCCGGTCACCGACAGCGTCGACACCGTGGCGAGCCTGCTCGCGATGCTCGACGAGATGCGCGCCCGCCTCGAGGCGCCGATCCAGTCCTGCGTGCTTGCGCACGTGACGACCACCATGGCGGCGATGGAGCGCGGCGCACCCGTCGATCTCGTATTTCAATCCATCGCCGGCACGCAGTCAGCCAATCGGGCGTTTGGCATCTCGCTTTCGCTGCTCGCTGAGGCGCACGACGCCGCTCGGGCGCTCGGGCGCGGCACGGTCGGCAGCAATGTGATGTATTTCGAGACCGGACAGGGCAGCGAGCTGTCGTCAGCCAGCCACGAGGGCGTCGACCAGCAGACGCTGGAAGCACGCTGTTACGGGCTCGCGCGGCATTTCAAGCCGCTCTTGGTCAACTCCGTGGTCGGGTTCATCGGTCCCGAATATCTCTATGACGGCAAGGAGATCACGCGCGCCGGTCTGGAGGACCATTTCTGCGGCAAGCTGCTCGGCCTGCCGATGGGATGCGACATCTGTTACACCAACCACGCCGAGGCCGATCAGGACGACATGGACGCGTTGCTCACCTTGCTGGCAGCGGCCGGCTGCACCTTCATCATGGGCGTGCCGGGGGCCGACGATGTCATGCTCAACTATCAGAGCACGTCGTTTCACGACGCGCTCTATGTGCGCCGCCTGTTGGGGCTGCGGCCCGCGCCCGAGTTCGAGGCTTGGCTCGCCGCGGTCGGGATCAGCGATGCCAGCGGCCGCCTGCACGCGCGTGCCTCCGATCGCGTCATCGCCGCATTGCCTGCCCTGGCGATCTCGTGAGCGATCCGCCGCTTCCGGCCGGATGGCTTGCGCTGCGCAGCCGCACGCCGGCGCGCATTGCGCTCGGCCGCGCGGGTTGCGGGCTTCCCACTGCCCCCCATCTCGCCTTCCAGGCGGCGCACGCGCGGGCACGCGATGCGGTTCACGCGGCCCTGGATGTGCCGGCGTTGTGCTCCGCCATTGCATCGCGCGGCTTCGAGACCATCGCGGTCGAAAGCGCGGCCGCAAGCCGACAGGCTTATCTGCGCATGCCCGACCTCGGACGCATGCTGGCGGAAGATAGCAGGGCGCAGCTGTCGCAGCCCATGGTGGCGCCGGATGTGGTGATCGTTGTCGGCGACGGATTGAGCAGCGTGGCGGTCGAGCGCAATGCGGTGCCGGTGCTGGAAGGCCTCCGCCTACGGTTGAGCGACATGGGCCTGCGGCTGGCGCCCGTCATCGTGGCGACCCACGCGCGCGTTGCGCTGGCCGACGAGATCGGCGAGCTGCTGCAGGCACGCCTCGCCATCATCATGTTGGGCGAGCGGCCGGGATTGAGCGCCGCCGACTCGCTTGGCATGTATCTCACCTTCGCGCCGCGGCGCGGACGCGTAGACAGCGAGCGCAACTGTATCTCCAACATTCATGCCGCAGGCATGACGGCCGAAGCCGCTGCCACGCGCGCCACCGAGCTGATACGTTCCATGCTTGCCCATGGCGCTTCCGGCGTGCTGCTGGCGACGCGAGCGCTTGCTCGCGTGCCGTCATGACGCGAGCCAGGCGGTGAAGCGCTCCTCGATCTGTGCAATGCGGTCGGCCTCCCACACGTCGTCCTCCTTGACCGACACCGCGAGGTTGTCGGGATGGGTGGGCAGCTGCACCGCGATCTCGCGCGGAATGAACGCGTAGGCGTCGGGATGGATGGGGCCGTAATAGAGCCGGGTGTTGAACTCGGCCTGCTGCCTTGCCTGCGAGGCAAACGCGATGAATTCCCAGGCGAGCCTGCGGTTGGGCGCTCCCTTCAGCACGCACCAGGTGCTGGTGCTGCGCACGGCCCCCTCCCAGACCAGCTCGACAGGGACACCCTGCTGCTTGAGCTCGGTTGCGCGCGCGTTCCAGATCGACATCATTTCGACCTCGCCATCGCGGATGAGCTGCTGCGACTGGTTGCCTTCCCGCCACCACACCTTGATGTGGCGTTTGATCGCCTCGAGCTTGCGGAACGCGCGCTCGATGTCGAGCGGATAGAGCTGATCGCGCGGCACCCCGTCGGCCAACAGGGCGAAGATCATGCTGCGCGGAGCGTCGCTCACGCACAGGCTGCGGCTTCCGTGAAATCTCTCGACATCCCAGAAATCGGCCCACGATCGCGGTCCGCCGCGGGGGAACCGGTCGCTGCGGTAGCAGAGATTGGTGCCCTGGATGTTGCAGGCAATGCCGTGGCCGTCGGCGACCACCGCGCCTGCCGGCAACGCGTCCCGCCGCACGACGCTCCAGTCGATGGGCTCCGCCAGTCCCTCCCGGCTTGCGCGTAGCCACAGCATGGAATTCACCGAGGTCATGTCGAACTGATAGCTGCCGGTCTGCACCTGCGCCTTGACGCGCGCATAGGAGACCGGCGTGATGACGCGGATCTGGACGCCGGTTGCGGCGGTGAACGGCTTGAAATAGGCCGCCTCCTGCGCGGCGGTGTAGCTGCCGCCCCACGAGTTCACGTAGAGCGTGCGCGTCTGCGCCCTGCTGCGCTCGCTGATTACGAACGGACCAAGCGTCGCGGCTGCCGCGGCGCCGCGGGCCCGGCGCAACACCCCCCGGCGCGTGAGAGCCAAACGCCGATTGCTCATGCGCTATCCTGCCTCAGTCGCGCTCACGCAGGAGATTGTACCAATGCAGCATCCAGAGACACGGAGAGCAACGTCCTCCGGTCGGGAAGGATTGACTCGGGCCACCGCCGGACGAACAACCATGCAATGCTTCCACCGCGTCTTCCGTGCATCGCAAGCGCCGCCTGACCTTCGACCCACATGCGAAAGCCGATGAATCCGCGCTTGCGCAACCGGCGCCAAAGCCTGAGCGCCTCCCAAAGACATCCTTGCTCCTGCAATTGAACGATCAGGTACCACAACAATCCAGCACACGCATTTCGAAGCGGCGGGTCGGCGGCAAGCCTCGAGGCGCGACTTTCCAGCAGTCGATCGAGAAACTCCGCTTTTGGCCTGAGATGGGCAAGGGTGGAAGCCTTGCTGCTGACCTTGTCCGCTCCCGAGATGCAACAGAAGCAATCGATGCAGGCATCCGAACGGAAATAGCTTAGCCCCGCCAGTAAAGCGGTAACGTGCACCTGCCAGTCCTGCCATCCGGGCAAGCTTTCGTCGAAGCCGCCGATCCGCAGGAGAGCGGACCTGCGCCAGATGGGTCCCATGATTGACCATGGGACGTCCAATCTCAGAAATCTGAGCAAGTCCGGCTCGGACTTCGGGATATTCCAGACCATTCGCGAGTCGCCCGGCGCGTCGTAAAAGCAGCCGGTCTGAAAGACCGCGAAATCGGAAGAGGAATGCTCGGCTAAAATCCCCGCTCGCATTGCCAGACATGCAGGGCTGAGCACGTCATCCGAATCCAGGAATAGGATGAATTCGCCCTTGGCCCGTTCAACGCCTTCGTTGCGGCAGGCGGCTGCTCCCTTGCGCGACCGGGTCCGCACCAGGGGTCTGAACCGGGCATCCCTGGCGCTGAAGGATCTTGCGACTTGCAAGCTTGTGTCCGTCGATTCATCATCGATGATGAGGCATTCCCAGTCCGCGAATGTCTGCTGCTCCACGGAGCTCAGGCATCGCGGCAGCAGGTCCGCTCTGTTGTAAACCGGAATGACAACCGAGACCGAGGCCATGGGAATCTCCGCATCAGCACAATACTCAATCTTTGGCAAAGCCGGGAGGGCAAGCTCCAATGAGGGAAGTGATGATCGTCAGCGCCGCGCGCACTGCCATTGGTACCTTCGGCGGCAAGCTGCGCGATTTGCCGCCCACCGAGCTGGGGGCCGTGGTCGCGCGGGAGGCGCTGCACCGCGCTGCGATCGATGCCGGCGAGGTCGGCGATGTCGTCTTCGGCAACGTCATCCATACTGAGCCGAAGGACATGTATCTTGCACGGGTGGTCGCGCTCAACGGCGGCATCCACCCGAAGACGCCGTGCCTCACAGTCAACCGCCTGTGCGGATCGGGGCTGCAGGCGATCGTCTCGGCCGCGCAGCACCTCATGCTCGGCGATGCGGACATTGCGGTCGCCGGAGGCGCGGAATCGATGTCGCGCGCCCCGCATTCCACCAATGCCATCCGCACCGGCAAGAGGATGGGTGATCTGACAGTCACCGACATGATGCTGGGCGCGCTCAACGATCCCTTTGGTCATGGCCACATGGGTGTCACCGGCGAGAACGTGGCGCGGCGCTGGCAGATCACCCGCGCCGATCAGGACGCGCTGGCGCTCGAGAGCCAGCGGCGCGCCGCCAGTGCTATCCGCGAGGGCCGCTTTGCCAGCCAGATTATCGGCATCAAGGTACGCAGCGGCCGCGAGGAAACCGTCTTCGACACCGACGAGCATGTAAAGCCGTCAACCGACATGGCTGCGCTCAGCGCATTGAAGCCGGTGTTTGACCGCGAGGGCACTGTGACTGCGGGGAATTCCTCCGGGATCAACGACGGAGCCGCAGCCGTCGTGCTCATGACCGAGGACGAGGTCAGGCGCCGCGGCACAAGGCCCATGGGCAGGGTCGTCGGATATGCCCACGCGGGCGTCGATGCCGACGTCATGGGGATCGGCCCGGTTGATGCCGTGCGCAGGCTTCTCGATCGCACCGGCATGAAGGTTTCCGATTTCGATGTCATCGAGTCGAACGAGGCCTTCGCCGCACAGGCATGCGCGGTTGCGCGCGAGCTCGGCTTTCCCGCGGAGCGCACCAATCCAAACGGCGGCGCGATCGCGCTCGGCCATCCAGTCGGCGCAACCGGGGCGATCCTTGTCACCAAGGCGCTCTACGAGCTTGCCCGCATCTCCGGCCGCTATGGCCTGATCACCATGTGCATCGGCGGCGGTCAGGGAATTGCGCTCGCCGTGGAGAACATCATCTGACGGCGCCGCTCGTGCCGGGCGCAATGTGCTGGTACATTGCGCCGGCCAAACGATCGCGAGGATGCCGTGGACCTTCCGCGCCGCAGATTCGTTCAGCTGGTCGCAGGTGGCGCCGTGCTGGCGACCGCAACGCGAGCGCTATGCGCGGAACCCTATCCTACCCGTCCCATCCGGCTCGTGGTTCCATTTCCGCCGGGCGGCGCTTTCGATACGCTCGCACGTCCGTGGGTGGAGAAGATGAAGCCGCTGCTCGGCACTATGGTGGTCGAGAATATCGGCGGCGGCGGCAGCTCGCTGGGGGCGGCCGCGGTCGCGCGCGCCGGCCCGGACGGCTACACCATTCTGCTCGGTGGCTCGCTGCCGACCGTCAATGAGGCGCTGCTGAAGAGTCGCCCCCTGTACGATCCGTTCAAGGACCTCGACCCGATTGCAGGCCTGGCGGTGGTCGCCGTGGCGCTTGCGATCCATCCTTCGGTGCCGGCGCAAACGCTCCAGGAGTTTGTCGCCTATGCGAAGGCGCAGGCCGGCAAGCTGTCCTATGGTCATGTGGGCGTCGGCTCGACCAACCAGCTGACCGGCGAGATGTTCAAACTGGCCGCGGGCTTGCCCGAGCTCGTGCAGGTGCCCTACCGGGGGGCCGGGCCGGCAATGGCGGACCTGATCAGCGGGCAGCTCGCCATGGCCGTGGTAGCCCTAACCTCGCAATCGCTCGGGTTTCACCGCTCCGGCAAGCTGCGGATACTCGCCGTAGCCAGTCCACGGCGCCTGATCGCCGCACCCGAGCTGCCGACAGTGGCGGAGGCGGGCTTCCCGGGCCTGACCTATGAGGGGACCATTGGGCCAGTCGCTCCGGCGGGCACGCCGGCAACGATCATCGAGCAGATTGCACAGGCCGTGCGCACGGCGCTTGCCGATCCCGCGTACCGGCAGCGGTTGATCGATTCCGGCTTCGAAGCCAGCGCCGACACGACGCCCGAGAAATTCCGGCGGCGGCTCGAAGCCGACGTCAGATTCTGGACGCCGCTTGTCGAGTCGCTGGCGTTGAAGATTGACTGACCGTTTCAGTAGCTAAAGCCGGATGACATTAGATTGAATCGTCATGCCCGCGCTTGTCGCGGGCATCCACGTCTCAATCGCGAGCGCGGTCAAAGGCGTGGATGGCCGGGACAAGCCCGGCCATGACGCGAGGACTATATACATCTCAACTCATCCCACTCTAAGAAAGTCGAGCTGCTTTTGGGCGCCCAGGCAGCAAAACCCGATCATCATGAAGGGGCGCCGAGCTGCGGGTTTCCGCGACAGGCTCGTTCGCGATAAACAAACGCCGCTCACTCGATGATCTCGTCGGCGAGTTGCTGGAGCTGCGGGGGAACCTGAAGGCCGATCGCCTTCGCTGCCTTGAGATTGACGACCAGCTCGTATTTGATTGGCGCTTGCACTGGAAGCTCGGCCGGCTTCTCGCCTTTGAGGATGCGATCCACATATGTCGCCGCACGCCGAAAATTGTCGGTTCGATCGACGCCGTAGGACAAGAGGCCGCCGGTCTCCGCGAAAAAGCGGAATGGATAGACGGCAGGGATACGGTAACGCGCCGCGAGCGATGTGATCTCAGCGCGATGGGTATCCGTGAAGCTGTCAGGCATTGCGATAAGGCCGCTACCGGGCTCGCGTGCCTGTGCGGCAATGACGGCGTCCAGCTCGGAGCGATCGCGAGCAGGTGCGGCGATAGCCTCCACTCCGAGTGCCGGGGCGGCCGCCTTGAGTGGGTTTAGCCAAAACTCGGCATATGTCGCCGATCTCGGGTTGAACAGCATCGCCACCCGGGTGGTGGCCGGTGCAACCTGCTTGAGCAATTCCAGCCACTTGCCCGCCATCGTCGGCTCCGTAAATATGAAACCGGTGACGTTGGCGCCGGGGCGCGCGAAGCTGGCGACGAAGCCGCTGCCGATCGGGTCGGCAACGATCGCGAACACGATGGGGATGCTGCGCGTCTGTTGAAGCAGCGCAGTGGTAGTGGGGGTTGTGCTCGAAAGAATGATATCGGGCTGCATCGCGACGAGTTCGGCCGCGAAGCGTCGCATCGACTCCATCTCATCGGGGGCCGCCCAGCGAGCATCGAAGCGGGCGTTGCTGCCCTCCGTCCATCCAAGCTTTTGCAGTGCCTCCCGAAACGCCGCATACCAGGCCCGTGCGTCCGGATCGCTCTCGGCATAGCTCATCAGCACGCCGATCCTCCGCATGCGCTCGCCCTGCTGTGCGCATGCCCCGAATGGCCAAGCTACTGCCGTACCGCCGGCAAGAAGTGCAATGAAATCGCGTCGCTTCAGGCGATGGAATGGCATTCGGTCCCTCTCGCACAGGGCCGGCTTGCACAATACCGGATTGATGGGCATTGGTCAGCCGGTACGCAGCCATCCCACGAGCTGCCTTTCGGCCATTGCGGTCACGGTCGTGCCAAGTCGCTGCGGTCGCCGCGGCATCGCGGTTTACCATCGCGCCAGCACGTGGGCGTCGCTTGCCGCCCAGCCGAGGCGGATGGCGGTGCCGGGGGCGAGCGCGACACCATCGCCGCCGAGAACGCGCGCACGCAGCATCACGCCCTGCGTGCGCCCGAGCACCAGGACTGAATCGCCGTGGTTGATCGTGTCCTCGACCACAAGCTTGAGCTCATTGTCGGCCGTCTGGCCGGGCGCAAGCAGCCGCAGACGCTCTGGCCGGATCATCACCTCGACCTCGCCTGCCGGCAGGGCGGGCGGCGGCGACACGCGCGCCGGACCGATACCGGCGAGCGCGATCGAGCCTGGCTGCGCGGGGTCGAGCCGCCCGGCTAGAAAATTGCTCTCGCCAATGAACTCACCCACGAAACGGTTGACCGGGCGGTGATAGATCTCGAGCGGTGAGCCGGTCTGCTCGATGCGTCCGTCGCGGAACACCGCAATGCGGTCCGACATGGTCATCGCCTCGCTCTGGTCATGGGTGACGTAGATCATGGTGATGCCGAGCTCGCGGTGGATGCGCTTGATCTCGAGCTGCATCTGCTCGCGCAGGTTCTTATCAAGCGCGCCAAGCGGCTCGTCGAGCAGCAGCACGTCGGGGTTGAACACCAGCGCACGGGCGAGCGCCACGCGCTGCTGCTGGCCGCCGGAGAGCTCGCGCGGATAGCGGTCAGCGAGCTGGCGCAGGCCGACCAGCTCGAGCATCCGCTCCGTGCGCGCCTTCATCTCGTGGCGGGGAAAGCGCCGCATCTTGAGCGGGAAAACCACGTTCTTCCATGCTGTCATGTGCGGGAACAGCGCGTAGCTCTGGAACACCATGCCGATATTGCGCCGGTAGGGCGGCATGGCGGAAAGATCGGCACCGGCAAGCTCGATCGCGCCGGCGCCCGGATACTCGAACCCCGCGATCATCAGGAGCGTCGTCGTCTTTCCCGAGCCGCTTGGCCCGAGGAAGGTGACGAACTCCCCGCGCGCGACGTCGATGCTGACCTCATCGACCGCGTTGCTCCTGCCGTCATACGACTTGACCACCTTGCGCAGCCGCAGATAGCCGGAGCCGCTCCGGGCCGCAGCCTCCGCGGTCGGCTCGCTGCGTGTTTGCGTCGTCATCCCGGTCCCGCGCGGCTCGTCATGTTACGCCACAGCCCGCAGGATCATGCTTACCGAGCGACGTCCTGGCGCCCAAATCCAGCAGTTCATACCAGCGAGCCATTCCCATCCTTCCAAATTCGCGTGGCGAGGCATAGTGAGCATGTCCGCCATCGGCGAGGTCGGAGTTATACCCCGGAGCGGATCGACCGGCTCGGATAGCCGCTGACCGATACCTCGGCAATGGGATATGATGGGATGCCGCTTCCAAGTCCGTGCGTGAAATGCAATTTCCATGTTTGAAATGCGCCAGTTCAGCGCGTTTTTGGCCAGAGCAACAGGGCAGTGCAGCTCAACGGTCGAAAATGAGCCGAGATGCCAAAAAGGTAGGTAAGTGCGCATGGGAGAAGAGCGGTTGGACCGACGCCTGAGCGCCATTCTTGCCGCTGACATCGCCGGCTACAGCGCGTTGATGGGCACGGACGAGGCGCGCACGATTCGTGATCTCAAGGAACACCAGGCAATCGTGCTCCCAATGGTTTGCGAATTCGGCGGACGCGTCATTGACACTGCTGGGGATGGGCTTCTCGCCGAATTTCCGAGCGTGGTGAAAGCGGTCACATGCGCCGTGGCCATCCAGTCCAGGATGAAAGAGCGGAATGCGGCAATCGAGCCAGAGCGCCGCATGCAGTACCGGATCGGAATCAATATCGGTGATGTCGTCCACGACGAAGCCCGCATTTATGGCGATGGTGTCAATGTTGCTGCACGGCTCGAAAGCCTTGCCGCGCCAGGCGGTATTTGCCTGTCGCGCCAGGCGCAAGAGCAGGTTGATGGAAAATTGCCGCTGAGCTACCGCGATCTGGGTCCGCAAACGCTGAAAAACATCTCGAAGCCGGTTCAGGTTTTTGCGGTCGAGGTTGAAGCGAATGCCGAATTTGATCCGAAAACCACCAAGCAGCAGATCATGTACTGTCGTACGCCGGACGGCGTGCGTCTCGCCTACAGCAAGGTCGGACAAGGGCCCCCGCTGATAAAGACAGCGAACTGGATGAACCATCTTGAATTGGACTGGGAAGGATCGGTGATCTCGCA
>Ga0306920_100001624_pt1 | contig 27999 bp, 25 predicted proteins | sample flu12Cox44000170_FD_204666 | JGI IMG/M metagenome (GOLD analysis project Ga0306920, IMG submission 204666) | Lab enrichment of tropical soil microbial communities from Luquillo Experimental Forest, Puerto Rico - flux4day.12C.oxic.44.000.170 (v2)... | ecosystem: Environmental > Terrestrial >... | reverse complement strand
CGCGGGGTCGGCTCTGGGCGCCCGAGCCACCCCGGGTCTATGGTTCCCGTGGTGGACCGCGCTGACCGCCCGGCGGCTCTCGGGGACCGAGGGGCGCCGGCGGTGCGGCCGAGGTGCCGCGGCGTCCCCGCGCGACCCGTCTCGCCGGTCACGGCTGGAACGCGGCGCTGCGCGTCCGCGCGGCGGGGGATCGGGCGGTGCGCGTGGCGCCACCGCGTCACACGGAAGGGAGCGCAATGGCACCGTCGGTGATCAACGACCACTTCTTCCTGAAGTACCGCGCGCTGCTCGATGCAGAGGACCAGGCGTTCGACGAGCTCGAGCACGCCTGCGAGGACGGCGACGGCCCGCACTTCGACGAGGAGATGGTCCTCTGGATGACCGCGCTGCGCGCCAAGCTCGCCTTCCTCGCCCGCTCCGGGTTCGAGGTCTCGGCCGCCTGAGCGTCCGGCCCCGGCGCCCCGTGCGCTGACGGTGGGCCGCCCGCCCGCCGACCTCGCGAGCATCGCCCTCCTCGAGGACGACCTCGGGGCCCCCGGCCTCATCCAGCCGGGCGCCGGCATCCTCCCGCTCGAGCTCGACGGCGTCACGCCGGAGCGAGCGATCCTCTGCTTCTTCCAGGAGGTGCTCGAGTCCCTGGCTGCCTCGGGCCGTGCCCGGCAGGTCGGCCGCCTGATGAGCGAGATGGGCCCGCACCCCCTCTACCTGGTGGGGGCCGGCGGCACCGAGGCGCTCGTCGTGCACCCGGGGGTCGGCGCCCCGCTCGCCGCGGGCATCCTCGAGGAGGTGATCGCGCTCGGGTGCACGCGGGTCGTGGCGTGCGGCGGTGCCGGGGCGCTCCGCGACGAGCTCGTCCTCGGGCACGCCGTCGTGGTGGCCGAGGCGGTCCGCGACGAGGGCACGTCGTTCCACTACCTCCCGCCGTCGAGGACCGTCGCCGCCGATCCGGGCGGCGTGGCGGTGCTGGAGGCGCTCCTTTTCGAGCGCGGCGTCGAGTTCGTCACGGGAAAGAGCTGGACGACCGACGCCTTCTACCGGGAGGCGCGCGCCCGCGTCGACCGGCGCGTCGCCGAGGGGTGCCTGACCGTCGAGATGGAGGCGGCGGCGTTCATGGCCGTCGCCCGGTTCCGGGGCGTGCGGTTCGCCCAGCTGCTCTACGCGGGCGACTCGCTCGCGGGCGAGACCTGGGAGGCACGAGGGTGGAACCGCGCCGGGACCGTGCGAGAGAGGCTCTTCACGCTGGCGCTCGAGGCGGTCGGCCGCCTCTAGCGAGCGTCAGGCCAGCCCGAGCGCGATCACCGCATCGCGCTCCTCGACCAGCTCGCCGGTGGTGGCGGCGATCCGCTCCCTCGCGAAGGGGGAGTGCTCGAACCCCTCCTTCACCGCCCATCCACCAGCCCCGTCGGCGACGACCGGCATCCCGAACGTCAGCCCCTCGGGCACGCCGTACTCGCCGGTGGTGGTGACCGCGACGGACGCGCAGCTCTCCGCGACGGTCCGGCTCGTGAGCGAGACCACGGTGTCGATCGCCGCGGACGCGGCCGACGCGGCCGAGGACGCCCCGCGCGCCTTGATGATCGCCGCCCCGCGCTGCTGGACGGTGGTGAGGAACGCACCCTGCAGCCATGCCTCGTCGAGGACCTTGATCGCGGGCTCGCCGCGAACGGTCGCGTTCTCGAAGTCCGGGAACTGCGTCGCCGAGTGGTTCCCCCAGATCGCCAGGTTCGCCACGTCGGTGACCGGGACCCTCGCCCGGCTCGCGAGCTGGGAGGCCGCGCGGTTCTGGTCGAGCCGCGTCATCGCGAAGAAGCGGTCGGCCGGCACGTCCTTGGCCGCGGTCCGCGCGATGAGGCAGTTCGTGTTGCAGGGGTTCCCGACCACGAGCACACGCACGTCGCTCGCGGCGTTCGCGGCGATCGCCTCGCCCTGGGGCTTGAAGATCCCACCGTTCACCGAGAGCAGGTCGCCGCGCTCCATCCCGGCCTTGCGGGGGACCGAGCCGACGAGCAGCGCCCAGCTCGCGCCGTCGAACGCGGTGGCGAGGTCGCTCGTCGCCTCGACCCGTGCGAGCAGCGGGAACGCGCCGTCGTCGAGCTCCATGACCACACCCTCGAGCGCCGACATCGCCGGCTCGATCTCGAGCAGCCTGAGCACGAGCGGCGTCGTCGGCCCGAGGAGCTGACCCGAGGCGATCCGGAAGACCAGCTGGTACCCGATCTGCCCGGCGGCGCCGGTGACGGTGACGTGGACGGGGGTCGTGGCCATCTCCTCGCCCGATCAGAGCCGCTCGACGATCGCGCTCGCGAACTCCGAGGTCCTCACCTCGGTGGCGCCGTCCATGAGGCGCGCGAAGTCGTAGGTCACGATCTTGTCGGCGATCGTCGCCTCGAGGGCCCGGACGATCGCCGCCGCCGCGTCGGTCCACCCGATGTGCTCGAACATGAGCACGCCGCTCAGCAGCACCGAGCCGGGGTTCACCTTGTCCAGGCCGGCGTACTTCGGGGCGGTCCCGTGGGTCGCCTCGAACACCCCGTGGCCGGTCACGTAGTTGATGTTCGCGCCCGGTGCGATCCCGATCCCGCCGACCTGCGCGGCGAGCGCGTCCGAGAGGTAGTCCCCGTTCAGGTTGGTCGTCGCGATCACGTCGAACTCCGCCGGACGGGTGAGCACCTGCTGCAGCGTGATGTCGGCGATCGCGTCCTTCACGAGCAGCTTGCCCTCCGGCTTGCCGTCGCACTCGTCCCACCCGACCGCGCGGCCGGCGAACTCCTCGCGCACGAGCTCGTAGCCCCAGCTGCGGAACGCGCCCTCGGTGAACTTCTGGATGTTGCCCTTGTGCACGAGGGTCACGGACTCGCGTCCGTGGTCGAGGGCGTAGGTGATCGCGGCACGGATCAGCCGCTTGGAGCCGAGCTCGGAGACGGGCTTGATGCCGATGCCCGACCCCTCCCGGATCGACCACCCGTAGGTCTCGTTGAGGTACGCCCGCAGCTGCCGGGCCTCGTCGGTGCCGGCCTCCACCTCCATGCCGGCGTACACGTCCTCGGTGTTCTCCCGGAAGATCACCATGTCCACGAGGTCGGGGCGCTTGACCGGCGAGGGCACCCCCTCGAACCACCGGATCGGCCGCAGGCAGACGTAGAGGTCGAGGAGCTGGCGCAGCGCGACGTTGAGGCTGCGGAACCCTCCGCCGACCGGCGTCGTGAGGGGGCCCTTGATCCCGATCAGGTGCTCGCGGAACGCCTCGACCGTCGCCTTCGGCAGCCAGTCGCCGGTCTCGTTGAACGCCTTCTCGCCCGCGAGCACCTCCATCCACGCGACGGACCTCCCCGAGCGCGCCGCCGCGGCGTCGAGCACGAGCTTGGCGGCGGGCCAGATGTCGATGCCGGTGCCGTCGCCCTCGATGAACGGGATGATCGGCTCATCGGGGACGCGGAGGGAGCCGTCGGGCCCCATCGTGATGGACGCAGGCATGCGCGGCAGGATACCGGAGGGGCTGCGAGGGTCTTGGGGGCGGCGACCGGCTCGGCGCCGCGGTCGTTGGTAGCGTGGCGGACCCGGCTTTACGGAGCGAGATGACGCGCGAGAGGACACCCCGGCGCCTGCGGCGCCTCGGCGCCGCGGCCGTCGCGCTCGTCGCGACGCTGGCCATCGGGCTCCCCCTCTCGCGCGCGCCCCGGCCGGCACCGGTGCTCCGCCTCGTGCCGACGGCGATCATCGACGCGGGCTTCCGTGCGGGGTCGCCTCCCACGACGGCCAGCTGCCGCGCTGGGAGCGGCGGGAAGGTCGCCTGCTACGACCCCGCGCAGCTGCAGCGGGCCTACGACCTCGGCCCGCTCTACGCCGCGGGCATCGAGGGCCAGCACCAGACGATCGTCATCGTCGACTGCTACGGCTCGCCGACGATCGCCGCGGACCTCAGGACCTTCGACACCGCGTTCGGGCTGCCGGCCCCGCCCAGCTTCTCGATCATCACCCCCCGCGGCAAGATCCCGGCGTACTCCCCGAGCGGCAAGGACCGGGCGGGGTGGGCCGCCGAGACGTCCCTCGACGTGGAGTGGGCGCACGCGCTCGCGCCGAAGGCCTCGATCGTGCTCGTCGAGACGCCGACCGACGAGGTCGAGGGCACGACCGGGTTCCCCGACATCGTCGCGGCCGAGCAGGTGGTCATCACGCACCACCTCGGCACCGTCATCAGCCAGAGCTTCGGCGCGACCGAGCAGACCTTCGCGGCGAGGTCGCAGGTCACCGGGCTGCGCTCGGCGTTCGTCGCGGCCGAGCGCGCCGGCGTCACGGTGCTCGGCGGCTCGGGCGACCTCGGCGCCACCGACTTCGAGAAGAACGCCCGCACGATCTACCCGTTCCGCGTGACGAGCTGGCCGGCGTCGGACCCGCTCGTGACCGCGGTCGGCGGGACCAAGCTCGACCTCAGCGACGCCGGCGCGCCGCTCGCGCCCGCGGTCGCGTGGAACGACACCTACGCGCGACAGGTGCCGTACCCGTCGGCGACGGGCGGCGGCCGCTCGATCTACTTCGCGCGCCCGTCGTACCAGGCGGGGGCGGCGGCGATCGTCGGCTCGCACCGCGGCGTCCCGGACGTCGCCATGTCCGCGGCGTGCACCGGGCTCGTCGACGTCTACGTCGCGCCGACCGGCGGGTCGAACGGGTGGGGCACGGCGTGCGGCACGAGCGAGGCCACCCCGCTCTTCGCCGCGATCGTCGCGCTCGCCGACCAGGAGGCCGGCCACGGCCTCGGGCTCATCAACCCGTCGCTCTACGCGCTCGCGTCCGTGCACGCGAGCGGGCTCGTGCCGGTCACCTCGGGCGACAACACCGTGGCGTTCGAGGGCACGGGCGGGCAGGTCACCGTGAAGGGGTTCCAGGCCCGCGCGGGCTACAACCTGGCGACGGGGCTCGGGACCGTCGACGCCGCGGTCTTCGTGCCGGCGCTCGTGCACGAGTGGAAGGTGCTGCACCCCCGCTGAGCGCGGTGCCGTGTGGTCAGGTGCCCAGCGCCCCCACGATCTCCCGGGTCGCCGTCGAGCGGTTGAGCGTGTAGAAGTGCAGCCCGGGCGCGCCGTCGGCGAGCAGCTCGGCGCACAGCTCGCTCGCCGCGGCGACCCCCTCGGCGCGGACGGCCTTCGGCCCGTCGCCCGCGGCGCGCTCCAGCCGCTCGACCAGCCACGCCGGGACCACGCCGCCCATCTCGCGCATGCGCTGGATCGAGCCGAGCGTGGTCACCGGCATGATCCCCGGCACGACCGGCCTCGCGACCCCGAGCGCGGCCAGCTCGTCGACGAGGCGCCGCCACTCGGCGGCCTCGAAGAAGAGCTGGGTCACCGCGAAGTCGGCCGCCTGAAGCTTCATCGCGAGGTGGCGGCGGTCCGAGTCGAGGTCCGGCGAGTCGGGATGGCCGGCCGGCTGGGCGGCGACGCCGATGCAGAACCGCCCGACGTCCCTCGCGAGCCCGACGAGCTCGCTCGCGTGGCGCAGCTCGCCCACAGCACCGTGCTCGGGGTCGGCGTCGCCGCCAAGCAGCATCAGGTTCTCGACCCCCGCCTCCCGGTAGGACTCGAGGATCTCGACGAGCTCGGCGCGGGTGTGGTGGACGCAGGTCAGGTGGGCCATCGGCACCAGCGCGCCGTCCACGTGCAGCCGCCGCACCAGGTTGAAGGTGCGCTCGCGTGACGCCGCCCCGCCCCGGTACGTGACCGAGACGAAGCTCGGGTCGAGGGACGCAAGCTCCTTCAGCGCGCGCTCGAGGACCCGCTCCTCCTCGTCGGTCTTGGGCGGGAAGAACTCGAACGACGTCGTCGTCCCACCCGCGAGCAGCTCGTCGACGCGCACCTAGCCGGCCCGGCCGAAGTCGTCCTCGTAGCGGACGATGTCGTCCTCGCCGAAGTACTCGCCGCGCTGGACCTCGACGAAGACGAGGTCCACGTCGCCGGGGTTGGCGCAGCGGTGCCTGGTGCCGACCGGCACGTCGATGGCGTCGCCGGCCTCCAGGTGGTGGGTGACGCCGTCGAGGAGGACCTCGGCCTCCCCCTGGACGACGATCCAGTGCTCCGAGCGGTGGGCGTGGGACTGGTAGCTGAGGCGCTTGCCCGGGTGCACGGTCAGGTACTTGACCTTCGAGTGGGCGGCCGCGTCGGCGAGCACCTCGTAGGAGCCCCAGGGGCGCTCGACCGCGGCGCCCGGGCTCACCGGTGGAGCTCCGCGGCGGCCACGGCGTTCACGAGCAGCATCGCCCTCGTCATCGGCCCGACGCCGCCGAGCCGCGGCGTGACCCACCCGGCGACCTCCGCGACCTCGTCGGTCACGTCGCTCAGCACCCGTCGGCCCTCCCACGTCGTGCCGGCGCCGACGACCGCCGCGCCGCGCTTGATCATGGCAGGGGTGACGAGCCCGGCGCGACCCGCCGCCGCCACCACCACGTCACCGGTGCGGACGATCGCGTCGAGGTCCTTGACGCCGGTGTGCACGACGGTGACCGCTGCGTTGCACCCGGGTCGCTTGGACGCGAGCAGGACCGCGAGCGGGCGACCGATGGTCAACCCGCGGCCGATGACGACCACGTGACGACCCTCGACGGGGACCTCGTACGCCGCGAGCAGCTCGACGATCCCAGCCGGCGTGCATGGGAGCACCACCGGTGACCCGAGCAGCAGCCGGCCGAGGTTCACCGGGTGGAGCCCGTCGACGTCCTTGTCGGGGTCGACCTCGAAGAGCGTCCGCTGCTCGTCGAGGTGCGCGGGGAGCGGGACCTGGACGAGGAACGCGTCGACCGCGGGGTCGTCGTTGAACGTGCGCACCGCCGCGAGCACCTCGTCCTGCGTCGCGGCCTCGGGCAGGTGGACGTGGTGCGACGCGATGCCGACGGCCGCGCACTCCTCGTGCTTCAGCGCGACGTACCGGGCGGAGGGGACGTCGTCGCCGACGAGGATCGTCCCCAGCCCGACCGTCACCCCTCGCTCGGCCAGGCGCGCGATCCGACCCGAGAGGCGCTCCTTCACGGAGGCCGCGACCGCCTCGCCGTCGAGGAGGGTGGCGCCCATCAGTGGCGGAAGTGCCGCTCGCCGGTGAGCACCATCGCGATGCCCGCCGCGTCCGCCGCGGCGATGACCGCCGGGTCGTTGACCGATCCGCCAGGCTGGACGACCGCCGTCACGCCCGCCGCGGCCAGCGCCTCGAGGCCGTCGGGGAACGGGAAGAACGCGTCCGACGCGGCGGCCCCGCCCTTCGCACGGTCCTGCGCACGGGCGACGGCCAGCTCGGCGGCGGCGACGCGGGACTGCTGGCCCGCCCCGATCCCGACCGCGCACCCGTCGCGCGCGATCACGACGGCGTTGGACGAGGTGCGCCCGCAGACGCGCCACGCGACGACCAGGTCGCGCTGCTCGGCCTCCGTCGGCGCCCGCTCGGTGGCCACCTCCCACTCGGCGGGGGCGCGGACGAAGCGGTCGGGGTCCTGGAGGAGCACGGCGTCGCCGATCGTGCGCAGCGACGCGGTCGGTCGCTCCGGGGCGGGCGCCTCGAGCAGCCGGGTCGCCCTGCGCCTGGCCACGAGCACCGCTCGGGCCGCGTCGGTGAACCCCCGCGAGATGACGACGTCGGCCTGGGGGCCCGCGGCGATCGCCTCGGCGACCGGCACGTCCACCGGGCCGGTGAGGGCGATCACCCCGCCGAACGCGCTCAGCTCGTCGCACGCGAGCGCGAGGCGGAACGCCTCGGCGAGGTCGGGGGCGACGGCGGCCCCGCTGGCGTTCGCGTGCTTCACGATCACGGCGGCCGGGCACGCGGCGTCGTCCCCCAGCTCGTGGGCGAGCCGCCAGGCCGCATCCGCGTCGAAGAGGTTGAGGTAGCTGAGGCCGGTGCCCGCGACCTGGGTCGCCGAGTCCCAGAACGTGGGGCGACCCTCGATCCGGTACCGCGCTCCGCGCTGGTGGGGGTTCTCGCCGTAGCGGAGGGGCTGGGCGCGCGCGAGCGTCAGGTGCACCGACTCGGCCAGCCCCTCGGGCGGGACGAGGGCGTCGTCGAACCACGCCACGATCGCCGCGTCGTACGCGGCCGTGTGCGCGAAGGCCTTGCGCGCGAGCCGGGCCCGCGTGGCGTCGCCGACGCGCCCGTCGTCGCGAAGCTCGGCGAGCACGCTTGCGTAGTCGTCGGGGTCCACCACGACCGCGACGTGCGCGTGGTTCTTCGCGGCCGCGCGCACCATCGTCGGCCCGCCGACGTCGATGAGCTCGATCGACGGTCGCGACCGGAACGGGTAGAGGTTGCACACGACGAGGTCGATGGGCGCGACCCCGAGCCGATCGAGGTCGGCCAGGTGGCCGGGGTCGTCGCGGTCCGCCAGGATCCCCGCGTGCACGCTCGGGTGCAGCGTCTTCACCCGCCCGTCGAGCATCTCGGGGACGCCGGTGAGCGTGGCCACGTCGGTGTGCGCGATGCCGGCCGCCCCGAGCGCCGCCGCGGTGCCGCCGGACGCCACGAGCTCGACGCCGAGGGCGGCGAGGCCCCGGGCGAGCGGCTCGAGCTCGCGCTTGTCCGAGACGCTGATGAGCGCCCTCACCCGCGACCCGCCGATGGTTCGATGGCGCTGGCGCGCGCGAGCGAGCTCGGGGACCGGCCGGCCGTCATCGCCCTGCGCACCTCGACGATCGTCTCGGGGTAGAGCGTCCGCTCGACGACCTTGATGCGCTCGTGCAGAGAGGCTTCGTCGTCGCCCGCGCGCACCTCGACGGCCGCCGAGGCGAGGATCGGCCCGTCGTCGACGGCGGCGGTCGCGAGGTGGACGGTGCACCCGGTCGTGGTCGCCCCGGCGTCGAGCGCGTCGCGGACGGCGTGCCATCCGGGGAACGCCGGCAGGAGGGAGGGGTGCGTGTTCAGCACGTGGCCGCCGAAGCGGTCGAAGAAGCTCGGGTCGAGCACGGTCCCGAACCCGGCCATGCACACGAGGTCGGTCGCGCGCGCGACGAGGACCTCGGTGACCGCGGCGGTGTACCGCGGGCGGTCGAACCCCTTGCCGAACCCGCCGAAGCTGCGGCGGTCGACGAGGCAGGGGTCGACCCCCGCAGCGCCGGCGACCTCGAGGCCGCGGCACGGCCGGTCCGCCACCACGACCGCCACCTCGGTCGCCTGGAGGATCGCCTCGAGGATCGTGCCCTCGCCCGAGACGAGGACCGCGGTCGCCACGCTCAGATGCCCCGGACGACGTCGACCATCCGCTCGCCGGCTTCTGTCGGGTTCCTCGCGACGAGGACCCCGGCGTCCGCCAGCGCGTCCATCTTCGCCTGCGCCGTGCCCTGCGACCCCGAGATGATGGCGCCGGCGTGGCCCATCCTGCGGCCGGGCGGGGCCGTGACGCCGGCGATGTACGCCACGACCGGCTTCGTCATGTGCGCCTTGATCCACTCGGCCGCGCGCTCCTCCTCGGAGCCGCCGATCTCGCCGATGAGCATGACGGCCCCCGTCTCGTCGTCGTCCTCGAACGCCGCGAGGCACTCGATGAAGTTCGTGCCCGGGACGGGATCGCCCCCGATCCCCACGCACGTGGTCTGCCCAACGCCCTGGGCGGAGAGCTCGTGGAGCGCCTGGTAGGTGAGCGTGCCGGAGCGCGAGACGATCCCGACCGGCCCGCCGGGGCGCGCGATCTCGCCGGAGGTGATCCCGATGTTGCACCGGCCCGGGCTGATGATCCCCGGGCAGTTCGGCCCGAGCAGCCGCGTGCCGGGGTACGTGGTGACGAGCTGGTTGTAGCAGCGCGCCTCGTCGTGGGCCGGGATGCCCTCGGTGATGCACACGACGAACTCGATCCCCGCGTCGGCGGCCTCGAGGATCGCGGCGACGGCCGCGCGCGGCGGGACGCAGACGAACGAGGCGGTGGCGCCGGTCTCGGCCACGGCCTCCTTCACGCTGTCGAAGACCGGGATCCCCTCCACGTCCTCGCCGCCCTTCCCTGGCGTCACGCCGCCCACGACCTTCGTGCCGTAATCGCGGTTGCGCACGCCGTGGAACCGGCCCTGGGAGCCGGTGAGCCCCTGGACCACGACCAGGGTCGTCTCGTCGACGAAGATCGCCATCAGACCGCCAGCTCCACGGCCCTCGCGGCGGCCGCGAGCATCGTGGGGGCGGCGATGAGGCGGTCGGAGAGGTGCGGCTCGAGCAGCTCCCGGCCCGCCGCCGCGTTCGTGCCGTCGAGGCGCAGGACGATCGGCGAGGCGATCTCCACCCGATCGAGCGCCGCGAGCACCCCGCGCGCCACGTCGTCGACGCGCGTGATCCCGCCGAAGATGTTGACGAGGATCGAGCGCACCTTCGAGTCGGTGTTGATCACCTCGAGCGCCGCGGCCATCACGTCGGCGTTCGCCCCGCCGCCGATGTCGAGGAAGTTCGCGGCCGAGCCGCCGGCCTGGTTCACGACGTCGAGCGTGCTCATCGCGAGCCCCGCGCCGTTCGCGATGATCCCGACGGTGCCGTCGAGCCCGATGTAGGTGAGCCCGCGCTCGCGCGCGAGCCGCTCGCGCGGGTCCTCGGTCTCGGTCGCGGCGTACTCGGCCCACTCCGGGTGGCGGAACGCGGCGTTGTCGTCGAGGGTCACCTTGGCGTCGAGCGCGAGCACCCGACCGTCGGTCGTGAGCACCAGCGGGTTGATCTCGGCGAGGTCGCAGTCGCCCTCGTCGTAGCAGCGGTAGAGGGCGCAGAGCAGCCGCGCGGCGCCGTCGAGCGCCGCGGCGTCGAGCCCCGCCGCTTCCACCCACGCCCGAGCAGTCGGCTCATCGAGGCCGACCAGCGGGTCGATCGAGCGGCGTGCGATCGCGGCCGGGTCGTGCTCGGCCACCTCCTCGATCTCGACGCCGCCCTTCGCCGAGAGCATCCCGAGGTACACCTTGTTCGGGCGGTCGAGCGTGAAGCTCGCGTAGTACTCCGCGGCGATCTCGCTCGCGCGCTCGACCCAGACCCGGTGGACGGTGTGGCCCTTGATCTCCATGCCGAGGATGGCCTCGGCGCACCCCCGGGCCTCCGCCTCGTCCCCGGCGACGCGCACGCCCCCCGCCTTGCCGCGCCCCCCGACGCGCACCTGGGCCTTGACCACGCACGGGTACCCGACCCGGCGGGCCACGCCGACGGCCTCGTCCACGGTCGCCGCCACGCCCCCGGCGGGCACCGGGACGTCGAACCGCGCCACGTACCGCTTGCCCTGGTACTCGAAGAGGTCCACGGACGCCGCCTACGCGCTCGCGGGGTGCAACGCGTCGAGGCGCGCCTCGAGCCACCCACCGATCTCCGAGAGTGGCGCCCCGGGGCCGAACACGTGGGCGACGCCTGCCCGCTCCAGCACGGCGACGTCGTCGTCGGGGATGATCCCGCCGACGACGACGACGAGGTCGTCGCGGCCCGCGGCCCGCACGCCGTCGATCACCCGGGGCACGAGGGTGAGGTGCGCGCCCGAGAGCATCGAGAGCCCGAGCGCGTCGGCGTCCTCCTGCACGACCGCCGTGACGATCTGCTCCGGCGTCTGGTGCAGCCCCGTGTAGACGACCTCGAACCCCGCGTCGCGGAGCGCGCGCGCGATCACCTTCGCCCCGCGGTCGTGGCCGTCGAGCCCGGGCTTCGCGACGACGACGCGATACGGGCGGTGCACGGCGCCAGAGCATAGGCCGACAAACCCTGCACCCCGATCGGCGAGAAGCGTGGCGGTAGCGTCGACGCATCGCGCAGGATCACGCCACGGACGCCGCCGACTCCACGCTCCCGCAACCGGGGGCGACCTCCACGGCCGCCGGCCTCCTCGTCGCGATGCGGCCGCGCCAGTGGGTGAAGAACCTCCTCGTCGTCGTCGCGCCCGCGGCCGCCGGTCAGCTGTTCCACGCACACGTCGCCGCGCGCACGCTCGTCGCGTTCGTGGCGTTCTGCCTCGCGTCCTCGGGGACGTACTTGCTGAACGACCTCCGCGACGTGGAGGCGGACCGGCTCCACCCGGGGAAGCGCGCACGGCCCATCGCCCAGGGGATCGTCGGGGTCGAGCTCGCGGCGTGGGCCTCCGGGGTGCTGCTCGTCGCCGGCGTGGCCGTCGGGATGGCGCTCACCTGGAAGCTCGGCGTGGTCGTCCTCCTCTACGTGGTCGAGTCGGTGGGGTACTCGCTCGGTGGGAAGCGCCTGGCGGTCCTCGAGCTCGGGTTCGTCGCGGCGGGGTTCGTGCTCCGAGCGATCGCGGGCGGTGTCGCGACCGGGCTGCCGCTCTCGTCGTGGTTCCTCGTCGTGATCTCGTTCGGGGCGCTCTTCGTGGTCGTGGGCAAGCGGCTGGCGGAGTTCCACGAGATGGGACCGGAGCGAGGCTCGCACCGCGCGGTCCTCGACGCCTACACCGAGCCGTTCCTGCGCGGTGCGCTGGTGCTCTGCGCGGCGGTCACGGTCACGGGGTACTGCCTCTGGGCGTTCACGATCGACCGCAACGGGCTCGCGGTGCACCACGTCCAGCTGTGGATCCAGCTCTCCGCGGTCCCGGTCGTCCTCGCGGTGCTCTACGTGCTGCTCCAGCTCGACGCCGGACGGGGCGGCGCCCCCGAGGACCTCGTGCTGCGGGACCGTGTCGTCCAGGCGCTCGGCATCGTGTGGGTCGTGCTCGTCTTCGTCGGGGTCTACGCGTGAGGACGCTCGCGGGGTGGGGGCGCACGCAGCCCGTCGTCGCGCGCGTGGTCACCCCCGCGAGCGAGGACGACGTGGCGACGATCCTCGCCGACGCCGCCGGTCCGGTCATCGCGCGCGGCCTCGGTCGCTCCTACGGGGACGCCGCCCAGGCGGCCGGCGGCACCGTCGTCGACGGCCGCGGGTTCGGCGCGGTCGGCACGATCGACCCCTCGACCGGCTCGGTCACCGTCGGGGCGGGCGCCTCGATCGACGCGATCCTCGCGCACGCCGTGCCGAAGGGGTGGTTCGTGCCGGTCTCGCCTGGCACGCGCCAGGTGACGGTCGGGGGCGCCATCGCCGCGGACGTCCACGGCAAGAACCACCACCGCGACGGGACGTTCTGCCAGCACGTCACGGCGCTCCGCCTCGTCGCCCCGAGCGGTCCGCGCACGGTCGGCCCCGACGACGACCCCGACGTCTTCTGGGCGACGGCGGGCGGGATGGGGCTCACGGGGATCGTCACCGAGGCCACGGTGCGGCTCCTCCCCATCGAGACCGATCGCGTCCTCGTCGACACCGACCGGTGCGACGACCTCGACGCGCTGCTCGCGCGCATGGCGACCGACCAGGCGTACCGGTACTCGGTGGCGTGGGTGGACTGCATGGCGACCGGGTCGAGCCTCGGTCGGGGCGTGCTCACGAGGGGCGACCACGCTCGCCGCGACGACCTGCCCGCCGCCGAGCGCGCCCGCCCGCTCGCCGCCCCGTCGCCGTCGCGGCTGCGCGTCCCGGTCCCCGCGCCCAGGGGCCTGCTCAACCGGCTCTCGGTCCGCGCGTTCAACGAGGCGTGGTTCCGCCGCGCCCCGCGCGAGCGGCGCGGCGAGCTGCAGCCGATCGGGACGTTCTTCCACCCGCTCGACTTCGTCACGGACTGGAACCTCCTCTACGGCCCCCGCGGCGTCGTGCAGTACCAGCTCGCCGTCCCGAGCGCGGCGGTCGAGGCGGTCCGCCGAGCCATCGAGCTCCTGGCGACGAGCGGGGTGCCGAGCTTCCTCGCGGTGCTGAAGCGGTTCGGGCCGGCCGACCCGGGGCCCCTCTCCTTCCCGATCGAGGGGTGGACGCTCGCCCTCGACATCCCCGTCGGCCCACCGCAGCTGCCCGGCGTCCTCGACGCGCTCGACGACCTGGTCCAGGACGTCGGCGGCCGCGTGTACCTCGCCAAGGACGCACGCCTCGACCCCGCCCGGCTGCGCGCGATGTACCCGAGGCTCGGCGAGCTCGAGGCGGTCCGACGGCGCCTCGACCCCAACGGCATCCTCGGCTCGGACCTCGCGCGCCGGCTCGGGATCGGGTAGCACGGACCCGTGCAGGACGCGTTCGGGAACCCGCAGCGCCTCGTCGTCCTCGGCGGGACCTCCGAGATCGCGCGCGCGATCGCGGTGCGGCTCTGCCGCGAGCGCGTCCGCACCGTCGTGCTCGCGGGCCGCAGCGAGTCGCTGCTCGCAGCGGCCGCCGACGAGCTGCGCGAGGCGGGGGCGACCGAGGTGGCGACGGTGCGCTTCGACGCCCGGCAGCCCGAGCGCGCGGCGGACACGGTCGCCGCGTGCCTCGAGGCCGCGGGCGGGCCGGTCGACCTCGTGCTCGTCGCGGTCGGCGCGCTCGGCGACCAGGCCGCCGACGAGGACGACGCGGCCAGGGCGCTCGACGTCGTGACCACCACGTACCTGTGGCCGGTCGCGGCGCTCACCGCGCTGCGTGGGCGGCTCGTCGCGCAGGGCACCGGGCGGATCCTCGTGTGCTCCTCGGTCGCCGGGGTGCGCGTCCGGCGGGCGAACTACCTCTACGGCGGCGCCAAGGCCGGGCTCGACCAGACGTGCATCGGGATGGCCGAGTCGCTCCGCGGCACCGGCGTCACCCTGCAGATCCTGCGGCCCGGGTTCGTACGCTCGAAGATGACCGAGGGCCTCGAGGCGCCCCCGCTCGCGACCGACGCCGGGCAGGTCGCCGACACGGCGATCGCAGGGCTCGCCTCCGGCGCGACCGTGGTGTGGAGCCCGCCCGCGCTGCGCTACGCGTTCGGCGTGCTCCGGTGGCTGCCGCAGGCGCTGTGGCGACGGCTGCCCGGGTGACCGCCGGCCCGCGCTACGGCGCGACCGTGTACCGGTAGGGGATCGCGGCCAGCTCGCTGGTGTAGAGCGAGGTCAGCGCGATCGTGCCCTGCAGCAGGGAGCCCGGCTGGAGCCCGTCGAGGTAGAGGGTGCCAGAGACCACCGTCCCGACGGACGCCCTCGGCGCGATCGTGACGGTGATCGTGACCGCGTGGCCGGCCGGGACGAGGGCGGGGAGCAGGGACCCGCCGGTCGTCAGCGCCTCGACGGTGTCGGGCACCGACGACGTGACCGAGGGGTCGAACGCGAGCGTCGTGGCCTGCACCGCGGTCGTCTCGACGACCCTCGGCTCGCCCGTCGCGTACGGCCCGATCTCGGCCTGGAAGACGTTCCACTCCCCCGCCGAGAGCCCGCCGGGTGGCGCGTAGGTGACCGAGGAGTCCGTCGGCGTCCAGGACTCCGTCGTGAACGGCGAGGGGATGGTGGGCGCGAGGTCCGGGTCGCCCGGGGCGTAGGAGAAGTCGAACGTGGTGGGCGCCGCGGCCTTGACGTCGACGTGCAGCGCGCTCGTCTGGGTCGGCACGTAGTAGACGTTCATCGCGCCGGGGAGCGGCTGGGTGGCGGCGGTGTCGGCGACGTCGTGGAGCGAGAGCAGGACAGGGGTCGCCAGCCGCGCATCCGGCGAGAGCACCATCGGGGCCACGCCGGTGTTGGTCACGTGCAGCGAGAAGCTCATACCCGCCTTCGAGACCGTCGTCGCCGCCGAGTCCGGGAGGGTTGCCGAGACCGAGACGAGGTTGAACCCGACCGAGCCGGTGAACGGGACCGTCGTCGCGGTGCCGGTCGTCGGCTGCACCCAGTCGAGGACGAGCGACCACGTTCCGGCCTGTGGCGCGTCGGCGTAGAGGTCGAGGAACCGGGTCGCCACCTCGCCGTGCGCGTTCTGCGTGAAGTTCGAGTCGTACGCGGTGACCACGCCCTCGGGGTCGACGAGCATCCCGATCACCTGGATGGCCGGCACCTCCCCCGCCGGAGGGTTCGACGCCATCGCCACCCCGACGTCGAGGTCCCGCTTTCCCGTCGGCACGTTGAACGTCCACGTGTTCGTCTGGCCCGGCGCCCCGCCGCGCCCGTTGCCGCCGGTGAGCACGCCGGCGAAGCGCCCGCCGCTCGCCCCGATCCCGACCATGGTGCGCAGCGTGACGGGGATCGAGCTCGTCCCCGAGGGCGAGCGCACCACGATCGACGCGGCGGCGTCGCCGGCGATCGACGGGAGCGTGTCGTGGTACGAGAAGCCCTGGGACGCCCCCGCACCGATGGTCACCTGGCTCGGCGAGACCGCCCCGAGCGGGACCGCCCGCTCCTCGGTGAACCGCCACGGGACCCGCCCGCTGGTCCCCTGGCCCCGGTGCGCGCCGTCCCAGAGCGTGAAGACGGCCGCACGCCAGGCGCCCGGCGCGGGGTGCGCGACCTCGACGTCGGCGTAGTCGCCGATGCCCTGGGGGTTCGAGAACCCGGCGAGCTGCCCGCTCGGGGAGAACAGCGCGACGTGCGCGGCGGAGGACTGGCCCCTGAACGTGTACGCCGCCTGCAGCTGGATCCGCGCGACCTGGCGGCCGACGGGCAGCGTGATCGTCTGGTACACCTCGGGGGCGCCCGACCACACCGGGAACCGCGGCTGGCGCGACGACGCGGCGGGGTTGAGCGTGACCGCGCCGTTCGTCGTCCGGAACGCCTGGAACGCGCGGGTCGAGAGCGAGACGGCCACCGGCGCGCTCGAGGTGTTGGTGAGGGTGAACGTGCCCCCGACCCCGGACCCGGGCTGGCCGGCGAGGTCGAGCTGCGGCGAGGACGCCAGCACCCCGCCCGGTGGTGGGGACTGCGTCGTGCCGGGGGCCGAGAGCGCGAGCCGCACGGCGGCCAGCACGTTGAGCAGCCCGGCTCCCTGCTGCTCGGCCGGCGCGCCGATGTCGGTCGCCGTCGACGTCAGGATCGCTCGCACGAGCGCCGGGCTCGGGCTCGTCGCGTGGTGCGCGGCGCGGTACGCCTGGATGACGTCGGCGGCGGCGCCCGCGATGAGCGGGGAGGACTCGCTCGTCCCGCCGGTCAGCTGGATCGGCTGGCCGGCGCAGTCCGTGAAGGCCGGGGACCGGGTGCACGGCACCCAGTTGAGGTCGCCGGGGGCGACGAGGCCGACCGTCGTGTCGTCCTGGGCGAACCCCGCCGACGAGAACGACGAGATGTTGTTGTTGAGGTACGTGCCACGCTCACCGGGGAGGTTGATCCCGCCGAACGTGTCCTGCTGGTAGGCGCGGAACGTCGTCGAGGCGCCGGCCGCGATCACCGAAGGGTCCGACGCTGGCGAGCTGATCGTGCTCGTGATCCCCGCGTCGCCCGTGCTCGCGACGACCGTCACGCCGGCGGCGATCGCGGCCTCGTCGGCCTGGCGCACGATGTCCGCCGCGGAGTCGGGGAACCCGTTGCCGCCGAAGGACTCGTTGATCACGCTCGCGCCGTGCGAGACCGCGTAGCTGATGGCCTGCACGTACCCCGACGCGGTCGTGGTGTTGCCCCGCGCGAAGATCTTGAGCGCCATGATCGAGGCGCCCGGTGCGGCGCCGACGATCCGGATGTCGCACCCGCGGGGCAGCGGGTGCGCGGCGGCGACCGCGGCGGAGAGGTCGTAGACCCCGTTGCCCTGCGCGCCGATCGAGCCGGCGTCGAGGAACGCCTCGCCCCCCGGGGTCTTCGCCGTCGTGCCGTCGCCGGAGAAGTCGCGGTACGTGGTGATGACCGGGGAGCCGGCCGGCGACCCGGCCGACGCGAACTGCGGGTTGCGGCGGAACTCGACGTTCGAGGTCTGGATCCCGTCGGCGAGGAACGCCACCGTGACCCCCTTGCCGCTGTACCCGAGCGTGGTGCCGGGGGTGTCGTGGATCGCGCTCAGCGCCTCGGGGTTGAGCTGCGGGTGCGCGGCGGTGCCGCACGAGGCGCGCGCGGGCCTCGTCCCACGGGGCGCCGACGTCGGTCGGGGCGACGACGGCGTTGCCGGACCGGGGATGGCGACGTCCGGCAGGACCGCTGCGACGAGCGGGCTCGTGGCGAGCGCGTGCGCACCCGTCGCGGTGACGCGGACCGTGAGGGTGTCGGGGACCGTCGTGCGCGCGAGGACCCGGCCGCCGAGCTCGGCGGCGAGCGTCGCGACGCTCGCCTGCGCGGCGTGCGCGCGGGAGCCCCCGGCCCCGTGGCGCATGAAGACGAGCACCGTGGCGCGGTGCGACGCCGGCGCCGCGGCTCTGGCGGCAGCCGGCGCGACGAGCGCGATGAGCGTGCACGCCGCGGCGGCGGCGGCGTGCACGGGGGTGCGGACGCGCATGGGACCTCGAGTCGCTCGGGGGTGTCCCGCGATGCTAAGCCGCGGCCCCCCGCCGGCGTCGCCGGCCGACCGCGACCGCCCCGCGCGGCCAGCGCCGCGGCCGGCTGTGCTGCAGCGATGCCCGGATGCGAGCCCTGTCCACGACCGGCGCGACGGCCGCGGAGCCGCTCAGGTGTGGGAGGGGTCCTCGAGCACCGAGCGGTCTGCACGGTCGCCGGCGGCTGCGTCGCGGCGGTGCAGCGGGGCCATCGAGAACAGCAGCTGCTTCTCTCCGACGTGGTCGAAGCGCACCCGACCGCGGAGCTGCGTGCCGTGGCCCTCGACGGTGAGGACCGTGCCGGGGCCCCACCGGTCGTGCTCGACCGCGTCGCCGGGTGCGAGGCCGAGCAGCTCTGCACCGGTGGTCGCGGGGCGCTCCCTCGGTGGCGCGCCCCGGCCGATCACGACCCCCTCGTCGTCGCCGCGCAGGGTCTCGAGGTCGATCTCGCCGCGCGCGGTGCGCCACACGGGCGGCGCGACGTCGTCGAGCAGCCCCTCCGGCAGCTCCGCGAGGAACCGTGACGGGATCCCGTGCATCGTCGAGCCGAACAGGTTGCGGGTCCACGCGTGGGTGACGGCGAGGTGGCGTCGCGCCCGGGTGACGCCGACGTAGCAGAGCCGACGCTCCTCCTCGAGCGCGAAGGGGTCCTGGAGGCTCCGCATGTGCGGGAAGACCCCCTCCTCCATCCCGGTGAGGAACACCGCATCGAACTCCAGCCCCTTGGCGACGTGCAGGGTCATGAGCGCCACGCGGCCTCCGGTGAGATCGAGGTCGTCGCTGTCGGCGACGAGGGCCATGCGCTCGAGGAACCCGTCGAGGGTCTCGTACTCGGCTGCCGCGCCGGCCAGCTCGGCGAGGTTCTCGAGCCGTGACCACGCCTCGTCCGTCCCCTCGGCGTCGAGCAGCGCGCCGTAGCCGGACCGCTCGACGACCTCGTCCACGAGCTGCCCGGGCGGGACCTCGTCGCGCAGCGCGACGAGGGTGTCCAACAGCTCGCGCAGCTCCTCGGCGCCGCGGAGCGCCTTGCCGGTGATCCCGGCGTCCTCGGCGCGACCGATGGCCTGGGCGAACCCGATCCCGGCATCGGCCGCGTACGCGCCGAGCCGGGTCACCGAGGTCGCCCCGATCCCGCGCTTCGGGACGTTCACGATCCGGCGCGCCGCGACCTCGTCGCTCGGGTTCGCGCACAGCCTGAGGTACGCGAGGACGTCCTTCACCTCGCGGCGGTCGTAGAACCGGGTGCCGCCGACGACCTTGTAGGGGATCTCGGCCCGCACGAGCTCGTCCTCGAGCACGCGGGACTGCGCGTTGGTCCGGTAGAAGACCGCGATCCCGCCCCACTCGACGTGCTCGTCCACCCGGAGCCGTCGCATCCTCGAGGCGATCCACGCCGCCTCGTCGTGCTCGTCGGTCGCCCGGTACCGCGTGATCCTCGTCCCGGCCTCGCCCTCGGTGAAGAGGTGCTTGCGATGCGTCGCCGGGTTGTTCGCGATGATCGCGTTCGCGGCGTCGAGGATCGTCTGGGTCGAGCGGAAGTTCTGCTCGAGCAGCACGACCGTGGCGTCGGGGAAGTGCGCCTCGAACTCGAGGATGTTGCGCACGTCCGCCGCGCGGAACCGGTAGATCGACTGGTCGGCGTCGCCCACGACCGTCACGTTGCGGTGCTCCTCGGCGAGCAGCCGGACCATCTCGTCCTGGGCGAGGTTCGTGTCCTGGTACTCGTCCACGAGGACGTGGCGGAACCGCTTGCGGTAGTGCTCGAGGACGTCCGGGCAGGTCCGGAAGAGGCGGACCGTGTTCGAGAGCAGGTCGTCGAAGTCCATCGCGTTCGCCGCGCGGAGGCGCTCGTCGTACCTGGCGAAGAGGGCCGCGATCCGGGAGCGGTAGGGGTCGGCGGTGCCGAACCCGTCCTGCGCGTACGCGGCGGCGTCCTGCAGCTGGGACTTCGCAGCCGAGATGGAGGCGGCGACGCCCCTCGGCGGGAGCCGGCGCAGGTCGAGGCCCTCCTCGTGCATGATCAGCTCGATGACGCGCTGCGAGTCGGTGTCGTCGTAGATCGTGAACCGCGGCTCGTACCCGATCCGCCCGGCGTTCGCCCGCAGCATCCGCAGGCACGCCGAGTGGAACGTGAGCACCCACATCCGCTCGGCGCCGGGCCCGATGAGCCCCACGACCCTCGCGCGCATCTCGTCGGCGGCCTTGTTCGTGAACGTGATCGCGAGCACGGAGAACGGGGTCGCGTCGCGCGTCGCGAGCAGGTGCGCCACTCGGCGGGTGAGGACGCGGGTCTTGCCGGAGCCCGCGCCCGCCACGACGAGCAGCGGCCCACCTCGGTGCTCGACTGCGGCACGCTGCGGACCCGTCAGGTCCGCGACGAGCGCGTCGAGGTCGATCGTTGGGCGCGCTGCGGGCTCCTCGTCCCTGGATGCGGCGACGGGTGCGGTCACTCCCACTCGATGGTGCCCGGCGGCTTCGACGTCACGTCGAGGACCACCCGGTTGACGCCGTCCACCTCGCTGATCAGCCGGCTCGAGATCCTCTGCACGACGTCGTACTCGAGGCGCGCCCAGTCGGCGGTCATCGCGTCGTCGCTCGTCACGGCGCGGATCACGATCGGGTACGCATACGTGCGGCCGTCCCCCATCACGCCGACCGTCCGCACCGCGGGCAGCACGGCAAACCCCTGCCACAGCTCGCGCATGAGCCCCGCGCGCGCGAGCTCCTCGACGACGACCCGGTCGGCCGCGCGCAGGATCTCGACCCGCTCGCGGGTGACCTCGCCGACGACCCGCACCGCGAGGCCCGGGCCGGGGAACGGCTGGCGCCACACGATCTCCTCGGGGAGCCCGAGCTCGGCGCCCACGGCGCGCACCTCGTCCTTGAAGAGGTTGCGGAGCGGCTCGACGAGCTCGAAGGCGAGGTCCTCGGGGAGCCCGCCGACGTTGTGGTGGCTCTTGATGTTGGCGGCCTGCGCGGTGCCCGACTCGATGACGTCGGGGTAGAGCGTCCCCTGCACGAGGAACCGAAGGGCGCCGTCGCCCGCGGCGCTCGCGCCGAGGTCGCGCGCGACCTCCTCGAAGACCCGGATGAACAGCTCGCCGATCCGCTTGCGCTTGACCTCCGGGTCCGAGACCCCCGCGAGCGCCTCGAAGAACCGGTCCGCGGCCTTCACGTGGACGAGCTCGACGTGGAACTGACGGCGGAACGTCTCCTCCACCTGCTCGCTCTCGCCGGCGCGCATGAGCCCGGTGTCGACGTAGACGCACGTCAGCTGGTCCCCGACCGCCTTGTGCACGAGCGCTGCGGCGACCGCCGAGTCGACGCCCCCGGAGAGCGCGCAGAGCACCCGGTCGCCCCCGACCTGCTCGCGGACGCGTCGGACCTGGTCCTCGATGATCGAGACGTTGGTCCAGCTCGGCGGGAGCTCGCAGACCCGGTGCAGGAACGTGGCGAGCACCTGCTGGCCGTACTGGGTGTGCACGACCTCTGGGTGGAACTGGACGCCGAACCGCCCGTGCTGCGCGTCTTCCATCACGGCGATCGGCACCGCGGCGGTCGACGCCGTCACGGCGAACCCCGGGGGCGGCGCCACGACCGAGACGCCGTGGCTCATCCAGGCGACGGAGCGCTCGGGCAACCCGCTGAGGAGCGTGGAGGCGCCTGCGCGCACGAGCTCGACCCGGCCGTACTCACCCGCATCCGCGGTCTCGACCGCGCCCCCGAGGTCCTGGGCCAGCAGCTGGGCGCCGTAGCAGATGCCGAGGATCGGCACTCCCAGGGCGTAGATGGCCGCGTCGACCCGCGGGGCGCCGGGTTCGTGCACCGACGCGGGGCCGCCCGAGAAGACGAGCGCGGCGGGCGCGCGGCGCGCCACCTCGTCGGCGGTGATCGAGTGCGGGACGATCTCCGAGTAGACGTGGGCCTCGCGGACCCGTCGGGCGATCAGCTGGGCGTACTGGGCGCCGAAGTCGACGACGAGGACGGTGGCGGGCCCGCTCAATGCCCCATGCCGACGCCCTGCGCGCGCTGCAGCGCCTTGCCCTCGGTCTGCAGGCTCGGCGCGACCATGACCTCCGCCTTCTGGAACTCCTTCAGCGTCTCGTAGCCGCACGTCGCCATCGCGGTGCGCAGCGCGCCGAAGAGGTTCAGGCGGCCGTCGTTCTCGTGCGCCGGACCGAGGAGGATCTCGTGGAGCGTCCCGCGCACGCCGGTCCGGACGCGCGCGCCGCGCGGCAGCGTCGGGTGGAACGTCGCCATCCCCCAGTGGTAGCCGCTCGCCGGCGCCTCGACCGCCGAGGAGAGCGGCGAGCCGAGCATGACGGCGTCGGCGCCGCAGGCGATCGCCTTGGCGATGTCCCCGCCCTTCGACATCCCGCCGTCGGCGATGACGTGGACGTAGACGCCTGTCTCGTCGAGGTGCCGCATCCGCGCGCCGGCGACGTCGGCGATGGCGGTCGCCTGGGGGACCCCGATCCCGAGCACGCCCCGGGTCGTGCACGCGTTGCCCGGGCCGACCCCGACGAGCACGCCGACGGCGCCGGTCCGCATGAGGTGGAGCGCCGCCTGGTAGCTCGCGCAACCGCCGACGATCGTCGGGATCTCGAACTCGCGGATGAACCGCTTGAGGTTGAGGGGCTCGACGGTCTTCGAGACGTGCTCCGCGGAGACCACGGTCCCCTGGACCACGAGCACGTCGAGCCCGGCCTCCGCGCAGGCGGGCGCGAGCGCCGCCGTGCGCTGCGGGGTGAGCGAGGCGATCGCCACGACGCCGGCGGCACGGATCTCCTTGATCCGAGCGGTGACGAGCTCGGGACGGACCGGCTCGAGGTACATCTGCTGCATCCGCGCGGTGGCCTTGTCGTCGTCCAGCTCGCGGATCTCGTCGAGGAGCGGGGTGGGGTCCTCGTACCGGGTCCAGAGCCCCTCGAGGTTGAGGACCCCCGCGCCACCGAGCCTCCCGAGCTCGACCGCCGTCGTCGGGCTCACGACGCCGTCCATCGCCGCGCCGAGGAGAGGGAGCTCGAACCGGAACGCGTCGAACTGCCAGGAGATGTCGACGTCCTCGGGGTCCCTCGTGCGCCTGCTCGGCACGATCGCGATGTCGTCGAACCCGTAGGCGCGACGACCCGACTTGTAGATCCCGATCTCGATCTCTGCCATGCGCCCTCCGGATCGCAGCCTCACGCCAGACCGACCACCGGCGATCACTCAGGCTACCCGGGGGGTGGGCCCCAGCCGCGGCCGCTCAGCGCGGTTCGATGCCGCAGACGAGGCAGCACAGCTCGCGCAGGATGCGCGCGGTCGCCCCCCAGACCGTCTCTCCCCCGACGTCGAAGAACGAGATCGGGAAGCGGCCGTCCCCCTCGGCGGCGCGGGGCGACGGTCGGCGCCACCGCTCCTCGTGGAACGCGCCGTCGGCGAGCAGCTCGCGGATCGCGACGTCGAAGACCCGATCCACCTCGAAGGGGTGCGCCTGCAGCGCGGGCCGCTCGACGAGCGTGCCGACGTACGGGCGGATGATCGAGGAGGACGCGAACGTGACGATCGGGCGCAACCACGCCGCCGGCGTGACCGAGGCGGGGTCGAGCCCCACCTCCTCGTGGGCCTCCCGGAGCGCCGCGTCCAGCGGGGACTCCCCCGGCTCGAGGCGTCCGCCGGGCAACGCGACCTCGCCCCGGTGGCGCGGCAGGGTGTCGGCGCGTCGGGTGAGCACGACCCGGGCCTCGCCGTCCTCCTCGAAGCAGGCGATCAGGACCGCGCTGTCCCGGAGCGTGGCCGCGACCGTCGTCGGCTGCCCGGTCAGCTCGTTGAGCGGGTCCGGGGGACGCCGGTCGAGCGTGCGGCCGGCGGCGACCAGGGCCGCGAGCAGGGTGCCCTGGGCGACGCGGCCCCGGACCTCGGAGGGCACGTCAGCCCACGGGGCGGGCTCGCCGTCGACGGCGTCGACGGGTCGAGGGATGCGGGTCGCGGCGGCGCCCCGGTCGTCACGGTCGGGCACCGTCGCGAGCGTAGCCAGGCACCGACGACGAGGGACCGGGCATCAGCCCGGCCCCTCGGTGATCTGCGCGTCGGTGGACGTGCGCTACATCATCCCGCCCATGCCGCCCATCCCGCCCATGCCGCCCATCGCGGCGGCCGCGGCGGCGGGGTCCGGCTTCTCGGGCTTGTCGGTGACGAGCACCTCGGTCGTGAGCAGGAGCCCCGCGATCGAGGCGGCGTTCTGCAGCGCGGAGCGGGTGACCTTCGCGGGATCGATGACGCCGATCTTGACGAGGTCCTCGAGCTTGCCGGTCAGGGCGTTCAGCCCGACCGTGCCCTTCGCGGCCTCGACCGACTGGACGAGCACCGGACCCTCGAGCCCCGCGTTCGCAGCGATGTACCGCACCGGCGCCTCGAGCGCGCTGGCCACGATCCGCACCCCGGTCGACTCGTCGCCGTGGAGCGTGTCCGCCAGGCGGGTGATCTCGTCGCGGCACCGCAGCAGCGCGGTCCCGCCGCCCGCGACGACCCCCTCGTCGATCGCAGCGCGGGTCGCGCTCAGCGCGTCCTCGATGCGGTGCTTCTTCTCCTTGAGCTCGACCTCGGTGGCCGCCCCTACCTTGACGACGGCGATCCCGCCGGCCAGCTTGGCGAGCCGCTCCTGGAGCTTCTCGCGGTCCCAGTCCGAGTCGGTCTCCTCGATCTCCCGCTTGATCTGGGCGACGCGACCCTTGACCTCGCCCTCGTCGCCACCGCCGTCGACGATCGTCGTGTCGTCCTTGGTCACGATGATCCGACGAGCCCGCCCGAGGAGGTCGATGGAGAGGGTCTCCAGCTTGAGGCCGATCTCCTCGGAGACGACCGTGGCGCCGGTGAGGATCGCCATGTCCTGGAGCATCGCCTTGCGACGGTCGCCGAACCCCGGCGCCTTCACCGCGATGGACGTGAAGGTCCCGCGGATCTTGTTCACGACGAGGGTCGCCAGCGCCTCCCCGTCGACGTCCTCGGCCACGACGAGCAGCGGCCGCCCCGTCTGCATCACCTTCTCGAGCAGCGGGAGCAGGTCGTGCACCGCGGAGATCTTCGAGTTCGCGAAGAGCACGTAGGCGTCCTCGAGGACCGCCTCCTGGCGCTCCGGGTCCGTCACGAAGTACGGCGAGAGGTACCCCTTGTCGAACTGCATCCCCTCGGTCAGCTCGAGCTCGATGCCGAACGTGTTCGACTCCTCGACGGTCACCGTCCCGTCCTTGCCGACCTTGTCGATCGCCTCGGCGATCACGTCGCCGATGGCGGTGTCCGCAGCCGAGATCGACGCGACCTGCGCGATCTCCCGGCGTTCGACCACGTCGGTCGCCTGCTTGGCGATCGCGTCGACGACGGCGCCCACGGCCTGGTCGATGCCGCGCTTGAGGGCCGTCGGGTTCGCGCCGGCGGCGACGTTGCGCAGCCCGTCCCTGATGAGGGTCTGGGCGAGCACGGTCGCGGTCGTCGTGCCGTCGCCCGCCACGTCGTTGGTCTTGGTCGCGACCTCCTTCACGAGCTGCGCTCCCATGTTCTCGAACGGGTCCTCGAGCTCGATCTCCTTGGCGATCGTGACCCCGTCGTTGGTGATCGTCGGCGCGCCGAACTTCTTCTCGATCACGACGTTGCGACCCCTCGGGCCGAGGGTGACCTTGACCGTGTCGGCGAGCTTGTTCACGCCCGCCTCGAGCCCGCGGCGCGCGGACTCGTCGAACTTCAGCAGCTTTGGCATCTCTCCTCCAACGTGAGCCGGCGGGGCCGTCTCGCGGCCCAGCCCGCGTTGCTCCGCGCTTGCGCGCCTACTTCTTGGTGACCGTCGCGAGCACGTCGCGCCCGGTGAGGATCAGCAGGTCCTCACCGTCGACGGTGATCTCGGTGCCGCCGTACTTCGAGTAGACGACGGTGTCGCCCACCTTGACGTCGAGGGGGATCAGCTCGCCCGTGTTCTCCGCCCGGCGACCCGGCCCGGCGGCCAGGACCTCGCCCTGCTGGGGCTTCTCCTTGGCGGTGTCGGGGATGACGAGGCCGGACGCCGTCGTCTCCTCGGACTCGTTCGGCCGGACCACGATGCGGTCGTCGAGGGGGTGCAGCTTCATGGGAGGCGTCTCCTTGGGTGTCCTGGCACTCGATGGATGTGAGTGCCAACCTAGCAGCCGACCCTCCCGAGTGCCAACGGCGACACACCGTGGACGGGCCGGCGGCCGCGCTCACCAGCCGCGGTCGTCCAGGACCACCGTGGCGGCCAGGTGGTCCCACCAGGTCTGCCGGCGCTGGTCGATGAGCGGCCAGAACCAGGCCACCACCGAGGCGAGCCCGATGGCGAGGTCGACCGACGGCGGCAGGAACGCCCGGAGGAGCAGGACCGGGTACCAGAGCGTGAAGACCGCCCCCGTCACCGATCGGGTGAGCGCCTGGGGCATCGAGATCCGACGGCGGCCGTGGAAGGGGACGCACCGGATCTGCAGGATCCGCATCCCCGGCGTCTGGCCCTGGAGCTTGGCCAGGCAGAGCGTGTTGTACACGATCGCGGTGGAGGAGACGATGAGGATCAGCAGGTACGTGATGATGACCGCGCTCGAGATCGCACCGACCGTCAGCACGTAGAGGTTCACGACGAGCCAGTTGATGGTCCCGATCAGGAGGGCGTCGATGACCGCGCCGCCGAACCGGCGCAGCCAGCTGGCGTATCGGACGCCGGCGCGGGCAGCGGTCCGGTCGGTGAACCCCGACGGCGGGAACTGGACGCCCATCAGGGAGCGGCCTCCCGGAGCACGACGGTCCTGGCGAGCTTGTCGTGCACGGTCTGGTTGCGCGCGTCCCACAGCGGCCACAGGAGGTCGACGAGGATGACGAGCTCGAGGAAGGCGGCGCGCGTCGCCACGAGCGTCGCGGCCTGGAAGATCGCCGTCCGGCCGGCCGCCCGGCCCAGCCCGACGCGGTCGCCGGTCTCGGTCGCGATGCGGATCCGGCAGAGCCGCATGAACGGCGTCGCCTGCCAGGTGGACGAGAGGAACCCGGCGCCGTACGCGAACGCGACCACCGTGTCGACCACGCCGTAGAAGTAGAGCTTCGTGCCGACGGGGACGAGCCGGCGCTGCCCGTGCACCGTGTGGAACGTGAAGAGGTCCCATGGCTGGTGGTGGTGGGTGAGCCCGGTGATCGCGACGGCGACGAGCGTGACGAGGATGCCGTCGAGCAGGAACGCGAGGGCGCGACGCCCCCAGCCCGCGTACGCCGGGGTCGAGGTCCCGGTCGGCTCGTGGCCCGCAGCTGGATACGACGGCAGCTGCCCCTGCTCGCTCACGATCCTCCTCGCGGTGCCCGTTGGAGCGTAGCGACGCCCGTGCGCGGGCTGGGTGCGGGTCAGGGCGCGAGCCGTACGACCGACCAGCCTCCTGGCGCGCGTCGGTAGCGGAACCGGTCGTGCAACCGGTCGGGCTGCTGCAGCCACAGCTCGACCTCGTCGGCGTCGATCAGGTACCCGCCCCAGCCGGTGGGCCGCTCGACGTCGCGGCCCTCGAACCGCACGGTCGCGTCGCGCAACGCGCGCTCGAGCGCTGCGCGGTCGACGAGCGCTGCGGACTGGGGAGAGGCCACCGCGCCGAGCTGGTGGCCGCGCTCGCGCGACGCGAAGTACGCGTCGGACTCGGCCACGGGGAGCCGCGAGACGCGCCCTTCGACGCGGACCTGGCGGCGGTGCGCGGCGTCGAACCAGACGGCGGCGGCGTGCGGGTTCGTCTCGAGCTCGGCTCCCTTGCGTGACGCGTAGTTCGTGTAGAACCGGACGCCTCGGTCCGTGATGCCCTTCATCAGCACGTACCGGACGCTCGGCCGCCCGTCCGTGG
>Ga0306920_100001623_pt1 | contig 28003 bp, 29 predicted proteins | sample flu12Cox44000170_FD_204666 | JGI IMG/M metagenome (GOLD analysis project Ga0306920, IMG submission 204666) | Lab enrichment of tropical soil microbial communities from Luquillo Experimental Forest, Puerto Rico - flux4day.12C.oxic.44.000.170 (v2)... | ecosystem: Environmental > Terrestrial >... | reverse complement strand
GAGTTCTCACTCGAAGGGATGCTCGAGAGCTACACCCAGAGGAAGAACATTACGGTCAACCTGACGCATTAAAAAATAGCTCTAGCCGACGCCATATTTATCGAAAAGGTCGGACGCAAATTTCAGCCCTATCCCGGCTCCAGTCGGCACAGCGATCTCGCCTTGTTCTGGAATCGGCGGATTTTCGAACAGGCGCCAAGTCCAAGGCATGTATTCGACCACAAGCCCGTTCGGCACGGCGGCGATAAGATGGACATGGATCTCCGGCAAGAGATGGCTGGCCACTGGTCGATTGAATGCCTCTGTCATGCCAGCGACCTTCATCCATTGCGTCACACCGCCCACGCGAAGCAGATCGATCATGGCGATGTCGACCGAGTGATGGGTAAGCGTCTGCCGATGCGGCTCTATTCCATAGAGATATTCGCCCGCGCATATCGGCGTCGCCAAAGCATCGGCTATCTGGGCGAGTCCCTCGTAGTCGTCACATCTAGTGGGATCTTCCAGCCACCCCAAGCCAAATTCCTCGAGGCGACGACCAATGGAAATAGCCTCGTGCACACCCCAGCGCTGATTAATATCCACCAATAAATTAGTTTCCGGCCCGACCGCGTCGCGGATGAGTCGGATACGCTCCACCTCTTGCGCGGCATTAAGTCCTTCCACCGCCATTTGGGCCTTGACCTGGCGGTAGCCCTTTTCGACCAGTGCGACTGCGGCTCGCTCGAGTTTGTCGGTCGGCGTTGTCCGTGTCAGCGCGCCGCTGGCATAAGCCGGCACACGGTCGCGCAGGCCGCCGAGCAACCGCACTAGCGGAACGCCAAATGCCTTGCCGCGGATGTCCCACAGGGCGATGTCGAGTGCCGCCAAGGCCAAGGCTGCTACCCCGCCGGGGCCGCAAGGCGCCGATGCGGCGCGAAGTTTGGTAACCACCTGCTCCGTGCGCAGCGGGTCTTCACCCTTGATAAGTTCGCTGAACTCGTCAAGCGCCGTCTTCAGCGTGCGGATGAGCTTGCCGCCGAATGTGGTGATGCCGATGCCCTCGATGCCGTCATCGGTGAGGACTTGCACAGTGAAGAATTCGCGCAGCATGCCGGGCATCGGCGGGGCTCCAACCAAGGGCTCCTCGAGCGGAAGACGGACAAAGTTGATCTTGACCTGTTGGATTTTCATTTTGCCCTGGGTCCGGTTCCGTCAATCGATCTGCAATCTGTCCAAATATGTCTTGGCACTTGACCGGATTATTTGTTGGCACGTTCGATTAAGCCTATCATTAATTAAGGCCGGCTCTATAGCCGCCTAGAACCGAAACAACTCTGGCAATTGGCGAGACGCACAATGTCAGGAAGGAACACACTTAGGCCGGTGACTCGGCGCCAGGCTGTAGCAACGGTAGCAGTCGGCGTAGGCCTGATGGCCATGCCCGCGATCGTGCGCGGGCAGGCCCCGCTCACGGTCAAATTTGTGCAACAGCGCGGCCTTCTCTATCTGCCGGTTGATGCAATGGTCAGCGGTGGCATCTTGCAACAAGAGGCAACCAAGCTCGGCCTCGGCAAGGTAGAAGCCACAGTAAATACATTAAGCGGCCCCGCGCCGGTTATTGACGCGTTGTTGTCTGGATCGGCCGACTATGGCACTGCCGCTCTGCCGTCTCTACTGACCCTGTGGGACAAGACCCACGGCACCCAGAACGAAGTCAAAGCGGTCGGCACCGTGTCGAACGGTGCTATGGTGCTTTACACGATCAACCCAAATGTGAAAACGATCGCCGATTTCACCGAGCAAGACCGCATCGCCGTGCCGTCAGTGCGGATATCGTTCAACGCAATGATGCTTGAGATGGCAGCGGAGAAGATCTGGAACGATCCGCATCACTTGGATCACCTGACGGTCGGGCTCGGCCACTCAGATGCGGTCGCTGCGCTTTCTGCTGGCTACGGCAGGGCATCCATCACCGCGCATATTGGTGTACAACCTTTCACATCGCGCGGCCTTAAACTGCCCGGCGCGCATGTCCTCGCGGATAGTCGTGAGGTGTTTGGCGGACCGTTGACGCAAATCACGTTGCTGGCCACGAAACAGACGAAAGAAAAGAATCCGACGCTTTTTAAGGCTGTCGCCAACGCGCTCGATGAATCGATCAGGGTCGCCAATGCGGATAAACGCGCTGCCGCAATTCTTTGGAAAAAAGCTCAGAACGCACCTGAAAGCGTTGATGAGCTCGTTGCTCTACTTGACGATCCCGGCTTCGAGTTTACTTCGGAACCCCATCGCATTGCTTACTTTGCCGCGTTTATGAATCGCGTCGGCGGCATGAAAGCAAAGGTCACCGATTGGAAAGAACTCTTTTGGGAAACGGCCCATAGCCGGAACGGCGATTGATAATCATGGTGCCAAAGCAGTCATAGCCTTCACTGAACCGCGGTTATCCGGAATGTTGCGCATCGCTTGCACTAGCTGGCCGCCAGGCGCCGAGATTGTCCGTGGAAATGCCCACTGACGTCCGTGATTTGTTCGCAGTGTTTTGATTGTTCACGCAAAGAAGAGGGAATTCGAACCGGGTCCGTGCGCAAATTCCTTACCGAAATTCACGCCTCTCTCCAATTAAACGCTGCTACTCAACTTCCTGGCAGGCTCTGCACTTCAGGGAAGAACATGTCCTGCCATGAATTCGGCGCACTCTTGATGATGCCGCGTTGCGCCATGAACTTGGCAAAGGTCAAGACATTTTGCGGGGTCATCTCAAAGGTTGAGCCTGGATTCTTGATGAGGGCAACCGTGTCGTCGAGGCTGATCTTGTCCTTCGAGTGATCAAGATAGATTTGAGCGCACTCTACTGGGTCCTTTTTGATCATCTCATGTGCTTCTCTGAGCGCATCGGCGAACGCCTGATAAGTTTTCGGATTCTCCTTGCGGAAACGCTCGGTGGCATAGGCTACCATGTAGCTTGCTGGCGCGCCGAGGATTTCGTCCTGCGACGAGATACGCCGTACCCCAGGTGCTCGCATCTCCAATTCCTGGAACGGCGGCGCCGAGAAATGATTGTTAATCTCGCCGGCGCCGGAAATCATCGCGGAGGCGGCGTCGCCATGCGGAATCTGAATTGTGAGCGGGTCAAGACGGCCGCCGTTACCGGGCCCCCAAATCTTCTCTGCTGCCATTTGTAGCAGAATCGCGTGCACTGAAACCTTCAGCGTCGTTACTGCGATTTTATCATTGGGACCGAGATCCTCGATCTTCTTTACGTTTGGATCGCGCGTGAGCAGATAGAGCGGAAGAGCGGAAACCGCGCCAATGCCACGTACTGCAGACGCAGTGCCGGCAGTTTTGCCCCAGAGCGTGATGAAGACGGTGGTGCCGCCGCTGACGATGTCGAGCCTGCCGGACAGCAATCCCTCATTCATCGGATTTCCAGCCGGGAACTGGCGCCAAGTTACCTTTGTCGATTGAAATCCGGCCTTCGCGAGGTATTTTTCCAGCAGTTGCTTCTTCTCGACCAACACCATCGCGAGCGTGCCGATGCCGTACTGGGTGGCCATATGTAATTCGGCCACCTCGGCACGCGGGGCAGCGGTGGGTAGCGGCAACAACAAGATTGTTGCGGCTAAAGTTGCCCACGCGAAACCGGCCTTCATCTCACAGCTCCTCTTACACTTTTTTGATTAGCAATCGCAGGATGCTACGCGGCGGCCTTGACCTCCTGACGCATTGTCTGCAGGAGGTCGCGAATCGAGCTGACATCCTCAAGTGCCCAGATGGAGGCGATAATGCGCTCGATCGCGGCCTTGCCGATGCGCTTTTGCGCATAGGTCCGCATCTTGCTCTCGATCTGCGCTCGGGTCAGCCGATTATCGGCGGAGCCGCGCGGCGAATTACAGCGCTTGGTGATCTTCGTGCCATCGTTGAGCTCGAACTCGACCACTGTCTGTACGTCCGATAGGCTTTCGTCCGGCTGCAAGTTGATCAAGCTGGCAGCGGCGTTGCGCAGTACTGGGTCGTCGTACCGCGCCGGCGAGAACTGCTCCAGTGTCAGCGCATGATCTTCGATGATTACTGCTGCCGTGTAATGCGCGGAAATTAGCGCGTCGAACTTCGCCTTATACTTTGAAAGCTTGCCGTGAAGATTGAACACTGTTGGCGCCAGCCGAATATGGACGCGCTTGACGTCCTTGAGCTTGAACGGACGCTCGTCCAGCGCGTCGAACAGCGCCGTATTCATGCCTTGAATGGAGGAAGCTGACGGCCATAGCCGCAGCGCAATCTGCTCGAATTCCCAGCGCTTGCCGAGTTCGGCGGTTACTTGCTCAGGATGGCCTCCCGTCGAAAAGGTGTTGAATAGACCACCGTCTTTGGCGGTTAAGAACTCGCGCGTCGCAAGGAAATTCTGCTCAGCGAGCAAAGCGGCCATTAAGCCGGAGAGCGCGCCCCGACACTGATGAAATTTCACTGTCGGGGTGCCCCACGCGGCGAAGGTGCCACCGGCTTGACTGCCAGCCAGGCCGAAGGCGCGCGCCATGGCTTCGGGCGAAAGACTGCGTAGCCGACCCACCGCCGCGGCCGCGCCGAACGGTCCGAAAACGCCGGGACCGTGATAGCCGCGCTTGCGCACCGATGGATAATCTGAGCCGACGCCTACGCGCGTGGTGACTTCGAAGCCAGCTGCCAAAGCGACCAGCAAGTCCCGACCCGACACGTTGTCGCGTTCGCCGATCAATAAGGTGGGCGGGACGACTTCCGGCGTTACGTGCGTGAGTGTCGAACGGTGAATGTCGCACATCGTTACCGCCGTAATGAGATAACCATTGAGCAGTGTCGCGCCGGCGAGTGAAAGATTATCACCGCCGATCACCGTGCTCTCGGTCGACGTGGCTAGACTCTTTGCAAATCGCGCAATCTGATCCGTTTCTTCGCCGAGGTGTCCAGCGAAGGCGCAAGCGACAGTATCAAGTAGAATATCTTTGCAGTATTCGCGTGCCGATGCCGGAATATCCTCGTATTTGACGGATGCCGCAAAGCGGGCCAAGTGCTCAGTCGTTGATTCCGTCATTCGTTCCTCCGCTTTCGGCGTTTGTTTCCCGCGGCGACAGAGATTTCCCGCCGTCTTTTTTCATTGTCTCCGGTTCGGAGACGGCTTCACCGATGTACTTTAGGTGTCGGTGGACAGCATATCAATCTACGTAAAGATTAGGCGATGCATTCTCCGTCGAAATCTGGTCAATCTTTGATAATCAGTTAGCGTAAAAAATTTGGGCCAGGTCAAACGCTGTGCCGCCGATGTTGATGCGCATGGCATCGGTATTGCTTTACGTCGCCGCTCAGCTTGATCTGCACCATCGCTAAACACGATCCTGGCATCATGCATCGTTTCCGCGATACGCAAGCAAAGCGGGGATATCGCGGCGTAGTCCGACAGCGTACTAGTTGCCATTAAGGTCGTGCGCCTCGACGAAGAACATGTCCTTCCAAGATTTTGGCATGTGCTTTATGCGGCCGACTTTGTGCATGAACTCGACATGTTTCATCAGATTAGCCGGTGCGGTCGTGTAGTCGATGTCGCGATCACCGATCATCGCCGCGAGATCGTCGGCTGTATTCTTCTTGTCATTGGTGAGTTTCAGATAAATTTCCGCAGCGACCTTCGGCTCGCGCTTGATAAACGCATTGGCATCCTCATGCGCCGCGCGCACCGCAATGCAAATCTTCGAATTAGCGTCGTGGAAGGCCTTGGTCGTGACCTGAATGCCGTTGGTGTGCCTTCCGTCGGTCTCGTAGCTGTTGAGCACCGTATGGATGCCGGGGACCCTGAGTTCGTAATAATTGAATGGCGCCACGGCGAAATGGCTGTTGACGGTCTGCCCTGAGAGCATCGACTGCATGGCGTCAGGATGGCTCATGGTCACCGTGAACTCATCAAGTTTATCGTACTTCTCGAAGCCCCACAGCTTGGCGGCGGCCATTTGTAGCGCCATTGCTTGTCCGGAAATCTTGACGGTCGGCACGGCGATGCGGTCGGCCGCGGTGAAATCGGCAATCGTCTTTACCGCCGGATTCCGCGTCGTGAGCACATAGGGCATCGACTGCACGGTGCAGACCGCGCGCACTTCCTGCGGCGTGCCGAAAGTCTTGTCCCAGAGCGTTGCAAGCGACGGTGAAGCGACATTGACGAATTGAATCTGTCCGGCCAGCAATCCGTCGTTTAGCGCGCCAGGGCCACCCATGGTCAGCCAGCCGACGTTCAGTCTATCGATCCCGAGCTGCGCGGCCTGCGTTTCAATCAGTTTGTGATCCTCCATCACCATTTGCGGCAGAAAGGGCAGGCCGTATTGCTTGCCCAGATTGATGGTTGAAACCTCGGCGGAAGCCGGCCGCACAATAGCCGGAAGCGCAACAAGACCAGTGACGAATTCACGTCTGTTCATGGCTCCACCCCAATGCTGTTTTCTAAGACTCCAACTTACTTGAATCCGAACAGCCGAGTGGGATTGTCGGCGAGGATGCATTTGCGCATCCCTGCATCGGGCGCCCATTCATTGAGCAGGTTGTACAGTTGAATTGTGCCGACGCGGTCGTGGAACGACAGATGCGGAAAATCGCTGCCCCAGATCAATTGATGCGGCACTTTTGCTATCAGCGCTTGCGCGATCGGTTTCACATCGGCGAAGTCCGGCTTGGTGGAAAAACGATAGATGCCGGTGAGTTTGACCCAGCAGCGCTTCGAACCGTCACCGACCAGCTTAAGAAATTCCTGAAAACCCGGTTGCCCCGGACCGTCCTTGGCGGGATACAGACCCATGTGCGCGACCGAAAACTCGATCGGCAGTTCGCGCAGCGTCGGCATCAACTCGCTAACCAGCCAGCCCGGCGTAAGAAAATCGAGATGCCAGCCGACCTCCTTACAGATCTTGGTCAGCCGCGCGATGCGCGGCAGCATGGAGGCAGCGAGCCCGGCCTCCGGCTTGCGGATCGGTGAGATGTTGACGCGGATGCCGCGCACGCCGACGGCATTGAGATTGGAGAGCTCCTTGTCGGTGGTCTTGCTCTCGTCGAGATCGATGATTCCGCGCCGGACCGCCGGATCAAGTTCGCACATGGAATCCAGCATGCAGGAATTGTCAAAGCCATAGGCGCTGGGCTGGACGAAGACGTAACGCACAAAGCCGAGACGGCGGACGACCTTGAGATAGGCCTCAAGCGGCTCATAAGGCGGCTTGTAGCGGATGTCGGTGCCGTAAGAGTAACGCTCGGCGGCGCCGAACACGTGAAAATGCGTGTCGCAGGCGTTCGGCGGCGCTGCGAAGGCCGGTTCGAAGCCGGCGTCCGGATCGTGCTTATTTGTTTCGTCCATGGTCTTCGCGTTGTGCTGCTTCGGTGAACTGCACCGGAAATCCTTGCGCCCAGCCGAGCCCGCCATGGCACACCGATTTACCCGGAAAGCCCTGAAAGACGATGTCGAGATCGTAGTTGTTGATCTTCATTGTTAGGCCAGCGGTGCGCTCGAGACCGGCAGTGCTGGCAGTCCAGCCGTGGCGGCTTCCTTCTGCAAGGCGGCGATTTCCTTCGCGTGGTACGGCACGCCGGTGCGGCGGCGCGACGCTTCGAGTCGGCGTTCGGTCTCGCCCGGCATAATGACTTCATCGAACCCTTCCGCAGTCGGCACGGCGTGGACGCGCTGCACCAGCATATCCATACGCTTGAGATATTCGTCCTTCGAGATGAAAAGGTCAGGCTTCATCGCCATGAAAAAGTGTCCGACATTCTGCGGCTGGTCGTAATCGAGGAACTGGTTGCGCACGTCGCCGCCATAGGCCGCCCCTGATATGACGCCGCCCATGACGTCCATCAGCATCGAAATCCCCGAACCCTTCGGCCCGCCGATCGGCAGCACGACGCCACCGTCCAGTGCCGCATTCGGGTCGGTCGTCGGTTGGCCGTTCTTGTTGAGCGCGTAACCTATTGGAATTTGCTGGCCGCGTCGCGCCGCGCGCCTGATTTTGCCGCGCGCGGCCACGGCCGGTGACATATCCAAATCGAACGGCACTTCCTTGCCGGCGGGTGCGGCGGCGGCAAACGGACTAGTGCCGAGGAAAGCGTCGCGCCCGCCCCATGGTGGCATTGCGCGTGAGGCGTTGCTGAAAACGAACGAGATCAATCCGGCCTCGAGTGCCTGCAACGTGTAGCAGGCCGCCATGCCGAAATGCGTGCTGCGCCGCGCCGAGACGATACCGGCGCCGAACTCCTTCGCCATCTCGATGGCCGCGGCCATAGCCTTGGTCGCGACCACGAAGCCGTAGCCGTTCTGGCCGTCGAGCGAGCCGATCATCGGTGTGATGCGCTCGACCACCAGGTTGGGTTTCGGATTGACCAATCCGCGCCGCACCCGGTCGAGATATTGCGGCAGGAATTGCAGTCCGTGGGTATCGACGCCGCGCAAGTCGGCGCGCACCAGACAACCGGCCATAATGGCTGCGTCTTGCTCAGACAGGCCATGCGCGACCAGCAGACGGCGGCCGAAGGCCTCCGCAGCCTCGACTGCGGCATAGAATGGTCCCTGCGTCGTTTCGGGTTTGGTGCCTTTGGTGACTGTGCTCATCGCATTCCTGCTCAGCTGCCGTTCAAGCCATGCGCCTCGGGGAAGAACATGTCCTTCCACGATGTCGGCTTCTTCTTGAGGCGACCAACCTTGTACATGAAGTCGACGAACTTCATCACATTGACCGGCGTAGTGGTGTACTCGACATCCGGATCGGCCACCATTTTTTCCAGCGAATCGAGCGGGTTCTTGTCTTTGGTCGCCGTCAGATAGATCTGCGCGGCTTCGCGCGGATGCTCCTTGATGAAGGCGTTGGCCTCGTTAAACGCCGCAACGACCGCCGCGCATATTTTAGGATTGGCATCATGGAATTTTTTCGTCGCGACCAGCGTACCATTCGTGTGCTTGCCGCCAACGACATCATAGGACTTGAGCACCTGATGGATGCCCGGCGTCGCCAGTTCGTAATAATAGAACGGCGAACTGGCAAAATGTGAATTGATCTCGGACCCACCGCCCATCACCGCCGCGGCGGCATCCGCATGTGAACGAGTGATGGTGATCGAGTCGAGCTTGTCGTAATGATCGGGCCCCCAGATTTTGGCGGCTTCCATTTCCAGTATCAGCGCGTGGCCGGTGAGCTTGACCGCGGGCAGCGCGATTTTGTCCTTGTCAGTGAAGTCCGCGATCGTTTTCACGTCCGGATTGCGCGTCACCAGCACAAACGGCATCGATTGCATGGCAATGAGCGCGCGCACTTCCTGCGGCGTGCCGACGGTCTTGTCCCAAATGGTCGCAAGCGTGGTAGCGCCCGGCCCGATGAAGTCGGCCTGGCCGGCCAAAAGCGCGTCAAGCTCGGCCGCCGGGCCGACGCGCTGCGTCCATGAGGTTTTGACATCGCCGAGGCCAGCGGCCTTGGTGTTTTTCTCGATCAACTGTTGCGCCTCGATGACGATCATTGGCAGGTAAGGCAGGCCGAACTGCTTCGACATTCGTATTTCGTTGACTTCGGCTTGCGCGGCGGCGGCGCCAAATGCCATCGTGCACAGGGCAGCGGCTGCGAGCTTTTTCCACATGATCTCCTCCGCGCTTTTTTTGTTTAAAAATGAGAGAGCTAGTCGGATTGTCGACGAGAATCTTCTGCGACTCGCGGACGCAATCGGCGCGACGTCGTCATAATTACTTGTCATCCGGGCCAAAGACATGGGTACGGCGCGGGCCATTGCGTGGCACCTCGAAGGCGGGTGGTGTGCGTGACGCCGAGAATGCGATTTGCCGGGGAGTCTTGCATCAGACTTGGATCTCGTGGACTTGCTTCGCCTTCTCCGTCATCGCGGCGAGCAGGAATTGGATATCGGTACCGGTCGATATCATCCGCGCGCCCATGGCGACGAATTCGGCGGCGAGCTTCGGCCGCGTTGACAGGCCGCCGACGCCGACGTGCTTGCCGTGTTTGCGGCAGGCGGCGATCGTGCGCGCATAGGCGTCGCGCACCTTGGGGTGCTCGTATTGGCCCGCAAGTCCCATGCTGGCGAGCATGTCATTGACGCCAATCAGCACCATGTCGACGCCTTCGACCGCGGCGATTTCATCCGCCTGATCGAGGGCCGCGGCGGATTCGAACTGCACGATCACCATAGTTGCGTCGTTGACCGCGGCGTTGGCCTCCGCAGTCGGAAACGAGCGGTACTCCAGATGCGGCAGAGCGCCCCCGGCGCCACGCTCTCCGAGGGGCGGGAATTTGACAGCCTTGACCACCTCGCGTGCCTCTGCCGCCGAGCGGATGCCTGGTGCAACGATGCCGAGCGCCCCGCCGTCGAGCACGCGCTGGATATATTCGGGTGTGTTTGCGGGAACGCGCACCATCGGTGCAACACCGGCGCTTAGCGCGGCCAGGCAGATTTGGCCGGTCGCATCGAGCGTCATTGTCGAATGCTCGAGATCGATATAGATCATGTCGAAGCCGGCGGTCTTGGCGAGCCGCGCGATCTCCACACCGCGCGTGAGGCGGATCGTCATCGAGGCGACGACCTCATTGCGCTCCAGCTTTTCCTTGACCACGTTACGCACCACTTTCACCCGACACTCCCCATTATTTTCGCGCTTCCGGGTCGGGAAGTGCGATCGCCAACATCACATTGCTCAGACTCTTGCCGTGGATGTCCTGCGCGAGCGAGATGGTGACGCCACCGCCGAGCGCATTCTCGATGACGAAATTGAACGCCTTGAGATTGCGCAGTGGGTACCGCCGCACCGGGCCTTTGGCGACGCGCCTGAAAGCTTCGGCCACCCGTTCCGGCGTCAGCTCCCGCTCGAGAAAATCCCAATGCCTGACATCGTAGCAGATCACCGAAATGTTTGAGGTGTTGCCTTTGTCGCCGGCGCGCGCATGGGCGAGATCATAGACGCGGACACTCATAACGCGCCCTCCACGATCACCTGCGAATTGACCAGATTGCGCGGCAGCAGCACCGACTTCACCGCCAGCACGTCACGCACGCGCGGCTCGCAGGCGCCGCCAGCGCCGCCCGGACCGTGCATATGCATCGCGCGCACCTCGAAACCGATCGCGTGCGCCGCCTTGCGCTCACGCGTGCGTCCGGCGAGCCGCAGACGGACTTCGTACGGCTCCGGCCGGATCTCCACCTGATCATGCAGGCTAGACATGCCGATCAGGTCGACGCGGAAATCGTCGTAGACCCAGCCCTGCAATTTCAGCCGTTCCTTGACGATCTCCGCCGCCCATTTCGCGCGGGCGACGGCGTCGATGCCACCATAGGAAACCTCGCCTTCACCGATATAGCCGTCGGCATAACCGACATTGACCTTATACGTCTCGGTGCGCGGCTGTGCTCTGGCGTTTTCCACCCGCACACGGTCGGCGCTGTCCTGCGTGAGCACAATGCCCGTGATATCGAGCGTGCAGTCGGGCGTGATGTAGGCGGTCGGATCGTGGATCTCGTAGATCAACTGCTCCGTGCAGGTCATCACATCGAGCCGCCCACCGGTATCCGGCGTCTTTCCGATCACGATCGAGCCGTCGGCTTTGACGTCGGCGAACGGATAGCCGTTGCGCGCGAGATCGGGCACCTCCTTCTTGCCGGGCCAGCCGAAGCAGCCACCGGTGACGGAGGCTGTGCATTCGAGCAGATGGCCGGCCGCGGTGCCCTGCGCAATTTTCGGCAGGTCGTCGTAGGACCAGCCGAACTCGTGCAGCATCGGCGCCAGGAATAGCGATGGGTCCGCCACCCGGCCGGACAACACAATCGGCGCGCCAGTGCTAAGCGCTTCGCAGACCACATCTGCGCCGAGATAGGCGTTGGCGGAAATCATCTTGGGCAGGATGGACTCGAGCGGCTCGCCGTTCTCGATAAGCTTAAGCTCAGGCCGGTGTTTCACAATACTCGACACATCATCGCCGAGCACGACTGCGACTGGGACATCGCCGAGACCCAAATCGACGGCCTCCTTGCGCGCCGCACGCGCGCCGCCGAGCGGATTGGCCGCGCCCATATTGCTGACGATGCGGATGCCCTTAGCGATGCAGGTGGGCAGCACAATGCGCAAGCGTGCGTGCAGCGACGGCGAATAGCCGAGTTCCGGATCCCTGCTACGTGCCAGGTTCTCCCTCGAGACGGTGCGCTCGGCTAGGCATTCGAACACCAGGTAATCGATATCGCCACGCTCGGCCAATTCGAGCGCTGGCGCCATGCGGTCATCCGAGGTGCCGGCGCCGGCGCCGATGCGCAGCCTATCCCGCGATTTCATCGAACGTTGCCTCGCCGTGCCTTTTCTTGCCTTCGCCGAGACTTTGCCTTTGCCGGGGGTGCATAATCTAGAGTCTTGGCGAGCCTATACGGTCCAAACTATTATCAGACCACATTGCGGAGACTACCGAAGTCGCGCACAGTAAGAAACAATAAGAAAAAGTTTGACGCTGGAGGAAGTAACCGATGCCGATCGACGCGCCACTGGCATCGAAGTCCGCGTCCTCGGGTGTTGGCGAGTCGAGACCGACTGCGGCCGGTCGCGCTCGCGCAGTCGCCGACCCGTCGCGGCCGCTGCTCGGCGTCCGCGGCGTCACTATCCAATACAAGACCCAGCGACATCTTGTTACCGCGACCTATCGGGTCGGTTTCAGCGTATTGCAGGCCGACCGCTTTGTCCTACTGGGACCCTCCGGCTGCGGCAAGTCGACCCTGCTGAAAGCAGTCGGCGGCTATCTACAGCCAACTGAGGGCGATATTCGCTTAAAGGGCGAGCTGATCACCAAGCCCGGGCCGGACCGGATTATGGTGTTCCAGGAATTCGACCAACTGCTGCCGTGGAAGACCGTGCTGGAGAACGTCATTTTCCCGCTCAAGACGACGAGAACGCTTAATGCCAAGGCCGCCGAAGAGCGGGCGATGCACTACATCAAGAAGGTCAATCTCACCAAGTTCGCGCACAGCTACCCGCACACTCTCTCCGGCGGCATGAAGCAGCGTGTCGCCATCGCGCGCGGCATGGCCATGGAGCCTGATATATTGCTCATGGACGAACCGTTCGCTGCGCTTGACGCGCTCACGCGCACCCGCATGCAGGACGAGCTGTTGGCGCTGTGGGACGAAACGCAATTCACCGTACTGTTCGTCACCCATTCAATCCCGGAAGCGATCAAGATCGGCAGCCGCATCCTGCTGTTGTCGCCGCATCCGGGTCAGGTGAAGGCCGAAATCAACAGCGTGCCGCGCGGGCAGGAAAACTCCAACGAAGCCGCCGCGCTCAGCCGCGAGATTCACAAAATGCTGTTCACCGATCAAATTGAGGAGACCCCCAATGCTTGAGGCGGCGCAACGGGCAAACATCTACTGCGAGACCTTGGGGCCCGAGCAGTTCGGCATCATCCAGAAGCCGCTGACCCTGGCCGAAAAGATTTATAACCAGGCCTGGCTGCGCAAGATCAGCATCATTGTGGTGCTGGCCCTAGCCTGGGAGCTCTACGGCCGCTGGCTCGACAATCCGCTGCTGGTGCCGACCTTCGCCGACACTATACGTGCGCTCATTGCCGGCGTCGCAGAGGGGACGATCCCCCAACGCGCGCTGAGCTCGATGCAGGTGCTGCTGATCGGCTTCGCGACCGGAACGCTGCTCGCCGGCATGCTCACGGTGTTCGCCATAGGCACGCGGATCGGCACCGATTTCCTGGAAACAATGACCGCAATGTTCAACCCGTTGCCCGCTATCGCGTTGCTGCCGCTAGCGCTGATCTGGTTCGGGCTCGGCGCCGGCAGTCTGATTTTCGTGCTCGTGCATTCAGTGATGTGGGCGGTTGCACTCAACACGCTGGCCGGCTTCCGCAGCGTATCGACCACCGTACGCATGGTCGGACGCAACTACAATCTCAATGGTTTACGCTTCGTCGCCAAGATCTTGATCCCTGCGGCGTTTCCCAGCATTCTTGCCGGCCTCAAAATCGGCTGGGCCTTTGCGTGGCGCACGCTGATCGCGGCCGAACTGGTATTCGGCGTCTCATCGGGCCAGGGAGGGCTTGGCTGGTACATCTTCGAGAGCAAAAATCAGCTTAATATCCCGGAAGTGTTCGCCGGCCTTCTCACCATTATTCTGATTGGCCTCGCAGTCGAAAACGTCGTGTTTCGTTTCGTCGAAACCAGAACGGTCCAACGCTGGGGTATGCAATCATGACTGCCCAAGCCCGGTTTCGATCAACGGGAGCTTGTCATGATTCATAGGCGTGCTTTGTGCGAAGCGCTGGCGGCGGCGCCGCTTCTGGCAACGCCGGCGCTGCTGCGGTCGGCCTTTGCGGAAGAAGTGTCAAGCGTCGTCTTAGTGAGCCAGCACGGTCTGCCGTATTTACCGTTGATGGTGATGGACACGCTCAAGTTGGTCGAAAAGCATTCCGCCAAAGCAGGCATCACGTCGCTCAAGCCGGAATATAAGACCTTGGGTGGCACGCAGTCGCTGATCGACGCCCTTTTGAGCGGGCAAATGAATTTCGGTGTCACCGGCGTGCCGGGCCTCGCGACGCTTTGGGACAAGACAGCCGGCACGGCAAACGAGGTGCGAGCGCTCTCTGCGGTGCAGTCGATGCCCTTCATGCTGGTGACCAACCGCGAGTCAATCAAGACGATCAAGGACTTCACCGACAAGGACAAGATCGCGTTACCAGCGGTGAAGGTGTCAAGTCAGGCGATCTGCCTGCAGATGGCCGCCGCCAAGGAGTGGGGGCAGGATCAATATGCCAGGCTCGATCCGTTCACCATCACCCGGCCGCATCCGGACGCCGCCACGTCGGTGATCTCGAAGGCAACCGAGATTAACAGCCACTATTCCGTCGCGCCTTATTACTATTACGAGCTTGCGACGCCGGGCGTACACAACGTGCTCAAGTCCTACGACACACTCGGCGGTCCGGCGACCAATGGCGTAATGATCATGGCGAAAAAATTCCGCGACGCAAATCCGAAGGTGACCAGCGCGGTTTACGGCGCCCTCAGCGAGGCGGAGGAATTCATCAACAAGAACGCCGGCGAGGCGGCGCAGATCTACATCAAGACCACCAATGAGAAACGCAGCAGCCAGGCCGAGATGGTCAAGTTCATCTCCGATCCGGACAATGTGTGGACAACAGCACCGCAGCAGTCGATGGAATTTGCCATCTTCATGCACAAAGTCGGCACCATGAAGCGGCTCCCGGCGTCATGGCAAGACATGTACATGCCGGAATCGCACGAGCTTAAAGGCAGCTGAGCACGTGATTTGTACCCGTACGTAGGAAACTCAGACGCTAAGCTCACTGCTGGTGGTACAGCAACTATCCAAGGCGCTCGCCGGTCGCGAGCAGGGCGGATACGGCTGCTCACCATAGGTCTAAAGCTCGCGTAGCGCGTTGAACGGGGCGACGTAGCCGGAGGCATCGATCCGCACTGCGATAACGGTGGTGCCCTTGGACTGCACCGGGGCGCTCGTCCCGCACATATCCTCACAGCGTCGGCCGTGCATATATCCTCGCAACGTTGGCCTTCCAGCAAGTAGAGCCTGCAAGGATCCATGCAAATAGTCTGTCAGCAAATTTTGGGGGTTCCCCCCACCAGCACGGTCTGCATCCATGCGCGATCGATGTTCTGTCCGGTCAGGATGACGGCTGCCCGCCGCCCTTGCAGTCGACCGCGCTCCTTGGATAGTGCTGCCAACGCCGCGGCACCGGCGCCCTCGGCGCAGTTGTGGGTCGCACTGTAGATGCTCCGGATCGCCTCGGCGATTTCGTCGTCCGACACCTGGACAATTCGTTCCGCGCCCTTGCGAATAACTTCGACGGCTGTTGGATCGGGCACGCGCACTGCCATTCCGTCGGCGAATGTCAATGCAGAGTTGGTCGCCACCACTCCGCGGTCCGCAGCGAATGACCGAAGATAGGCGTTCGCGGCCTCGGCAACCACGCCTACAATTTTTGTCTTTAGCCCAAGGGCGTCGCGCATGCCGATCATTCCACAAATGCCGGAGCCTAGTCCGATCGGTACGTAAGCGGTGTCTAGATTATCGATCGTGCTAAACAGCTCATGCGCGTAAGTTGCAACTCCAATAACGAAGTGTCGGTGAAAGGAAGGTGCATATTCAAGCCCGCGCTCGGTCGCGATCCTTATGGCGGCCTCCTTCGCCTCGTCGAAGTCTCGGCCATGCTCGATGAGCTCGGCGCCGAATGCGCGCATCGCTGCGTTTTTCTCAGTGGAGTTGCCGTGTGGCACTACGATGGTCACAGGAATACCGGCGTGCGTTCCGGCGAAAGCCAGCGATTGGCCGTGGTTACCGCGCGTGGCGGTCACTATCCCTCGCACCCGCGGCCGCTCGCGCTTGAGCCGGTCAAAATAGACAATGCCACCGCGCAGCTTGAAGGCACCTATGGGCGTGTGGTTCTCGTGCTTCACTACGATTTCCACACCGGTCAGCGCCTTGAGCAAAGGCCAAGCATATTGTGGCGTCGGCGGGACGATCGCGCGAACCAGCGGAATCACGTTGTCTATCTCAGCGAGTGTAAACATCCGGCTTTACGTCAGACTGCAACTCACGAATGATCTTACGTTGGCGCTCAATGCGTTGTTGTCCTTGAGCGACACCGCGGAACGGCCAAATCTGCCCGAACGGTCAATTAGTAATCCGTCTCGTCACCTTCATGCGCGAAACGCTGTCCCCGGCGAGATGGCTCCAAATGAACGAATCGCGCACTAGCTTGTCGGTGTGCGGATCCATGTGGCCGCTATCGGCGCCGCGAATATCCATATAGAGTTCGGTCACCTCCTGCACGACATCGGAGGAATAGTTCATTGCCAGGCCAGCATTACACGAGCGGATCTTTCTGTCGTGCTCCCAGGCTACCCGCAAGACGAACGAACGCAGCGCCTCGGTCATCATGTACATCCGGTTGATCTTCAACTGCACAAGTTGCTGCGCGAACAAAGTCTGACCGCCTTGTCTCGCTGTTTTGCCGTAGCGCAGCGCACTCTCACAGGCATCGTCGCAGATGCCGAGAGCGTTGGCGCTGAGTTCGAGGTCACCGAATAGGTCGCCGCCAGTAGTGTCGCCACCGTCGGCGCCGGTCTTACGGACTGCACCGTTGACCTCGCCGACCACGTTGGCGTGCGGCACCCGTGCGTTCTCGAAGATCATCTCGCCATTCTGATAGAACCGCCAGCCGCTCTTGTTGAACACTTTGCCGATGCGGAAGCCGGGCGTGTCGCTCGGCACCAAGAACATGGTGATACCCTGCTTGAGCGGGACAGTTGGATCAGTACGGGCGTCGACGAAGAACAGCTTGCCAACCGGGGCGTTAGCGATGAAAGCCTTCTCCCCGTTAAGGATCCACTCGTCGCCGTGGCGTTCAGCCTTCAGCCTCAGGCCAGGCTTGGGATCGTCGGTTGGCGGCATGCGATTGTCGGAGCCGGCGCCAGGCTCGGTAATGCCCTTGCCAAGGACGAAGGTGTCATCGGCAACGAACGGCTTGAGGAAGCGCTCCTTCTGGTCGTCGGAACAGGCAGCTGAAATCAGGTGGCTCCATTTCCAGTTCTGGCTGAAGGCTTTGGAAATAGCGCTGTCGGCTTTGGCGAGCTCGGTCATCACCAGCGCCTGGGTGACGAAATCGGTTTCTTGACCGCCGTATTTCTTCGGCACCGCCATGGTGCGAAACCCGAGTTTGGAGCCCTTCTTGATGATGTCCCAGGTCCAGGTCTCGCGTGCGGTCGGAATGGCATCGCGCTCGAGCGAGATGGGCCGAATCTCGTCGTCGGCAAATTTGCGGGCTAACATCTGCCAGGAACGTTGTTCGTTGCTGAGCGAAAAGTCCATAAAAGCACCTAACCTCGTGAGTGTTACTGGCGATCACTCGCCCGCGAGCGCCATCGGCAGATGTGCTGACCGCCGGAAGCCGGCGATCACTTCGGCGAGGCGCAGTTTGGCGTCGCTGTTGCCATTTCCGTTGTGCTGACAAACTCGGGCATCGTGGATGTATTTCTGTAACGGCATGTCGCGCATCACGCCCATGGCGCCGAAGATCTCGGCCGCGTCCTTGGTCGCCTTTACCATCATTTCAGAGGTAAAGATCTGCGCGACCGCCTGCAGGGGCAGATCAGGCAGGCTGCCGTCCGCAATCGCCTCGGGATGATCTGACGCCCAGGCCGCCCGCCAGACCGAGGCTCGAGCGACTTCCAGCCGGATCGCGATTTCGGCAAGCTTGGTTCCGATCGCCTGATGTTCGATGAGCGGTCGCCCTCCCTGCACGCGCAGGTGCGCAAAATCGAGTGCGGCTTCGTAAGCTGCACGACCTATTCCGACGTTCAGCGCCTGAAACAGCGGCATAGCGTTGCCTAGAAAGCAAGCCAGCAGCGCAGCCGCATCGTCACCGAGAAGATTGTCGGCCGGCGCTCGGCAATCTTTGAAGGTCACTTCGCCACAACAACCATGCGACCATGGTTTCTCGTGTACTCGTACGATTAGTCCAGGCGCATCCGCCGGAACCAGCAGCACCTTGGGCACTGGCTGCCCCGGTATTTTGACCGTGACCGTGAACAGGGCGGCGATTGGCGCGTTGGCTACGTAGTCCTTCACGCCATTGATGATCCACTCGCCACTAGCCGCCTTTGCGGCGACGGTCTCGAGCGCTACGTCGGGCGGTGCCGGGCGATGATAGTTCACGCCAAGCCGCGTGTCTGTTTGAGTTTCATGGTTGGCGAAGGCGAGATGGAAGTCGCCGTCGTTGACGAATTTCAGCAAGAAGCGTTCGCGCTGGGCGTCATTCATCACGTGGTCAAACAGAAGATGACCAAGCCACGAGGTCGTCGAGAGTGCGGCGGCAACGTCGGCATCGCCGGTCGCCAGTTCTTCGGCCACGATGCAGCAGGTGAGATGATCCGCGCCAGCGCCGCCACGGTCTTCGGACAAGGCCAGCGTGCGCAGCCCCATCTGCGAGGCCTGATCCATGAGCTGCATCGGCAGCCGCCGATCGCAGATTTCGAGCCGCTGAGCCTTGAGCACGACCGGCTTGATCTCCCGCGTGACAAAATCGCGGATCGTGTCGCGAACTTCCAGCTGTTCGGTGCTGAGGTGAAGATTGTACATGGCTGTGCTTGTCCGAATTCGATATTGTGAATTTCACTATTGCATGACGGCCGCCGCGATTGCGTCGCCCATGTCCTGCGTACTAGCCTTTCCGCCGAGGTCGCTAGTCAGGTGTCTGGCTTCAGCGATGACGCTGCCGATCGCTCGCTGCATATCGTCAGCAGCGGCGGTCGCTTTCGGTTCGGTGTGCTTGCGGCCGAGCCATGCCAGCAGCATCTGCCCCGACATGATCATGGCGTAGGGATTGGCGATATTGCGTCCAGCAATATCCGGCGCCGAGCCGTGGGTAGCCTGCGCCATGGCCTGACGTTCGCCAACACAAAGCCCGGGAGCGAGCCCGAGCCCGCCAACGAGCCCTGCGCCGATATCGGAGAGGATATCGCCAAACTGATTGGTCGTGACGACGACATCATATTGCTGAGGTGCCATCACAAGTTTCATTGAGATTGTATCGATCATCGATTCTTCAAACGTGACGTCGGGGAATTCGCGCGCGACCTTCCGGCATTCTTCCGCAAACATTCCGCAGGCCAGCCGGTAGACCGGCTCCTTGTGTGCGGCAGTGACTTTCTTGCGCTCGCGCGTGCGTGCAATTTCAAAGGCTTCGCGCGCGACGCGGCTAGCGCCTTTTCGCGTGATTACACGCATCGCAACGGTGATATCGTCATTCGGTCTGAATTCCGGCGCGCCTGCCACGACGGTTTCCGAATACAACATCCCTTCTGTGAGTTCTCGCACAAAGACAATGTCGACGTTCTTGTGGATTGACTTCAAATTGGCATAGGAGCGCGCCGGTCGAGCGGCCGCAAATAATTCAAACTTTTTCCGAATCGGGGGCATCACCCAGGTCGGGTCGTTACGCGGGTAGCTCGCATGTCCTATGGGTCCTAGGATCCAGCCGTCGAGCTTATGTAAAGCCTGTTCGGTCACAGTCGGCAACGTATCGCCATGCTTCTCATGCCCGGTTCGTCCAATCGGCAATGGATGCCAATCGATGGTCAGTCCGGAACGGGAAGCCGCCGCCTTCATGACCTTGACGCATTCGGGCACGACTTCGCCGCCGATATCGTCGCCCAGCAAAACCCCGATCTTCACGACCATTCCCCGCGAAAACTCGTCATTCACATTACGCAGTGCAAGATAATTGTTCGAGTCATTGATGACCGCCTGCCATTGTATCGAGCATAAAGGTAGAATGCCTAGCGCCGACAAAAGCAACGTGGGCGAGGTTGCGTTCGGCAAGATTGGTAGGCGGAAATGAGAAAATTAATACCCATATTCGCAGCTGCGGTCGTATTGGCCCTGACTGGTGTGCCATCGATCGCTCAAGATTGGCCGCAAAAACAAACGATCAGAATGATCGTCCCATTTCCTGCTGGTGGTGGCACCGATGTCGTCGCCCGAATTGTCGCAAAGTATCTATCCGAACGATTGCGTCAAACGATCATCATTGAGAACCGCGGCGGAGCGAACGGTCAGATCGGCTTACAAGCATTAAAACAGTCCGCCCCGGACGGCTACACGATCGAAGTCACCTCGGATACCCCGATGACGGTCAATCCTTGGATTTATAAGAACATTCCATACGACCCGTTGCGTGACTTCATACCGGTCGTTTCGTTGATACGGCTGCCATCGATGCTGGCGGTACACCCGTCTGTACCAGCGCGCAGCGTTGCCGAATTTATTGCGTTGGCCAAGTCGAAGCCGGGCGAGCTCACTTATGCTTCCGCCGGCGTTGGTAATTTTAGCCATCTGGAAATGGAATTGTTCTCGCTAGCAGCCGGTGTGAAGCTTGTCCATGTTCCGTACAAAGGGACTGGTCCTTCATCCATGGGGATGATTGGCGGTGAGGTGCAAGCCGGATTTAATAACGTTTCGACATTATTGCCGCACACTCAAACCGGAAAGCTGATCGCACTAGCAGTTGCCGAGCCGAAACGGTTGCCTGAGCTACCTGACATTCCAGCAATCGCCGAAACCTTGTCCGGTTTCGAGATGGCCCCCTGGGTCGGCCTCATTGTTCCTACTGGAACCCCGAAACCAATCGTTGACCGGCTCACCGAGGAAACAGTTGCGGTCATGCACGATCCGGTCGTCGTTAAGCAGTTCACCGAGCAACAGTTAAGCGTCATGGTGCTTGAGAGAGATCGTTTTGCGGACCTGATCCGAAAAGACACGGAAAGGTGGGGCAAGGTGGTCGAAAGCGCAGGCATCAAGGCGGAATGAGTGCAAAATTCTAAGGTTATTGATTTCAATGGTGGGCGCTGTAGGGATTGAACCTACGACCTCTCCCGTGTGAAGGGGTTACCCTGTTTTTGATTGTCCTTTGCTTTCAATCACTTGCGACATGCTGCCTTAATTTACCACGGATTTTCCACTAGTTTTGTGCGAGGTTTCTACCTGGACACTCGCCCCGGTTCTTCCCCGGCTCCCCGGTTATCTAGCTCGCCTACTAGTGCCATTACCCGGTGTGCCTCAGTCCGCAGGACAGTAGGCTGGATCTATGCTGCCCGCATCTTAAAGGGCACGCAGCCTTCTACGCTCCCGGTGCTGCAACCGACGAAATTTGAGCTGGTGATTAAAGTTAGGCCGCAAAGGCCCTGGGGCTCGAAATTCCACATGACTTCCTCATGCTCGCCGACGAGGTGATCGAATAGCGATCGTTGTTTGCTGCACTGCATGAGTCCGCTTTTGGGGGGGGGTAAAGCGGACATGCCCTGTTGCGGCGCGTTCTTCCCGTCTTCGGCATCATCCTGACCGGTTATCTTGCCGGGCGCTTCGAGGCATTGGGGCCGGAATCAGCCGCTGCTCTCAACCGCTTCGTGTTTTATTTCGCGCTTGCCTCATGGCCCAAGGAAACTCAGTATTTTCACCAGCACCGCCACCTGATGTTACAGGTCGGTCGGTGGCAACACCTCATGGGGTTGTTATGCCCATCTACCAACTTGAAGATATTCCAGAGGAATTTGTCACGCCAAAGCATTCCACGGCCTACGGCCGTTTGATCACTGGCACGCAAGTCGAAGTCGGATTGCTCCGATACAAAGCTGGTGAAGGAGCGAAGCAACATGCCCATCCTCATGAGCAGGTTCTCCTCGTTTTGAGCGGAAAGTGCCGTCTCACGCTTGACGGCAAGCCGACGATCATTGGCAGCGGCATGGCAGCGCTTATTCCTCCCAATACTCCGCACGCGCTGGAAGTCTTGGAAGATGCTGAAGTCGTCAGTTGTAAGGGTGTGATAGGTGGCGTTGGTCATAGAATCTAGTGTCGGCTTACGAGCTAATTGAATTGACGCCAACCAATGTCCGCTATTGGCCCAAAGCGGACATCCCTAGTTGCACCGCACATGACCCAAATAGCCCTGGATCGTGCGCGTATCGACGCCCTCATTGGCCAGCTTGTAGCCGCAGGCGTGGCGCAGCATGTGCGGGTGGATTTTCATATCGAAGTCGGCGACCTGAGCCGCGCGTGCGCTTCGGTGTCGTTGGTGAGTTGGTAACGCGAAGCTGATAAGCGGACATCAAAACTGCGCCGGAGGAATGCGTCAAATTTAATCCTGCAGGAATAATTTCCAGAATTTCCTGAATTTCCAAAGATACCTGTAATTTTTACTGCCAGGAACTCGGAACCAAAGCAATGCCGCTCTCGGACGCTGATTTCGAGGAATTGGAACTGCTGACGCCGGATTATGTCCGCTCTAAGCTGACTTTTGCGGGAGCTGGACTAGGCGCCACTGTGCCTGGTCTTGGCAATGGGATGATGTTGCGCGGCGACGTTGAGGATTGGCTCGCCGAACGCGACAGGGAGTCGGACAAACGAGAAGCTGACACTTTGTTTTTTAATAAGGCCGCTGCCTGGATGGCCGGGCTGGCCCTCGTAGTTGCGACCATATTTGCTCTATTGAATAGATTGGCAGGTTAGGGGACGCGGATGTCGCGGCTCACGCGCGGAAAGGCATTCAATACGTCGATCACTTAATCATCAGGAGCAACCATGGGCATGAGCATGATCAAACTGCTCGCGGCTCCGATAAGGAGTGTGGTGAGATTCCCCTTATTTCAGCTCGCCGTCGTGGTCGCCGTAATACTTTTTCTGCAGGCCGCCGATGACAAATCGGCACTCGGCCAGATGTTCAATGGCCTGGACAAACTTGTCGAATCTACCGTGGGAATGCTTTCGGCGTTATTCAACGTGAAATCCTTCACCAAATCATGGCTCACAACTGGCTTTTGGATTGCGTATGTCTACCTCGCCTGTTTGCTGATTCTGTCCCTTCTGCGGCTAGTAATCAGTAAGGCGATGGATTTTGTGGGGTGGAGTAATTTGTTTTACCTGAGAAACGCCATTGCGCGGGAGCGTGGCATTGCGGCCTATCGTGCCTGGGTACCGTTTGAGAGAATTAGGCCGGTCAATATTTCGCAGGAAAAATGGGAAGAGACATTTGCTTGGCCCGCTGATAACGAACCACCGTACCCTCCGCTAGCGCAACGCATTCTGAGCGGGGTGATAAGCTATGTGGCTGTAGTCCTAGTCGCTGCCGTACTGCTCCAGGTGTTTACTCCTTTTCCGGTCCTGACTTGGCTTGGCGAATTGACGAAAATATAGGCTGATTACGCTCGGTGGCCGATGAAGTTATCGAATCGTGACGGCCGGCCCTTTAAGCAGACAGAGATTTTAGTTGGCCTTTGGCAAGCGCAACGCGTATTCCAAAATTATCCCGGCCAGTAAGTTCGCGAACATCCGTTGGCGATGCTACAAGCCCGCGACCAGAGGCGTTCAGCGGGAGAGCCGTTGCTCCTGCGTATGTGGGCGTGAACCGACCAGCGCGGGCTACAGCTTCCTGTCAGAATTGTTGAGCCTCGGCAGTGGCGGTTCGTAGACTATGTCAGCCCGGCCAATCCGGTCAGCTTGCTCGGCAAGACGCAGATAAGCCTTCGCCAGATTCTCATACTGGATGCGGACTCGAGGGCTAATTTCACACTGAGCCCGAGCGTGAAATGACGCTGCCTTTGTTCGGTAGGAATCCCCGGTCCCCATCTGCGCCCCTAAAAAACACCCGAGGCAAGGGTACAAATGCCTTCCTTCGGAAACCGTTCCGTCAAGGGTATACTTTATTGCGCAGCCAACCCCGCAAGCAGGCAAACACGCTATCAACGGCGGCGGAACGCCGGCGCCGCCAATCTACCGCTGGCGAGCGGGTCGAGCGCGTTTTCCTGAATTGTCGATCTTGGGCCGCTTGTAGATCGTGTCAACCTGCTCGGCCAATTCAGCTAATTGCTCGTAATCTCTTGCCAAGCTCTCGAAGTGAAGCCGTGTCATCCTGTCGGATTCACCACTGGCTCTCGCCTGAAATTCGGCGGCCTTTGTCCGGTACTCGTCCCTCATGGACATTTGCGACGCCCTTACAAACGCAACTGCAAACGATGAATGCAAAATCCTTGGGGATCGTTCCCGATCCACCGGCTTTATGGGCAGGTATGCTAAACCGGCGCTGGTAACCCGATGCCTGCACTGCGCAACTCTGGAACTTTCCGCCAAAGGATAGATTGTCCCGAGGGGGCGAACGAGTTTCGGGGATCGCGGGGATGACCGGACGAGAAGAGTATCTGTTAAGGGCGGCTGCGCTCAGTGCGAAAGCTCAGGCGGAAACCGATCACGCCCGTAAAGTGGAAATTGAAAACTTGGCGCGGGCCTATCTGCGATTGGCTGAACAGGCGGAACGTAACAGCCGAACGGATATAGTTTACGGGACGCCGGCAAAAAGGGGCCGCGCAAAGGCTTAGAGCAAGCCATGCGGGAGCGACGAAGTTTGACCGTGCAAAGGAACGAACCATGCGAACGTCAATTGCACTTTTGTCCGTAATTTTTCTCAGCACTTCGGCATTGGCTGGGCCACGAGACAACCAGACTGTGAACGTTGGCCCTTGGACCATTGCGACTCACTACAAGAACGACAAGTTCGAAAACTGCACCATGAGCCGTTCCGCAGGGGAGCTTGGAATAACTTTTGTCCGCTCTCAGGACGGGCTTGTGGCACTGCTCGACTCGCCAAAATGGAAGCTCAATAAAGGCAAAGCCTACCCTGTCCGCCTAGTTGCCGGTTCACGATCAATAGACGCTCAAGCCCTGGCCGAAACGAAAAATGTAACCATCGCACTTGAAGACCCGCGACTCAATTCAACGCTCCGAGTGGTCAGCATTTTCGAAGTGCGTGGAGCCGGAGCTACGCTGCGTGTGCCGCTCGATGGGAGCGCGGCAGCATTTGAGCGACTTGAGACGTGCTTCGGTAAACGCGAGACGGCCGAAACAAATCCCTTCGTGGCACCCAGTCGGAAGCCCTAAAAGAAAGCTGTTGCATCTCAGATGCCTCGGTGTCCGCTATTGGCCCAAAGCGGACAAGCCGAAAAACGCAATCGATGTCGCTATTGGGGGTAAAGCGGACATAGGCTGCTGCACTGCAAATGTCGGCTTTTGACCCGAAGCGAACATCCGAGCGGCGCCTTACGGCAATTCCGAGATGATCTTTGTGACCTCTTCCAGCGGCCAGGCGCAGGCGGTGCGGCTGCGTACAAAGCCCAAGCTGCCGTTGGCCAGCGCGTATTTGGCAATGTTATTGCTGTTTGCGGTCTCGATGATCTGGATCACATCGTACTCGCCGGAGGTGAGATAGATTTGCTTGATTTCGCACCCGCATTTCTTGGCGAGATCCCGTGCCGCCTGTGCACGTTTTGGATCATCTTTGATTTCGCGAATGCCCCGTTCGGTGAAGTTCAAGGACATAATGAACAGCATGTGACCTCCATGGGTGACTTGCGAATTTACGGCAGTTTCGATAACGGATCGCCTCGATGATTTTCTTTCTCACCACCAAGCCGATCTGGGTATCCGGCGCTATTATAGTCGGCCTTGGGACTCTGTTATCGGTGCTCGGCACCGTGTTGGTACGTCGCTACGCGGACGTCAACAGGCTGACGCCCGACAAAGAGATTGCGGGCTTCAAATTCGGAACCATAGGCGCGCTCTACGCGGTCTTGCTCGCATTTGCCATCATTGTCGTGTGGGAAAAATACAGTGATACCGAACTCCGCGTGGTGCAGGAAGCCGGCGCAGCAGAGAATATATATCGTCTGTCGCAAGGTCTCAGTGATAGCGCGCGCGTCGCTGTGCTGCGCAGCCTTGCCAAGTATCTCAAAACCGCGATCAACGTCGACTGGTCAACAATGGAGCAGGGCACAACGGGCACAAGGGGCACAAGGGGGGCTACCAGACAGGCGCTTGATGCAGTCTACGCGGCGCTCGTGTCGTCCAGCGGACAGGGCGACAGCACTGTGGTCTCTGAAATGTTTCGTCAAGTCGATCTCATCACACAGTCCCGCCGCGCGCGGCTGGTCCTCTCCGAGGGTGCGGTGCCAAAGGCCATGTGGCCGATTCTGCTAGGCGGAGCGGCCATCACGATCGGCTTCACGTTCTTCTTCGTCACGCAAAGGCTGCTGACGCAGGTCTTAATGACCGCCCTGCTCGCGATACTAATCCTTTCTGAACTGCTGATTATAGTCAGCATAGACCGGCCTTTCAGTGGGGCGGTGAAGATCGGGCCAAATGCACTTGCCGCAGTGCTTACGGATGTTGAGGCTTGGTTGTCCGATAGCCGCTCACCTCTGATCGAGCCGGAGCCAACGAGGTGATCAAATAAGGGTAATGTTTGCCGCAGTGCAGAATGTCCGCTTTTGACCCAAAGCGGACATCGAGGAACATTTCTTGCGTTTTTTGTTTTTGAGAATGGTCCATGGAGTTCAATGAGCGTTCTGAATGAACTTTTGCTCCGCATGTTCGGGCACCCCCGTGGCGCACTTGGCAGGCTGGGTGGTCGGATTATGGCGCGCTCGAATGCCGAGTGCGGCTTTTGGGTGAGCGATCTACTTCAAATCGCACCAAACGATGGCGTATTGGAAGTGGGTTTTGGCCCAGGTGTTGTAACTGAACGCTTGACGAAACTGGCACCGGCAGGGCGTGTCGCAGGTATTGATCACTCGATAGAGATGGTCGAACTGGCTCGCGCTCGCAACATCACTACTATTCAGAAAGGTGGGGTCGACCTGCAATGGGGGTCGGTTGAGAGTTTGCCTTTCGGGGACAGCACTTTTGACAAGGCACTAGCAATTAACTCGATGCACGTTTGGCCCGATGCCATAGTGGGACTGCGCGAAATCCGACGCGTAATGAAGTCCGGGGGTAGGATTGCACTCGGCTTTACACCTTACTCGGGCCAATCCAAGGATGGTCTGACAAATACGCTGGTCGGTGCTGGATTTGCGAAAGCGCGATTGGTGGAAAAGGAAACCACGGGTTTTTGTGCGTTAGCCATAAAGCCGTAGAGACGACCAGTGTGAATGTGGCGGTGTCCGCTATTGGCCCAAAGCAGACATGCGCGAGTGCACTGCACATATCCGCTTTCGGGGGTAAAGCGGACATGTCGCTTACACTCCGATATGTCCCGATTTTGCTACGCTGATTTGGCTTGAGGGCGATCACGATAAAAGAACAATGGAACGCACCTACCCCTGAGTAGGTCCCTGACTGATTAGGTCATTGACTGACTAGGTCAATGAACAGTGGCTGCAATCCATTAACTACTTATTAACTGAATCAGTGCTCCGCTAAACGCACCATCTATTGCAACTAATAGCCAGCAGACGCCGTCATGGACGCACCGACCTCTGATGTGGAGTTGCGTCGCCAGCTCACTGAACTAGCCGAAAAACAGCTAGCCGATTTTAGGGCCGTAGTAGAGGGTAGATCGTTGCCGGGACGGCGTACCGAGAGCGCGCTCACTCGGGACGAGTCGCGGGAATGGTGGTGGCG
>Ga0306920_100001622_pt1 | contig 28005 bp, 28 predicted proteins | sample flu12Cox44000170_FD_204666 | JGI IMG/M metagenome (GOLD analysis project Ga0306920, IMG submission 204666) | Lab enrichment of tropical soil microbial communities from Luquillo Experimental Forest, Puerto Rico - flux4day.12C.oxic.44.000.170 (v2)... | ecosystem: Environmental > Terrestrial >... | reverse complement strand
GCAGCCACGCTCGACGAGCTCGAGGGCGACGGCCGTGTGGTGTTTCGCTACGTGGACAATGCGGGCAATGTCAACGACGCCGCCAATCCCAACGGTGCCCAGCACAACATCGCGGGTATCTGCGACAGGAGCCGCCGCGTGCTTGGCATGATGCCGCACCCCGAACGTCTGTTTGAGCCCATGCTCGGCGGCAGCGACGGCCGCCGCCTGTTCGAGAGCCTGGTGGCGGGCTTGCATTGAGCCGAGGATACCGGCACCCCAAATCTAAGGCGGGTGGTTTCGACCTGCAGGCTGCGCCTGTTTGATCGTCGTGAGCGTGACGAACGGCACGGGCCGTCAGCGCCGCCGGCAGCCACCCTTTGGACACTGCGGGGCCGAGGTCTGGCCTGGGCGGGGAGGGGCGGCCGCAAGATGCATGCAGCGCCATAATTGCCCGCTACCTGTGCGTCCATGGAAACGTCCCCCACGAAAACGCTCCCCATGGAAACGTCCGTGGATGTCGCAAGCCCGCGCAAGGCGGCAATTGCCTTCATCTTTGCCATCGTGCTGCTCGACGTCATCGCGCTCGGCATTGTCATTCCCGTGCTGCCCAAGCTGATCGAAACCATGGTCGGCGGTGACACGCCGCACGCCGCCGAGATCTTCGGCCTTTTTGGCACGTCGTGGGCGCTGATGCAGTTCACCTTTTCGCCGCTGCTCGGTGCGCTCTCCGACCGCTTCGGCCGCCGTCCCGTGCTGCTCATCTCCATGACCGGCCACGGCCTCGACTACGTGCTGATGGCGCTCGCGCCAAGCCTCGTCTGGCTCTTCATCGGCCGCATCATCTCCGGCATCACCGCAGCCAGTTTTTCCACGGCGTACGCCTATATCGCCGACATCACTCCGGCCGAGAAGCGCGCCGGCGCCTTTGGCATGGTCGGTGCGGCCTTCGGCATCGGCTTCGTGCTGGGGCCGGCGCTCGGCGGCCTGTTGGGCGCGCTCAATCCGCGCCTGCCCTTTTGGGTGGCCGCCGCCTTCAGCCTCGCCAACGCGGCCTACGGCTGCTTCCTACTGCCGGAATCTTTGGCGCGCGAGCACCGCATGGCCTTCAGCTGGTCTCGCGCAAACCCGGTTGCCGCGCTGCGCTTGCTCTCCCGGCACCCGGAGCTCATCGGCCTGGCGGGAGTTGCCTTCCTCTACCAGCTCGCCCACGCGGTGCTGCCGGCCGTGACCGTGCTCTACACCAGCTACCGCTACGGCTGGAACAACGCCACCATGGGCCTCACGCTCGCCGCCGTCGGCATCGCCTCGGGCATCGTCCAGGCAGGGCTCATTCGCCCGACAGTCGAACGCTTCGGCGAGCGCGCATCCCTCATTGCCGGCCTGCTCTGCGGGGCGACTGGCTTTGCCATCTACGGCCTCGCCAGCACCGGCGCCGGCTTCTGGAGCGGCATTCCCGTGATGGCGCTCTGGGGGCTGGCCGGCGCCGCCGCCATGGGCCTCATGAGCCGATTGGTCGGCGCGTCGGAACAGGGCCAATTGCAGGGCGCCAACTCCAGCATCATGGCGTTGGCGGGCCTCCTCGGACCCGGCCTCTTTACGCAAGCCTTCGCCCGCGCCATCACGCCGGGCGAAGGCTGGCACTTGCCCGGCGCTCCATTCCTCCTTGCCGCCGCCCTCCTAGTGGCTGCAGCGGCGCTGGCCTGGCGCGTGACGCGGGGCGCAAAGCCGGTCGGGTAGGGCGCCGCCGTCCCCGGGCGTTGCGCCGCGTGGGCAAAGAGTGGCCGCGCACCCCCCCGGTGGGCCTGTCTGCATCGCCCGAGGGGGTTCTGATGGGGGCCCTGTCAATTGCTTGTCACTTGCCTGTCACTTGCTCAGCGCCGGCGCGAGATTGCTATCCTGGCGGTCTCCAGCGGGATGCGAGGGTAGCGTGCGACGACGGGACATCATGCTGCTGATCGCTGGCTCGTTGATGCCGTCCCTGGGCGCGCCCGCCCGAGGCCAGCAGCCGGCAAAGCTCCGCCGCCTGGGCCTTCTCTTCGGCGGCACGTCCGGCACTCCTGTGATTGCGCCGCTCCGGCAAGGGCTGCAAGAACTCGGCGGGATCGAAGGACAGAATGTCGCCATCGACTGTCGGTTCGCGGACAACAGCTAGGATTGCCCGCCCGATCTCGCCGCAGAGCTGGTGCGGCTCAACGTGCATGTCATCGTCGCTGCAGGCACACCACCTGCAGTGGCAGCCAAGCATGCCACCAAGACGACCCCCATCGTGATGGTTGCCGTCGGGGATCCCATTGGAGACCGGCTCATCGAGAGCTTCGCGCGCCCGGGTGGAAACATCACCGGCTTGACCTAGAGCGGCGCATGGACATCTATGCCAAGCAGCTCGAACTGCTTGCGCGGGCCGTCCCCCACGTTCGCCGGGTCGCAATGCCTCAAACCCGGCCAATCCGAACCATGCAGTCTGGATGGCCGAAATCGAGCGTGCGGGCCGGGTCGTTGGGCGTGCAGCTGCAATTCGTGGCGACCCGGAGCGTTGGGGACCTCGATGATGGATTCGCGGCGATGAGCAAAGGCGCGCCGGGGGGCCCTGCAGGTCGTGACCCATTCGATATTCTTGATCCGTGGCGCACGGCTGGCAGAGCTCGCAGCCAGGCATGGGCTTCCGTCACTTGGCCATCGGGAGCTCGTGGTAGCCGGAGGGCTCCTGTCGTAAGGCCCGAGCTTGCCTGATCTTGCGCCGCCGCCTGCGTCGACAAAATCCTCACGGGCGCCAGTCCCGCCGATCTGCCCGTGGAGCAGCCGACGAAGCTCGAGCTGGTGATCAACTCCAACACTGCGCGGTCGCTCGGCCTCACGCTCCCTGCAGCGCTGCTCGCGCGCGCCGACGAGATCATCGAATAGCGCAGGCGCAAAATTTGGGTCCCCCTGCGCAGGCCTGCTTTGGCACGACACATCACCTTGCCGACCGGGAAAGCAGCGCTGTTCACGGCCCCGCCAATGTCCGCCATGCCCCCGGCGATAATCCGTAGGCGCTCCTGAACCGCCGCGAAAAATGCGCCTGGTCGGCAAAGCCGCAGCTGTGTGCCAACTCGGCCAAGCCAGCGCCCTCACTCAACCTCTCGCGCGCCCCATCGAGCCGCCGCAGCACGTGGAAGCGATAGGGGCTGACGCCGAAGGCCTGGCGGAATTGGCGGGCGAGCTGCCATCGGCTGAGCCCACTGGCTCTCTCCAGCTCGGCGACGGATATGCGCGCGTGGGGTTCGCTCAGGAGCAGGTCGCGCACGCGCTCCACTCCCTTCGTGTCTACCGAGGTTGCCGCCGAGGCGGACTGCCGCGCCGCGACCATAAGCGCATCGGCGAGCGCGACCAGATCGCAGGTAGTCATGAGCTCGTCTACCGGCTCGGTCTGGCGGCCGACGACCGCGCGGATCGCGCGGAGGAGGCGCGCGTCCTTGCTCACCGGCTCCGGCACGAAGGGCAGCGTCTTCGCCGCGGCGGCAACGCGGACGAGCGCGGGATCGATGTAGGCGATGTGGTAGCCGAACCCCCGTCCGTCGCCGGAGCGGCCATCGTGGCGCTCGTCGGGGTGCAGCACGAAGACCTGGCCTGGAAGGCTGTAGCGCGCCGAGCCCCGATAATCGAAGGCCTGAACGCCGGCCGACGTGACGCCCACCGCGTAGGTGTCGTGCCGGTGCGGGGAGAACGCATGGCCGCGGAAGCAGGCGCGCATGCGCCGGAGCCCGGGACTTGAGGCCGCCCATTCTATCCGGCTGACCCGCACTGTCTTTGCCTGCACAAACGTTCAAGACGGCCGCTTGCCGCAATCATAGGCTGCTGCGCGAAATCTGGCCAATGGCACGCAGGCTTCCTCCCAGACGATTCACTTGCCCGTGTTCGATCAAGCGATCGCCTTCCTCATCTTCTCCCTTGCCGCGGCCATTACGCCCGGGCCGAGCAACGTCATGATCACCGCGGCCGGTTCCACTCTGGGCCTCGTGCGCGGCATCCCATGCGTGTTGGGGACGTCCCTTGGCATGGTGTTGCTGCTGTTCTGCGCCGCCTTGGGACTGGGTCAACTCGTTCTCGGCCATCCGGCGATGCTTCGAGCCATGAACTGGGGCGGGGCGACAGTCCTCTTGTGGCTGGCGTGGAGGATCGCCACCGCCCGCCCCATGCCGGCCGCGGCGGCCAGGCCCGTGGGCCTTCTTGGCGCGGCCCTGTTTCAGTGGATCAATCCGAAGGGTTGGTTGGTTGCCATCGCCGCCGCCGGCACTTTCCTGCCGGCGCACGGCGACGATCGTATAGCCCAGGCCGCCTTATTCGGCGCGCTGTTCTTTGCAGCCGCGTTCCCAAGCGGTCTCGTCTGGCTTCTGCTCGGTGCCCTGATGCACCGATGGCTGCGCGATGCGCGGATCGCGCGCCTCTGCAATGTCGTGATGGGCGCCGCGCTGGCAGCCTCGGTCGCGATGATCCTATGGTAGACCCCGCGCGAGGGCATTTCCGACCCGCGCAATCAAGTCAGCAGGCGATGGCGATCCGCGCAAGCGTCGCGCTCGATCTCGATGGTGGCGTGGTGCACGCGTCCGCTTGCACAGCGCGGCTTTGATGGCCGAAGCAATGCGATCGCCGTCGTTGACGTCGGCGATAAGCGCGTGGAGCGTGATCATCGGCTTGGTCCGGGTGTGCGACCACGCGTGCACCACCTGCACGTCGTGCACGCCCGGCACGGTCGCGACCAAGTCCTTGCGCAGGACGCGCACGTCGACAGGCCGTTGCTGTAGGCCGCCCACCTGGAAAGGTGGAACCCATAGGTGCGCTGCCGGGCGATGCAGAACGCCCGTCGGCCAAGCGCGAGCGACACGGCATCGATGAGCATGGGGGCATCGGCCAGAAGCGCCAACGAGCCCGCCAGTAAGCCCCCAACGGCTTTTGCAACCATGAAGGCGCCGGTCGGGAGCGCGGCCCGGACGATCCTGCTCACGCTTTGGGCATGCACGTGTTGGGCATGCACGTTTTGGGAGTGCATTTTGGGCATGTCGCCGGGCGCATGAAAGTGCCCGGCGCGCTGGTCGTGGCCGCGCTCTGGGCCCCATGCCACCCGAGCGGGGTCTCCGACCTCATAGGCGGCTGGGTCGAGCGTGCCCATGGCCTTGATCCATTCGCCGGCCTTTTGCACAGCCTGCAAGGCACACGCGGCAAGTCCACAGCCCGCAAGTCGCAGCCCGCAAGTCACAGCCCGCAAGTCACTGGCCGCCGCAAAATATGCACATGCCGCACCCCTGCGCCGGGGCCGCACCCATGCCAAGGGGGGACTCTCGCTGCGCGGACCGCTATAAGCGGCATGCCGTCGGAATCGCTTGCGAGCCAGCCCGCCCCACATGCAGGACATGCAGCCCGCCATCACGCCCCAGATCGTCGCCGAACACGGCCTGTCGCCCGAAGAGTACCGGCGGCTCTTGCAGATCGTCGGCCGCGAGCCCTCGCTCACCGAGCTCGGGATATTCTCGGTGATGTGGAGCGAGCACTGCTCCTATAAGTCGTCTCGTGTGTGGCTCAAGACATTGCCCACCAAGGGACCACAGGTAATTCAAGGTCCTGGCGAGAACGCAGGCGTTGTCGACATCGGCGACGGCGACGCCGTCGTCTTCAAGATGGAGAGCCACAACCACCCCTCCTATATCGAACCCTACCAGGGTGCCGCCACCGGGGTTGGTGGCATCATGCGCGACGTCTTCACCATGGGGGCGCGACCCGTGGCCAATCTCAACGCGCTGCGCTTCGGCGATCCCGCCCACCCCAAGACGCGGCACCTGCTTGCCGGCGTGGTCGCCGGCATCGGCGGCTACGGCAACTGCACGGGCGTGCCCACGGTGGGCGGCGAGATCAACTTCGATCCGGGCTACAACGGCAATATCCTCGTCAACGCCATGTGCGTTGGCCTCGCGAAAAAGGACAAGATCTTCTACTCGGCTGCGAAGGGCGTGGGGCTCCCGGTGGTCTACGTCGGCTCCAAGACCGGCCGCGACGGCATCCACGGCGCGACGATGGCATCGGCCGAGTTCGACGACGCTGCGGCTGAGAAGCGCCCAACCGTGCAGGTGGGCGACCCCTTCACCGAGAAGCTGCTGATCGAGGCGTGCCTCGAGCTGATGGCAGGCGACGCCATCGTCGCCATTCAGGACATGGGTGCAGCAGGGCTCACGTCCTCCACCTCCGAGATGGCTGATAAGGGCGGCGTCGGCATCGAACTCATCCTCGATGCCGTGCCACAGCGCGAGCCCAACATGACCGCCTACGAGATGATGCTCTCCGAGTCGCAGGAGCGCATGCTGATGATCCTGAGGCCCGGCCGCGAGGCGGACGCCGAGGCGATCTTCCGCAAATGGGGCCTCGACTTCGCCGTCATCGGTCGGACCACCGACACCGGCCGCATGGTCGTTTTGCACAAGGGCGAGGTCGCGGCCGATCTTCCCGTGGACAAGCTCGCCAACTCGGCCCCGCTTTATGAGCGGCCTTGGGTCGCAACCACCGCACCCAAGGCCATCCTGCCCGAATGGGTGCCGGCGCCCAACGCCATCCTCGGCACGCTTAAGACCATGATGGGCTCGCCGCAGCTTTGCTCACGTCGCTCGATTTGGGAGCAGTACGACCACACGGTCATGGGCGACACCATTCAGCGTCCGGGCGGCGACGCGGCGGTGGTGCGCGTGCATGGCACGAACAAGGGTCTTGCGCTCACTTGTGATGTGACGCCCCGTTACGTTGCGGCCGACCCCGTGGTGGGTGCCAAGCAGGCCGTGGCCGAGAGCTGGCGAAACCTGATCGCCGTCGGCGCCGATCCGCTCGCCATCACCGACAACATGAACTTCGGCAACCCCGAGCGGCCCGAGATCATGGGCCAGTTCGTCGGCGCCATCGCCGGCATGCGGGAGGCCTGCGAGGTGCTCAAATATCCGGTCGTGTCAGGCAACGTCTCGCTCTACAACGAGACCAACGGCCAGGCCATCCCGCCAACGCCTGCGATCGGCGGCGTCGGCCTCGTGCCGGACCTCGCGCGGACGGCGGACCTTGTATTGAAGACCGAGGGCGATCTGCTGGTGACCATCGGCCGCGAGGCCGGCCACCTCGGCCAATCGCTTTACCAGCTCATGGTCACGGGCAAGCTCGAGGGCGCACCGCCGCCGGTGGACCTTGCCGACGAGATCAAGGCCGGCAATCTCATCCGCTCCCTGATCCGCGAGGGTAAGGCCCGCGCCGTGCACGACGTTAGCGACGGCGGCCTGCTCATCGCCATCGCCGAGATGGCGCTGGCAGGCAACATCGGCGCGCAGCTTTTCCCCTACGAGGGCAAGCTGCCGGCGCACGCCGCCTGGTTCGGCGAAGACCAGGCCCGCTACGTCATCGAGGTCGCACCCGAACTGGCGGAGGAAGTCATCGAACGCGCGCGCCTCCTCGCGCTCCCTGCGCGCGTTGTCGCCCGCGTCGGCGGCGATGCGCTCACACTCCGGAGCGAGCCCGCCCTCGCGCTCGCTGAGCTGCGGCGTGCGCATGAGGGTTGGCTGCCGGCGTATCTGGCACCGTGATGTGCGCCTACATTGTTCGCTTTCTGTTCTGCCACGCGTTGCTGGGTTGCCATCGGCTGGGCCGGCCGGAGCAAGAGCCGAGCGGGTTTGACGGCATTCGTGCACCAGGTGATCTGGCTGCTTGCAGTGCCCAGTTGGGCGGCGGCGAAGTTGCCAATTCAAGGATCGATGGCCAAACGCGGCGCGAGCGAACTGGGCGCCATCTCGACGTTACCGCTGACTGCGTTGGGTGTGGCGGCGGGCGAGCGCGTCGGCGTATGATAGCATGCATGCGCTGCGCAATTCGACGCGGAAGGCCAATGCCCAATGCCCATGGATGCCAAGGAAATCGAGCGGCTGATCAAGGCCCGCTTTCCCGGCGCTGAGATCACCATCAAAGACCTCGCCGGCGACGGAGACCACTACGCCGCACATGTCGTCGCGCGCGAGTTTGCTGGCAAGACGCGCGTGCAACAGCACAAGATGGTGTACGAAGCGTTGCAAGGCCGCATGGGTGGCGCGCTGCACGCCTTGGCCTTGACCACTGCGGCCCCGCAAGATTGACATTACCCCACGCTTGGCCCACATCCTGGTTTGAGCCACTGCATTCGCATCGTGGCCCGCGTCGGCGGGGCCAGCCACACCGAGCCGTGAAAGGAAGCTCAATGAGCGAGCAAGCCGTGCAAGACTGGATCCGCAAGGCCGTCGCCAACAACGACGTGGTCCTGTTCATGAAGGGGACCAAGAATTTTCCGCAGTGCGGTTTCTCCGCCCAGGTGGTGCAGATCCTCGGCTACCTGGGTGTCGACTACAAGGATGTGAACGTGTTGGAAGACATGGGCATCCGCGAAGGCATCAAGGCGTTCTCGCAGTGGCCGACGATCCCTCAGCTCTACGTCAAGGGTGAATTCGTGGGCGGTTGCGACATCGTGCGCGAGATGTTCCAACACGGCGAGCTGAGCCAACTGCTCGACGACAAAGGTATCCGCTACGACAAGGCCAAAATGACGGCCTGAGGCAAGCGCCCGGGACTTTGGCGTTGCACGCGGGGCTCACACTTGCCTCTCGCGGCCGGATCGTCGACATCACCCGCCATCAAGACGGCCGCGGCCTTGAGGGGTTGCGTGCGCCCTTCGTCCTGCCCGGAATTCGCACGCCGGCAAGCTGTGCGGTCAATGGCGATCTGACATATTGGCGCCGCCTGTCATCGGCTAGGATGGCATGCAGTATCTTGAGAGTAGAGCGCGGGGACCATGACGCTCGGCGGCCGCCGTTTTCTGCTGACCCTGGCCATTGTGGCCGCCAGCGTCTGCCTGGCGCTGGGCGTGAGCCTGCCCATCATCAAGCTCACCAAGTTCGTTTTCTTCACCTACGAGCATTCGCTCATCTCGACGGTGAACGCCCTCATCCGCTCGGGCCAGATCTTCCTCGGCAGCACAGTCTTGGTGTTCTCAATCGTGCTGCCGGTGACCAAGCTCCTCTATCTGCTGCTCCTGTCCACGCTGCCGCAGCGGGAGCTGCGACGCCTTTCGCGCCAGTTGCGGGCACTGGAATGGCTCGGCAAGTGGTCGATGCATGACGTATTGGTGCTGTCGCTTTCGATCTTCTTCATCAAGAGCCAGGGCGTGTATGACGCCAAGAGCCTCAACGGCGTCTATTTCTTCACTGCCGCGGTGCTGTTCATGATCCTGTCCTATGCCTGGCTGCGGACGGACGCAACCACCGCCGAGCCCCTGGCTCCGATGCCTCGCAGGTCGCCGCAGCCTTTCTCGACCATGCGCAACTTCGCCTTTAGCTTCCTCATCATCCTCGCCACGGTATTCTTTGCCCTGGGCGTAATGCTGCCGGCCATTCGCTTTACCACCGTGTTCGTATGGACCAACCAGCACTCGGTCGCCACCATCATCTGGGCGCTCTGGAAGAACGAGGAATTCTTCCTCTGCTTCGTCATCTTCATGTTCTCGATCTTCTTCCCCTTCCTTAAGCTCTTCTACCTGCTCACGCTGGTTACCTCGCCCGACATGCCAGCCGAGTTTCGCACCAAATCGATCTCGGCCATGGAATGGCTCGGGCGCTATTCGATGACGGATGTGATGGTGCTGGCGCTGATGATCTTCTACGTCAACGCCTCGGGCTATACGGAAGCCTCGGTGCTGCCAGGGATCTATTTCTTCGCCGCCTCCGCGATCATGACCATGCTGGCCTACGGGTGGGCCAACTCCGTCACCCCCGGGCTTACCCTGCCCAAGCCCGTCAGCCTGCAGGCGCGGCTGGCGCAACTGGCTCCTCCGACCTTGCCGCGGCCGCGCCAGCGAGCGGGTTGAGGATGAGCCAGCATCGCGGCCGAGCACCTAGCGCGGCAAGCCTTGCGTTGCCCCAAATTTGCGGTGCGGACATGTCGATGCGGGCTGAGCCCGATAGCCGGTGGTGCACTCGCTACCGGCTGTAGAACTCCACCACCAGGTTGGGTTCCATGTGCACCGGGAACGGCACGTCGCCTAAGGCCGGCACGCGCGTGAGCTTGGCCGTCATCTTGCTGTGGTCGACCTCGATGTAATCGGGCACGTCGCGCTCGGCGCTCTTGATGGCCTCGAGCAGCAGCGTCATCTGCTTGCCCTGCTCCTTCACCTCGACGAGGTCACCTACCTTGCAGCGGAACGAGGGCACATTGACGCGCCGGCCATTGACCATCACGTGGCCGTGGCTCACGAACTGGCGCGCGGCAAACACCGTCGGCACGAACTTCGCCCGGTAGACGATGGCGTCCAGCCTGCGCTCGAGCAACCCGATCAAGTGCTCGGAGGTGGAGCCTTTGAAGCGCCGCGCTTCTTTGTAAATGCGGTTGAACTGCCGCTCGCCGATGTTGCCGTAGTAGCCTTTCAACTTCTGCTTGGCGCGTAGCTGCTGGCCGTAGTCGGAGAGCTTGGTCTGGCGACGCTCGCCGTGCTGGCCTGGGCGCGACTCGCGCTTGTTGAGCGGGCTCTTCGGCCGGCCCCAGATATTCTGGCCCAGCCGGCGGTCGATCTTGTACTTGGCGCGAACGCGCTTCGTCATGGCATGGCACTCCCAAAGTCGGACGAGAAAAGGCAACGAGCAGTGTCGAGCGCTCCCTCCTCTGTCCCCGGGCAAAGCCGGGAACCGACAGGTTGCCAATGCCGCAGCATCGGCACCGCAGGTGCGCACATGGCGTGAGGCCGCCGGCGTTATAGCGCAAAGTCCATAAGGCGCAATAGCCGGGGGGATTGCGCCGGGGTGCCGGCCACGGGGCGCCAGGGCTCTCTTGCGCCCTACTTCTTCTGGCTCGTGGGTGTCGGTTCGGCGCGCTTATCGGGTGGCGGCACGGCCGCCGCGGCCGCGGGAGGGGGTGCGGGCGCGGCATTCACATAGGCCATGATCTGGTCTTGGACCTTTTTGCGCTCGGTGTCGGTACACGATTCCGCCTTGAGCGACTTGCTCTCCTGCACGACCACCTGCTTGTCGCCATCCTTCTCGATCAGTTGCACCTTGCCGGTCATCATCATCACCGTGAAGAGGTGCAGTTGATTGATGAACAGCATCTGCTGGTCGGACCACTTGCTCCTGGCTTCCTCCCGACGCATCAGCGTCTGGTAGTTGGCGCGCTGCTCCTCTGGCAGGTCGCAGAGCTGTGCATAGGCCGACAGGCGCGCCACGCGAATGACCTCGCGCGCGACATCCAACGGCACGATGGACTCGCTCGCGTGGGCCTTGTCGACAATGATGGTCTTGCCCAACGGCGTGGTGAACTTCTCCGGCACCATGCCCCAAGCGTAGCGCATCAGGGTCAGCACCGACTTATCGCTGAGCTCCTTGTTCTGGGCGAACGCGGGACCCACGAGCGCAGTCATAAAGACGCCCGCGCACAAGCACGCCGCGACCGCATTCGCACCTTTGCCCATCATGCCTCTTTTAGCCCCCAACTTGTCCGGCCTGTTGCCTGCTTGTTCTTATGGTGCGTGGCAGCAGACCACCCCTGCCTGGCATGTGCGCATCGCTCGGTGCAAAAGGAGGCATAACTAAGGCGAATCACGCCCAGACCGCCTCGGCTGCACAAGGGCCTTGACGATTCCGCGCAGGGTGCGGATTTCCTGCTCCGTCGCCCCCATGCGCGTGAACATCGTGCGCATATTCTGCACCATGCTGGGGCGCTTTTCGGGCGATTTGAAATAGTCTTTGGCATCAAGTTCGGCCTCAAGGTGCTCGAAGAAGCCCAGCACGTCGCTTTTCGTGGCCGGCGGGGAGCCGCGCGTGCGCATGCCTGGTTCAACGGGTTCCTCGTAGGCGGTGACGCGGCCGAGTGTGCCACCGCCCCCCTGCTTCATCCACTCATAGCCCACGAGCAGCACGGCCTGGGCAAGGTTGAGGGAAGCGAAGTTGGGATTGACCGGGGCCATCACCAAGGCATCGGCATCGGCGACCTCCTCGGTTTCGAGCCCGTTGCGCTCCGGCCCGAACAGGACGCCGCACCTTTCCCCCCGGCCCGTCCGGCGCTGCATCTCTGCGACCACCTGCTCGGGTGTGAGCACGGGCTTGGCGAGGTCGCGCTGGCGGGCGCTGGTGGCGGCCACCCAGTTGAGATCGGCCAGCGCGTCCTTGAGCGTGGCAAACACTTGCGCGGCATCGACGACGAAGTTGGCCCCGGACGCAGCGATCCGCGCCTTCTCGTTGGGCCAGCCGTCCCGGGGCTCGACCAGGCGAAGCTCGTCGAGGGCGAAATTGGCGAGCGCACGCGCCACCATGCCAATGTTGTCGGCAAGCTGCGGGCGCACGAGGATGATCGCCGGGATGGCTCCGGCCCCGACCGGCGGGGCGCCGCTCGAGCCCGCGCGACGGATGCCGTGCCGGAGCTTGCGCAGCACGCGGCGTGCCCAGAACCAGTACTCCTCCCCCGCCCAGGTCTTGGCCAGCACGTCGAGGCTCTCCGCCGTCATCGTCTGCGTACCGCGTCCGTGCAAGCTCAGGGATGAGGCCGTGAAATCGACCTTGGCGTGATGGGCGATGAAGTCGTCGAGCGTCCTGATGCCGAGCCGTTCCACCCGCAGTCGACATCCAGGACAGGTTGCCTCGTCCACTTTACAGCGCCGCTGCGCGCAATAGGTCAGAATGGGCTCCAAGCTCGCGGGATCGAGTCCCGGTAGGTCCAGCTCAGCAAGCCCACCCTCCACGGTATGCGCGTGGCACGCGCACACGACCTGCGCCACGGGCAGCTCGGTGCCGGCAACGATGGGCTCACCATTCCTGATTGCCACAGGGGGCACGTTCACCTCGGGGCCACGCCACCGTGAGCTTGTCAAAAGAGGCCGCGCACCCGCCGGTCCAGCCGTCCAGGGCCGGCAAGCTCAAGAGCGGGCTGGCGCGAGCACCACGGCTGCCATCAAACACCAAGAAAATCGCGGATCAAGCCGATCACCTCATCGGTTCTCTGGTGCACCAGCCAGTGGTCGGCGCCGGCGATCTCGCACACCGTGAGATGGTCGCAGTAGTCGGCGAGCGTCGCGCGCGACACTGGCAGCAGCGCCTTGTCCTCCATACCCCAGATGACGAGATGCGGCACGCGCACCCTGAGCTGGGTTCGATCGAGCCGAATGATCTTGGCTGCGTCAACAGCCTCGCCGGGGCGCGGCACCAGCAAGGGCGAGGCACGGTACCAGTTGAGCATGCCGGTCAGCGCGCCAGGCTGGCCCCAGGCCTCGAGGTATCCCGCGCGCTTTGCGGGGGTCAGCCACGGCTGCGGTCCGAACCTCTCAAGCATGCCAAGCAACCCTTCGAAGTTGTTGGCCGAAAGCTGCGCCTCCGCTTCGGGGGAGCGCAACATGTGCACATAGGCGCTGGCCTGGCGCTGCGCGTCATGCTCGATGAGCGCGCGCTGGAATGGTCCGGGATGCACGCCGTTGATCACCACCAGCTTGGCGACGCGATTGGGAGCGGCAATGGCCGCGGCGTAGGCAACCGACGCGCCCCAGTCGTGCCCAACCAGCACAAACGGCCGGGCGGGCGAGTAGTGCTGGCCTAGTCCCAGAACGTCGCGCACCAGCTCTGTGATGCGATAGGCCTCAAGCCCCTCGGGCTTGGCGGAGCGCGCATAGCCGCGCTGATCGGGCGCCACGGCCTGGAACGCCCCGGCAAAGGCCCAGAGCACGTCCTCCCACGCCCCTGAGTATTCCGGAAAGCCGTGCAGGAACAGGATGGGCGGCGCCTTTGCCATGCCGACCGAACGCACAGCGAGCTCGATGCCGTTCACTCGCACTCTGTCCTGCTGCATCGTCAGCCCCTGGCACTCCGTCCCATCGTCTCCAGCATCCCCCGCGCTCTGTGAGCCGTCGCTTGTGCTCGCAGGATCGATCGCCCTGCCCGGCTCCGCTCGAGGGTCGCTCGGAGCGTGCCCAAAATCCAAGCGAGTGTCGAGGCTTGGCGAGCCCGCGATGGGCGCCGCTTTGCGGCATTGGGCACGGGTGCTATAGGGCGCTGAGGCTCGAGGTGCCTAGCTCAGAGGGGTTGGCCACATGCAGAAGATCATGGTTGTCGGCACCATCGTGGAGATGGACGGCGACGAGATGACGCGCATTATCTGGAAGCTCATCAAGGACAAGTTGATCCACCCCTACCTCGACATCAAGCTCGAGTACTACGACCTCGGCATGGAGCATCGCGACGCCACCAACGACCAGGTGACGATTGATGCAGCCAACGCCACGAAGAGGCACGGCGTCGGCGTCAAGTGTGCCACCATCACGCCCGACGAGGCGCGCGTCAAAGAGTTCAACCTCAAGCAGATGTGGAAGAGCCCTAACGGCACGATCCGCAACATCTTAGGGGGCGTGATCTTTCGAGAACCCATCATCTGTAAGAACGTGCCGCGGCTGGTGCCGGGTTGGACCAGGCCATTCGTGATCGGCCGCCACGCCTATGCCGACCAGTACCGCGCCACCGACTTCAAGTTTCCCGGCAAGGGCACCATCACGCTGAAGTTCGCGGGCGAGGACGGCGAGGTGATCGAGCGGGAGGTGTTCAGGGCACCGAGCGCCGGCGTCACCATGGCGATGTACAATCTGGACGAGTCGATCCGCGACTTCGCCCGGGCCTCCTTCAACTATGGCCTCATCCGCAACTACCCGGTCTACCTGTCGACCAAGAACACGATTATGAAGGTCTATGACGGGCGCTTTAAGGACATCTTCCAGGAGGTGTTTGACACGGAATTCAAGGCTGAGTTCGCCAAGCGCAAACTCACCTACGAGCACCGCCTGATCGACGACATGGTGGCAGCCTCGCTCAAGTGGTCGGGGGGTTATGTGTGGGCGTGCAAGAACTACGATGGTGACGTGCAATCCGATACCGCAGCACAAGGCTTCGGTTCGCTGGGTCTCATGACCAGCGTGCTGATGACGCCTGATGGCAAGACCGTGGAGGCCGAAGCCGCGCACGGCACCGTCACGCGCCACTACCGCCAGCACCAGCAGGGCCAGGAGACCTCCACCAATTCCATGGCCTCCATCTTCGCCTGGACGCGCGGTCTTGCGCATCGCGCCAAGCTCGACAATACCCCGGCGCTCGCCAAGTTCGCGGACACGCTGGAGCAGGTGAGCATCGCCACGGTGGAAGCCGGCGACATGACGAAGGACTTGGCCTTGCTCGTGGGCGCCGACCAGAAATGGCTCTCGACCCGGGGCTTCCTCGACAAGATCGATGCCAATCTAAAGAAGGCGATGGCGGCATAGGCGCCGCGCCGGTGCCGGTCTCCCCTGGGGCCAGTCTCTCCTGGGCCAAGTCTCTCCTGGGCCAAGTCTCTCCTGGGCCAAGTGTCTCCTGGGCCAAGTGTCTCCTGGGCAAGTCTCTCCTAGGGCCGGTCTCTCCTCTCAGCTCTCCGGTGCCTGGCTCTGTGGTCCCAGTCTCTCCCGGTTGCAGTCACCCGGTTCCGAGTCTTCAGGGGCCCGCTCCGGTCGGCGACATCGCACGTGTCGGCAAGCCTCCCCTTGCCCGCGACCTGCTGCTTGACGGCGCCGGTTGATGACACCGATTGATGGCACCGATTGATGACACCGGCTGATGGCACTTGCTCATGGCACTCGTTCATGGGACTGGCGCCGGCCGAGGTAGCGAGCCAAAGTCGGCAATGTGAGCGCGGGCAAGCCAAGGGGACCGAGCCACCTATCCGGCTCGATCGCGCTTGACTTTGAACATTGATCAATTAAACCTCCCGCAGGCTGGGATGTGTGTTGATGGACGGGCCCCATGTCCTGGTACCGCCATAGGGTCGAGCGCGATCTTGCGCGCTGGCAGACGGCCGGCTGGGTAAGCGAGGCGGGCGCTTCTGCCATTCGGGCCGAGCTTGCCACCCGCAGATCCGCGTTGGGCGTTGCTCCCATCTTCGCCATGCTCGGCGCCGTGCTGTTCGGATGCGCCGTCATGAGCTTCGTCGCCGCACACTGGACGGCCATGTCCAAGCTCGCCCGCCTGGCGCTGCTGCTTGCCTGCCTGTGGGGCTGCTATGGCGCCGCCTTCAGCCTCTTTCGCCGCCAGCTCAGCGCCTTCGCGCAGGCGGCAGTGCTCGGCGGCATCGCCCTTTATGGCGCCTCCATCATGCTCATCGCGCAGATGTATCACATGGAGGGCAATCCGCCCGACGCCGTGCTCATGTGGGCGCTGGGCGCGCTGCTCGCGGCCGTCCTGGTGCCATCGCGCCCGGCGCTGGCGGCCAGCTTCGTGCCGGGTGTGGCGTGGGCCGTCTGGGAGCGCGCTCTTGCCGGCGTGGCCCATTGGGAGTTCCTCGCGCTGTGGGCGGCCGCGGCGATTGCGGCCGCGTGGCTCGGCTGGCGGCCCGGCCTGCACCTTGCCGCCATCAGCCTCGTCATCTGGCTCGTCCCGCTCGGCTTCTTTCTGCTCGATCATCATGCGCACTGGATCATCGCCGCGATCGGCGCACTCACGGCCGTCGGCGCGGCGGCGGCCGGCCCGGCCATCGACCGGCGCATTGCGGCCTCGGCGGCGCTCTTCGCCTACGCTATCGTCGTGGCCTTCGCCGGCCTCTATCTTCTTGCATTCGTCGATCCCCTCTTTGAACGCGCCACCGACAAGTCGTGGACGCCGCAGCTGGTGTTGCTCTCTTTCCTGACGCTCGTCCTGCTGCTCGCCGCCATGCTGTGGGCAGTGACGAGCAACAACCGCGGCGCGCTCTGGCTCGCCTATGGCGGCTTTGCGCTCGAGGTCTTCTCGCTCTACGTCAAGACCTTCGGCACGCTACTCAACACCTCCCTCTTCTTCTTTATCGCCGCGCTGATGGTGAGTGTGCTCGCCTGGACCGCCTATCAATTGCATCGACGTTCGCCTCCGGCCGAGATCACCGCATGACCGCCACAGCTGCTCGGATCATCCTGTCGCTCGCCATCGTCGGGCTGACTGAGACCGCGGTGTTGGCGTACATGGTCATCGACCGCGTGCGCCTCCTCTCATCGGGGCGCGAGATCACGCTGCCTGTCGTGCCCGTCGATCCGCGCGACCTCTTCCGCCGCGAGTACGCTCGCCTCAGCTACGAGGTCGGCACCGTGCCGGTCCGGCTGCTCGAGGGACCGCGCCCCCGCACCAATGCGGCCTTCTACGTCGTCCTGCAGAAGACCCCGGACGGCAGCTGGCAGGCCGCCAAGATGACGCGCGCTTTCCCGCGGGAGCCCTCACCCGATCGCATCGTGCTCAAGGCGCGCACGACCTACGCATGGCCTGGGAGCGGCTCCAGTGAGACGGCGGTGCGGCTGCGCTACGGCATCGAGAGCTATTTCGTGCCCGAGGGCGAGGGACGCAAGCTCGAGGCGCTCGCGCGCGAGAAAAAGCTCGCAACCCTCCTCGCCGTGGATGGTGAGGGCAATGCCGCCATCAAGGGTCTGGTGGTGGACGGCGCGCTTCAATACGAGGAGCCGCTTTTCTGAAATGCCGCGCGCAGCTCGGCGTGCTATGAGGAGCATCCGCAGATCGATCACGCGTTTGCAGGGAGTTCCCCAATGGCTATCGCGCGCCACGAGCCGTCGAAAATCTACTCCAAGGTCGTCGAGGCCAATGGCTTCGTGTTCACCGCCGGCATCACCGCCGCCGACACCAAGCAGGATGCCAAGGGCCAAACCGAGCAGGTTCTCAAGGAAATCGACCGCCTCCTCAAGCTGTGCGGCACCGATAAGACGAAGGTGGTATCGGCCACCATCTGGGTCCCCGACATCCGCCTGCGCGACCCCATGAACGAAGCCTGGAATGCCTGGACCAAGGGCGAGAACCTGCCCGGCCGGGCCTGCATCGAGGCTAAGCTAGCGGACCCGCGTCTGCTGGTCGAGATCGCCGTCGTTGCTGCCAAATGAGCCCGCAGACCGCGTGCGGTCCGCGTCTTTCCTGACTCTTGCGCGAAGCTTTTTCAACTGTGACGCAAAAGCTGCGGCGGGCGGAAAACTGCGCCCGACCCCGCCCCTCCAATCGGATTTGGCCCCGCCTCGGCTATATTCGCCGCGGGGCATTCGCATCAGGGGCTAGGGTGACCATGAGGAAAGGATTGTGGTGTGCAGGCGCGCTGGCGCTTGCACTGACGACTGCCGATACTGCCATGGCGCAAGACACGGGGCTCGCCGGCATGCACACCTGGGTGCGGATCGGAGGCAGGACCTGCCTGCTCGACCACTACCACGACGGCAGCGGCAGCGGCCCGACGCGGGCATCCGCCATGCGCGCAGCGATCGGCGCATGGAGCGACTTCACTGCCTTCGAATACGGCAGCCGCTGGGGCAGCTATCGCGCGGCGGTCAGCAAGAGGATGGGCTGCTCTGGCGGTCCGGGCAATTACAGCTGCAGCACCTCTGCGCGTCCCTGCCGTTTCTAGCCGTCTGACGCTGCTGGGCGAGCAAGCAATGCGCGCACGAGGAATGCGCGCAGCGGCCTCCAAAGCGGCCGGACAAGCATGAATTGCAGGTACCAGCCCAGCGCACTTCGCGCTGGGAAGTGGGCTGCGCGGGCAATGCTTTGGCGCACCACGCGCCGCAGCTTGGCTGGAGCATAGGGACCCGCCCCACAGCCCCGGCGCAGGATATCGGCAAGGTCGGCAGGGGGACTGCCGCGGCTCCGGCGTCCGAGCGGCGGCAGGATGCTCAGGACTTCGCCCAGGCCGTGGCGCGCGCGGGCGGCGAGCCCGACCATGGCGGTCACCGCCAAGCCTGGCAGCACTGCTGCGCCCGTCTCCCCAGGCAAGCCCGCCGCTTGGGAGGCGCGCTGAGCGAGCGCGGCTGCGGTCCGCGCTCCCCAGAACGTGGCTGAGGATGGCGTTGCCCTCCGCCGCTATCGCTTCACTGCGCAGCGCGGCCGCATCGCCCGGGCTCCTCGCATGATCGGTGCTGCCGATGAGCTCCACAATGCCGGCAAGTCCGCGGCGCGAGAGCGTGATCTGCTCCAGCTGCCAGGCAAACTCGGACAGGACGGCGCTGAGGGCGGCCTTCAATTCCGACGGCGTGACGCCGACGTCGGCCAACGCAGCGCCGCTCGCGTCCCCTTGCGGCTGAGGCAACATGTCATGCATCTGGCGTGCCCCCTTTGCCCCAATCCCCTTGCCTGGCCGCTCACGTGGGCAGACCGCCAGGGAGATCGCCGGCGCCTGGCAGATCGAGTGGCTGACCGGCCCCTTTCTCGTTGTGGTCATCAACACCTGCTCGCTCATCCCGCGCAAGGAAAAAGCCGCAAGACCAGTGCGGCGCATGGAGCCCCGCGCGCCCCTCGCGGGGCGCGGTTGAAGGTGCCGCCGAAGGGCAGTTGGCTCTTCCACGGCATGCCGTCGCCTTGTTAGGGTTCGGCACCAGGACGGAAGGGATCGTCATGCAGATCATCGATGCGCAGATCCACCTGTGGAGCAAGGGCACGGTGGTGCCGCCGCATCGCACGACACCTTATCTGCTCCATGAGGCACTGCGCGACATGGATGCAGCAGGCGTCCACGGCGCCGTCATCCATCCGCCGAGCTGGGATCCGGCCGCGCACGGCCTCGCAATCGAGGCCGCACGGCTTTATCCGCAGCGCTTCGCCATCCTCGGCCGCATTCCGCTCGATGAACCGCAACGGCGCGGCGAGATCGAGACCTGGCGACAGCAGCCGGGCATGCTCGGGTTGCGCTATACCTTTCTCGCGCCGCACATGCAGTCGTGGCCGAGCGACGGCACCATGGACTGGCTGTGGCCGGCGGCCGAGCGACTGGGCCTGCCGGTCGCTCTGCTGGCGGGCGACTTCCTACCGCTAGTCGGCAAGATCGCCGAACGGCATCCCGGCCTGCGCCTCATCGTCGACCACTTCGGCGTGGCGCGCGGCAACAAGGATGAGGCGGCATTCGTCACCTTGCCGCAGCTGCTGGCCCTGGCGAAGTATTCCAACATCGCCGTCAAAGTCACCGGCGGGCCGCAGTACGTGACGGACCCCTACCCGTTCAAGAGCCTGCAGCCCCGTTACAAGGCGATCTATGACGCGTTTGGGCCCAGGCGCATGTTCTGGGGCACCGACATCACCCGCATGCCCTGCACCTGGCGAGAATGCGTGACAGCTTTCGCGGAGCACCAGCCTTGGCTGCCGGCGTCCGACAAGGCGCTCATCATGGGTCGAGCGCTGGCTGAGTGGATCGGCTGGAGGCGAGCGGAGGGAGGCTAAATGGCGATGGGGCGTGGTTCCGAGCCGCGCCTGGGCCATCTCGTGAGCAAGAAACCGCGGGATCGAGCCGCGGGCGAGGATGCCATCCATGCACGCCTCGTCATGCACCCCTCCTCATGCACCCCTCCTCATGCACCCCTCGCATGCATGCACCCCTCTGCGCCCCCCAAGCGCCGTCGCAGAGCACATTGGCACTGCTCAAGACCCTTAACCGGCAGTGCGCGGTCGCCTGTTGAATAGGGGCGCGGGTTCAGCCAGCGAAGGGGGCGGGGCGCACAAGGCTGCGCAAATGCTGGTGCGATCGGGCCCTGTTTCTTGCGAGGCGCTCAATGCGCTGCGTCACGCTGCGACCGGGCTCTCCGGGAAGGCCAGCTGCTCGCGGGCGCGCCACTCGTTCGTCACATAGTTGATGATCACGGACTTGCGCACCCCCTCGATAGGGCGCTTCTCAAAGCCGTGATAGGTCATGTTGGAGGGCACGAATACCATTGCCGTATTGGACAGGAAGGGCGAGCAGCCCAGGTGCTTCTTGTCCTCATCGTAGATGTCGGTCCCGAGCGTCCGGTGCTGCGGATTTTTCGACATGTACAGCAGCATCGTGAACATCTTGACGCCAAGATCGGTGTGCGGCTCGAGCCAAAATCCGTCCGTGTCCTGCCCGTATTCGACGCGCAGGTAGCTCCCCGTCAGCTTCGCGCCGAAGAACTTGGCAATCTTGGCGGTAACGCGCGTATCCTGCAAGGCCTGGCAGAACGCCTCGCAGACCGGAAACTTGGCCCGGTTCTCGACGTCGAAGTACTTGCGGGTGGCGTTATGCAGTTCGCGCTTGCCGGAGATTCCCCCAAGGTCCGGCGCCGGGAAGGGCAGGGCCAGCATCGGGTCGACGGCACCTTCGGGAATGCACCTGTGCAGGAACCAATGGCGATAGGGCCGCTCCTGCCTGCGCGCGCTGTCGATGCTCGCGCTGAGCGAGGCGACGAACGCTTCCTTGGTGATCGCCATTGGGTCCCTCGGTTGGTGGCGCTTGGGCAGAACAACGGGCGAGCCCCCCGCAGCAACGTTGGCTATCAGAATGCCGCGCTGGAGGCGAGAGGTCAGACCCCTTGATCTCGTGGGCAATAGGTGGGGGCAGGGCCGTCCGGTCAGGTCCGCCGCTCCCGTGGGGAGCTCCTGGCAAGGAGGCTCGTTGCCAAAGCCCCAAAGAGCGACGCGCCGGTACGGGAGGACCCGTCCGGCCCTGCCCCGACACCATACGCAAAGCTTTCGTGACAATGGGGCGAAACTTGGGCTCATGGGCAGGCCTAGTGGATAAGCCCGCGCCCCGCGCGTCCTTTTCGTTGCCCGAGCGGTGCACTTTCGTCTACCCTCCCTCGCCCGCCCCAGAGAGCAGGCCTCGCATTTGAGGACCCGCGATGATCGATCTTTATACGTGGTCGACCCCCAACGGCCGCAAAGTGTCCATCATGCTGGAGGAGTGCGGCCTCGAATACGCCGCCCACCCCATCGACATCACCAAGGACGAGCAGTTCAGGGCCGACTTCCTCAAGATCAGCCCCAACAACCGCATCCCCGCGATCATTGACCGGGACAACGGCCGCTCGCTCTTCGAATCGGGCGCCATTCTGATGTACCTTGCCGAGAAGACCGGCAAGTTCTGGCCCAAGGACGAGGCGGCGCACTGGCAGACGGTGGAATGGCTGATGTGGCAGATGGGCGGCATCGGCCCCATGATCGGCCAGGTGCACCATTTCCTGCGCAACGCCAAGGGCAAGGCCCCCTACGCGGAGGAGCGCTATATCAAGGAAGCGCACCGGCTCTACGGCGTGCTCGACCGGCGCCTCGCGCAGGTGGAATACTTGGCCGGAACCTACTCGATCGCCGACATGGCCACTTGGCCCTGGATCTCGCGCTTCGAGTGGCACACCGTGGACTTGCACAAGTATGCCAACGTGCTGCGGTGGTACAAGGCGATCGCCGCCCGTCCCGCCGTGGTCAAGGGCTATCACGTGCCCATCAGGCAGCCCGGGATTCCGATGCCGGTTTGAGGTCAACGGGCAAATCTCGCGAGGGCTCGCTCATGCAGAAGAAGCCAACGTTTGCGGGCGTCATCGCCCCGGTTTTGACGCCCTACGGTGAGGATGGCGGGCCCGACGCCGAGCGCTTCGTGGAGCATTGTCAATGGTTGATGGCAGATGGCTGCACGGCGCTGGCGCCGTTCGGCACCACCAGCGAGGGCAACTCGCTCGGGCTCGACGAGCGCATGGAACTGTTGGAGGAGCTGGTGGATACCGCGGGATTGGACCCCGCCAAACTCATGCCCGGCACCGGCACCTGCGCGCTCAGCGATGCCGTGGTGCTGACCAAGCACGCGGTGGACCTCGGGTGCGGTGGCGTGCTGATGCTGCCGCCGTTCTACTACAAGGCGCCGAACGAGGAGGGACTGTTCCGCTTCTTCGCCGACGTCATCGAGGAGGTGGGCAACAACCGCCTCAAGATCTACCTCTATCACATTCCGCCGGTGGCCCAGGTCGGCTTCTCGCTCGCCCTCATCGGCCGCCTGATCAAGGCATTTCCCGACACCGTCGTGGGCCTCAAGGATTCCTCGGGCGACTGGAGCAACACCGCGGCAATTCTTGCCACCTATCCCGGGTTTGAGGTGTTCCCGGGCTCTGAGGTGTTCCTGCTCGAGGGTCTGAGGAAGGGCGCGGCGGGGTGCATCTCGGCCACCTGCAATGTCAGCGCCGCTGCCATCCGCAACGTCTACGACAACTGGAAGGGGCCGGATGCCGACAAGCTGCAGGCTGACATCACCGCTTTGCGCAAGGCGATCCAGGCGTTCCCCATGATCCCCGCGCTCAAGGCGCTCATCGCCCACTACCGCCACGACCCGGGCTGGGCCAAGCTGCGCCCGCCCTTCGTTCCTTTACCGGCCGCCGACGCCGACAAGGTCATCCGCACGCTGGCCGACGCGCACGGCTTCAGGCTGGACTTCGCCAAGGCCGCGTGAAAGCGCCTGCAGCGTGAACGCAAAATCACTAAAACCCCTATAGCGCGCCCGCGTGATCGACCGATAGGGCCCCCACCTGCCAGCGGCTATCTCTGATCACACTTGCTTGGGGGGTGGAAGACGATCTCCTTGATCTCGCCCTGAATGGCGAACTCGCCATAGTCGATAAACAGCTTGCGGCTGACGCCGTTCTCGAAGAATAGGAAGCTCAGCTCGTAGACGGGCACTGCGTCTTTCCGGTCGGAGCCCGGCTCGAAGTAGGCGATGGAAACCGGCCAGGCCGCCAGCTGATCGAGCTGTTCGGCGTCCTTGACCTGCGGCAGCTGCGCATTGCTGCCAGGCGGCCGGCGCCGGCCGATGACGGAGACCGTATCGTAGACCTTTTCGCCTTTCTCCGAGCCGTCGTAGAGGTCGGCGCGGAACAGAGCCTTTCCCGCCCTCGCGGCGGCCAGCAGCGCGATCGAGTGCTGCACGGGAAAATAGACGCGCGAGGACAGCGACAAGTCCTTCTTGGCGGGCTTGGTCAGCTCCACCTTGACCTCATCGGCGGTGTTGGCGCGCGCGGCATCGCCGGCGGTGATCTCGGTCGCCTTCTCGTCGCGGTACTGGCTCGAGTTGAAACGAAAACGCTTGCCGTTGCCCTCTTCCCAGCTGGAAGAGCGCAGATCCGTGATCATGGCGTTGCCGCCCTGATTGATCATCTGCGTGACGAAGCGCATGTTCTGCGTATAGCCCTCACAGGCAGAACCCGTCAGCTCATAGACCATGCGGCCGCTGACGGCCGTTACGCCGCTGCCACCCCGCGTGGCGGCCAGCGACATGTCGTAGACGGCCCGATGGGGCGCCAGGAGGATGTCATCGCCGGCGGCCCTGACAGGCAGCGCCTGCAATGCGCAGAGCAGCGCCGGGGCGCACGCTAGGATGCTGAGAGGCCTGAGCAGGCGGTGGACCATGATTGCCTTTCTTGGCCCAGACAAGGGCACTTCTGAGGCCTTCCCCTTGCAATAGCGCAATTGATGGCCAATCTCCAGCACACTGCCGCCCACTCTTCAGAAAGTCTGTGGGCCAGGCTCCATCGGCATTGGGGACCAGCAGGGCAATGATTGTAAATACATTATCCGCGACGGCCCCGCGCCGCGTGCGGCAGGTAGGGGGTGTGCTCGACCGATCCGTGTTCCTGCGCCCGATCGCTCATCGCGGTCTGCACGATAAGGCCAAGGGCCGCATCGAGAACTCGGCTCCCGCCTTTCTCGCGGCGATCAGCAAGGGCTATGGCATCGAGTGCGACTTGCAGGCGGCCAACGACGGCACGCCGATGGTCTTCCACGACGACAGGCTCGAGCGGCTCGTGAGCAGCAAGGGACGCATCAGCCGCCAGGCGCCCGCAGACCTCGCGCGCCTGCGCTATAAGGGCGAGGACACCCACATCCTTACCCTTGCCGAATTCTTAGATCTCGTCAGCACCCAGGTGCCGCTGCTCGTGGAGGTGAAGACCAACACTGCCACCCCGCTCGAGCCGTTCCTCGATCGCATCGCGCGTCACGCACGGGGCTACAAGGGTCCGATCGCCGTCATGTCCTTTGAGCGCGCCGTCGTCGCGGCGCTCGCCAAGCTTGCTCCGAGCGTGCCGCGCGGAGCCGTCATCGGCAGCCATCAGCTCCCGGCGCGATGGTGGGCCACGCCGGCGGCGGCGGGAGGGGCGACAATCGGCCGCCTCCTCAGCCGCACTGCGCCCGGCATCGGCTTTCTCGCCGTCGACGTGCGGTTGCTGCGTGCGACGCGAAGCTGGATGCGAGCGCAGGCGATCGACCTGCCGCTCTTCGGCTGGACCATCCGCACACGGCGCGAACGCGCCGCCGCGGCCCGCTTCGCCGACGCGCCGATCTTCGAGGGCTACGAGCCCTGATGGGGTCAGGCATGGGATCCCGCGCAGGTCTGCTATAACCGAGGCCGCGAGCGATCCGCTGAGGGGCACCCTATGAAGCGCAAGTATGCAAACATTCTGGAGACCGTCGGCGACACGCCCGTGGTGCGCATCAACCGGCTGGCCCCGGCGGGTGCTTCTACGTCAAGATCGAGGCCTTCAACCCGTTGGGCTCGGTCAAGAACCGCCTGGCGCTGGGCGTGATTGAGGCGGCGGAGAAGTCCGGCGCGCTCGAGCCCGGGCAGACCGTGATCGAGGCCACCAGCGGCAATACCGGCATCGGACTTGCCATGGTCTGTGCCCAGAAGGGTTATCCGCTGGTGGTGACGATGGCGGAAACCTTCAGCGTGGAGCCGGCGCAAGCTGATGCGCTTTCTCGGTGCCAAGGTGGTCATCACGCCTGCAGCGCAGCGCGGCATGGGCATGGTGACCAAGGCCGTCGAACTCGCCGACACGCACGGCTGGTTCCTGACGCGCCAGTTCGAGAACGAGGCCAACCCCGACATGCACTCACGCACGACAGCGCAGGAGATCGTGCGCGATTTTGCCGGCGAACCGCTCGACTACTGGGTGACGGGTTACGGCACGGGCGGCACGCTCAAGGGTGTGGCGCGCGTTCTTGCCAAGGAGCGGCCCGAGACCAAGATCGTCGTTTGCGAACCGGCCGACGCGCAGCTCGTGGGCAGCGGCCTGCCGCAGTCGCGCAATCCGGATGGGTCTGCGGTGAGTGCCCATCCCGCCTTCAGGCCGCACCCGATGCAGGGGTGGACGCCCGACTTCATCCCGAAGCTCACGGCCGGCGCGGTCGACAGCGGCGTGATCCATCGCATCTTGCCGATTGCCGCCCCGGACGCGCTCCGCTGCAGCGAGGAACTGGCCAAGAAGGAGGGTATCTTCGTCGGCATCACGGCCGGCGCGACGTTTGCCGGCGCCTTGCGGGTACTGAAGGCCGCTCCAAAGGGCGCAACCGTGCTGTGCATGCTTCCCGACACGGGCGAGCGCTATCTGAGCACACCCCTGTTTGCCAGCATACCCGCCGATATGACCTCGGAGGAGGTCGAGATCTCCCAATCGACCCCCAGCGCCCAGCTCTGAGCGTGCGATCGCCAAAGCGCTGCGCGCTTTCCATGCAAAGCGCAGACGGCCGGCGCTGGCCAGGGGTGAGCGCCAGCATTTCTGCTCGGGCGTCATCGTCTCAGCGTGCTGCTCGGGCGTGAAAAGCATCGCCGATCCGGCGGCGCTACTTGTTCGACGACCTGTGCGCCTCGCGCTGGAGCCGGCGCGGCGGCCTGCGCTCGACCAGGACGGGCCCGCCCGACCGCCGACCACGCACGACCTCGGGCAGCGTGTGCGGGCGGCCGGCCCGGTCCTTCAGGAGGCGCTCAGCCTCCGCGCGGGCTTGCTCCTCCGGCACCTGCATCAGGGCCGCCGCGATGTGGATCTGCTGGTGCGTGTCGCCGGTCAGCCCTTCGGCCGCGAACAGTGCATCCTCCAGCGTCGGCAGCTCCACGCGCACGCGGCGTGCGCCGTACTTTGTCATCCACCTTACGCTCATCGATCACCTTTTCTTGCGGGTTGTGCTTCTTGCGGGTTGTGCGCGGGACGAGCCTACCGCGTCCGCTGCTATGCACCAATCGAAATTGTGCGCTGCGACATCCCTTACTTCTGGGATCGAGGGATGTGGACGGCCGATGCCTGGCTAATTGGCGGCAGCGGCGGGCGGCCGGTTGGCCTTGGCCTTCTCGTAGAGCGGCATCACCTGCCGCAGAGCCTCTTGCGTGCGCCGCATGCGGTCCGCGCCGGAGGGGTGCGTGGAAAGCCAGACCGGCGGCGTGGTTTTGGCGACCTGGGTCATCTTCTCCCACAGCGACAGGCCCGCTTGCGGGTTGTAGCCGGCGCGGGCTGCAAGCTCGAGACCGACGAGGTCGGCATCGCGCTCATCGTCGCGGTTGAATTTCAGGGCCAACAGACCGCCGCCCTGGCGTGCGAGCTCGCCAACGTTGCCACCGATGACCAGCCCGATCGCCAGCGTGCCGACATTGGTGAGCGTCACCTTCGCGGTGCGCGCCCGCGCGTGCTCGCGCAGCGCGTGCGCCATCTCGTGGCCGAGCACAACCGCCAATTCGTCATCCGTAAGCTTGAGGGTGTCGAGGATGCCGGTGAACACAGCAATCTTTCCGCCCGGCATGCACAGTGCATTGACGGTCGGCGTCTTGATGACGGTGATGTCCCATCGCCAGTCCTTGGCGCGTGCGTTCCACTTGGAGGTGAACGGCAGCAGATCCTCAGCAACGCGCGCAACGCGCTTGGCCACTGGATCATCGGCAGGAACGAGCGCGTTGCGGCTGATCGCCTGGGCGCGCAGCTGCCCATACTGCTCCAGCGCCGCCTTCTCCAGCCGCTCGGCGGGCACCAGGTTGCGCATCACCGAGGGATGCCTCACCTTCACGCCACTGTCGTCGCCGGCGAGCTGTGCCGCCGCAGGCGTGCTGGCGACGATCACCAATCCCGCGGCAGAGGCGATGATTGACCGGCGCATGCCTTCCTCCCCGATCGACCAGCAGGCCGCCGCGGCACGACGCGCTGTTGCCCCCGCGGCTCGTCCCCTTTAGCCTCTGCCGCCGCCGATTGTCGAGGCAGCAAAGCCCATAGGGCAGCAATGAGCAGCAAACCTCAACATTGTGTCGCGGTCGTGCCTCGGATCGCCGACATTCCCGCCGCGGCATGGGATGCGTGCGCCAACCCCGATCCGGCGGTGCGCAACCCTTTCATCTCCCATGGCTTCCTCAAGGCGCTCGAGGACGCGGGCACCGTCGGCGGGCGCTCGGGCTGGACGCCGCGCCACCTGGCGTTGAAAG
>Ga0306920_100001621_pt1 | contig 28011 bp, 24 predicted proteins | sample flu12Cox44000170_FD_204666 | JGI IMG/M metagenome (GOLD analysis project Ga0306920, IMG submission 204666) | Lab enrichment of tropical soil microbial communities from Luquillo Experimental Forest, Puerto Rico - flux4day.12C.oxic.44.000.170 (v2)... | ecosystem: Environmental > Terrestrial >... | reverse complement strand
TGATGGCATAACGAGTGCTCCGCTGATTTCTTTCTGCGCAACCTACGCCACTTACCTGCGTCGTCCCCCACCTCGACTAAAGCCCCCGCCTCCACCCCGAGAGCCCATGCTCGAGCTGCCGCGCGTACCGCTGGCACGAGCGCTCGAGCCGTTGTATCCGCTGGAACCCCTGGAACCCCCTCCGAAGGCGTCCCGGTTCCCGCCGCCACTGCGAGAGAGGTCGCGACTTCCGATGCGATTCTGTCCGCCACCCCCAGACCTGTCGCCAAAGCCACCGCCACTGGCTCGATTGCTCACACCAGCTCCGGCTCGGTTACTGACGCCAGCCCCTCCGCCGCGATTGCTGGCCAGATTGCCGCCCTGCCGGCCAAGCTGCTGCCGGGCGCTGCTCTGGCGATTTGCTAGAGAGTCTCCACGCGTCGTACCTCCGAACCGGTCTGCGGTCGCTCGATCGCGATAGGGAGCACCACCGCGATGCTCGGGATTGTGTTGCCACTTGTTGCCGCCCCCAGCCGGCAAGTTGGACGGGCGATTGCCCCCACCAACGCCTCCAGCACCACCGACACCACCCGCACCACCAACGCCACCAACACCTCCAGCACCACCGACCCCTCCCGCACCACCAACCCCACCAACACCTCCAGCACCACCGACCCCTCCAACACCACCAACCCCTCCGACGTTCCCGCGATTGCCCCTCGCAGGCAGATTCGATGGGCGGTTGCCTCCGCCAATGTTCGTGTTGCGGTTGAAATTGTTGTTGTTATTAATGGTGATGTCGTTGTTGCCACCCCAACCGCAACCCCAACCCCAGCCTCCGCTCCAGAAAGCTCCCATCATGACGCCGACGCCGAATGAAATCGCGATCCCGGCCGGGTAATACCACGCCGGCGGATAGTAAATCGGTGGATATGGATAGACCGGTGGACCGTACACCACAACGGGATCATACGTAGGTACGTACACCACTTGCGGATTGGCTTGTTGGACCACGATCACAGGCTTGCTTTCGATGACTTTGGTTTCCACCGTCTGTTGCTCGTTTGATTTCAAATTGCCCTTATCCTGGGCCTTCTTGCGCATACGTTGCACTGCATCCATCACATCACTTTGCTGCGCGAGGAAAGCGTTGCCCAGATCGGTCGTCCACTGGATGTCGTCAGCAAGGCGCTTCACGACGTCTGGAAGCGCCGCCATGGCCTGGACGCTCGGATCCCAGGGTTCCTTTGCAACGGCATCGACGAGTGCCTTGTCTTTTAGCCCCGCATTTTTGGTTAGCCACTGCTGGAGCTGAATGATTTCAAGTGGGTACGTACACGCGGCGAGTGTCTGAGCCAGCATTGGGTCCGGATAAAGGGCGATAGGTGCCACTAGCGAATCAAGTTGATCAGGTGGAATCTTGTCGGCTTGCTTTCCAGACGATGACGCCTGCCCTGATCCGGTGGTCTGCGGACGGGCCGTAGTGTCGCCTGGCACAAGGGAAGCCGTGCAGAGTATGGCCAGCATGTAACGAACTGTTGCAGCCAAAAAATCCCGTTTCGGATCCATGACTCGCTCTGCTGCCGCTGGTGGTCCGCTCCTATCGCATCGGGTGACTGTAGGCGCGGCCAAGCGTGCGACTCGTTCGCAATACCTGGAGTTGCTTCAACCCTAGGTCGCTTTACCTCCCTATAGTACTGGCAAAAAATACAGTCGAAGCCGTCCAGTGCTGGGCGAACATTTCAATGGGTGACCCAGCAAGCGAAGTCCAGGGCTCCGGTAAAGCCTTGCCCAGACTAGGGAGTGTCATATGAGCGCTGCATCGGCGAATCCTGCGACGGCCGGCGATAAACAGACGGAAGTGTCTCTCGTTGACCTTGCGGAGCAGGTCCGTCGCCGCGCGTACGAACCATTTGAGCGACGCGGAAAAGAGATTGGTCATGACCTAGAAGATTGGCTGCAAGCAGAATCGGAGTTAGTTCCGCAGCGAGCGAAGGCTGCAGCCGGATAGCGCGGTCGAGAGGACCCGGTAGCGCCGTTGAAACGACGTAAGTTATTGCTTTTACATGCCGCTCAACATGCTAAAAACTCCCAAAATGCAAGGGTCGGCTAGGCGGCGGCTACGCGAACGGAAGACCGAGCGGGTGTTAAGTTCGATCCCCGCCGCCCCTACCAGCATACCGTTCCGAAGTTTTCCGGCGGGGCACAAAGTCCACGTGCTCCCCGCTTGCTATAGTCCTTAATCTAGATATAATCTAGATATGCTCCGGTTCGAGTGGGACGAACAGAAGAACAAAAGCAACCGCGCCAAGCACGGGATCTGGTTCGAAGAAGCCCGGAGCGTTTTCGACGATCCGTACGGACGTCTTTTTTATGATCCGGAGCATTCCGAGCACGAGGAGCGGTTCATCCTACTTGGCATGAGTTCCGCAGCGAGAATTTTGGTGGTAGTTCATTGCTACAGGAACTCTGATTCCGTAGTCAGAATCATTTCCGGGCGTAAGGCAACTAGAAAGGAGGCAAGCTTTTATGAAGAAGGAATATAACTTTTCAAAGTTAAAGGAACTGAAGAACCCCTACCCAGGCAAGAAGAAGGCAGTGGGAATCAACCTGAGTCCCGAGGTTGTCGACTATTTCAAAGGGCTAGCGGAAGAGACCGGACTGCCTTACCAGAAGTTAATCGATTTGTATCTGCTCGACTGCGCAAAGAAACGCAAAAAGCTGGCAATGAAATGGGTCGCGTAGCACCACATCTCAACAGGAAACATTGGTGCCCGGGGTGGGAGTCGAACCCACATGAGGAAAAATCCCCGGAAGATTTTAAGTTCTACTCGATCGAAGAATCAATGAGTTACACGGACCGCTACGAATTAACACTGGATGCTACAAGTGCAACCTCCACTGAGGGTTGCATGCTGTTTGTCCGGTGCCAGTAGGACTCCGTAGCGCTCGGTGGTGGGCACAAAACTAGGCACAGTTCGGTGGGCCGTCATTGAAGTTCGGAGAGCTGACTCTCAGTAACCCTCCACACGCCGACAGGCCGCACAAAATGAACTGACAGCTTTCGCGACACCACGGGGAATGGAATAACTCTCTGTGCCGGTCGAGGATGTCCGAGTTGTCCGGCGCCAGAGGCTCGCATACGCGGACGCGCCTTTCAGCCTGCGCTGACTACTATTTTTTCAAATGGCAGGAACGACGCTTGTACCGTCGACCTCTGGGGCCGCAGGCAATTCTTAGTTGTGCCCTAGCGTTCGTCTTCCGAAGAGCCTTCCGATGGCGGCCAGTTCTTCGAGTTGCCACGCTCATCGACGACCAGGGACTTTGAACCGGGTGGTAAGACCTGCAGGGACTTCAAAAACTCAATGAGGTTGTTCTGCTGGTCCGGTGGCAGGGCATCGAATGCCAACCGTTGGGAAAGCGCTTCGCCATTGTGAGCTTCGACAGCTTCTCTGGCCGTGGTGAACTTGCCGTGGTGCATGAATGCTCCACCTTGGTTGTAAAAGCCCCAAAGCTTCCTGGTGATGAACTTGCAGTTTCCTGCGAAAAATGCTGGCGATCCTGCGGGCTGGTTCTGATCGAGGGGCTCGCATTCGGGATCCGTCGCTGGATCGCTGGTGGCGCTGATGTCATGTAGCTTAAGATCAGTGTAGGCCGGGACCAAAACCGACCCATTGTGGGCCCGCAGGCGCGGAAGCGGCAGCATGCGGCTCGTCAGGTCCACGGTAAGTGCGGGAGCAGTGACCGGATAGTTCCTAGGTCCGAGCCGCAAGTTCGGTGAATTGGGGCCGGTAGCTGGATTGTACGGATTAGGCTCAAAGTAAACCCAGCCTGGCTGTCCGGAAAGACCCGGATTGTTGGTTGAAGTGAGAGGCAGGCTGGCATGGCAAGTAGCGCAACCGATCTTGTCGAACAGGGGTTCCCCAGCGAGGTTCGCGCGCTCGATCACCGGATCGTTAGGAATCACGCGGCCTGGAACGGGCAATGTGGCCTGGAACAATGAAACCGCGGTCAAGTCAGCCGCGGTGAGTTCGTTAGCGACTCCATCTCCATCAGGGTCGGCATTGAGGCCGAAACGTTCTTCAGACTGCATGCCATGATGATGGTTGAAGGCATTGTTGCTGAACTGCCTCAGGGAGATTACATTTCCGGCCTGATGTAGGGGCCGGATGATCAAGCTCGGAGGGGTGGTGCCAGTTGTAGAAAGGCTCGGTGCCGCAAGCCCTAACACTCGTGAAACATTCCAGGTCCCGTCCCCGTTGTGCGTCAAAATGCCGAAGGAAATTCCCTTCGACATTAGCTGCCTGCTGCTTCCCGGGGGCGTGGCGTCGCGCTCCGCTTGCAGGTCCGCGGTCATCTGCCTAGCCAACATTTCGATGAAGCCGGATCCGTTCATCCCGATCGTCTTCCTGTCGTTGGTGGCATTGTCCATCGTGACAAACTTTCCCGACTCATCCACAGCGCCGCGCGTCGTAATACCGTCGTTGTGGTCGAACGTCAAATGATCAAAGCGCTGCGCCAAAACGAAGACTTCGGTCACACGGTCGCCCCCGGCACCCGCGACGGGCGCATTGTGACAGCCGGAACACGCATTTGCGTCGGGCGAGGACAGACGGTCAAAGTTCCGAGGAAACGTCAACGGAGAACTGGGGTCTGAGATCGGGGCGCCGGTTCCTTTCGATTTTGGCCGTCCCGCACCCTCTTGCACGGTGAACTTGGCACTAAAGAGCTGCGCTCCGTATTCGATCAGCTGCCGGATTGAAGTCGTAAATTCCTCACCGTCCTGTAAATGCGTCGGTATCGCAACCTCGTGTCCCACCTCTGTGCCCGGGCTTTGCGCCATCGCGGCGATCCCAACAAGCAATGGAAATAATGAGGAAAGCCCTCGGCAGATGACCCGGAGAGTCCTAGTCATTACGCCATCCTCCGGAAGATTGACTCATTTGGTCTATCGACAAGAGCAATGTTAAAGACAAGAACTCAAGAACCGGACGGCGCACGCGCCTCATGGTCGTCAAGATACTTCCCCCATTGTCAGCAGCGACGCAACACCGGTTCCTTCATTCGATCTTGCTTCGCGTTTGACACCACTGCACCGTCCCGCAGTTTGTCTCCAACGAGAAACTCGCGCGTATCGAAAAGTATGCAGAACACAGTGCAGACGGTCGCAAGCCTGCGAGCGCATACCAGCCGCTGTAGGGCTCGCCATTCTGCCAATCTTTAGGCGCAACTAGAAGAACACGCCGTTGTGTTCAACACCGAACTGCGCGAAGTCCGTGTGAGTGGTTGCAGGGTCGGATTCAAAGTGGAAGCCGTGTCCCGTTTCAATTGGTGTGGTGACCGAAACGGCGATCTTCGCGGAGCACTCATAGAAGTCGCCGCGGAACTTGTTAGTCGAATCGCTGAACCCCAGCACACTCCGGGTGACGCCGTTCCACTGGATTTCCATCGAATCAATGCTGGCGTCAAATATGCCTAGAGCATGCGCCGGGTCGAAGCTGTTGGGAACGGTAAATACATCGAACACGGAGCAGACATTGTGCACGAGCAGCCTGGCGCTTCCTCCAGCGATGTCTACTTTTCCGCTGCCAACTGGGTAAGCCGTAGCCCACATGGCAAGCGAGCCAGCCATGATACCCGGGTCATACGAGTGGAAGCCCAACGGGCTGCCATGGGGGGTCGCCGCAGACACCCCCAGACTATCCAATCATATGAACCCGATGGTCCCATTGTGGTTCTCATTGTCAAGACCGATGAAGGTGCCGCTCATGAAGCGCATGTCGGCGTGGAAGTCGTAGGTAGCCGACTGGCCGGTATTAAGATTTGTTCCTTTTCCCGAGAAAATCATGTCAGCGTTCGCGATCACACCACTGAAGTCGGTGATGATGGAAGGATCGTGACCCGCATTGGGGCTGGCGACGGGATCAGCGTCAACCGGACCTGGGAAGAAGAAGTGCGCGCCTGGTGGAATTGTCAAATGCGGGATGGGCCTGGGCACAACAGGACAAGATCGGTGTGCGGCTTCCTGTGCGAATGCTGTCGGCGCCATCTCAGAGCCAATCATCAGCCCTGCTCCGGCGCTCGCAGCGTTCTGAATGAACCCGCGTCGATTGAAACCTCTTCGAGTGAGCCGCGCCAACGACAGAAGCTTATCCCGGTTCATTTGCGTCTCCTCAATGCGAACGGGCGGCCACCTGTGTCAGTTTCCCGCAGAGGCGAGAGGACGCTCGTCCACTTTTAACGTCGTTTGACCTGAAAACACCCAAGGAAAGTAACTACGCGCAGCCTAGACCTAAAAAACTTTCCTTGTCAAGTCCCGAATTCTTTACCTAAGCGCGAGGTGGCGTTATAAGCGGCAACCCGAGTACTGGCAGGGGTGGAACCAGTGCTGCCAACGATCCTCGATTCTGGCCCAAGGCTCTGGGTTGATGTTCCAGCTCTTCCTCTGCCCCGGAGCAAGAGACAAGGAAATCCGGGCCGCTGAGAATCCGGCACCTGGATTTGAACCTCTACTCTAAGGCGTGCCGTGCCACTGGCGAGAGTCTTGTGGACAAGAACTGCGGGAGTATCCCAGCTCCTCTGCGATCTTGCGAATAAAGAGTCGTTGTTGTGCGCGTGCACGAACGCGAGTTGTCCAGCCCAAGAGGCTCGCATACGCGGACGCGCCTTTCAGCCTGCGCTGGCCACTTTATTTTTTTAAATTTTCAGATCGCAGCGGCACTAAGTGAAGCCAGAATCTACGTCAAACCATGCAAAACTGGCCTCAGCGATCCACATTATCCAACAGCCAGATACCGCCGGACTCCTCCGCCATTGTCAACACGAGTTTGTCCTGAGTGAGCGAAAGTCCGACCGGGGGTATGAACTGTGGAATCATCAGTCGGGTGCTCTCAAAGTTCGACACTTGAAATGGCTTCCCAGTGGTCTTTCCCGCATCCGAATCGAAGTGGATGCCCCAGACATTAAAGAAACCGCCACGCCTAGAAACAAAATAGATTGTCTTGCCATCGGGAGACCAGCGAGGCTTATCGTCCCATTGCTTGCCGTCGGTAATGCGTGACCACGAGCCACCCGATGCTGAGACTACGTAGAGCGTCGATTCCGGGTTGGGTGAGTTTGCAACAGCCTCAAACACAATCCAACGACCGTTAGGAGAGAAATGTGGCTGGTAGAGTTGGTAAGCCGGATCAGAAATAATCTTTTGCGCCATAGTTTCCGCATGCGGTGATGCAGCGACCGGCACCAACCAGATTCCTTCGGGTGTGCCTCCCAACAACCACTTGCCGTCTAGTGACCAATCTGTGGTCGCAAGACTGCTGTCCAGCGTTGTGAGTGGCGCTTCTTCGTGGCTTTGGCTGGACCAAATCATGAGCTGTCTCTCGGTTGCCCCGAGCTTTCGACGCTGGTAGACGAGTCGCAAGCCGTCTGGCGACCACTGCTGCAACCACCGTGTATACCCGTCGGCGATGACTGGGAACTCGGTCCCATCCACGAGGGACTTCACCCACACTTCGTTCCTGACATCCCCGTAATTCGGCCCCTTGCCTTCGCCGTGGGGAACAAGGTAGGCGACCTTCATTCCATCCCGTGATAGGGTTGGATCCACAGACATCCTCCCGGGCGAAGTGATAGCTTCGCCCCGGCCTGTGATACGGCCAGCCGTGGCATTGAACGGAAAGAGCCAAGTTCGGATCCGTTGGGACTTCGCTGTGAAGACCAGCCGCCCGCCATCGGGAGAAACTGCGACTCCTGCGTCGGGTCCCGGTCCGGTGGTCAGACGATCGATCCCGGTGGCTTGCAGAGTTTTGGGATCGACTGTCATCTTCCAAATGTTGCGCGCCCCCCGGTAACCGCGCTCGAAATAAATCGCATCACCTGAAGGTGACCAGGAGAAAGAGTAGTCCCCCAGCTGCTCGCCAGCTTCACCTACTCCGGAAGCCTCTGCGAGTCTCCTCTGGACCGCAGGAGCAATTTCCAGCTTAATACCCGACCCCCCAGCGAGCGGCACGTTCCAAAAGCTCGGACTTGGCGAAAAATCTGCGACCCAGATAGTGACTCGCTTTCCATCCGGATGCCAAGCAGCTGAACCCGACGACAGTTTGTTTTTCTCGATGGACTCGGCTAGAACTTCGTGAGGTGCGCTGCCATCCAGTTGTGCGATGTAGAACCGGTTCCAATTACCCGTCGCATGGAAAACAGTCTGAAACAACACTTGGGAGCCGTCCGGTGACCATTGGGGGTAGAAGCCGAAAGGTGCGATCTTCCGTTCGAGTCCTGCACCTCCAAGAGCCGGGACAACGTATAATCCACCGTCGCCTTCCTCGGAGCGATAGGCGATGTACTTGCCGTCAGGCGACCAGTCAGGCTGCCAATGGTGCCCCGGCCCCTTGGTAATCTGTACAGGATTGCCACCGCTGACCTGCTGCACCCAGATATCGAACTTTCCGCCATGATCCGAGCTGTAGGCGATGTAGCGACCGTCGGGTGACCACGTGGCCCCGGCCTGTAAGCCTTCGTCAAAAGTGATGCGCGTGAGCGTGCGCTGTGCTGGCGCCACAGGAGTCCCGTGCCGCTTGTAGATCCAAACGCTTCCTGCGACCAGCAACACAACTGTGCCAAGCAGCGCTAAAGCAAGGCGTCTTCTCGTTCGCGCCGCCGGTTCCGGCCCGCTGGGCGAGCGAATCTCCGCACCTTGCGTGACTTCGGGAGCAGCCGTTCCATTAGCCGTGATAGGGCCGATGAATCGATACCCACGCCGTGGCAGGGTCTCGACGAAGCGTGGATTCTCCGACGAGTCGCCCAGCGCCTCACGGATCTTGTTAATGGCGGTGTTTAGATTGTGATCGACGTCGACGAAGGTGTCTGGCCACAGCCGCTTTTGCAGCTCTTCCCGCGTAACAACCGTGCCTGGCTTCTCCAGCAGAATCGCCAATACTTGGAACGGCTGGCCGCTTAGTTTCAGACGCAGTCCTGCCTTGCGCAGTTCTTGCGCCTGCAGGTCAACTTCAAACGTGGCAAAGCGAATCACCTGGCTGGTGCCGACCTGGTTTGGCATCGCTGGGCTGCCTCAATTGGCAAGAGTCTAGCACTGACCCACGTATGCGCAATACGCGCAGAGACGGACAATGGCATGGATTCGGTCTGCAAACGACCGAATTGGTTAGTTGAGCAAAGCACGGGACGGCCCGAGTTGTCCGGCCGTGAATGCAACCCTGCACGTGGACGCCCCCTGAGCGGGCGGCTCGTGGATTTTTTGGTTTTTTCAATCGGAGATCGGTCGCATACCAAGCGGGTATCTCCGGTTTGCCCCGGACGAGATGAATACTTAGGACAAACGGCCCGCAATGGCCCGATCCGCAGCATCAAGTACGACCCTCAGCGAATCAACGATTGATGAGCACCGCTACAATCATCGAGAACGATCTCAATATGGCCAAAGTTCAACGCAATTCCCCATGCCAGTGTGGCTCGGGCCGGAAATACAAGAAGTGCTGCGGCAGCGTTACGGTGCCCATGTCAGAAACCGGCAGCAAAGTGGAGCGTCTCGTTCGAGCGTATTCAGACGAAACCGGGAATTCCGGCAACAAGAGATCGCCCGAGACTTGCTACGACTGATGCGGGCTTGTGTTGGGTTCGGTCGAGGGAGCATTTCGGGTCGAAGCTGAATTCACAGAAGCACTTATAGAGGCAGAGTTGAACGCCGACCAGTACGGAATCAAAAAATCCATTGGTCTGAATTCTACTGGTCGGTGCTTACACCCTGCTAAAGAGTTCTGGTAGGCTCTTCTTCAAACCCTTCGCCACTTTCTCGATATTTATAAGCGATACGTTCCTAACGCCGCGCTCAATGCCGCTGTTATAGATCCGGTGCAGCGGTTAACAGGACGACGCTCGGGCACAGATCCGTTGACTTGCCTTACGGTGCGACCTAACATGCTGGCCAAATGATGGACTCCCAGTCGCTCATCGGACAGACCATTTCGCATTACTGCATCCTGGAGAAACTTGGTGGCGGCGGGATGGGTGTGGTTTATAAGGCCGAGGACACCCGCCTTGGTCGTTTCGTCGCTTTGAAGTTTCTGCCGGAGAATGTTGTACCCGACGAACGGGCCTTGGAAAGGTTCCGCCGCGAAGCTCGCGCTGCTTCAACTTTGAACCACCCCAACATCTGCACGGTTTACGACATTGGAGAGACGGAGGGGAAAACTTTCATGGCCATGGAGTTTTTAGATGGCCAAACTCTGAAGCACCGCATCGGAGGCAAGCCTCTTCCTCTTGAGCACGTGCTCGAGCTGGGAATCGAGATTACTGATGCTTTGAACGCCGCCCACGGTAAGGGCATCATTCATCGAGACATCAAGGCTGCCAACCTGTTCGTTACTGAGCTAGGCCACGCCAAGATTCTTGATTTTGGTCTAGCGAAGGTCACAACCGCCAGCAGCGCCACCAGTCTTTCGGGGACGCCCACAGTCACCGATCCAGAACAACTTACGCAGGTTGGTTCAGCGATCGGCACGATCCCGTATATGTCGCCGGAGCAGGTTCGAGGGGAAGATCTTGATGCACGCACAGATCTGTTCTCGTTCGGAGTTGTCCTTTACGAAATGATGACCGGCGTTCTGCCCTTCGGCGGTGAAACCTCCGGCGTAATTGCGGAAGCGATTTTGAATCGTCCGCCGATTGCGCCGGCGCGATTGAATCCTGGCATTCCGCCAAAGTTCGTGGAGATCATCGATAGGGCGTTGGAGAAGGACCGAAAACTGCGTTACCAGCACGCGTCCGACCTCCATGCAGAACTGCAGCGGCTCAAGCGTGATTCGGATTCGGGCCGAGCCGTCCTCGCAACAACTGACATCGGCGTGAAGGCTGCCAGCCCTGAGGGCATCGAGAAACAATTCAAGATGACGCGTCGCGTTGCGATGGGCGCCTTAGCAGGTGCCGCGGGCGCGGCGGGCATTGGTGTAGCGGCCTGGTATTTCTGGCCGAAGGCTGCGAAGCCGCTTATGCACGTCGACTTGGACATATCTCCCGCAGAGCAACTCGCCCAATTTACTTGACCTCTCGTGTCCATTTCCCCGGCGGGGAATCAGATCGCCTTCATCGGTATGCGCAATGGGACAAGGCAGCTTTATGTACGTGCCCTGGACAGCCCGGCGGCTATGCCCATGGCGGGCACCGAAGGCGCCTACTGTACACCGATCTTTTCTCCCGACGGACAGTCCCTCGCTTTCTTCGACGTAGTGACGCAAGAGCTCAAGAAGATTGCTGCCCAGGGAGGTCCCCCGCTGACATTGGTAAAAGCTGGGGGAATGTTAGGAGCGACCTGGGGAGGGAACGACGAAATCGTTTATTCTGACGTTGATTTTGCTGGCCTAAAAAGGATTCCTTCCGCAGGTGGAACACCAGTTTCGCTTACACAAGTCGACGCCAGCAAGGGAGAAACCGCACATCGTTGGCCTGCGTTCCTGCCGGGAGGCAACGCGTTTCTCTTCACCATCATGCACGGTCAAAATCCAGAAGACGCGCAAATCGTGGCGCAACGACTGGATACTGGACAACGGCGGCAGTTGGTTCAAGGCGGCACCTTTCCTCAATATGCTCCAGCGGGGTATTTGGCATACGTCCACCGTGGAAAACTTCTGGCTGTTCCCTTTGATGTGAAAGCGTTACAAGTGAGGGGCCAGCCAGTTCCTGTCTCTGAAGACGTTCAAGAATCCGGCTTTGGTGCGTCCCAATTCGGTCTCTCTTCGCAGGGGTCCCTTGTTTATGTTCCCCCTAACAGAGCGCAACGGAAGCTGTTGTGGGTTAGTCGCAATGGTACCGAGCAGTTGTTGGCGGCCCGTGCGCAAAACTACGGCGGGTTTCGGCTTTCTCCAGATGGGCGGCGAGTGGCAGTAGAAGTCGACGATCAAATTTGGCTGTACGATTTGTCCAGGGATGTAATGACCCGCTTTACCTTTAGAGGAGACGTCAACCGCTTTCCTCTGTGGTCCCCTGACGGGAAGTGGCTAGCATTTCAATCAAACAAGGATGGTCCGTGGAACGTTTTCTGGCAACGGGCCGATGGCAGCGGCGAGCCAGAGCGGTTGACCACGAGCATGTATGAGAACGTTCCGGTATCGTGGTCGCCGGACGGTAATCTGTTAGCCTTTGTCGAGGACAATGCCGTCACGCGGTCGGATATCTGGATACTTCGGATTAGCGACCGCAAGGTCTGGCCAATCCTCCAAACACAATTCAGCGAAGGAGCCCCGGTGTTTTCTCCTGATGGAAATTGGCTGGCGTATCTCTCCGATGAATCTGGCCGCTATGAAGTTTACGTGCGGCCCTATCCTGGACCGGGTGCCAAATACCAAGTCTCGACGGAAGGGGGAGTCGAACCCATGTGGAATCCGAAGGGAAACGAATTGTTCTATCGCAGCGGAAATAAAATGATTGCGACGGAAGTCATAACCCAGTCCAGCTTTGCCGTGGGCGAAGCCCGCGAACTTTTCGAGGGACCGTACGCAACCGTTGCCAGGCGGGTGTCGGAAGGCGCAGGCTACGATGTTTCCGGGGACGGCGTGCGGTTTCTGATGGATAAGCAAAGTGGAGAAGCGACGCACATTAACGTCGTGCTGAACTGGTTTGAAGAGCTAAAGCGCCGCGTCCCGTCCGCAACATGACAGTTCCTCACCCTCTGGAAAGACGCCGACCCCGACATCCCATCCTGAAGTAGGCCAAAGCTGAGTACGCAGAGTTGCAGTAGCTACTGTTATTCCAGCGTGCCCAGGCGCGACCGCCATGCCCACTCGCAGGGTTTCACGCAGGCGTCCATCAATCGTGTGATCGTCGAGTTCAACGCCCTGTCAGTGCGGCGCATCTCGTCGATCTTGATGATCGAATGGAGCACCGTGGTGTGGTGCCTGCCGCCGAACCCGGGCGATTTCCTGGAGCGAAGCGCCGGTGAGCTGCCTGACGATGTACATTGCGATCTAACGTGGCAGGGCGTGACTACGACGTGATCTCGACGAGGTTCCCTTCGCTGTCGATCACCACGGCTTCGTAATATCCGTCCCCAGTCGTCCGCGGACCACTAACGATAGGCACTCCAGCCGCCTTCATTTCCTCGATCAGACCATCCACCGCTTCGCGGGAGCCCACGGAAATTGCAATGTGGGCCATTCGCGGCGCCTCAGCCGGACTTTCCATCAGTTCCAGACGTGCGCCGGAGCCAATCGACAGGAAGTAGGATGTAAACGGCCGCTTCGTGCTCGAATATTTTGGGCCTCTCGTAGCCTGAAACCAGCGCTCGTAGTACGAGGAGGCTCTCTCAAGGTCGGACACCCACGCGGCGGCGTGTTCGATTTTCATTGGTTTTGGCATTGATGACGCTCCAGATTTGTCCGCATGTATCCATGCTCAGTTGCGGACGATGAGCTTCCGCTGATGCAAACTATCACGCTGCCTTTGAATAGAAAAGTAACGTGCTATTCTGCCCGTTCGCCCAGGCAGACCTGGCGTCCATTCGTTGACGAGCCCTCCGGAGCAGCCTAACATTCTCGGCAAATGGCGGAAGCCCCGTCGCTCATCGGACAAACCATTTCGCATTACCGCATCCTCGAAAAGCTCGGTGGCGGCGGAATGGGTGTGGTGTATAAGGCCGAGGACGTCCGCCTGCACCGCTTTGTTGCCCTGAAGTTCCTTCCTGAGAGAGTCGCACGAGATCCGCACGCGCTCGCACGATTTCAGCGCGAAGCAGAAGCTTCGTCGGCCTTAAATCACCCCAACATTTGTACGATCTACGACATCGGTGAACAGGATGGCCATGCCTTTATCGCCATGGAATTTCTAGAAGGGAAGACTTTGAAGCACACCATCGATGGTCGCCCGGTGGAACTGGACAGTCTGCTCTCAAGTGCGATTGAGGTCGCAGACGCGCTGGACGCGGCACACTCAAAGCGAATTGTCCACCGCGACATCAAGCCCGCGAACATTTTCGTCACGGAAAGAGGTCACGCCAAGATTCTCGACTTTGGCCTTGCGAAAGTGAGTCTTGCAAAAGCCTCCGCTGACGCGGAAACACTGAGCATTCAGGAAGTAGACCCTGACCATCTAACAACTCCTGGCAGCACGCTGGGAACCGTTGCCTACATGTCCCCTGAGCAGGTCCAAGGCAAGGAGCTGGACGCTCGAAGCGACCTGTTCTCTCTCGGAGTTGTCCTGTACGAAATGGCCACCGGAAAGTTGCCGTTCCTCGGTGAGACCTCCGGAACAACCTTTGAAGCAATTCTGAATCGACACCCTGTGCCGGCCGTCCGTCTGAACCCGGCGCTTTCACCCGAAATCGACCGCATCATCAACAAGGCCCTCGAAAAAGATCGCGACGTCCGGTACCAGAGTGCCGCGGAGCTGAGAGCCGACCTTAAGCGCTTCCGTAGGGATTCGCAATCGGGCCACGCAGCTGCGCAACCAGTGGCCCAATTCTCCGTGTCCACTCAACCTCTGCGTCCCAAGTACTTCCGGTTCTGGGTTGTTTCGGGAGCTGCTCTGGCTGTCGTTGTATTTCTCACCCTCGCCTTGATCTACGTTAAGCGACACTGGTCTCACATCGATCCAACCAGGCAAATCGTTCGGCGGCAACTAACCGCCAACCCCAGTGACAACCCTCTTGTTATTGCTCTGATCTCCCCCGACGGCAAACAACTCGCTTACCACGATCGGGCAAAGGGCTTGACGATAATGCTCATAGACTCCAATGAAAAGCGAACTTTCCCTGACTCGGTCGCCTTGATTCCTCAAGGTTGGTATCCAGATGGGACTCATCTTCTCGTCGGCGGCTCCGGTTTCACCAAAACGCTTAGCAAGATGTCCGCTTTGGACGGTACAGCCAGAAAAATTCTGGATTTGGGCGAAGATTTCTGGCCGATACTTTCCCCCGACGGTTCGAGCATCGCCTTTGTCAAGGATCGTAGCAGGAGCGACCTCTGGTTGATGGGAGCTGATGGGGGAGAAGCTCGGCGAATTCTCACTGTCGCACCAGCCAAGATCGCTTCCGTCAGCTGGTCGCCCACTTCACGGCGCATTATCTATGTAAGATCCGGTCCACAAGAGATTGCCCTGGAATCTTGCGACACCGAGGGCAGCCACTTGGTTCCCGTTCTTGCCAATTTCAGACTCATGGGAGCGAACGGCGTTGCTAGTGTTAACTGGTCTGCGGCTGGTGCAGTTTTCTATCTTCTGATTGAACCTTCTTCCAACGAGATGTTCGACAACATCTGGTCGCTCGATGTTGACCCGAACACTGGCCGTGTTCGAGGTCAGCCCCTCCAGGTGACCTCGGGAACCGGCTTCTCGCATCGCAATTTCAGCGCCTCCTCTGATGGCAAACGCTTCGTTTATATCCAGACTCGTACTCTTAATTCAGTACGTATCGCCGAATTTCAACCCGGGGCCAGAAAACTGGGGACTTTTCGACCATTAACTGGCGAGGATTGGTACACCCCATTCGTCTCGTGGTCCAAGGATGGTCAGTCCGTCTTCTTTCTGTCCAATCCCCAGGGCAAACCGGGTATCTTCGGGCGAAACCTGCGCACTCGGGACACCACGCTCTTGGTTTCGGAGCCATATTCCTATAGCTCTATTGTGCCCACACCCGATGGACTGGCGCTTCTCTTTGACCTGAAGGATTCCGGTGACACTACAGGTAGTTCCTTGCGCGTTATGCGAGCCCCCCTCAGCGGCGGCCCCCCCGCCCTAGCCCTTCACGGATATTATTCCTACGACTGCGCCTTAAATGCGAACGTCTGCGTCCTGTCCCAAAACAAAGACCAGAAGCGAGTGTTTGCGATCTTTGATCCCCTTAAGGGCCGCGGACCCGACGTCGCTCAAGCAAGCACTTCCTCGGTCTGGCGTCTTTCTCCCGACGGCAGGAACGTTGCCCTCTTCCTCGGCGCCGAGCAAAGGAAGATTCAGATCATTCCACTTGATGGCGGTCCCCCACGTGAGATTGACATGAACAATGCAAACGTTCAGACCATGGCCTGGTCCCCTGACAATGAGCATCTCTATGTGTCCGGCACTTTGGGGTCAAATTGGGTGATCTTGCGCGTGGGACTCGACGGCAAGTTCACAGAGTTATCAGAGGTGCCGGCTTTCCAGGGCTGGCTTTTCCTCCACGGTCCTTCCCCCGACGAGCATTTTCTGGCCTACACGCTGCGGACGTGGGAAGCCAACGCGGTCATGCTCGAAAATTTTTAGCTAATGGCGACGCGTTGTGATCCCGCACTCGCGTCGTGTCTCAGTACGACAAGCCTACTCTCTATGGTCAGGGCAAGCGCAGAGCAAAGGCGCTTTTCAACTGCGTGATCGTTGCGTTCAGCGCAGTGTCGGAGCGGCGCATTCGTTCGACCTTGTTGATAGAGTGCAGCACCGTGCTGTGGTGCCTGCCGCCGAACTCGCGCCTAATTTCCGGCAGCGTCGCGCCAGTGTGCTGCCTCGCGATGTACACGAGGATTTGTCGCGAAAGGACGCGGGGCACCGTGGGCTTCCCGAAGGTGGTATTCACGGCACCCGAAACATGAGGATGACAGCCACGGCCAAGGTAAGAGGCAAGGGTGCTTGATGTCTATTGCACGAGAGGCTGGTGGGTCCCTAGTACCACCGGCTCCTCACTTTGACCGCATTTTGCTCGCCGGAAGGGATGTAGTGTTGGGTACACAGGGTAAGCCGACAGGTAGAGATCAAATGTCTTTCTGCCATAACTACTCGTCGTGCTTCTACCTGGGTACTGATTCAGTCGGGGCCGGCGGTTTGTGGAACTTCAGCAGAGACATCCACGCACTGACCCAATCGCGATATCTCGCGCTGGAAATGCATTTCGTGGTCGAGCATTTCAACGGCCCACTTAAAGCGGTGTGTCTGCCAATTGATTGTGAGACGAATGCGCATGCTATTCTCTTCATCTAATTCGTAAACATCGCTAATCCATGAGTTGCCATCTTCGGTGTAAAACTCCTCGCCTTTGGAGGCAATACCCTTATGATATCCGCGGACGACAAGCAAATCGCCTTTCAGATGTTCTTGCATCTCTTTGGACAAATTCTGAAAGGTGCCTCGCATCGCCATGTACTGGCGCAGGTACTTGCTTTGCTCAAATATAAAGAAATCTTCATGCGCAGGATCCTCATCGAAGCACACTTCACCCGCGGCAAAGCGATCAAGACGACCCGTCTCATAGATCTCGTCGAAGTATTCGCGAGCGGTGCGCTGCGTGGCCTCTCCATATAGTACTAGGAGTATTAGGACTGCATACTTCATCCTTGGAGTCTAACGCGGGATCGGGCAATTAGCTCAGATGCGACGCCAAGAGGTAAACATTATTGAGCCTGTTGCGCCAATTGGGCGCGCCCTTACCTTTGACACTCTTCTGGTATGCGACCTAAGATGCTCGGCAAATGCCCGCGTCCCAGTCGCTCATCGGCCAGACCGTTTCGCATTACCGCGTCATCGAGAAGCTCGGGGGGTGGCGGAATGGGCATCGTCTACAAAGCCGAGGACACGCGCGTGCATCGCCACGTTGCGCTGAAATTCCTCCCTGACAATAAAGGTTCGGGAAGCTCGAGGCGCGACCGAGCCGTATTGTGGAGATGCGCTTGAAGGCTTCACCATGGAGGATGTTGCAAAGGTGTTGGATGTTTCGCCGAAGACGGTGAAGCGGGAATGGAGTATGGCCAAAGCCTGGCTCTATGGAGAGTTGACAACGCGCCATGGACCTGACGTCAGAAAATTGGGAAAGAATTAAGGCGCTGTTTGAAGCCGCCTTGCAGCAGCCGCCTGCCAAGCGAGCTTCTTTCCTCGCGCGCCTCTGCCTCGAACCTGAATTGCGCGCGCAGGTGGAAAAACTCAGCGTGATGCTGACAAGATCGGAACTTGCGCGCCTAACTCTTGAGGAATTGACCGACCAGCACGCGCAACAGTTCGCCAGAAAGCATTCCAAACTTTCTCCCTCCGGCATCAATCGAGGATTGCGAACACTGCGTCGTGCATTGAATCTGGCGTTCCAATGGAAGACCTTGGACAAACCTGTCAAAGTCGTGCTCGCAACAGGTGAGCACCAGCGAGACCGGGTGTTGAATGACACGGAAATCAATAAATATTTCGCAGCCTGTCCGCAGCCTTGGAAGGACTGCGCCACAATCATCTTGGAGGAAGGGTTCCGTCCGAGCGAGGTATTCGCATTGCGGTGGCCCCATGTGTTCTTCAACGAGAACGGCACAGGGTTAGTTCAAGTGGTGGAAGGAAAGTCAAAGGCCGCTCATCGTATGCTCCCTATGACTCCAAGAGTTTATGGACTACTCCTACATCGTCACGAATGGGCGGGCCGTCCAACCGAGGGATGGATTTTTCCGAGTTCAAGCGGATGCGGCCACTTCAATGGCGACGTTGCAAAAGACCAGCACAGGAAAGCTCTATCCGATTCTGGCGTGGAAGCGTTTGTGCCCTATACGCTCCGGCATACGGCACTGACCAACCTTGGTCAAAAGGCAGCGGGTGATTTGTTTGTACTCGCCAAGATTGCGGGCCACAGTTCGATCGCAGTCACACAGCGCTATATCCATCCACAGGCCGAGGCTATCAATCGGGTCTTTTCGCAGGTGGGCACAATACCAGGCACAGTCGAGAAAGCGCCGAAATTGAAGGGAGCACAACCGCCAGGTTCGGCGTCGAGCAAAGAATTGAACAAGGGAGAAAATGGTGCCCGGGGTGGGAGTCGAACCCACATGAGGAAAAATCCCCGGAGGATTTTAAGTCCTCAGCGTCTGCCATTCCGCCACCCGGGCTACGGGCAGTAGCTCACTCATTGTACAGGCTTACGAACGTTTTCTCCTTTCTCGGAATTGCTGCAATCTTGTGCATCTATGCATGAACTATGAATATCGGCCTTTTGAGCCAGCTCTGCTTGGGCGCCACGCTCTACCTTGAGCGCTGCGTCGGCCAGATCAGACTCAGAAACGATGTTGTAACGGTCGAAAACGCTTCGACTCTTGTGACCCGAGATTCGCATGGCTACTCGTTCCGGCACGCCACGGCGCACTAGGTTCCTAACCGCCGAGCGGCGCAAGTCATGGAATAGCAGGCCTGGCATCCTGGCCGATCCTGTGAGTGCATCCCACGTAACTCGAAAATCTTTAATCGGCTTCCCGTTTGATCTTGTCAGTAGAAAGTCATCCGTACCCTTGCCGATTACCATTTGCGCTACGAGCTGGAAGCACTCCTCTGTGAGCGTAACCAACCGGCCATCGTCGTTTTTTGTCTCGCCGGGATTGAGGCGGATGCTTCTGCTAAACAAGTCAATCTGGCTGCAACCGCAATTGACCGAAAGGAATGAGTATCTTAAAGCGAACTATGAACGAACTATGAATCAACCTCAGCTGTTTGCCACTCTTCCAAAGCGAGGATAGAACAGGCTCGTAGCCGCGCAGCTGGAATCGAGACTCGGTCGAAGCTGGCCCGGCTATTGTTTTTTTTGGTCTTTGGCCGGGGGGCAAGTCGCCCCACGGCTACCACCTTTTCAGCCGGCAGCGGGCCTAACCTAGATGCGAGCAGCGGCGTAACAATTTACACGGAATCTGCACTACCTACATGCGGTCACTGGCGGAATCCGAACGGCGACGCGCAGAAGCATATCAATTGGGTCCAGTTTCAACGATTTATGGCCATCTTTTCGCTTGACAGCGCATTTTCCCAAGGGTACAACGCAGGCCATCGGTCGGCGGTAAGCTTCCCCGCAACTGTTTGGACCCTGCATTTACTTTCTATTACTTCTAGGGCCGTTCGCTTGCCGCAGTGCAACCGTTCCCACAGGACCTGTACGAGTCTCTGCCCCCCGCCTGAGAGCCGAGAGGTCTAACCCAGTAAGGAGCTATTTCTATGAGGAAAAATTCGCAAGCGAACCGGTCAACGAAGGTGTTTGCGAGCAGTGCGCCCGCAGCGATCCACTTCCAGGGCGTAGTGCGACCTCCAACCTGGGTGACTATCGTCTCCGGCGGCGCCGCACCTGCCGTCGAGGCCGAGACCGGGCGCTTTCCTTCCCATGCGTCGAGATCCGCCAAGATTTCCTGAACGCTCTGATAGCGTGCGGTCAGGTCGCGCTCCAAACACTTGCCGACGATGTCGCTGAGCCCCTTGGGTATGGAGCTATCGAGCTCGCTGGCCGGCATGGCGCGCTCCTGATTCCGCTTCAAGAGAGTGGCCACGGCGGTATCGGCCTTGTAGGGGGCGTTGCCGGTGAGCAGCTCGTAGAAGATCAGACCGAGCGTAAACAGGTCCGACCGGGCATCGAGATGCTTGCCCATGGCCTGTTCAGGCGACATGTAATCGACGGTTCCGAGCAGCGCGCCGGTTTGCGTCATGCCATCAGAAACGAGCGAACGCGCCAGCCCGAAATCCATAACCAGGATGCGCCCGCTGCTTTCTTGCATGATGTTTTGCGGTTTCAGATCGCGGTGGATGACGCCCGCGCCGTGCGCGGCTTCGAACGCCAAACACACCTGCCGCATAATCGCGACAGCTTCCTCAGGCGTCAGCTTGCCCTTTTCTTGCAGCAGCTTGCGAAGGTCGCACCCTTCGACAAACTCCATGGTGATGAATTTGGTGCCGTTGATTTCTGACAAATCGTAGATGCGGATGACGTTGCGGTGGGTCACCTGCCGCGCCGTCAAAAGCTCCTGTTTGAACCGCGCCACGACCGTCGGCTCCTCTGCCAGGTCCGGACGAATAAGTTTGAGCGCGACCAGGTGCTCTACTTCACGGTCCCAGGCCTTATAGGCCGTGCCCATCCCTCCTTCACCAAGTACTTGCCTAATCTTATAGCGTCCGCCGAAGAGCTCGCCGGGACGCAGACGGTGATGACCGAGGACGCGCCGCGACCTGGCTGCTCCCTGCCGGACGGAACCATCTAGCGTCACGTCATCGACCAAAGTGTTTGGTTCGGAGCCAGGCGGGGTGGGCGGGTGATTAGTAGGTGTTGCCTGGTCCGGGCGAGGAAGGTCGCTTTCCGAGCTTTCTCCTTTGGTGGGCGCCCGGGCCCCCGACGGCCGGCCGGCACCTGAACCCTGGGAACCGGCACCTTTTGGTTCGGGATGATCCATAGACTGACTGCGCGCGATCCAGTTTCACCGCCACAACTGCAGCTTTCACAGGCAAACCTGCATCTGGCTTCCGAAAGTATATCTATGTATAGGGAGTTTGGCCCAAATTTCGTTGCAAATCCCTTAGCGGGCACTGGCCAATGGACGGACGGTACTTACACGAGACGATAATACCTGCCAGCCTGAGGGAGGCCGATTGGATCATGTTTCGTCATCAGATCAGTTAAGCCACTAGCGTCCGGCGGGAATTGCTCTAAGTGGCGAAAAACTGGCGCTCGTTCAGAGAACTCGATTGCTGCTCAACGCACTAGCTAAGCTAGCTAGAGCCTTTGCATCTCGTCATCCATTCTTCCTGAGACAGATTTGCCGCATCGTTAATCTCCGTGTGGTCGGGATAACGACCGTGCCTAGCGAGGTACAATTGGAATGCTTCGCCCCAGCCACCATCAACGCAGGCGTCGATCTGTTTTTGAGTCATCTCCTCCACAATTATGTTTTGCTGCTTCGCGAGCATTTCCTGGAACTCCGGAGCTCTCCTACAGAACGCACGACGAAGCGCGGCCCTTAGTTCCTGATCCTCGCGTCCAATTCGCCGGGCTTCCTCGGAGGTAGGGGGACGAGGCGGCGGGGGCGGATCCGGTGGGGGCACGAGGATGTCATGGACGAAGATCCAAACTTACGAGGCAAAGTGCGATTCTCCCTGCCTGGCACCCCGGTTTATGCACAGTCAGAGTACTTGACCGCCGATTCGATCAGGCGCTAAATGTGAACTCACCTTGTGTTCAATTCAGCCCTTGGACAGAAGTTAGGAACGCACGCTGGGCTGGTTGGCTGGGAAAGCGTGCGTTCCGTTGGAAACTGACAGTTTGAAGGCCTTGAGCCAGCGTTCCGCACTAACGGTGGCCGTTTTCTTCCAGCAGCGGTGCCTAGGCTCTCAGGCCTGCCGCAAATAGCCTGGCTGTGATGGTTGCTGATACTCTCGTCCGGAAGCCTCGGGGGCCAGCACCCAGAGTCTATACATTAACTATGAGTAATAAAGCCGTTAGGACCGACGAAGTCCGGTCAAGTCTGGCGACCTAACTTCCTTGTTTTAGCGATAGGTCCTTTGCTTGCAGCGCAGCTGAATTAGTTTTTAAGTGCTCAGCGTCTGCCATTCCGCCACCCGGGCAAACTGGCTTAACTCGCTGATTATGAAGGCTTCTGCTCCTTCCCTGATTTGGTGCACCTATGGATAAACTATGGAAATCGGCCCGGGCGAGCTCTGCATTAGCGCCACGCTCTACTTTCAGCGCAGCCTCAGCAAGATCAGACTCAGACACGATGTTGTAACGATCGTGTGGGCGGCTGGATGCTCATGTGCGAGATGTTGCAGAACGGCACCTGGCAAATCGGCGACAACTGCCAAGCATTGATTGAAACACTCCCGATGCTCACCCGCGATGAAAAGAAACCCGAGGATGGCATCATGCGCTGGACGTCACTCGATATCTGCTCTACTCACGACTGAACACTCGCCAGGCACCAAAAGCTGACCGCATCGAAGAGAGAGTTGCGTTGGCGGAAATTTACCGACCGCACGTCTGAGATGATCTGACGGAGAAGATGGGAACGGCAGGAAGAGCGCCGCAGCCAGCCTATTCAATTTGCTCGACGTGACATCAATCTACGCAAGCGGATGACGTGGTGAAAACAAAGGGACAAGGACAGCCATCACGAACAACAGTAACGTTCCACCAAAGGCAACGCGCCGGAAAAAGGGCTGCCAAGGCCCGAACCCGAAGGCCGGCCGCGCACTGCGGAGGTTTCTCAGGCCGCAAGGACGATTCTTGAGCAAGAAGATCCCAAGCGGAGAAAGACTGGGCTGCAAAGTCGCTTCGAGTTTTGGCTTCGCCGAGCGTTACAGGGTGATACGAAAAAAGGCGAGCTGCTGTTGGCCTACGGGTATGGAAGGCCGTCGCAATCCATCGAAGCCAGTGGCGCAGACGGGAACCCGCTCGAAACACTTGTGAAAATCGTCCACGTTAGACAGAACGATAAAAGGGCGGAATACACTTTGCGGCGCGGAACACGGACAAAACACGGACAATTTCAGGCCATCCGCGAAGTCTTAGCGGACTCCGTCGTGGCCGACGTGGCCCTCGGGAGGGGTGCGAAGCCAAGGTGTTCAGCGCAGTCCGTGCAAAGCACGATTCCGTAGGTCATCTTTTGGAAAGTCGAAGCGCAGCAGCCACAAGCGAGGTTTTTGAAGCCTTGCGACATCGGGCGGCCCGTTCCATCGAAGAGGCTGACGTGATAGAGCGTGAAACTTTGGCCGGTTTTTCCGCACCCTTTAACTCGTTTTTGAGCGTTCATGGCAAGCTCGGAAATTCCCATCGTCTGATATATACCCGGTTGGAGGATTTGGCGGCAAGAGTACGAGAGTACTGCCGTTCGGACGACAGCAGTCGAGTTACACGCCTAAAACAGGGCAGCTTAACTCCAAGCTTAAGGCAGACAGTTGGAATGATCGTCCAAGAAAGGCTGAAACTCATTTGATGGTTAGGCTAACGCGCCAGTATTAAGGCAATGGAATCAGTAAGTTACAGAAGACTATGAGTGAACTATGCGTGAGGAAACGACTAGCAGGCGACGCGGCAGGCGTCCAAGGGCCGGCAGGAAGCCGGGCTGGTGCGGCTGTGCTGTTGGCGCGACGCGATCCCCGGCTAGCAGGGCTGACTGAAGAGGAGCGTCACGCGCTCGACGGAATCTTGAGGAAGCTCCGCACTACTCGCCAGATGGCCCGCAAAATCAAAATAGAATCAAACACGGCGATTGTAGATGCTGAACTAGCCTCAGACGCTGAAAGGGCTGGAAATCTTAAGGTGCAGTGGGGGCATCAGAGCGACACATAATCTACGCGCACTGGCACGATGCACAATGCATGAATTTCCGTCAATGAGCGTGATCGATTTGTAGAGCCCCGCTATCCCAGCAGTATGGACTTGTCCAATCGGAGGTGGACCTCTGACGGGCGAAGGAAAAGCGGCAATGCCAGGGTGGTCCCTTTTTCACACCCATTTCCGCATAACGCCCCCAACGCTTTGACGGGTTAGGTTACAGGGCGGGGAAAAGTGATACACCTGCCGTTCGGCTGCGTCCGCGCTAGATAAACCTATTCTGGTAAATTCATGCGTCGCAACAGCTGCGTGAAACGCGGATCCGGGCGCAGCGAATCGAATCGCGGATCCACTTTGAGGAGAATAACGTAAGGTGCGCGGAGCCCGATAGCCTTCTCCAAAGCGCAGAATGCTTCGTCCGTTTCACCCAGACCGGTGTGAACTAGAGCGGCGCACATGGTTTTCCACGGTACATACTCCATTCTGTCGAGGAGCTTCATCGCATCTTCTCGTTTACCCGCCACAGCTAGCGCGTGGGCCAGTTCCGTGGCGGTAAAGTCGTACATCGTGGAGGATTTGAGCGCCTCTCGGAGTTGGGCAATTGCTTCTTCCTGCCTGCCCAGCTGCACGTACGCTGCCCCTAGGCCGTGATGATAATTCCATTCCAGGCTCGGATCTCTCTCCACCCATCTTTGCGATCGCTCGATGAATTCGTCGTAGCGTCGCTGATAGTAGAGACGCGCGGTGGCACCGACGTATAATTCAACCGAGACGGGGTTCAATTCTCGAGCTCGTTGGATCTCTGCCTCTGCTTCGGTCATCCGACCTTGGAAGACCAAAAGGTCTGAATACCACCAGTGCGCTGAGGCATTGCTTGGATTAACCTCTATCGCACGTCGGGCCTCGACTTCGGCTCCAGACCAATCCCAGGTAGTCAGACGAATGATGGCCAGGGTGTAGTGGGCTGCACTCACGCTGTCGTCCAGCTCTAGTGCTTTCAGCGATGCAGCCTCCGCCTGCTCGAATAGTTCTGTCTTGTGGGCTGGATCGTACCCTACAAGGGAGATGCACACCTCCGAAAGACTGGCATAGGCGGGCGCAAATGTGGGGTCAAGCTCAATAGCCTGCTGGAAATCAGCAAGGGCTTTGTCGAGGTTTTCTTTCGTCCGTCTGTCCAAGAAATAGCGGCCCCGGAAATACGCTTCGTTGGCGGCGGGGTTTGTGGCTCGGACGCCAGACACACGTGTTTCCTCCTGCGCCGTTAGAGTGACCTTGATCTCCCTTGCAACTGTCCGGGCTATCTCCCCGTGTAGAGCCAGAACGTCGCACACGTCCCGGTCATAGCTATCGGCCCAAAGATGGCCTTCCGGCGCTGCCTCAACTAACTGCACAGAGACGCGCACGCGGTCACCAATCCGCAGGACCGAACCCTCCACGACCGCGTCGACCTTCATCTCACCTGCAATCTGCGGCACTGATTTTTTCGTATCCTTGTACTGCATCATGGACTGCCGAGAAATTACCCGGAGTGCGCTGATCTTGCCCATCTCGGTGAGCAAGGCCTCGGTTATCCCGTCAGCGAAGTAATCTTGTGCCGCGTCACCAGAAAGATTTTTGAACGGTAACACCGCGAGCGACCGGAAGCCGCGGTCTGTCGAGCGTTCAGAAATACGTTCCCGAGCGGCAGGTGCTGTGGGAGCGGCTTCAATCTTCACAGGAGCGATAAAGCGATAGCCACGGCGAGGGAGGGTTTCAACATACCGAGGCTTTTCGGCATCGTCTCCCAGCGTTGTGCGAATTTGATTGACGCAGAAATTGATGCCGCGCTCGAAGTCCACAAAGGTGTTCTCACCCCAGAGGCAATGCTGGATTTCCTCCCGCGTCACAACTTGTCCGGGGCGTTCAGCAAGCAATAGGAGGACTCGGAGTGGCTGCGGAAGTATTTTTAGCGAAACCCCGCCTTTGCGCAGTTCTCCGTTCACCGCGTCCAGCTCGAACGCGCCAAACCGAATCAAGCGGAAGGGTTGAGCCGGCGAAGCCATGATGACCCAGCAGGACGTCGGACATTCTACATCGCTTTTCCCCGGGTTAAGTCTTATGAACGAGGCGAAATTCGGAGCAAACGCCGACTTCTCAGATATTTGCACTCTAACAATCCGCTAAGACGAATCTGATAGGCCTGTCATTGTCATCGAGAAAGCCCGCAGCTAACTTGTGCTCATCGACGATTCAGCTATGAGACAAAACTCCTTGTTTGCGACGGTGGCGTTTCTCGCAGGACTCGGTGTCGGCGTCTTCATCCGAACCGCTGCCGTGCCCGCGTCCCAGAAAAACGACGTGCATGCAGCCGACCTGGCTGCCATCGAAAAACTCCATAGAGCCGACGAAGAGTGCACTCTGACGCAAGATCCGAAGTGCTTGACTGCGCTTTGGGCGGACGACGGTGTAAAGGTCGACGTTCCCGGTGGGCCTGTGGTGGGACTAAAGGCCTTAGGGGAGATGTATGGGAAGTTTCGTACCCAATATCCCGAATTCAAGGTCTTGAAATACGCGCCCGACTACAAATACATGCAAACCGCAAGTGTGGATGGCTGGGCGATTGAGGTCGGCGCTCGTACTGATGCTGTCTACAGGATGTCCGCGAACGCCGCTCCAATCAATGTCCCGAGGACCAAAGGCATGCGACTGCTGAAACGCCAGTCCGACGGATCATGGAAATTCGCGCTGTGTTGCATGAAATAGCTGAAAGAAAGGAGCGGCTGCGAGCAAATCTGTGCGCATCCGGCAAAACTGGCCGAGGTGCAGAGGCGGAATGACCGCCCCAAACGTTGCTGGGTTCGACGTCGGAAGATATCTCGGAATATAGGGCCGCGATCGAAGAGGATCAGTTCCCGCAAGACGAGCGACTCCCACGCGAGCCGATTTTGCCGAATTAGGAGGTAGACATGCGCAGAAGTACGATCCTGGTTGTCTCCTGGACCCTGTTCGGTGTCGTCACCGTGGCCGCGCAAGAGCCGGCGAAGCCGCCACAACCGAGTCCTGAGCACAAGAAGCTGGGGGTGTTCGCCGGTACTTGGAGTGATGAAGCCGTGATGAAGGCCGGGCCGTTCGGCCCTGGGGGAAAGATAAACCTTAAAGAGACCTGCGCCTGGTTCACCGGCGGGTTCAGCTTAGTGTGCCACACGGAAGCGACCGGTTATTTGGGCCAAGTGAAGACGCTGACGGTTTTGACGTACGATCCCGAAGAAAAGAACTACGCGTTACATGAATTCAACAGCGTTGGGTGGAGCGGCGCAGCAAAAGGCACGGTTGACGGTGATACCTGGACGTTCGACGGCGAGTCGAAGATCGGCGGAAGAATGGTTAAGAATCGCTACACAATAAAGGTGTCCACCCCAGATTCTGCTTTGATGACGTCCGAAGTTTCGGTTGAAGGCGGCCCTATGACCTTGCTGATGGAATTAAAGGGCACACGTTTGAAACAAAACGCGGCTGATTCCGACGCATGTGGGCATGCCAGCGAGGGGTGGATATTTGAATGCTTCCAAAAATGGCTGGGACGACATTAAGCCATTACGAAACAGTGAAACTTCGAATGACCACTGTTCTGTAATTGCGCGGGCCGTTGGGATCAGTCTGTCGTGAGCCGCAGTGGCCTGCGTTGTGATGCGGAAACTCTTGGATTCGGCGCGTTGGAGCAGGCTATCGAGCTCCGCGCAGCTTACGTTATTCTCCTCAAAGTGGATCCGCTATTCGATTCGTTGCGCCCGGACCCGCGTTTCACGAAGCTGTTGCGACGCGTGAATTTACCAGAAGAGGTTTATCTAGCGCTGACGCAGCCGAACGGCAGGTGTATCACTTTTCCCCGCCCTGTAACCTAACCCCCCAACGCTTTGACGGGATAGGGGATATGTCTAACGAAGCCGGCCGTGTCAAGAGAGCATTTTGGTTTTTCTATGGCCGTCGGGAGACACCCCTGCAGGAGCACAGCTGTGCTGTACTTTGCGAGAGTTGATCGCGACGGC
>Ga0306920_100001617_pt1 | contig 28076 bp, 27 predicted proteins | sample flu12Cox44000170_FD_204666 | JGI IMG/M metagenome (GOLD analysis project Ga0306920, IMG submission 204666) | Lab enrichment of tropical soil microbial communities from Luquillo Experimental Forest, Puerto Rico - flux4day.12C.oxic.44.000.170 (v2)... | ecosystem: Environmental > Terrestrial >... | reverse complement strand
GTAGAGCGCCATCCACTTGACATAGGTACGAAAGGGGGGGCGTGAAAAGTCGGAGGACCGGTCGTTTCAACCGCGTAAATCAGCCAAATCCGGAGCAGTAGGAAGACGTCACTAGCCACACGCCAATTCCAACCGTTGGAAGAGTTGGAAAATTCTAAACGTGTCGGTTCATGAGCAAAGATTGAATTGACTCGCCGGAATGCACGGCGCAGAATACGGCACAAATATTCCCTCCGTTATCTCTGGCCCCCATAACCTTCTTCTGTTCACCGAGGGAATCTGAAAGGAAAAAAACATGAAACCTGGACAACGACTGACAGTCGTAGGAGCAACTCTTACTTTCTCCAGTCTTCTGCTCGCCGTTGGCGTCATCGTTAGTACTCCCGGTGGAAGAGCACAAGACCCCGGCGACGCAGGCGATTCAAGGATTCAGCGGGGATTTGACATCGCTCCCGTCAAACTGAATTTGGAAGGAAAGAATCCCGCGCTTGTGGGACTAGGCAGTTACCTTGTAACGATAGATGGCTGCAACGACTGTCACGATACGGGCCCCGCCCATCAATTCGTACCAGGACACAACCCGTTCTTTGGCCAGAGTCCGAAGGTGGTCAATCCCGCAACCTATCTGGGTGGCGGTCGTGATTTCGGTACCGTCTCAGGGCCACCTTCTCCGCACATCATCTCACGCAATTTGACCCCGTCTACTAAAACTGGACTGCCCGAAGGCGATCACACGTTCCAGGACTTTGTTCAAATCATAAGGACGGGTAAAGATTTCGATCATCTTCACCCGAACTGTTCCGCCGCCATTACGACGAACTGCTTTCCAACCAATCCGCCGAATCCGCCGGTTGATGGAGACCTTCTTCAAGTCATGCCGTGGCCCAATTTTCAGGAACTCACGGACCATGACCTTCGTGCGATTTATGAGTACTTAAGGGCTGTTCCTTGCGTGCAAGGGAACTACCCAGGCGAACCTGCCGACCGCTGCTCGTAAAGGGGCCCCCTTCCAATGCAGGGCGAGTCCAAGACTCGCCCTGCCTGCCGACCAGAGGCTACTACCTTGCAACAAACCCAGTCTTTCCATCGTTGTGAATCAGGAGCCTAACCCGGAGTTGCACGAAGGCATCTGCACACGGCAATCCAATTGTTTAGAAATTGCTGGAAAGCTTTAGGAGAGGCAAAATGTGCGGGCATTCGCGGAGGTTACTGAGATGAAATGCTGCGCTGCGCTCTGCCTGGTACTTCAATTGGCTGCTGCCCCAGTTTTCTGGTGGGCAACAGCGGATTCGACCGCCGAAGTCTTGGCCGCCGAAAACGCCTGGCAAAAGGCCGAACTCGGCCATGACGCGGATGCCCTCAGTCGGCTTATGGCTGATGATGTCGTGCTGACTGAACCGGACGGAGTACCCATCGGCAAAACCGAAGAAGTGGCCTTTACGGCTGACCCTAATACGCGCTTCGATATTTTGGAAACTCACGGCCTAAAGGTCCGAGTCCACGGGGACACGGCGATAGTTACCGGTGCTTACCACGAAAAGGGAACTGACCACGGAAGGACTTTCGAGCACCAAGGCCGGTTCACCGACACCTGGTTCCGGCAGGACGGCTCTTGGCGCTGCATAGCCAGTCATTCCAGCGTACCCGTACCGGATTAATAGGCCGCTCTTTTCTGCTCAAGTTGGCTTGCGCAAACAACGAAGTTTCCGCCGATCTAGCCGCCTAGCAACTGCAAACTGTGCAGAGGACAGCCCCGGCTCTCTAGACCGGCTGTTCTCGCGTCCTACCAGGAACAACCTGGGTCCACGAGGAAGCCAACTTTCCGGTTTCCCCAGGCATCAAGCACCAGTATGGTCTGGACTTTTGCAATTCATCTGCGATGAAATGCAGTGCATGGACGAACTTAAGCGACTCGCGCTGGAGCTATTAGAAATCGAAAAGAAGTACCTGCTTGAAGACAAGGAGACGACCGCACGACCCGAATGAAGATGATGCATCAGCTTTGACTGGAAGGCCTTTTTTCTAAGCGCCGAAGTCAGTGAGAAGCAACTCTATTTTGCACTTCGACGAACAAACGGGATCCCGGGCTCATGGAAGCCATTGAGGCTAAAACCATCCACTTTCCCCCGGTGATCACGCTTGAAATCAATCACAATCGGTGCTCCTTCTAAATCGAATGTGTCGTTCAACAGAGGGCGAAATTCACTAAAGGGAACATTTCCCGGACGAGTGATCCCATCCGCCCCAATCAAGTCACTCATCCACAGCTTGCCCTCTTTCATCGTTAAGCGGTACGTCACTCTCAAATCATCGCTCCAATAATCGCCAGGGTAGTCCGCAAGAGGCGTGGTAGATGGCTTCGTTTCCTGGATAGGCTCGACGACACTTGTGGGTAACAGACCTCCCGGTTCGATGATCCATTTGCGCTGGGCGCTGCCGTGCGCTGTTTGGAACCGAAAAGTAGCTTCCATCGGATATGACACTGGCTCAAATTCCGTGGCATTGACCGCACGCAGCTCCAGAAGCGTGCCGTCGAAATCGACCCAGAGCTTTCCGCTGCGCTCGTTAAACCGCCACACGTCCCCGCGCCTGCGATCTTGGTAAATACCAGCCATATCGCGGAGCTGCTCTGCCGTAAGGCGCGCGGCCAATAGCTCTTGTCTGGGTTGCAGAACCTCACGCAGATACCGGTCTGCTATCGCTTCCACCCGCTTGGCGCGATTCACACCACCCAGATTGCACAAGCAGGCAACCGAAAAGTGCTGTTGCGGATACCGAAGCAAGTACGCGTGATACCCTCCCGACCCACCGCTGTGCTTCACGGTGCGCAGACCGCGATAATTGTCGATGAATAAGCCTTTTGCGTACGCCAGGACTGTGCCGTCGTTCAGCTTTCCTGATTCCTCAAGTTCCGTAGCAAAATCTTTCCCGCCCACCTGCCCGGAATAGAAATTCTCGTCCCACTTTTGCAGATCCTCGATTGAAGTCTGCAGCATTCCATCGCCGTTTTCTTCGGCGTATGGCATGCTCAGTTTGTAGCCACCGTCCCAGCTCGGATCGTAAGCTAATGCCCGATGTGGAATGAGAGCGGTGTGATCGTTGCGGAATTGAGTATGCGTCATCCCCAAAGGTCGAAAGATATTTTCTGCAGCAAAGTCTTTCAGCGTCTTCCCGCTCACCCGCTTCACGATTACCGAAAGCAAGAAGTATCCGGAGTTGCTGTACTGCCAGTCGGTACCCGGCGGAAACGTCATGCTCTTCTGCCGGACGATGATGCCCATCGCATCATCATCCGTTGTCACGTTGTCGGGGTTGATACCGGCCAAGAGAAACAACGTTGGGTAGTCCCGCACGCCACTAGTGTGGTTCAGCAGCCGAAGAATAGTTATCTTCTGACCGCCGAGTGCCGAGTACTCGGGCAATTCGGGGACGTACGTGTGAACGTCGTCGTCCAACCGCAGTTTGCCCTGCCTTTCCAGAAGGAGAATGCTCGCTGCCGTGAACTGCTTCGACACAGAGCCAACGTCGAACACGGTCTGTGGAGTAATGGGCACACTCTCTTCGATGTTTGACAGCCCGTACCCTTTGGCGTAGATGATCTTGCCGTCTCGATAGATCCCGAGCGCGCAGCCCGGTGAACCTGGCTTGGTTAGATCCGCAAAAATGGCGTCCACGGCTGGGTCGGGTGAGCCTTCAGTTGCAAGGTCAACGCCTCTCACGATAAGCAACGCTGCAACTAGAGAATTCGAGATGAAGTGCACCCACGTCATGCAGTTATCCGACGCTGAGATAGGTCAATCTTAGCTTGTGCACCATGCTTACCTCAACGCACTTACACATACTGGAGCAGGACGCCACTTTCTGCTTCGGGCGCCAGGCGGCTCGTAATTGCCGTATGACTGGCAACCCTGAAGTTGTGCCTGATTTGCGAAATCGGAAACTTGCCCGCTGCCAAATCCATTGGGCGCTTACCAGAACTGACCGACCGCAGAGTGTCAAAGCACGATTCTAGGGCTATAATCGCGTCACTTATGCCCCTTCGTCGTCCAGGCACACAGCTTGGGCTCTATGAAAATCACAGCAGCGCTCGGCGCAGGTGGTATGGGAGAGGTGTACCGTGGGCGGGATACACGGCTGTAGCGCACGGTTGCGAATCGCCGTCACACGGTTCTATGGAGTGAGGGTTGTCCACGCTCGACATACACAGGAGGCTCGGTATATGACGCTAAATGAACGGAGATACGCTGAGCAACGCACCAATCTCCTCGACGACCCTCCTGATTTCTCAATAGTACTCGGTGGTCCACTCTTCCAGCTCCTTCGCAGAGCACACCTCGAAGGAGATCATCTGGAACTGTTATACCGTCGCTTGGTCTTCTTTTTGGGAATAACATGGCTGCCGCTTTTCCTCTTGGCCACTGTTGGCCCGTTTGCAGGGAGCGCTGGTCGGCTTGCGTTTCTGCGCGACATTGAAGTACATGCGCGATTCTTAGTTGCTCTTCCGGCTTTCATCGCGGCCGAGTTGCTTGTTCATTTACGGATGCTACCTGTGGCGCGGCGCTTCGTGGAACGGCGCATCATCTTGTTGGAGGACCTTCCCCGTTTTTATCGTGCGGTTGAGTCTGCATTCCGCATGCGTAATTCCATTCCGTTAGAGCTTGGTTTGTTTGCTGCTGTTTACACCTTTGGACTGTGGTTCTGGCACGGCCGTTTCGGAATTGAGGCAGCCACTTGGTATGCCATGCCCGGCGGACGTTGGCACTTGACTGCCGCTGGTGTCTGGTATGTTTTCGTCAGCATTCCGATCCTACAGTTCATGCTCCTACGGTGGTATGTGAGATTTTGCATCTGGTATCGCTTCCTCTGGCAGGTGTCGAGAATACCCTTAGACCTGATTCCGACACACCCGGACCGAGCTGGGGGTCTCGGATTCCTGGGAGTCCTCTCCTATACGTTTGGCCCTATTCTCTTCGGTCAAGGTGCAATGCTGGCTGGTTTGATTGCCAGTAACGTGCTTTATCACGGCGGCAAGTTGCTCTCATTTAAGATGTACGCGGGCAGCTTTGTCGGCTTCTTCGTATTTGCAATTTTTGGCCCTCTTCTAATGTTCACCCCGCAGATGGCCCACGCACGAAGAAAAGGATTAGCCGAGTACGGTTTGCTCGCCCAACGATATGTCGCGGGTTTCCGGCAAAAATGGATTGTCGGCAGCGACAGTTCGGATGAACTTCTCGGAACCGGTGATATTCAGTCGCTCGCAGACCTTGGTAACAGTTACACCGTGGTACAGGAAATGCGTATGGTTCCTTTCGGACTAAAGGACGTATCTCGTTTAGCCGCAGCGACCGCCGCTCCCATGGTGCCTCTCTTACTGCTAGTCTGGTCGCCAGAGGAAGTCATCATGCAAGTCATGAAGGTCGTCTTTTGAATTGACACAGCACAGCTCGTTCATCGGATCGGTAGTCCATTTGCCAAATTAGTCGGATTGCCGGTAGCTTGGTTTCGCTTCTCCGAAACGCCGTCAGGCACCGAAATCCAATTAACCGCGATTCGGAAGTGGTGACTCTGATTGAAGTATGCGGATTGCGATGCTAGGGTGCGTATCGACTGCTTGTAGATGAAGACAATCAGATTCCTGGCTTTAGCGTTCCTAGTGCAGGCTGCTCAACCCGGCGCAGCGTGGCTTGTCCGAGCGCAAGAAAATGCTTCCTACCCAGCCATGGCTCCTGTCGGTGAGTACCTGATAGCTGAACAAGCTTCCGAAATCGCGCTGGCTCGCAGTGCCGCTCCAGCATCCATTTCGGAGAGCGCCGAGGTGATGGTGTTAGGGCATGCGGGATACACCACGGCAGTAAAGGGTAGCAATGGCTTTGTCTGTCTCGTGGAACGATCATGGGGCGCCGCCACCGATGAGCCGGAGTTCTGGAATCCCAAAGTCCGCTCTCCCATTTGTTTTAATCCGCCAGCCGCACGGAGCTTTTTGCCAATCTTCCTGATGAAGACCAAACTCGTGTTGGTAGGGAAATCGAAGGCGGAGATCGTGCAGGCGACGGGATCGGCATTAAATAAAAGGGAGCTGCCCGCGTTGGAGCAGGGTGCGATGTGCTACATGCTGTCCAAGCACCAGTACTTGAGCGATCAGGGCAAGAACTGGCATCCGCATCTCATGTTTTTGATTCCGGGTAACGCAGTGCAAAGCTGGGGCGCCAATCTGGCGGACTCCCCTGTTATCGCGGCGAATGACCCTGAGGAGCGGGCAACAATCTTCATGGTCTGGGTTGGCGCATGGTCGGATGGGACGCCGGCTCCGCTCACTGCGCACTAGAGCCGCTAGTGCGGGAATTACCTGAATGGCCGCAAGCTAGGGTTTCCCGTACGTTTTGGAATTCTGCCCCGAGAATCAGGAGTTGGTCGGACTTAGGGGCCTAAATTCGCTTAATTGGGGCGAAAGATACTCTCCACAACAAGTTCACAAACGCGATCTAGTTTCAGTCCTTCTGCAAGTAAGGGTGATAGCCAGTCCTTCTGGAAGATTTCTGGATCTTCATCAAACCCTTTGTAGACTTGCTCCAAGTCGACGTTTTTCCCAATCTCTACCGGGAGGCATTCCTTGAGGAAAGTGAGAAATTCCTCTTTGTGTTTCTTTCGTTGCTCTTTCATTCTTTCCCTGCTTTTTAGATGTTCATATCTTCGCTGCCACAGCCTCTGTCAGTTCAAACTGCCTGTCAAAAATGAAGCCAGCCATTGCTGGCTGGCTTCCGTCATCTGAGTAAGCGGGTTCCTAAGGTCACGCCGCGATGAACAACGTCCGGCCCTGACGATTCACCAGGAGCAAGGGATCATCGCCGGCCTTTTTCATGGCGCTCTGGAACTCAGAGACATTCTTCACCGGCTGGTGATTAACTTCCTGAATAACGTCGCCCTTGAGCAAGCCGGAATCGGCAATCTTGCTGGCCGGGTCGATGACAGACACAACCACACCTGTGGCTGAAGCGGGGAGTCCCAAGCGTTCGGCTGTGTGTGGCGTGAGGTTTGCTACTTCTACGCCTTGCAGAGCTTTCGTCGATTCGTCCTCGTTCTCGGAGTTCATCTTTGCGGTCTCTGTCGGCATCTCGGCAAGCTTCAGAGACACTTGTTTCTCGCTGCCATCGCGCAACACCGTCAATTTGACGTTGCTGCCGGGCTGCATCATAGAAATGACCATGCGCAATTGATTGCTGTCGCTTACCGGCTTGCCGTTCACGTCCAGGATGATGTCACCGCGCTGAATCCCACCTTCCTGAGCCGGGCTCTTGGGGGTCACATCTCCCACAACAACGCCGCGAGCTTCCTTTTCGCCAAAAGCTTTGGCCATCTCTGGAGTCATATTCTGTGGAAGGATGCCCATGTAAGCACGGACCACCTTGCCGTTGTTCAGGATCTGGCCCATCACATCGTGCGCCAGGTTCACGGGTACCGCAAAACCGATGCCCTGGCTGCCGCCGGACCCTCCGGCAATGATGGCCGTATTGATGCCGACAAGCTCCCCGCGATCATTGATGAGAGCGCCACCGGAGTTGCCAGGATTGATTGGCGCGTCGGTCTGAAGGAAGTCCTCGTAGTCCTCAATGCCTAGATTGCCACGTCCTTTGGCGCTGATAATGCCGCGGGTCGCCGTTTGTCCGACACCGAACGGGTTGCCGATCGCCAATGCTGTGTCGCCAACTTCCACCTTGGAGGAATCACCGAGAGTGATGGGCTTCAAGTTGGAGCCCTCGATCTTCAGAACGGCGATGTCCGTCTTGGGATCGGTCCCAACGATACGCGCCTCAAACTCGCGCTTATCCGATAGAGTCACTCGGACCTCTGTCGCACCGTCAACCACGTGGTTGTTTGTCAAAATGTAGCCTTCCGGACTGACAATAACGCCGGACCCCAGGCTCTTTTCCCGCCGGTCTTTGGGAACGTTCAGCGGACTACCCTCCTCCCCAAAAAATTGACGGAAGAATGGATCCATCCGGGCGTCCATTTGCGGCGCGCCTTTCACCAACTTGGAAGTGGATATGTTCACCACCGAAGGCAAAACCTTCTTCAGGACTGGCGCGAAACTACTGTTGCTTGGCCCTTCCGTGCTGTCGGCCATTCTCAGCGTCGCGGGGGGATTCTTTTCACTGTTGGCGCGTCCATGCGCGATTCCCAAACCCGCTGCACCCAAAATTATTCCCAGGAGTAGGCGCGCTGGTTTCGAGAAAACTACCGGGCTTTTGTCTTTCATGTATGCTTCCTTTAGCAAAGCGTTGCACCTCAGAAGAGCGCTCTCCGGAGGTTGCGTGATCTCCTCACACTTACTGAGACGTCTGGGATGGGGTTGGTGATTCTCCCGACTCGTAGGGAGAATCAGCCCCGCCGATTGGGGAGGAATAAGGTCGCTACGGGGAATCAGAGCCGGAAAGTGCTGAGCGGCGGGGACTTTTAGGAAATTATGCCTTTGCGTACCGCGTAAATAATTAATTCCGGCAGCCCGCGAAGGTTCAGTTTCTCCATCAGATTCGAGCGATGACTCTCAACCGTATAGACGCTGAGGTTCAACAGGTTCGCGATGTCCTTGTTTGATTTGCCCTCGGCGATGAGCTGCAGCACCTCCCGCTCTCTTGGTGTCAGTAGGTCATAGGCATCGTCCGTACCTGAGCGCTTGAGTTTCCGGACATAATCATCCAAAAGCACCTTGCTCACTGCCGGACTGAAAAAGGACTTGCCGCCAGCGACTACATGGACAGCTTTGATGAGATCCGCTTCGGCAGAATCCTTTAAAAGGTACCCGCGTGCCCCAGCTTTCAGGGCGCGGAGGACATAGGTTTCATCGGTGTGCATACTGAGGATCATGATCGCGAGTTGCGGATTATTCTGGGTCATCTGAGCGGCGGCCTCAATGCCATTCAGACTCGGCATGCCGATGTCCATAATGACGACGTCCGGTTTCAGGGATTTTGCCAGGGCCACCGCCTCGCGGCCATCCGACGCCTCGCCTACAACGTCAATACCGGGCTCGCGATTCAACATCAAACGGACGCCGCTGCGCATCAGTTGGTGATCGTCAGCTAAAAGTACACGAAGCGTTCTCACTCTTAGCCGACCCTCCCAACATCCAGCGGCAGTTCGGCATGCACCGTGGTGCCTTTGCAAGGTACCGATCGGATAAGGAAAGTACCCCCCAATTGGCGGACTCGTTCTTCCATTCCCAGGATGCCCATGCCGCGCATCCGGTCCGGCTGAAATCCCTCCCCATCGTCGCTGATCTCCACGACAATGTTGTGCTCGCTGACCTTAAGCATCACATTTGCATGCCTGGCGTGAGCGTGAGTCGCGGCGTTGCGAAGAGCTTCCTGGACAACCCGGTAAATGCAGACCTTCACTGCATTCGGCGGATCGCCGGCGAGTTCTTCCGCTTGAACGTCCACTTCCACTTCGCTTCGACGCGAGGTTTCGCGGGCATGCCATTCCAAAGCCGGAACCAACCCAAGATCATCAAGCATCGGAGGTCTTAGCAATAGCGCGATATCCCGGATCGACTTGACCGCAGACTCCGCTGCCACCCTGATTCGCGCGATTTGCTTTTTTATCGGCGTGTCGCCAGTCGATAACAGGCTCGACAAATGCCCAATGTCTATCAAGAGAGCCCCGAGAGTCTGCCCAACCTCGTCGTGCAATTCTCGGGAGATGGACCGTCTCTCGGCTTCTTGTGCGTCAACCAAACGCCGCGAAATGGTCTCGAGTTCCTGACGGCTTTTGGCGAGGGCCAGATATCTTTCGCGGCCCCGCTCTTCGAGTCGCAAGATGTAATAGCCTGCGACTAGGGCAAGGAACAAGCCGGCGACTAACGACAAAACCACCATAAGCGTAAGCCTGGTTTGCAGCGCATGGAACTGCAAAAGTTGGGCTGCGTTTTGCTCACCAAAGCGCTTGTCGTTGAGGGCCGATAAGGCGTCGGATAGCTGAAGAACCTGTATTCTGTTGGGAATGAGTTCCTCGAATACAACAGTGTTGCCCCATCGTTTGCGGTCGGTGGTGCTACTCGCAAGCACTCCGCTAAAGCGACTTTCTTGCGAGGTGACATGCTTTTCGATTTGTCCCAGAAGCGAACGCTCTTCCGGGCCGCAGTCCGGGGGGTAGCTGCCCAGTGCTGTATGCACGGCGTCCCCGCGCTTTTTGACTTCTGCCGCGGCGGGCGAATTTGAGGCAATTTCGTCACTGAGCAGATATTGCTCCATCTGGTCCGTGTATGTGTGGAATGAGACTACTATGGTGACTAGGGCGTGACTTCGCGTCGAGAGTTGCCGGGTGACTTGATCGGAAACCTGGTCTAATTTCTGCAAAGAGTGAAGAGAATCCACGCCCGCAAGGATCATCAAAAAGAGCATTCCGCCAAAAGCGCCTAGGAGAATCCATCGCGACTTCGTGTTGTGTTCTGATGTATCGGACTGGAGATTTGCGTCATCTTTCTGCATCGCTTTCTTCTCCAGGAGCACGTCGGCTTGCTGCGCAATGGCCGGGACTTCAGGACAGTGAGATTCTACCAATTGCCGGGGTCGCCCGTTTAGGCTGTCATATACCAAAGATTGCGTTTGCACTCAAAGTCTAGATAAGCCCCGATCCGGTTACCGGAAACTGCAAATTCACTTTTCCGGTTTTGCCGTAAACCAGGGCTTTGGCGTCGTGAGTATAGAGCTGACTTCAACAGCGAATCGTGGCAACGCGTAGATAATCGACGGAGATCAAAGGAGGCCATCAATGAAGGCAATCAGCATCGTCACGCTTGGACCCCTCCTGATGGTGCCGGGTGCGGTCCTGAGCGACGACCAAGAACCAGCCGTTCGCACTGCGATCCAGACATTTTACAAGGCGTTCAATGATGGTTTCGTTGCGCCGGCCGACTACGCTACGGAAGACTGGAACCACATCAGCCCCTACGGAAGTCGCGACAGGGGTCGCGAAGCAATGCTTAAAACAGTGCGTGGAGCCGTGGAGCGCATCAGACTTTTTTGAAGGGCACAACCGATACCATCGAGAATAAGGTTGTTCGATTTGCAGCTCAGGATGTGGCAGTGGGAACCGTAACGAGTGTCGCAAGCGCGTTAATCCCGCAGTGGTCGTCCTCTTCCAGTTTTGTTTCGCTGCAGCAAGTGTAATTTTGCCCGTTTAACTGCCTACAACACCAATGAGACTGACCGCACTTCTTTCAGGGCAAAACCTGGTATCGATTCACCATGCCGCCAAGGTTGTGGAACGACACATGGCAGTGAAACAGCCAGATGCCGGGATCGTCCGGAACCATGTCCGCGGTAAGCATTTGCATCGGCGCCATGAAGGTGACATCGGTGCGCATCTGGCTGATCACCAACGTGTTTCCATGCCAGTGAGGAGTGTGGAAATCGAAATCGTTGATACCACTGAAAAGATACCAGCGGACGCGTTCGCCCTTTTTAATCGTGATAGCGCGCAACGGCATGCTGCCGTAGGAGAACCCGTTGATGGAGAACCGCACGAAGTAAGGGTAGGCGGCATTGGCGCTGATCGGAGTGGGCTCCATTTGCAAGGGAATGTCCGTGTTGAGGTACGGCAGGTTACGCTCGGCGTGCCAACTGTCCTCTTCGTGAGTCTGCGCAAACAGAATTACCAGTTCACGGTCCACGTCTTTCGGCGAGCCATCAGACTTGGCCTGCCCTCTGGCTGTTATGATCATCGGGCCCATCAGCCCAGAGCTGGGATCGCGGTATTCGTCGGTGTGCGAGTGGTACATCCACATGACGGAGTTGCTGTCCCCGGCAGCGGGTCCAGCGCGGTCGGGAACTTGCCAGGTGTAGGTGTGCGTGCTGCCGGGCGGGACCGCATCGTCGCGTTTATCCGCGCCAGAAGTTCCATCTTGATAGGGCGCGCCTTCGGAATCCTTGTTGTAAAAAACGCCGTGCGGATGAATCGAATGTGGGTGGCCGGAATTGTTGCGAAAAACAACTTTAATTGTGTCGCCGACTTCCGCCCGAATCAGCGGGCCGAGGAAGCCGAGGTGCTCCCATTCCGGCGGGCGCTTCTTGAGCGTTTTGAACGTGTCATCCGTGTATTCGCGGTATAGCGTTTTCAGGTAGGCGGTAGGAACAGGCTTCTCCACTCGTGGCCCGCCTGGAGTGGGATTCGCGAAGAAGCCCAGCGACTGAAAGGGCTCACCGGTGATGCCATTCACGCCGGTGTAGACATAGTCCCACATAACGTCATCCGCGGCGACGTAATAGGTCCGCGTCTTGCTGGTCGAATCGGCCGGCGCGCCGCCGCTCGAAACCATTTTCATGGATTGTGGGAAAGCGGCAGCGGAAAGCAGAAGAACGACCAAAAGTGCAAAGAAACAATTCCGGGGAATTTTCATTGAGCCTCCATAGTGCTGGGTTTTGGAGGGTTGCCAGAGTGTACAAAGCTCACATCATCGCGCATTCTACATCACTCCCTAAGCGATGTTCCATCAGGTGCTGCTCGCGCTATAATGCGCGACAACTATGGAACTGGCCGCGGGAACCAAGCTCGGGCCATACGAAGTCGTCGGCCCGATCGGCGCCGGCGGCATGGGAGAAGTTTACCGGGCGCGGGATACGCGGCTGGAACGCTGCGTCGCGGTAAAGATCCTTCCTGCACATTTTTCCTGTAATACCGAACTGAAAAGCAGGTTTGAGAGAGAAGCACGCACGCTGTCGTCCGTTTCGCACCCACATATTTGTCACCTGTACGATGTCGGTTCGCAGAACGGCGTCGAGTATCTGGTGATGGAGCTGCTGGAGGGCGAGACGCTGGCAGCTCGCTTGAAGCGCGGCTCCTTGCCTGTAAGCGAAGTGCTGAAGATTGGCGTCGAAGTGGCCGCAGCGCTGGCCAGCGCGCACCGGCTCGGGTTGGTACATCGCGACCTGAAACCCGGAAACATCATGCTGACGAAGACGGGCGCGAAGTTGATGGATTTTGGCCTCGCGAAACCGGCCGCCCTGAATGGAGAAGGCTCGGGAGGATTGCAAGTCAGCGGCGAGACGCTTACGTCCATGCAACGCAGTCCCGGGACACCGATCACCATAGCGGGCTCGATCGTCGGAACTATTCAGTACATGTCGCCGGAACAGCTAGAAGGAAAAGAGGCCGATGCGCGCAGCGACATCTTTGCGCTGGGCGCAGTGTTGTACGAAATGGCGACGGGGAAGCGCGCATTCGACGGCAAGACGCAGCTCTCTGTGGTCTCGGCGATCCTGCACCAGGAACCTGAGGCTGTGAACACGGTGCAACCGACGTCGCCTGCGGCGTTGAACTACATCATTTGCACGTGCCTGCGTAAGGATCCGGACGACCGGTTTCAGACGGCGCACGACGTTAGGCTGCAACTGGACTGGCTTACGCAACAAGTCGCCAGCGTTGTCACGGCCCGAAAAAAAGTATCGCTGTCCCGAATCTGGAGCATCGCAGCCGGTTTGCTCGCCGTTGGTCTTCTTGCAGTGCTTGCTTTGGCAAAATTCACCTGGCGCCCCGGCGATCCCTTTCCCACAGTTCTTCGTTTGACGGTGGCTCTTCCGTCCAAGCAGGAGCTCACCGCGGACAGGACCATGTCTTTGGCGATTTCGCCGGACGGCAAACGCCTGGCTTACGTCGCCACCGAAAGCGGGCTCTCGCATCTGTATACGCGCCGACTGGATCAATTCGATGCGGTCTTGATTCCGGACTCCGAAGGCACCTTGTTCCCATTCTTCTCGCCCAGCGGTGAATGGGTGGCCTTCTTCAGCCAGGGCAAGCTGAAAAAAGCCCCGGCCGACGGTGGCCTTCCCGTTGTCATCACCGAAATGCCTTCTCTTTTCGGTGGCACCTGGACTCCCCAAGATCTGATCGTGGTCTCCGTGCCCAACATGGGCCTGGCCAAAGTTCCAGCCTCTGGCGGAACGCTGCAACGGATAGCTGTCGCGACCAAGGATATGGTTTACCCGGAGGGCCTCGTTTGGCTCTCTGGCCAATGGGTTGCGTTTACGGATTTCCTTTCCAATCGCCGCGCCCTGATCGCAGTGAACGTAGGTTCAGGCGAGGTCCGTCCGCTCCTCGAAAACGCCACCAGCCCGTCGTTTTCGGGCGGTCACTTGCTCTATTACCAAGGCAGCTCGATCTGGGCTGTGCCGTTTGATGCCAACAAGGTGCAGATCACCGGAAGCGCATTTCAGCTGGACTCCGGCGTGGACGAGCAGAACTACGTCGCCCAGGTCACTGCCTCGCGGGACAATGTTGTCGTTTACGCGCCGGGTTTCCCCAGCAACATCGCGCGAAATCTTTTTCTGGTTGATCGCAAAGGGCAGGAAAAGGAACTGGATTTGCCTCCGAAGGACTATATCGATCCCGCCTTTTCGGCCGACGGCAAGCGAATCGCTGTGGTCATTCGGAGCGTTCAGGAGCTTGAAATCATTGATCGTGACAGCGGCGCAGTTACCAACCTGGCTACTGGCTTCTCAAATTTTGCTCCGGTTTGGGTGCCCGACGGCAAAAGCCTGCTGCTGGATATCTCCCGCACCTATTTGTCCTCGAATCCGGGCGGTGAACGCGGCATCTATCGGCTTTCCGTTGACGGCGCTTCCCAGCCTCAGCTCCTGCGAATCACGCCTCAAATCAGCCATGTCACCTCAGTAAGCAGAGACTACGCCGCTGTAATGGTCAACGACCCCACGACCAACACGGATATTTGGCTGCTCAGTTTGCGCCAGCCGTACGAGATGCGTCCCTTCAAACAAACCGCAGCCGTCGAAAGGCAAGGCTCTCTTTCTCCGGACGGGCACTGGATCGCCTACGCTTCAAATGAATCGGGGCGTTCCGAAGTGTACGTTGAGCCGGTGCCGGGCCCCGGGGGCCGTCGGCAAGTCTCGACCGAGGGCGGGGATCAACCGAGGTGGGTGCGGAACGGACGGGAGATTGTCTATCGCAACGGTACGAAGATGATGAGCGTGCCGGTGCAGTTGCAGCCGACATTACAGGCGGGGAAGGCAGTGGAGTTGTTCGACCGCAAATTTGACCAGGGCGCAGCCGTTGCCGGATACGACGTAGCTCCCGATGGCCAGACGTTTGTCATGACGCGCCCAGAGCATGAGAATCCAACGCAGATCCGGGTGGTGATGAACTGGCTGGCCAGTTTGGCGAAGCAGAGATAGCAGCAGAGCCGTCACAGCCGGGAGTCCCACCGCCAACTGACCGCTATACTCAGGCTATACTCAGGTGTTTTCTTGAATGCGCAGTTGCTGTAAGATGCGCGTGCTTTCAACCCTTCGGCCAAACAACACAAAATCAAGCGGAAGGAAACACACATGAAAAGGACTGGTGTTCTGACTCTGGCGCTTCTAGCGATCGCCATGCAGTCGGTACCGGTGCGGGCGCAGGACGCGGCGAAGAAAGCGGCGGCCAAGCCGGCACCTGGCTCGGCCGATGGATTGCTCAAGCAATGGAACAACATCGGCCGCAAATTGATCGCGATGGCCGAAGATTTTCCATCCGACAAGTACGACTTCAAAGCCGCGCCCAGCACTCGCAGCTTTGCCGATCGCCTGATCCATGCTGCGGCGGCGAACTATTACTTCACCAATCTGGCAAACGGACAAAAGCCACCGACTGAGGAAGAGCCTCCGCGCAGCCAGTTCAAGGACAAAGCCGCGCTCATCGCCTACGTCAAGAAATCGTTTGCGGATGGCGCGGCCGCCATCAAAGCGAAAGGCGACAAAGGTCTGTCGGACTCTGTGGTCGATCCCTTCGCCGAAGACAATCCCGAAAACGCGGGCAAAGATCAGATCCGTCTGGTCGATCTGGCCTACAGCCTCGTCGAACATTCCGGCGAATGCTACGGCCAACTCACCGTATACTATCGCTCCGCCGGAATCGTCCCTCCGGAATCACGCCCAACAACTTAAGCCTGAGCGACTTCGTGCCCGCGAGCGAACTAAGAATCGGATACGAGTTCTATAAATTTGCGTCACCGATAAGTCGGATATCAACCGGAAACTTCGCGGCGATTACGCCGTTTCTCAGGCACTTCGCCACGAGTGGAAAAGGGATACGTGATGCTTCTGAGCGAATTTATTTTATGAAATCTAGCTTAAAGATTTCATTGATCGTGGTCTTTTTACCTTCTGCTTTTGTGGTTCGTGGAATGTAATAAACCAAGATTTGGCGTCCAGCCGAGAGCTGTGAGGCCTTAAGTTCTTGAATCGTTCCATCCGACATTTTGACCTTGCAACAGCCCTCTTTCAGAACGCCACTAAACGTCTCCGTCTTCTTTTTTGCTCGAATAAGTCAGATTTACCGCCCGCGTAGCATCATCGGTTGTGGTCACCATCCCGGTCCATGTGTCGCCTTCGTACCCCATGGGAAAATAGCCATTCGCCACGGTTCCGTGCTGGGCCTTGACCGCTACAGTCCAAAAAAAGAGTCCCGCTGCCCATCTAAGCATGAGAGCAATCGCCCTTGAATCTATCTTTCTGTGGCTCATCGTTGGTCGCTCCAAGTCCACCACGGGAGGGTAGAACCAGGCTAGTCTAGCTGAATTGTTTTGAGGTTGAAGCTCGACTCCTGATTTGGAAAATCGCCAAGTTGGGTACTGGGAGCCGAGCTACCGGGAATCCCGGGACTTGAGGCGATAATTGTGCAGGCCAATCTGCACAGCCCAAGGATTCAAGCCGGACTGCGAAACATCCCCAGCGCCTGGAGGTCCTGCGTGCTCTGGTTCTACGAATCTCTCTTTACCGTTCTCTGGATCGCCTTTCTCATCTACTGGCAGATCAAAGCGATCAATACGAAAACCACCCGGCGTCTCGAGCCCGTGGCCTCGCGTATCCTGCGCGCCCTCACCTTCCTGATCGCAATCGTCCTGCTCTCGGCAACTCGCATCCCGCTGCGCTGGCTCTATCTTCAGCTCTGGCCTGCTGGGCTTTGGCCCTTCTGGCTGGGAGCTACCGTCATGGTCGCCGGCCTTCTCTTCGCCGTCTGGGCGCGAGAGCACCTGGGCAGCAACTGGAGCCGCTCCGTCACGATTAAGCAGGGCCACGAGCTGATCACCACCGGGCCCTATGCAGTGGTCCGTCACCCCATCTACACGGGCATTCTGGCCGGGTTCCTTGGCACCGCGATCGCCCTCTCCCAGGTGCGCGGATTTATCGTTTTCGTCCTTATCTTCCTCATTCTCTGGCTCAAGCTCCGCATGGAGGAGCAATGGATGCGTTCCCAATTTGGGGAAACATACGCCACCTATGCCCATCGGACCACAGCCCTCGTGCCTTACCTCTTCTGATCGCGGAATAAACGTTTTTATGGTATCGGAATCGGAGCTGAAAATTATGATCTCGAAAATGCTGATTGCGGCGTGTGCTGCGATCATCTTGTTCTTCGGCAGCATGCATCTCGCGTACACGTTCTTCACGGACGAGCTCACTCCTGTCGAAGGGCCGATGGAGACGGCGATGAAACACGTTGCGCTACGTATCTCGAGTGATACGACGATGTGGAAGGCCTGGGTCGGGTTCAACGTCAGTCACAGCATGGGCTTGATGTTGTTCGGCCTAATTTATGGTTACCTAACCGTGTACCAATGGGAAGTGCTGCGGAGTTCGTATTTCCTATCCGGGCTTGGATTACTCGTGCTTGTGGGGTACGTTGTCCTAGCCCGAGTCTTCTGGTTTAAGGATCCTTTGATCGGGGTCGCGACGGCCACGTTGCTCTACGTTGCCGGATTTATTTGCGCATTTGCACGGCGTCAATGAAGCCAACTCAGGTATGTGGTTCATGCGCATCCTAATTGGGTAACTGGCGAAACATCCCAATAGCACTTACAGCCCCAGTGACGGCTCGCCACCAGGTAGTTTGTCGCCAACCCGGAACCGACCCTTGGAGCGGCTCCTGCTCACTCGCGCGCCGACCCGCGCAACTTGATCGAAAGCGCGAGCAGCCACGCGACGACTAGCGCGGCGAAGAACCGGTTTGCGTAACCATAGCCCACCGCACGTAAGCCGTGAGGAACTGAAGTGCCAACGCAAACCAGAGCAGCGCGGCTAGCGTCGCGGCTGCGCGCCGGAAGGGGCGCCAGCGAGCGTCGCTCCCGAAGCCCACGGCCAGAAGGACTGAGCCGAGAAGAGCGCAGGATATGTTTACGAAGAACGTCATGCCGTGGATTTGACCCGAGCGGGTTGGCGAGTTGCGTGGTCCAGGCGGGAAGATCGCAGTGATCAGGAAGCCCAGGAACAAGATCGCCACCAGGAGCGTGCCGAGCCGAGCGGCAACCGAAGGCGGACCTATGCGAGCCAGTCCGAGCACCAGCATCAGGCAGCCGAGGCTGGCTCCGAGCCATGCTGTCGTCATCACCCAGCCGTATGAGCCAACAGCGTAGCCGCTAAGCATGGTGGTGGCCAGTGGCCTCTCGGGTCGGAGCACATGCACCAGGACCAGCGCAATCCCAAAGTACGTGAAGCAGGCGACGGCCATAGTCGAAAAGAATATAGTTGTGGAGCGAGACGCTTTTCCAACGTCCGGTGTTGGCATAGTCACCGTCCTCGGCAGTCGTCACCAAAAGCTTGGGCCGGATTCTACCCCACGTGAGATGCAACATCGCCACGAAGTTCTCGACCTTGCGTTCCCAGAGCGTGACGAGCCGCGTCGAAGCTCCGAAAATGCTCAACTCCTGGGTGTCGGAAAATCGCCAAGTTGGGTACTGGGAGGCAAGTTGCCGAGAAACCAGGTTCTACCAGGGGGTCGGATGCAAAACTGGCTTCAGCGATCCACGTTATCCAGCATCCAGATGCCGCCAGAGACTTGCTGGAGAGGAACCACCAACGAATTTTGCGAAACCGAAATCTCCACGATCACTGTATTTCTTGGAATGATGAAGCTCGGATCGTCAAACGCTTTCACTAGAAACGGCGCGCCCAAGCCTCGGCCGCGGAGAGGGTCAAAGTGGACTCCCCAAACACCGTAAAAACCGCCATGTCCAGACATGAAATAGATTGTCCTGCCGTCGGGGGACCAGCGTGGCTTGTCGTCCCAATATTTTCCGTCCGTGAGGCGAATCCAAGTTCCTCCTCTTCGGGGCACGACGTATAGTGCCGATTCGCGACCATCAGTGCTGTTCTTTACAGCTTCAAAGACAATCCAATGGTCATCGGGAGAGAGCCTACATTGATATATTTCCTCCGTGCTACTGAAGGCAATCGGCCGTTCAGTCGATTCCTCTGGCCGCTCCGCCAGTGAAACTTCCCAGAGCTCACTTAGGGCGTTGTCCCCCCTTACCCGTTGGACCAGCAACGTTTTTCCATCAGAAGACCAATCGCAAACGAGGCTGAACCAATCTGTTGACACACCCGTAACTGGATGCTCAGTCCGGTTCGCAGCAGACCATTCGACAAATTGGGTGCGGCGCCTTGCCAAATCTTGCCGTGAATATGCCAGCCGAGCGCTATCGCGAGACCACGCAGGATACGATCGAGCGTAAGTACTGTCCGCGGGCAATAAAATTTGTTCGCTGTCGGAGAGGTTTTTTATCCAGCGTTCCCCTTGGTTTGTATGCAGTGTGCTGAAAACCAATTTGTTGCCGTCCGGCGAAAGATTGGGAGCAAGCGGTTCTATGCCGGCCGATGTTATAGGCTGACCCGGACCGCTAACTCGAGCGTTTTGGGCGTCAAATGGGAACAGCCATGCGCGAATCTGTTCACTGGCCCCCGTAAAGGCCAGCCTTTTCCCGTCATTTGACAAAGAAAGCTGGTTATCCGGCCCCGGTCCCGTTGTGAGGCGCTCCAGTCCCGTGGCTTGTAACGTTGCGGGATCAATGGTCATGCGCCAGAGATTTCGAGCTCCTTCAAATGTACGCTCGAAATAAATCGCGCGCCCCGATGGATGCCAGCAGAATTTGAAATCCTGCCGCATATCCCCCCAGTCCGGCGCATTTGCGGCGTCTGCCCCAACTTCTGGCCTCATTTCCGTGCGGACTGGTAGTCCTCCTTCAACGGGCACGGTCAAAAAAATGGGGATGGAAGCAAGCCGCTCATGGTGGTGTACCCAGACCGAAATTCGTTTGCCATCCGGGTGCCATGCCGCCGAAACGCCAAATGATCCTAATTCCTTGAATATCTCGCGGGGCGTCGTCCCACCCAAGCCCACGATGAAAAAACGATTGGCGTCCATTCCACCCAGATCCATCGACTGAAATAAAATCTGCGTGCTGTCGGGTGACCAGCGAGGATAGTATCCGAATGAGCTGACTTTTCGCTCTAGACCGGCTCCACCAAGCGCAGGCACGATGAAAAGTCCGCCGTCTCCGGCTTCCGAGCGATAAGCAATGTATTTTCCGTTAGGAGCCCAGTCCGGTTGCCAATTCTGCCCGGCTCCCTTGGTCACCTGGATTGGATTACCCCCGTTAACTTGCTGCACCCAAATGTCAAACTTCCCTCCACGATTAGAACTGTAGGCTACGAGGCCACCGTCGGGCGACCATGTAGCACCAATCTGCAGGCCATCGTCAAAGGTCAGCCGAGTTAGAGTGCGTTGCAAAGGCACTGCCGGGGCTTCGCGCTTCTTGAACATCCATAAGCCTCCGGACGCCAGCAGCATGAAGACACCAAGTAACGCGAATGCGCGGAGTGCTCGTGCTCGCGTCGCTGGTTCCCGCACACCGGTTGCACTGTTTCCCACGGCCTGTGCCGTGGCGGCATCCACTCCATTAACCGTGATGGGGCCGATGAATCTATACCCTCGCCGCGGCAGCGTTTCTACGAAGCGCGGACTTTCCGATGAATCGCCCAACACCTCACGGATCTTGTTGATTGCAGTGTTCAGATTGTGATCAACGTCGACGAAGGTGTCCGGCCAGAGCCGCTTTTGCAACTCTTCCCGCGTAACAACGGTGCCAGGTTGCTCCAGCAGAATCGCCAGCACTTGGAACGGCTGGCCGCTCAGTTTCAGTCGCAGCCCAGCCTTGCGGAGTTCTTGCGCCTGAAGGTCAACTTCAAACGTGGCAAAGTGAATCACCTGGCTGGTGCCGACCCGGTATGGCATCGCTGGGTTGCCTCTTTCGGCGAGAGTCTAACATCCACCCGTGTATGTGCAACATCCGCAACGGCCGTCGCGACTTCTAGGTACTGAGAGACTAGTTACCGAGAACGACGTTATCAGGATCTGGTTCCAACGGCGACAAAGAGTGAGATTTCTAGGAGCGAGCAAGAACAGAGCTGTTCGCGTTAATGGAAGTTTTTCACCAACATGATGTTTGATTGCGCGAGTTCGCGCTGTACAAGCAAGATGGACTTGCCATCGGTTGATACTGACACTCCTAGTCCGGGTGGCGTCGTTAGCGTACAGATGGGAATGTTCTTACGAGTAGCGAATTCGAAGTATGCTAAAGTGACGTCGGGCTTGGTCTCGAAATTGAGGAAGTAAATTCCATTCCGAGCAAGTGCCCAGTTCCACCAAGCAAAATCTGTGTAAGGCTGATCCAAAATGCGGGTTTCTTCGCCGCCCTCCAGTGGCATCCTCCAAATACCTGGCACGTTAGCTTTCGCGTAATAGAGAAATCGTCCATCCGCAGATTCGGCCGCAAAAACGCCACCATTTCTGGTTACCCGGACAGGGTCCCCTCCGCGGAGTTGCACCTTCCATATTTGAAGGGGCCCACCACCTCGATCGGAGTAGAAATAAATCCACCTTCCATCCCGCGACCAATTGGGCCCCCCGTTATCGGCCCCTGGGAATGTGTCTAGCAGCTGCGGCATGCCACCATGTACATCGAGAAGATAAACTTCGCTGTGTTCTTTGGGACGAAACTCGAAGGCAATGTAGCGACCGTCTGGCGACCAACTCGTGGCTCCAGCCACACCATGCAGCGAAGTCAATTGCCCGCAATTGGCCCCGTCGCTATCACAAGCCCAAATGTCGGAATACCCCAAGCGGTACGATTCGAACGCAATCCTTTTCCCGTTGGGAGAAAAACGCGGCCGAAGTTTTCTCCCTTTCTCCGATGTGACCTTCGTAAGTTGCCCTTCACGATGTGTTTCGTCCTTTAGGTCGATTCGAGAAATATTATCTTCGCGGACGACATGCTGGTAAACGAGCTGCTCACCCTTACGAGCGATTGAAGGGCTGGTAGCCATCTCACCCACGCCTGTAACCGGCCGCGGTGTTCCTCCGGAAGCGGATACGCGCCAAAGGCTGAGGAGGCCTCCGCGCATGGAAGAGAAAACGATATCGCGGCCGTCTGGAGTCCAAGTGGGCGCGCCGAATATCCACGCGTTGTCGACTGTCAATCGTTTGGGTGCGCCACCAGCGGACGACATGACGTAGAGGTCCGACACTCCACCCGAGACGATCCCTCGAACGAATGCCACGGTCGAGCTATCGGGCGAGAAGGCAGGACCATAATCGAGCTCCTGATCTGACGGTGACGTGAGCCGTCGTGTGGTTAAATCTGCGAGCGAAAGTAACGTAATCCAAGAGTGGGTCTTGTCCGCATGACTCTCTGTAAAAGCCAAAACCTTGCCATCGGGCGACCAGTCTAAGGACCGGTAAAATTCGAAAAAACCGGAGGGTCCGGAGTATAAACGGTGCTCAGTACCACCAAGAGTTGGAATCACATAAATAACAACTCCATCGTCCGTGGCGCGTAGGAAAGCGACCTGTCGGCCATCCGGTGACCAACGCGGACAACAGTCACCAGCACTCCTCGTGAGGCGCAGCGACTTCTCGCCCCCGACTACCGTTGTGTAAATACCGGGATTCTCGGGCCCTTGGATGGAAAAAGCGACTTGGTTGCCGTCGAGCGAAAACGCTGGTTCGCTCTCAAGACCCGGCAATCCCACCAACGGCACTATTTCCATTGGGGGCAATGAGGCCTCCGCATGGTTTCGCACCAACCGCCAAATTCCAATCGCGGAGAGCAAAACCAACAACATCACTCCAGCCAATCTTCCCCATGCTTGCGCCCTCGGTCTCCCAAACGGCACGTTCGCAGAAGCCGCGGTGACTGCTGAATTCGGTTTGTCCACTGGGCAGATGAAACGGTAGCCCTTCCGCGGAACGGTCTCGATGAATACCGGGCGATCGGCGTCATCCGCCAGCGCCTCTCTCAGTCGCTTGACGGCCATATTCAAACCGTTGTCGAAATCGACGAATGTATCTGAAGGCCAAAGAGCAGCTTTGAGCTCTTCGCGAGTGACAATCTGGCTTGGCTGTGCCAGGAGTTTTAGCAGGACCTGGAAGGGTTGATCCTGAATCCTCAACCGGACGCCGTTTCTCCGCAGTTCTCCGGCACCTGCATCGACTTCGAACACGCTAAAGCAGTACTTGGGCCTGGTTAGGGAAGGCGCAGACACTGGTCTGCCTCCGTCATTATTGCCGAACAGCTTAGCAAATCTCTGTCCTTCCTTACACATAATTGAGGACATTCGAGATTGGAACACGCTGAAATCAAAGCCGCTTAGCTCGTTAGGACCAAGTACGAGTCATTTTGTCTCGGCGCTATTGATACTCCTGTCCCACATCGTCCACGCTCCCGCCACGCCGCGCTTGCGGCTTTGGGGACGCAATGATCAGAAACCCTTGCCGTGCATCGTGCGTGCTCGTTCTGTCGTTAATTCTTGTCCTCCATGCTCAGCCTCAGTCCCACTTGAAAGCACTCCGTGCTGGGTCGGCTACTCCGGCCGGCCAGGAGTTCTTCTGCGTTGGGCCATATTCTATTCAGGAATGCAAGACTCAAGTTGCGGGCCTGCAAGCGGTCTTGCAAAGATACGACGGCGAGAAGCTTGGCAAGTGGAGCTGGATCTTGGTTCGATCCCAGGATTGGAAGCAGCTGACTTCGCAGCTGCACCTGAACCCGTCAAGTCCGGCCTTCAGCCAGCTCGAATATCACCAGACTTTCTTAGACGAAGCCTTGATCGTGCTTGAGCCTAAGCGAGAGCTCGAGCTGCTCACAAGATGGAGTATTCCGTTTGACCAGTTCTTGGCTTTCGCAGTCAGCCACGAACTGGGACATGCCTTCTGCAACGAGCCGGACGAGAGCAAAGCAGAACGCTTTGGCGAGCGGTTGAGAAAGCACTTGGCAAGCGACTGCGGTTCGAAAAAGAATCACAATCTGCTCGCCGAGGTTCGATAACTTCCTGCCACTTTGATTCGTTGCGTTGGAGAGAGCCCGATCAAGTCGGGTACCGGAAAAGTGAAGTCCTAGTCCGCCAAGTCCGGTATCGCCCTTAATCGGGCCCGTGCGAACTGGACGCGATAGAATTACTGCCATGAACAAGCTTCCCGAAGGCTGGACTGACGACATGACGATTGCCATGCCAACTGGTCGAAGCCTTGATGACGTCACCAACGCCCAATCAAGACTGGATGCGCAGAACATGGAGAGAGCGTTGACGGCGGAAGAAAAGGAGTGGTAAATTCGCGCCCTACTCACAGGGCCAGACCTGGGCCCAATCGATCCGTCAAAATTCAAGGAGGTATCATGAGGAAAGCTCTGCTGAGCGCAACATTTCTCGCAATTTTGCTCACTGCGATTCCTGCGCGTGCGCAAAATCCCAACTTCGAACCCGGACCTGTTTGGCGCGTGACTTATTACCACATCAAGTCAGGACAGGGAGATGCATTTTGGAAAGACTTTCGGGAAAATACGAAGCCGATCTTTGAAGAGTTCAAGAAAGCCGGACTGATCTCAGATTACAAGGCGTTTACGAATCCCGTGGCAGATAATCCGGGCGACTGGAATGTCGCGATATCAATTTCGTATCCAAATTATGCAGCGTTCGACCAACTGGCAACCAAAGGGGCTACTATCGTCAACAAGCACTTTGGGACGCGGGATGCAGCGATAGCTGCTGGTAAGAAGCTAGATGAGGTGCGCGAGGTGATCGCAAGTCATTTGGCCCGAGAAGTCATGCCAAAGTAAGTGGAGAATTTGCGGATTCCCCAATTCGAGACGTGGGTTTATTGCTGTGGGCATGGCCCGCGCAAACATTCGCATTGAATCGTTCGCTTAACCACTTGATTTAGTACGTCACTTCGGCGGTTATGCCGATACACAGGCACTTACACGGTCATTCGCTAATCCCGCACCATGAGCGGCAAGGTGGCAGGCAAAGCTTCTTTAAGTTTCAGGCTCGCGCATCAGACGGATGTCGATTTCTCGATCGACGTGCCGCCATTCCTCAGTCTGTCGAAGCGTTCGAACTAGCTCCTCAAACTCCTCGGAATGTCGGGGAGCGTATTCAAACCACGTCAGAAAGTCGAAGGGTTCACCAATATCGCGGCTATGATAAAGCTGCCGTGCGACGGACGGTAGATATTTTACTGCTTCACCGATGTGATGGGATTTTTTCTCAAAAATATTGCGACGTTCCTCTTGGGTTAAATGCTGCGCGATCGGGAACTCGTGTATCTCGCCTTCCACCAAGCCGCAGTTTTCCGAATAGGAATGAGAGCCGCCATGGTCGCCTCCGGTCGGCCTAGCGGAGCGTGCTTCAACGTAAGTTCCTGTTGTTCTGGCCGTTCAACATATCGGAGGTTGCTGATGACGCCGGATAGTGTCCATTGGGATTCGATCAGATTCTCTAGGCCTTATGCGCGACGCGCTTATTTATCCCACTGAAAGGGGCGGAATCGCAGTTTCCTGCGCACAAACAGACCAACCTATCGCCTAATTGCTTCCGTGCCATCGTTCGGTTTGTGGGAGGCAATGCCGGTAGGTGGCGAGTTCTGGCCGTCCGTCCGGTTCAGGGCGATATTTTGCCTCAGGCCGAAAGGATTGCCGTATGCCGAGGAGACGAACCCTCGCGGCGGAGGCGGGATGGGTATGGTTTACAAGGCGCAGGACACCCGCCTGGACCGCTTCGTCCCGTTGAAATTCCGGCCGAACAACGTTGCCATCGATCCGCACGCTCTCGAACGGTTTTGCCGCGAAGCAAAAGCGGCATGAGGACCTGTAAATCGTGACAGTACCATGTCGTTCTTGCTGACCCCACACTCCGTGCGACTGGCGCCATTCCCTGCTTCGAGTTGGCGGATATCGGAGGGCCTTATGGACAAGAACCTGGCAATCGTTCTGACGCTGAACGGTTCGCTTCTTGTATTCGGTGCGCTGTTCGCGCCCGCAAGCCGAGCGCAGACCACGCAGACCGCGCAACCCGCTGCGAGCAAAGAAGCCGATGCTTCGATTGATCAGGAAATCGCCATGATGCGGTCCGACCTCCGTTCGAACCGCAAGCAAGTCATTGCGGCCAACATGAAGCTGACCGATGCCGAGGCTGAAAAATTCTGGCCGATTTACGACCAGTACGTAAATGAACTGGTGAAAATCAACAATGCCAAATACGCTTTGATTAAGGAGTATTTGCAGAGTTCCAATCTAACGGACGCCCAGGCGGACACTCTTTCTAAACGTTGGCTCGATGTGGACTCGTCGGTCGCACAGCTTCGCCTAAAATACATCCCCAAGTTCCGCTCGGCGCTTTCCGCGAAGGGCACGGCGATGTTCTACCAGATCGACCGGCGCGTGCAGATGATGATTGACCTGCAGCTGGCCAGTGCTCTTCCGCTCATTCAGCCCTGATCACGCCGGTAACATTCACTGTTATCTACACGATTTAACAGCCTCGTACTGGCAAAGTCAGCGACAACGCTGACTTCGGTAAGGCACGTCTGACCGGTTAAGGTCAGTGGGGCTGGGGCGACCACGGGAGTACACCGACGACACTTTTCGAGAGCAGATGTCCGGTCCGCGTTAATCGAGCGCCACTGGCCCAGACCAATAAAGAGCGCGATAAGGGCCATAAACATCCCAATTGACGGACTCTGTCGAATGGGACTGATCAGAGAAAACGGACACGACCGGAATTGAACTCAAAAACTGCGCCTACCAGTTTCTTTCGCCCTTCACGAGCTGCCTGCTGTCCTTCGCGTGTTTCGAGCAACTGATGCATGGACCATCGAACGTTGGCTTCGACGGCCCACGCCAACTGGTCCTGGCGAGAAAGGTGAGGATCAAGTCCGGACAAGCCAGGAACAATGTTGTTCACCAGGATCTGTACGCGGGAATGATACTTCCCGCCATTCAATTTGCTCTCTATAGCGGCCTTTACTGCACCGCATCCTTCATGACCCAAAACCACGAAAAGTGGAGTGTGTAAGTGCGAACCGGCGTATTGAATGCTTCCCATTACCTCAGGTGAAATTACGTTCCCAGCGACCCGCACAATGAAAAGCTCTCCAAAATTTGCGTCAAAAATCAGTTCGGGTGGAACCCGCGAGTCGGCACAGCCAAGGATAGTGGCGTACGGGTGCTGGGCCTTAGCCAAGACAGCTAAGGTTTCCTTGCACACGGTGGGAAAATGCGCCTTGCCCGCCACAAATCGCTTATTACCTTCAATCAGTCTCCGTAGCCCTTGTTCGGCGGATAACACAGAATTCTCCGTTCAGAAAACGCCATCGCACATACTGTGCGGAAATACGCAGCATCCTACTGCGGCAGGCGCAAATGCAACCGCCTGAATATTCTCGGTGGTTGCGAGACTTGACTGGTCAAGTCCCGATTTGGGTTATCGTCCATCTTGGAGTCTAGTACCGACGTCGCCGAGAACGCCAAAAATCGGGACCTTGCGAAATTTGAACGCCTGTTTCTCGGCGGAGCCGCCGGATGTAAGGCACCCGTTAATTTAGACGGTCAGAGCCTCGTTCTTAGTTAGAACTGCAGAACTCAATCGCTTCCTGAGGAGTGCGGTATCCCACTCCACGGCGTAGCTGGTCGTGATTGTATTCCTCCAGGTACCGGCCGATGATCTCTCTCGCCTTGCTGGGGCTACAGTACTCGGGCGCTTTAAAAACGATTTCCACATTTCCGGGTGCCCGGAGACTGAGCCGCTCAGATACCATTACCTGCCACTACAGAGCGAAGCGCAGTATGAGTCGCCTGCAATAGCGGCAAGGAAGCTCGTTGGGCAGTGGAGGCACCGAGAAGGTGAGATGTTCATCACAGAATCTTGAGCCCAACCGCCTTGGCCAGCCTCGCTTGGCGATCATCAAATGTCCAGAAGTGC
>Ga0306920_100001616_pt1 | contig 28094 bp, 23 predicted proteins | sample flu12Cox44000170_FD_204666 | JGI IMG/M metagenome (GOLD analysis project Ga0306920, IMG submission 204666) | Lab enrichment of tropical soil microbial communities from Luquillo Experimental Forest, Puerto Rico - flux4day.12C.oxic.44.000.170 (v2)... | ecosystem: Environmental > Terrestrial >... | reverse complement strand
GGCGCCTTTCGGCCGCACCTGAAAGCCGGCGTTATAGAGCTTCTCTTTCATGTCAGGCGTGCTCAGTATCTTCAGCGTTTCCCTTTCCAGCCAATCGATCGCCTCAGCCGGCGTCTGAGATGGCGCTAGCAAAACCGTGTCGGTTGCAAATACGAAATCTGTGTAGCCGATCTGTTCCATGGTCGGAACATCAGGCATGTCAGGCCAGCGAGCTTCGCCGGTGACCGCCAGGCATCGCAACGTGCCGGCCTTGATGTGCGGAGCCGCCGGCGGCAGCGAGCCGGAACTCAGTTGGGTCGTTCCGCTAAGCAGGGCTTGCAGCGCGTCGCCGCCGCCCTTGAAAGTGACCCCCTCAAGTTTAGGGAGCTTTTCGCGCAACTTGAGAACCTCGAGCTGGAGCTGCGGCGTCGTACCGATCGGAGGCGTCGCGCAGTTGAATTTGTCTGGATTGGCCCTGGCAAGCGCAACGAATTCCTTTATTGACTTAGCCGATAACTCGGATTTGACCACGAAAGTGTTGGGCGAGGTTGCTAATTCGCAGACACCCACAAAGTCCTTGAAAGGGTCATAAGGAACCTTGTTGTAAAGGCTGGCATTGACCGAATAAGCGTTGGTCGCGAGCAGGATGGTGTAGCCGTCTCCGTTCGAATGCGCGGCGGTTCCCATCCCGATATTGCCACCCGCCCCACCGATGTTCTCGATGATGAAAATCTTACCGGTCGATTGCTGAAGTCCGGCGGTGATCATGCGGCCGACCAAATCGGACGGGCCGCCCGGTGTGTTGGCCACCACGACCTTTATCGGGCGATCCGGATAGGCGGCATAGGCCGAACGGATATGCAGGAGCGCGGGCGCGGCAAGCCCTGCCGCCACCGCGGCGGCATGCTTGACAACCCTGCGTCGTGACAGTGCTAAGTGTGCAGTGTGGGCCATTACCCTTCAATACTCTCCGTCAACGCGGACCAGCACGGCAGCCCACTGCCATAACCGGTCGTAGCAGATGCAGCAAACAGCGAGTTATTCGATCACCTCGTCGGCACGGGCGAGCAGCATCGGGGGCACTTCGAGGCCGAGCGTCTTCGCGGTTTTGAGGTTGATGACCAGCTCGTACTTAGTGGGCGACTGTACTGGGAGATCGCCAGGTTTGGCACCTTTCAGAATGCGGTCGACGTAGGAAGCGGTTCGGCGAAGAATGTCGCTTGTATCACCGCTGTCAGATATCAGACCGCCGCTCATGGGGAATGCGCGCAGCGGATAGACCGCAGGGACACGGTGGCGAGCCGCAAGCCCAATGATCAGATCGCGATGGCCGATAGTGAACACGTCCGGCAGCACGATCAGACCACCGTCTGGCTTGGCAGCAAGATCAATCACCGCGCGCTCGAGCTGAGCGGTGTCGTAAACGGGGGCTGCCGTCGGCTCCACTGCGAAGGAGATTGCAGAACCCTCTATCACTCGCACGAAAGATGCGGCGAACGGCGCCGTTTCCGGGTTGAACAGGAGGGCGACGCGCCGGACCGTCGGCGCGACCTGCTTCAGCGTTTCGAGCCACTTTCCGCCCATCGAGAATTCGAAATTCAGGATCCCGGTCACGTTGCCGCCAGGTCGTGCCATGTTGGACACAAAACCGCGGCCGATCGGGTCGACGATGCCCGCGAACACGATGGGGATGGTCTTGGTTTCCTTAACGAGCGCGGCCACGGCAGGTGTGGTCATGCCAACAATCAGCTCGGGGTTGAGCTCCACCAATTCCCTGGCCAATGTCTGCGTCTCTGCGGTATCGCCACTGCTCCAGCGAAAATCGATGTGGAGGGTGCGATCTGCGGTCCATCCGACCTCTTTCAGGCCCTGGTGGAACGCGGCGAGGCGAGCCTGCGCTTCCGGATCGCTCGCGGTCAACCCGCTCAGCATCGCGATCCGCCGAATTTGCTCGGCCTGCTGCGCGCGCGCCGCAAGCGGCCACGCCGCCGCACCGCCGAGCGTGACGATGAACTCGCGCCGTCGGATGTGGATTGCCACGCGACCCTCCCGTGGGGGTCATGCCCATGCAACGGAGGGGAGGATAACACGTTTTAACTGGGCGGTCTGCGGCTACTTCACCCTTAGAGTGGGCAGCACTGTTCAGGGCTCTGGCCACGACCGCGCAACTGCGCCACCGCAGGCTCTAACAGGAGGAGATTTCGGCGCGACTTGCGCGTGTCCAGCCCGACGATCGCACGACCCTGTGCGGTGAACGTGAGACCTTCCGGCTTGCCATCCAGGTCGCCGAGCCGCCACGCATCAAGGAGCGCAGCGGTGCCGCCCCCCGCCGGGAGGTCATCGAGCCGCGCAATCGTGGAGGACTTGTCACTGAGCAGATAGAGGCAACCATCCGGACCTATTTCGAGGTCGCTGAAGGATAACGCTCGTGCTACTGCTGGTGAATGCCGGTCTCGTGGATCACCTTGGTCCAGCGCTCCGTCTCTTCCTTTTTCAGCTCGGCCATATCGGCCGGCGTGCCGCCCCCAGGGAGAAGATGCAGTTGGCGGTAGCGTTCCATGGTCTCCGGTTCTCCGAGCGCCGCGTTAACCGCCCAGTTGAGCTTGGCGATGATCGCAGCCGGGGTTTTCGGCGGTGCGCTGATGGCGTTCCAGGTATCAGATATGAATCCTGGGACACCCGCTTCGATGAGGGTGGGAATGTCGGGCAGGGCATCCAGCCTGCGCTCGGTCGCGACCGCGAGGATCCGCGCCTTTCCCCCGGTATGCAGCTTGTGAGCTGTGGCAAGCTCGGTGAACATGCAGTCCACCTGCCCGCCGATGAGGTCGTTGAGCGCCGGACCCGTCCCGCGATAGGGGATGTGCACCATCCTGGCGCCGAGGAGCTGTGAGAACTGCTCGCCGCTGAGGTGGGACGTGGTTCCGGGCTTGGGACGCGAATGTGACCCTCCCGGGATTGGCCTTGGCATAGGCGATGAATTCGGCCGCAGTCTTTACCGGGAAATCCTGGCGGACCAGCAGCAGGTTGGGAATCTTCGACATGACCGCCACCGATTCCAGCTCGGCAGGGTCGAAATTGAGCTTCTTGTAGAGCGCGATGTTGCTGGTGATCGGCGAGGGCTGGGACGCGAGCAGCGTGTAGCCGTCGGGCTCGGCGGTAAAGACCGCCTCGGCGCCGATATTGCCGCCCCCGCCGCCTCGGTCCTCGACCACGAAGGGTTGGCCGAGCTTCTCCTGAAGTTGTGCGGCAATGATGCGGGTTACGGTATCGACTCCGCCCCCCGCCGATGTGCTCACGATGATCCGCACGGGGTGATTGGGATAGTCCGCGGCGGCATCCGGCTGTGCCAGCGCGGATGAGGCGCACGACAGCGCGGCTACAAGGACGGCAAGGCGCTGCATTGGCATTGCGCCCATTGCCGCCCCGGGGGCCGCCGGGAAACGCGGCATGACGCCCCAAGATCGAACCGAAGAAACTCCCACGCAACCCAGCGACGCTCCGGGGCGCCCTTTACTTTTTCCGCGCCCAAAAAGAAAAGCCCCGCGAGTGCGAGGCTAGTGAAGGAGACTACCATGACGGATCAAAAGCTCATGTGGGATCGCACCCAGACGCACAACTGACCGCGCCCATTTCAGCTGAAGGGCGTTGCAGATTTGTCACGACGCGGTTTTGCCACCGCAGTTAGGCGGGCCACTTGGTGCCGCCTGACTCGGTCCGCGCGCGACGTATTCGTGGCCGGTCAGAGCCGCGCCCTCGACGAACAGGGTTTGCTGTAACCACAACGGAGGCGCGGCCCTCCCAGTAGCCGCTCGAATAGGAAAACGGGTCGAGATTATCCGGGCACTGGGGTAGGCGACCCGATCGGCCATCGGCGTAACCTGCCTCCCAGCTGTCCAGATTGATCTTACCCGCGGCGAAGCAACACCGACACGTCGACGGAATTCCGGCATGCGCGTTGCGATGCGGCAACAGTCGAGGGAAAATCGTTGCGAGGGCTTAGGCGTTTTATGAGCCCGATTGGTTTGATGTGGGGGTGGATTTCGATGTAATCCCCGGACATCGCCGGTGGTCGGGATACTGCTCGGTACCCACACTGCTGACCGCAGGAAAGAGCTTGCAACCTCTCAATCCTGCCGGCGAGGAGCGGCTTACTCGGGCAGCCAAGCGACAACGCACGAGATCGCAAAATTTCTTGATTTGATGTTTTTAGGTTGAAGGTTGGAGGAGTCGACGGCTATTTTCTAAAATCTTGACAGAGTCACCGATCAGGCCTGTGTCGCCCTCTTCGGCACCACGATCGCCTATGGCTTGGCCACAATCTCTTCAGGCTTATATTGCTTCATTGTTATAGGTAATAGGCCCGACCCAATCGTCGTAAAACTGGTTTTCGAGCTCAATCATCAACTGGTTTTCGAACTCAAGCATCCTCGCAGTACGCGGCAAACCTAGCTGGTCATAGTTGTACAACGCACGGACGATCATCGAATGTGCGGCATCCTCAAGATCGAGGGTGATGGACGGCGTGTCGGTGGATACCAATTGCGTTACGGAGATTAGTGCGCGGTTTTCATCTCTGATGAAGTCCTCTCTCCGTGGGGGCATTCGATGTAGCCATGTAAGAAAAGGTTCGACCCTCGAGTATTTCCAATCAAGAAAACTTTGCTGGCCCCCATGTGACAGCATTTTACCGAGAATCTCGTCCGCGGCGCCCGCAAGCGTCAGGGCAGAGACGAAGTGCCCCTTTAGGAAGAGCGATATAGCGTCGCCAATCTGCTCTCTGGCAGAGTCAACTCTGTTATCCGGTTCATCAACCATCTGAATCCACTCCTGCTGCCTTTCTGTCAATGTTCGTCGATGCCCGTTCAATGACGAAACCGCTTTTTCGAGGCGTCGCCTCGGAGGCAATTCTGCGGTTTCGCTTGTCTGCCTTTTCCGCCGCACGGCAATAATGGATCTGGCTTCAACTCACCCACTCTCCCAACCGTCGGATTAGCTAAATAATACAGGAACGCTTCACGGCAGCTCTCCGAGCATAGCTGAGCTTCGCACAAACCAGGTCGGCCCAGATGCTCGAGAGCCTGCTCATGAACCATTATGGCGCAATCTAGGCAGACGCCAGCACGGACCATACGGCAAGGGATGCAGTTGCAGTCCCAGTGTTCCACACGAGGCAGTTTCATGACTGCCCCCCAATCATCCGCCCCAGAGCTTGCTGACATTCAGTTAGGAGACAACGGTTGGATCCAGGCCTTACACCGATGGGCTGATCCGGGCAGGTTCGCGCGCCTCGGGGCCTTGTGGAGCGATCATCTGGATTTGTAACCTCCAACTGGAAGGTCTCGCAGGGCCTGCGGTCCAGCAATCGCATGCGGGTGCTCATGGAGCTTGCTCCTCCTCGACTGCGAGCGCGCGAAAACCAAACCGGCGCAAGAGCAGTTTCAGCGCCATCCGCAAGCGGCGAACGTGACCTTCATCATTTGTGGTTTGTAACCGCAGTCGATAGACGATCTTCTCGGGGGGCTTGACGGTCGCGCTCATGCAGCTGCCCTCACGTCTGTGGGTGCGTAGCCAAAGTCGCAACCAACAAAGTTGCGGCTAAGCGCGTGAGCGGCATGCATCACGACGAAGGAGCCGGCCGCGGGATCAATAATAAGATCGCCCGGTCTCGTAACGGCGCCGATCAACCGCGTGATTAGTCCGATCGGCTTGACGTGCGGGTGGATCTTACGGTCGACCTTCTCGACCCACCGATTCGGAATCCCATGGTCCCGCCAGGTGCGTTTTGCCGCGAGCGGCGGCTTCTGCAGGACGGCCAGATAATCGCCTCGCCTTCGCGAACGATAACCGTTGCCCATGCGCAGGTTGTCCCAGGCGATGATGTCGACGCATTGCAGGACGTCGGCGAGTCCTAAGCCATGACCGTTGAGCGCCTCGCCCAGGCAGTAGGTGTCGACCCAACGCGTGCAGTAACCGGTCGGCGCAAGGACGCGTGCGATCGCAACGCAAACAGAATCGATGTAATCCTCGGATATCGCCGGCAATCCAGCGCGTCCCCTTTGCCGAGCGCCCTCGTTGCCGAATTTCAGCTTGTCGAGAACTGCGCGGTACTGCGGGTTGAAGAACACCAGCGGCGTGCAGGAATCCGGCAGCGATTGCAGCAGCGCTAGAGCATCTCCGCATTGAGCGAGGTTACGCGGATACGACCCAATCGCGCTGCTGCTCGACGGATTACTCATCGCGCCGATTCCGTTTCCCGACCCCGTCGGCGCACAAAAGGGCACGTTTTTTTATGTTTTTGAGTGTTTTCTCTATCTTTCGGGGGAACTAACGCCGAGCCGAGCGAGTGCAACTTGGATCGCTGCAGTTTCGGTGGCTGACCGAAAGCGCTCCCCCGAATTCCGCGGTGGAGGTGATCCGAGAGATGTGGGTAGGGCTGTAGCCCGTGGCACTAGCGCACTGCGTCCGCGTACCGCAGGGATAGCGCAGGAACCACTGCAGCACAGCTTCGTGCCGGCGCTGCCAGCTCGGATGTCGTGCCATGTGATAAGATCAAGGCAAACTAGATACATTATAGCATACCAGAACTAAGAACCAAAGTCCGATGCTTACCCCATCACGGCGAGGGCGACGCAACAGCGAGCGATAAACGTGTGCCCCAACCCGCGCTCAGCGCCTACTCTGGTACTCTACGCGGTGTGTCTGACCCAGATTGGGGCGGGTAGGTTGCGTCCGTACCGTCCGCACCCTTTCCTCCGTTGTATCCTCGACAGGCGCCGTTCGCCGGAACGTCACCACCCGCGGAGCCGTTGGTCGTGCTTGGATGATCCGGATCGGCCGCGGACGATGCGGACGGTGCGGACGCTCGCGCCCGATCGCTTTCTGTCGCTGTTTGGGTTTGCGCGGTGGTGATGTGAATCGTACGGGTTCGTACTTGACCTTCGCGACCAAAGCTAATCGTCACACCGATTTTGCGCAGGAAAGTTGCCGCTCGACGCAGCCGGCTAGACAGGACGCCAGGAGTGTCCGGCCGCGTCCTCGACTTTATGATGCGCTCGCTAGTCTCCATGGCGAGGGCGCCCAGAAGGTCCGTGGCGGTTCCCGTCCACATCGTCCGTTTGGACATCAAAGTACGCACGGCGGCGGCGACCGGATCAGCGTCGATCACATCCTCCACCGCCCCGTCGCGGTTGTGGCGGTAGGCCGCCTCAAAGGTGCCTGCTGGCCAGAGCGCCGTCTCGCAGGCCGTCACCCACAGGGCGAAGTCTGCCATGCGCGGCAGCTTCGCGAGCTTTATCCCGGGCAACCGCCTTAAGCCCTCGGCGACCGCGTCGAGGAGCACCCCAAGAATGCCGGGGCGCTCGGGCTCAAACGTGGTCCACAGTTCGGCCAGGGGGCGGCGGCGTTCTTCCGGAATCGGGTCCAACATCGCGAACAAGGAACGATCGGCCAGGTCGGGCCGCGTCACGACATCCTCGATGCCATTTAGGATCACCGGTCGAGTGACGTCGAATAACACTTCATCGTGATCGGTATAGAGCTGGCGCACGGCGAAGCCTCCTCCGGTTGCCAGCCGACAAAGCGTGTCGGAAATCCACGGAGGGATGTTCGACACGTTGTCGAACGTGAGCACATAGCCGTTATTGGCAGCAATGAACAAATCGCGGGCCTCACGCGGCAACGCGCGTAAGGGGGCGGCGTTTGGGTCCACCAGCGCTCGAAGGACCGACGAATTGATGGACTTTGCCGACCCCTGTTCGCCCGATAGCACGAGCACCGGATAGGGACCGCGATTGCGGAATGCGGCCAGCACCCAGGCGACCACTAGGACGAAGTCATTATCGGACTGGATATTTAGCAGAAGCCTGAAAGTATTGATCGAGCCCCCGGGTACCGGCATCGGCAGAGGCAGCATCCCGGCAGCACGCCGGAAGCGCACTGGCGGATTGTCAATCACACGCCAGCCGGAGGTGTCGACCTCCACCGCGCGCCATTTTTCGTCGCAGAGGTCAAGATAAAGCCGGCCGTTCAGTTCGCCAACGCGGATGTGAATCATGTGTTCGGGCGCATCGAAGTGCGCCTTCGCCTCGATTAGATTCAACGCTGATTGAAGCGCCTCGGAACTTGGAGCGCCTTTGGTCGTCTCGAAGAACTTACCTGCAAGCCAGTATCGGAAGCCTTTACTGCGGATCGGCCAAGTCTCGCGATGGCCTTTGATGTTAAGATCGGCGTAACATGTGCCGTCGGGCGTGTGAAACAGCCCGGCCGTCTGCGCGAGGTTGATCAGAATGTCCGCCTGCGTCGGACCGCGCCCGGCCATCTTGCGCCCTCTCTCGGCTCTGGACCCTACGAGCTTCCCGATGCGCTGCTTCGCCCACGCATCGAGATCTTTGTTGCGGTTGCGGGAATCAGCAGTTCACCAAAGCGCGAACAACCGATGAGCTGGGATGGCTGCCGCCGAGTTACGACGGTACCTTGATTGAAAAGGCCCGCTTGATCGCCCCAGCAATCCCAACCCGGTTTAATTTCTCGGGCGAACAGCTCGAGATAGGGACCAGGCACGAGCCGTTCGATCTGTTCTCTCACCTCGTCCGGTTTGCGGCTGTGTTCACGTCGGGGCGAAATAACAAGCTTTGGCACATCCCTGGCCCGTCGCTTCGGGTGGCCTCGGGTGGCGAGCAAGCATTGCTCGGGATTGGCTCTCGTCCAACAACCAAGGCCAGTAAAGAAGCCCTTGCTCTTAGTGTTCTGTTTGACCCAATAGAAGCCAACGGTCTTGTACTCGAAGCCCCATGCACGAATGAGCTCCAAGCCCCTGGGTAAAAATGGGTCAGGCACCCACAAGAAGAACGCGCAATCGGCAGCTGCGAGGTCGGCAACAGGAAGCGTGGCGAGTGCTTCGAAACTCAAGCAGTCATAATGCGAGATCGCGCTTCGGCCCGTTCCCTTGGTACTCCAGGTTCGGAACAGCCATGGCGGATCAGCGTAGATCACGCGATACTTATTCCGCGTCAAAGTGGTGAGAGAGTTCTCTTGCGTGCTGGGTGTTGGTGGGCTATTTGTTTTGTCGGTACAAACTTCTTCAGCCCTGCCTTGGCCGGCGGGGCTTTTTTCATCTTTGCTCATGCGGCACGCTCCCCGCGTCGATCGGGAGGGGAGCTCGTCAGCCCGCGCGGGCGCGCATCAATCCAGCGTGCGACTTCCTCCTCTTTCCAGCCGACGCTGTTGAGCCCCAGGCGGACTCGGGCGGGAAATTCGCCTTGACGTTCGAGTCGCCAGAGCGTCGTTCTGGACAATCCGGTGAGTCGGATGACCGCCGCAGTTCTAAGGATCAGCATGCAATTCCTCCGCTAGGTGCTGCACGGAGGATAGCGGCGCTACAGAATGAAACGAGTGTCTAATTGAGCGCCTAATAGGCCACCGGGGTCGAATTGACGCCCTATTCGGCCCCGGGCTGTGCTTGAGCGATCAAGTACTCCAGTCCTTTAACCGGCAGACGCTCTGGACACAGCAATTGAACCGGTCGAGGCTCTGGACACAACCGTTGGACTAAACCCCTCGCGTTCTTTGCCCATTCCGCCACGTCCGGATTAACCGGCTTGATTTTCTTATGCAGATCTGATCGCGAAAGCCGGCGCTTACCGAAAACTTTACTGTGAAAGTCCAGATCGAAGACCGCTAAAATACTATGGTTCGCCAAATTGTGGAGGTGGAGCTTTGTGACTCGAATATTTGCAGCTGGACGACCGCGCAGTTTAAATGGAGGCTCAAACTCTTTCCTCAGCCCGCGCAACCACTGATCAAATTTCTTTTTTAATAACTCATAATCCGACCAGGGATTGACTTGCAGCATCCGGCAGCCTGACATAGCGATCATCCATGTGACAATCCTATCCCGATGCTGCGGATTCATCATCTCGCGTGTGACCTCCACGAGGGGAGGCGGTCGCCATTCCAAGCGTGGAATTTTTCCATTGCGTTTGTTCTTAAGATACTCTTTCAGAGACACAGATTTGTAATATCCGTCCCAAAACTGTTTGCGGCCACGTTCGTCGAGACTTGAAGACTGATATTGCTCTTTAAGGGTCACACGTGAGTTCAGCATTATTGCCCAATCCTTGAGATTTAGGCGTCGCTGTAGCTCGTATTCCTCCCGATTGAACCAGGAATAATCTGACTCGTCCGCTTTTACCATGCTGCCTATCCCGTCGAGCGCAGCGGCACGAGCTTTCCGGAAGGCTCAGGCCGAGCGCAATATGCCGCCCACGCATCCATCAGTTTTCGACGCTTCTCGAACAGATCGCCGCGACGGTAAGCGGCTTCCACCTTATCGGCTACCGCGTGCGCCAGTGCCATTTCGACAACCTCGTTTGAGAAATCGGTGCGTTCGGCTGCCCAATCGCGAAACGTCGATCGAAAGCCGTGAGTCGTAAGATCGGTCCGATTCATCGCCCTGAGCAGCATCCAAAGCGCCATATCTGACAAGGTTTCCCGTCGATCGCCAGGGAATACGCGATCGTTCTGACGTAGGCTGTGCATTTGCCGCAGCACGGCGAGCGCCGCATCGGATAGAGGGACGCGATGCTCCCGGCCACTCTTCATCCTGGAGGCGGGGACCGTCCACACCTTGGCTCTCAGGTCGATTTCACTCCATCTCGCCCCAAGTACCTCGCCTGTTCTGGCCGCCGTCAGAATTACAAATTCCAAAGCTCTGGCAGCCTTGGCGGGGTGTTCTCGAAGCCCCTGGATGAAGGCGCCAATCTCGGGATATGGAAGAGCAGCGTGATGCTGAACAGCCCGCACCTTGGAAGGGCGGGGAAGCAACTTATCGAGGCGGCCTTTCCAGCGCGCCGGGTTATCGGCGTCACGGAAACCACGGGCCGCTGCCCAATCAAGCACCGCCTCGATGCGACCGCGAACTCTGCTTGCTGTCTCAGGCTTGGTCGACCAAATCGGCTCAAGCACCTTTATGACGAGCCCAACATCAACGGCTTGAACCGGCAGACGCCCAAAGGCCGGCGAGACGTAAGTGGATAATGTGTTCTGCCATTGCGCGGCGTGCTTGGGACTTCTCCATCCGGCTCGATGAGCTGCGATGTATCGCTCGGCGCATTCATCGAACGTCATTGCCTTGGCGAGCTCGGCCGCTGCGGAGGCGCGCTGCGCGGTTCGCGCTTCGATCGGGTCTCGGCCCTGGTCGCGAATCTTGCGGCACTCAGCGGCCTTTTCGCGCGCTTCCGCCAGGCTCACAGCATCGAGCGAGCCCAGGCCCATGTATCGCTCTTTTCTGTTCCCCGCGGCGAAGCGGAATATCCAGCTCTTGGAAATGTGACGGGTGTTGTTGGGGGTGACTTGCAGATAGAGGCCGCCACCGTCGGCATACAGTTGAACGCGGGACGTACCGTCAGTGCGCCTTCCAGGCTTGGCGTTTTTCACTTTTGCTGGTGAGAGGCGGTGGATGCTTCGTGACACTGACCTAACCCCGTCTGTACCCACGCAAAACGTTGGTACACGATGGAGCTGCACGAAACAAGAGGAAAAGCAAAAATACGAAAAGGGCGCGGTTTACTGCATACACTGCCATGGTGTGAAACAGGGTAATATACGAATTTGGCGGAGGACCGCTCCGCTTTGGTGTTGCATTTGCGCGTGGTTTGCGGAGAATATGGCAGGCCCCTCGACGATATGCGGCGTGCCGCTGTCGTGTGAAACGTGCGTAGAGTTGGGAACGGGATGCGGGTGGGGAGCCGCGAAACCTTGCGATCGTGCGTGCTTGCGCGCACGAAGGGCATTGCATTCCAAGGCACTATCTCCGCACGGACTTCGACGGGGGGCATTGCGCGGCCCTGCGCCTGCGCCGAACCGGCGCCCTTGCCATGACATTGCTGTGGGGAGCTGGCATGGCCGGATGCGGCATCTCTCCGTCGGCACTGACGTCGGACCCCAAGTCCGCCATCGCTCCGATGTCGCTCACGATGGAAAGCGTGCCATCCGGGGCGCAAGCCCAGATCCGCGGGGGATCGAGCTGTCGCACGCCCTGCGAGCTCACCGTGAGGCCCACGGGACCCTTCGTGGTTGAGTTCACGCTCAGGAATCATGAGCCTCAATCCGTGCAAGTCGTGCTCGCCGCCTCCAATCCCGAAGACATATCGGCGGGAATTCGTCTCGATCCCAACCCTGTTACGGTTACGCTGACTGCGATCCCGCAGCCGCCCACCAAGGTGAGCCCGCCGAAGATCTCCGCGGCAAGACCCGCCGCGCCGGAGAGCGCACAATCAGTCCCGCCGCAGAACACGGGGATTGTCGCCTCCCGATGGCCCACGCAGTGAATTCGGCGGGCTCAAGCCGCCGCAATGGAACGTGACCGCTTCCACGCACAGCCAAAACGCGTAATAATCCGTATTTCCAAATCCCCGCGAGCTGCAAGGATACGCGGAGGTTGAAGTGTCACCCGCGAGGCTTGCGCCGCGGCGGAGTGCCGGGCGAGGGAGTGCGTAGATGTCATCTTCGAGCGATTGGGAGATGCCGCTTGCTGTCCAGCCAAAACCCGAACATTACGACTACGACCTCGAGGAGGCATTGACCGCTCTGGTCGGGTTGCGGGCGATCGTTCCCAGCGACGCGTTCACGGCGGAGACCTTGGGCACCGAACGTGCCGGAAACGGTGTGCTGATCCGCGATGGGGTCGTGCTGACCATCGGATACCTCATCACCGAGGCGCAGACGATTTGGCTGCATCCGGCGGACGGCCATCCGGTCCCGGCTCATGTGCTTGCCTATGACCAGGAGACCGGCTTCGGCCTGGTGCAGGCACTGGCGCGGCTTGATCTGCCGACGTTACCCATCGGCCGGTCGCGGGATGCGAAAATAGGCGACCCGGTCGTGGTCGCCGGTGCCGGAGGGCGAAAGCATTCGGTCGTCGCCCGCATTGCCGCCAAGCAGGAGTTCGCCGGCAACTGGGAATATGTGCTGGATGAGGCGATCTTCACTACGCCCGCGCATCCGTTCTGGGGCGGCACCGCGATGATTGGCGGCGACGGCGCCCTTCTCGGGATAGGCTCGCTGCAAGTGCAGCAGGTGCGCGAAAGCGGCACGGCCGAGCCTCTCAACATGATCGTGCCCATCGACATTCTCAAGCCGATCCTCGAGGACCTTTTGACCCTCGGCCGGCCAAATCATCCGCCGCGCCCCTGGCTCGGGCTCAATGCCACCGAGATTGACGACAAGATTGTGGTGGCGCGCGTTTCGAGCGGCGGGCCGGCACGACGCGCCAATCTGCGCACCGGCGATGTCGTGGTGGCAGTCGCGGGCACCAAGGTGAGCGATCTCGCCGGCTTTTTCCGCAAGGTGTGGTCGCTCGGCAAGGCTGGTGTGCAGGTACCGCTGACGATCTATCGCGACGGTCGCACTATCGAGGCGCGGGTGGCCTCCGGCGACCGCAATCGCTTCCTGAAAGGACCGAGCTTACACTGACGCATAAATGCAACACTCGAAAGAATTTCGAAAACGACGCAGTTGTCGCAACGCTCGCATCCCATTATCATTCAAGTTCTCTGTGCTCCTGCGCGCGCGGTGATACAGAGATCGTGAGAAGCCCCGGTCGCCCGACTGAACCAGGCCGGGGCTTTTCCTTTTGGGTGCCGGGTCCGCGCTGCTCTCTCATTCAAGCCTGATCTTGGCGTCGTTGATGATGGCTTCGTATTTCGCCATTTCGTCGCGGATGTACTTTGCGAATTGGTCGCCGGGCGCGCCGATCGGATCGAATCCAAGCAAATTTAGCCGTTGCTTGACTTCCGGTCTTGCCAGCACTTTGGCGATATCGCCTTCCAGCTCGTGAGAGATTTCGATCGGCAGATTTTTCGGCCCCCACAATCCGTACCACGACACGAACTCGAAACCTTTTACGCCGGCTTCTTCGACCGTCGGTATTTCCGGTGCGGCAGCGGCGCGCTTGAGGCTGGTGAGGGCCAGCGCCTTGATCTGGCCCCCTTGCGCGAGCGGGAGCGACGAGAGCATCGGATCGGCAAGCAGCTGGATCTGTCCGCTCATGAGGTCGGTGAGCGCGGGTGCCGTCCCCTTGTAGGAAACGACGAGGGTCTCGAGACCGGCGTCGCGTTTCAACTGCTCAATGGCGAGATGGCTGGCAGAGGCGACGGTGGTGGCGCCGAAAGTGAATTTCTGCGGATTCCTGCGAACGAGATTAAAAAAGTCCCTGAGGTTGTCAGCCGGCACGCTCGGCGTGGTGCTCACGATCAGCGGACCGTCAGCAAGGAGAACGACCGGCGTGAAATCCTTCACCACATCGTAGGGCACATTCTTGTACAGGAACGGATTGATCACGTGCACCGATGCCGACACCAGCAGGGTGTAGCCGTCGGCAGCCGCCTTGGCCACGACGTTGGCTCCGACCGTTCCGGAGGCCCCGCCGGCGCGGTTCTCAACAATGAAATGCTGGCCGACCGTCTCGTTGAGCTTCTGCACCAGAATGCGGGCGACGCCGTCGACCGATCCGCCGGGCGGAAACGGGACCACGACGGTGACGGTCCGCGAAGGATAGCTCTCGGCGACGGCACGCGAGGGCAGGGCGCCGAGGAAGGACGCCAGGAGTGGCGGGAGCAATGCTGCGCGGAGCGCGATCGCGAACGCCGAGACTCTTGTGGGACGCATGAGTCGATCCTTTCGCAGCCCTCGGCATCCACCGGATGGCTTGTTCCTTGCACCGGAGAATGTTGGCTGGTGGAGAACCCGCCCGCTCGAAGCACGGGAATGCAACGTAGGTGCCGCACGCATCCTGCCGATGCGGGATGATCGTGATTTTTTGATTCCGTTCAGGCCGCAACGGCCGAGACGGACGCGACCTTGTAGCCGTATTTCCTGTCGAGCCCGAGCTCCTGGACAATGCGCAGTCCCTTGGCGAGAGCCTCGCCTTCAAGGGCGTTCAACGGCTTGCGCAGGTCGCCGGCGGGAAGACCAAGCGCTTTCATCAGCGATTTCACCGCTACGGGATTGATGACGCAATAGGTGAAGTGCAGGAGCGGAAGCATTCTCAGATACGCAGTCTTGAACCTCTCCGCGTCGCCATCGCTCCTCCACGGGGTTGAGATGGTTGCAAGCTCGGCGGGCGCGATATTGCCGGTCATGTTGGCCGTGCCATGGCCGCCCAGGCTCATGGTTGGGACCACGAGCCCGAGGTTCGGGCTGTCGCAGCACATCACGGAAACATCGGGCTTGCCGGCAAGCACCTGTGCGACCTGGCCGACGCGTGACGTTGATTCCTTGTGAATCACATAGTTTGGATGCTTGAAGATCCGCAGCAGATAATCCCAGTGCAGATCGCTCTTCACGCGCGGAGGGTTGTTGTAGATGCCGAGCGGGAGATCGGTCGCCTCCGCCACATCGAGAAAGAAGCCCTCAATGTCGTTCTCGGGCGCGCAGATATAGGCGGGCGCGGCCAGGATCGCGCCGTCGGCGCCGTTATCCTTGGCAAAGCGGACATTCGCTATCGTGGCCTGCGTATTGTTACCGGTTGCGCCGAAGAAGATCGGCATGCGCGCCGTCTTCATCTTTGCCGTCTCGACAATGATCCGCTTTCTCTCCTCCGGCGAGAGCATGGACGTCTCCCCGGTCGAGCCCATGATCAGCACGGCGGAAGTGCCCTGATCTTCCTGGAACCTCAGCAGCGAGCGAAACGCCGCAAAGTCCACGGAGCCGTCCCTGTTGAACGGCGTGATGAGCGCGACGAAAGACCCCGTCAGCAACTTTTTCGGCATTCCCGTCTCCATTCCAGGCGTCGTCATCATAGCACGCGTGTATCGTCTGGCCAGAGCCGGCCCCGCTTAGCGCCTGTCTGATACCGAGGTTACTTCGATATCGAGCGCGTCAAGCAGCAGCTCGATCCAGCGGCGCGGAATACGTCGGGTAATGCAGACGATCCGGCTGCGGCGGTCTTCCGACGGCCAGCGTGCCAGCCATGCGGGTGGATGAAAGACATGCTGGACACCGTGGACCACCGCCGGACGGTCGGGGCATTCCGCAATATTCACAATGCCTTTGAGGCGCAGGAGACCGCCGCCGCAATGCTCGGCGAGCGTCTCTAGAAACAGCGTGAGCGCCACCGCGCGGATCGGCTCTTCACGCACGGTCGCGCAGGTCTGAATTTCCGTGTCATGCCGTTCGTGCAAATGCGCATGGCTCCCGGCTGCTCCTACGAGCCATGAATCGATGTCGACAGGCCTCGCCCGAGCATCAAGGGCGTCGCCCTCGAAGACGCGGGGATCCACCTTGCCATGGTGCGCAAAAGCAACCGGTGCCGCGGCATTGAGCTCGGCAAGACGATTGAGCAGGGGCGGCGCTGCGGCGCCTGCAAGATCCGATTTTGTCAGAACGAGACGGTCGGCAAGCGCCACCTGCTTGACCGAAATGTATTCACGATCGAGCGTGCTCGCGCCATTTACGCCATCGACCGTGGTCACGACGCCGGCCAACGCGATGCGACCAGCAATGCCAGGTTCGGCGATGAGCGTCTGGAGGATGGGCGCCGGGTCGGCAAGGCCGCTGGTTTCGATCACGATGCGAGTGAATGGAGGAACCTCGTTGCGATCGCGCCGCTTCAGCAACTCCTCTATGGTCGCGACAAGGTCGCTGCGGACCTTGCAGCAGAGGCACCCGGTCGTAAGCTCGATGAAGCTGTCCGCGCTCGCTTCCACCAGCTCGTGGTCAAGGCCGACTTCGCCGAATTCGTTGATGATGACGGCCGTTCGCGAGAATTCCCGCTGGCCAAGCAGGTGACGCAGCAGTGTCGTCTTGCCGCTGCCGAGAAAACCGGTGATGACAAGGGCGCCGATCACGCGGGCGGCGCAGGAAGAGGTGCGATACGCACCCGACTGGCGGTGTAGCCGGGGTCAAGCGCCGTTCGGATCTGGCGCAGAACGGCCACCAGCGAGATTGCGCCCCGCTTGCGGCCGTTGATGGTGACTATCCAGCGGAACGGCAAACCGGCCGGTGCCGGTTCAATGCGAATCCGGGTCGCATGGCACGCGACCGTGATCGCGTCGTCATTTTCGCTCTGCACGCGTCCAGTCAAATCCCAAGCGAGCAGGCTCTGCGCCAGCAGCTCGCACGTGATGGCTTTGAGCTTGTCCTTCACAGCGCCGGCCCGTTGACAATTGTCGCTGCGATCTTGCGCTTGAGATATTTCCCGTCTTGCGGGGTTCCGCGATAACGGCCGTTCTCGACCATCACCTTGCCGCGCAGGATAGTTGTCACCGGCCAGGCGAAAATCTCGTGGCCCTCCCATGGCGTATAATCGGTTTCGTGCAGATCGGCCGCGCGCACCTTCCCGCGCCGGGTCGGATCGAGGATGGTGATGTCGGCATCGCTGCCGGCGGCAATGACGCCCTTCCTCGGATAGAGTCCCATGATCCTGGCCGCATTGGTGGAGACCAGGTCCACGTATTGCGGCAGCGAATAGCTGCGGCGCACCACCATCTCGGTGTACATGACGGCGAGGCGCGGCTCGACGCCGGAGTTGCCGCCGGTGGTATCGTCAATGCGCCTGCCGAGCGTCTTGTCCCTGAGCGTGCAGCAAAGCTCATCCGTCGCCACGCAGTGAATCGAGCCGTTCGTCGTTCCCGTCCAGAGCGCCTTCTGGTCCTCCTGGGACTTGAGTGACGGGTAGGTGTGGTAGATCTGGCCGTTCGGCCGCTTGTAGTCGTCGCTCGAATAGATCAGGTACTGATGCAGCGTCTCTCCGTAGACCGGCAGCCCCTTGCTGCGCGCCTCGGCAATGGCGGCGACGCCGGTGCCCGCTGACACATGCATCATGTAGAGCGCAGCTCCCGGCACGCTTTCTGCAAGCCGCAGCACGCGGCGAAAGCTCAGGTCTTCCGAGAGCTGATTGTGAACTTCGGCCATGTGCGCGAAATCGACGCGGCCCTCCCGGATGAGCTTGGCATACATGTGCATGACGATGTCGTTGTCCTCGGCGTGGATGACGCCGAGCCCGCCCTCCTTCGCCAGGACCTGGAAGGCCTCCCAGATATCGCCGAAATCGATCATGCGGCCGCTGCGCGACGGAAGGATATTGGTCGTGAATATCTTGAGCGTCGGATAGCCTGCCTGGATCGCCTCTGCGAGCTGCGCCGGGAACTCGGGCGGCGGCTCGGAATGCAGCATGATGTGATAGGCCCAGTCGCACGGGCTCTTGCCGACAAAGTCGCGGTCGCGCGTCTCGATGGCCTCGCGGGCGCAAGCGCCATCGCGCCAGTACGCAAAGTCGATGAAGGTCGTAGTCCCGCCGTGCAGCGCCGCGCGTCCGACCTGCTCGGGGCCTGCCGTGATGAGCGGCGTCCCGTCCGGCTTGATCCACACGTGGTGGAGATGCACGTGCGGATCGATGCCGCCCGGCATGACGATGCGCCCGGCCGCATCGATCAGGTGGTGCGCCGCCTGTGCCGGCAGCGCATCAGGCGCGGCGATCGCGGCGATGGTCTCGCCGGCAATCGCGACGTCGCATCTGATGACGCCTTGCGGCGTCACGACCTCGCCGCCGCGAATGAGGAGATCGAGCATCAACCCTCCCGGACATTGCGGTGGCTAGCACAGGGTCTGGTCCACACAGTCCTCGTATTTGGGCAGGCGGGAAATGAAGCCGCCCGATAGAAGGCTTTCGGCAAGCCGCGCGAACCCCTTACGCGACACTTCGGGAGATTGCGCCCACAATCCGGCATCGCGGTAGCGCGCAAGCGAGCTTGCAAGAATGTCGGGAGCAACATTTGGGTAGAAGCTGGCGGTGATTTGCGCCAACTCCGCAGCGCCATTTTCGACAAGCCATTTCTGCATGCGGCGGATGGCGCGCGTCATGGCGATGAAGGCATCGCGATGGCGCTCGATGCCGCCGCGCGTGGCGAGAAACGTGGTGTACACCGTCGGTCCTCGCGCGCTCGCCGCGTAAAGGATATCGGCGACGCCCGCCTGCAGCGCCAGCGACGCATAGGGCTCGAACAGCTGCGCCACATCCAGGCGACCGCTGCGCAGCGCCTCCAGATTGCTCTCCATTGTCTGGTCCGACACGCGAGCAAGCCGGCCGGGATCGAGACCCTGCTCCCGCAGATCTTGCTGCAGGCACAGCCAGGGCGTCGGGACCTCCGAAACGGTAGCGAATCTCAGCGCCGGCAGATCGGTCAGGCGAAACCCTGCACCCCTGCCCACGAGAAAAAACGGATCACGTGCCGCAACCTCACAGAAGCAGGCGAGGGCTGAGTCCGGGTTCTGGTCGCGCGCCTTCATGACCCGCATCGGGCCGCCCCAAGTGAGGTCGATGGTGCCGTCGAGCAGCGCCGAAGCGGCAGCGGCCGGGGCAGGGGAATTGACGAGCTCAACGGCGACACCCTCGTGCGCATAAAATCCGAGTGCATGGGCGGCGTAGAACGGCGCGTAAAATACCGCACGAAAATTTTCAGCGAGCCTGATACGCATGCAGCAGACGATCGGGCCGGGAGTCAGCCGGCAACGAGCTCGGGCGGCGTAAACGCACGAACGGCCGGTACCGGCTCGTTCCAGCGCTCGATCTCCACGAGAGCGGTGAGCGCGCTCGATGCCTGCGCGAGCGGTGAGGAGCCGATGTCGAGGGTGAGAACATTGGGGTTGCCGTGCCGTTCGGGCTCCTCGCTCGTGCTGCCCGGATCGAACCACGCTCCGGTTGCCATCACCACCACCCCCGGCATCACGTGGGGATCAATGATGGCTCCGGCGAGACACGCGCCGCGCGCATTGAACACACGCACCACGTCGCCGTCGCGAATGCCTCGTCTCTCGCCGTCCGGCGGGCTGATGCGGATCGGCTCGCGTCCTGCGACCTTTTGCTCGCGCGCGACCGGCCCCGGATCCATCTGGCTGTGCAGGCGGCTCGCCGGCTGGTGGGTCACAAGATGCATCGGCCAGCGTCCTGCCGCTGCGCTGCCCAGCCATTCCGCGGGCGGGATCCAGGCCGGATGCGGCGGACAGTCGGCATAGTGAAAGGCGGCGACCGCGTCGGAAACAATCTCGATGCGTCCGGACGGGGTCTTGAGCGGGTGGCGCTCGGGATCGCGTCGGAAATCCTCGAACAGCACGTAATCGCGCTCAGGCGCAGGCAACTCGACGAATCCCTCGGCCCAGAATTGCTGAAAACCGGGGAGCGTCACCCCTTTTGCCGTTGCGCTCGCTCGCACGCGATCATAGACCCACTGGCACCAGCCCATTTCGTCGCGGCCCTCGCTGAATGCGTCCTCGTAGCCGAGACGTCCTGCCAATGCGCGGAAAATGTCGAAGTCGTTGCGGGCCTCGCCGACCGGATCAATGGCGCGGTGCATCGCAAGGATGAAGGAGTCGCGCGACGAGCCGCCGACGTCATTGCGCTCGAGCGCCGTGGTTGCCGGCAGCACGATATCGGCGTGGCGCGCAGTCGGCGTCCACCAGCTGTCGTGGACGATGACGGTCTGCGGCTTCTGCCAGGCGCGCCGCAGCCGGTTGAGGTCCTGATGATGATGGAAGGGGTTGCCGCCCGCCCAATAGACGAGCGCAATGTCGGGGTAGACGTATCGCCGACCATTGAACTCGTAGCTTTCGCCCGGGGCGAGCAACATGTCGGCGATCCGGGCAACCGGAACCATGGAACGCGCCGGATTGAGCGGCAACGGCACCTCGGGTCCTGCCACATCGACGCGGGGTACGCCGATGCCGTTGGTGGAGCCATGCCCGAATGCAAAGCCCGTTCCGGGCAGGCCAATGCCTCCGAGCATCGCAGCAAGCACGATGGCCGCCCAGAGCGGCTGCTCGCCATGATGCGCGCGCTGGAGCGACCACGCACAGGTGATCATGGTCCTCGTCGCGGCCGCGCGGCGCGCAAGGTCGCGAATGGTCCCGGCCGGCACGCCGGTGATTGCCGCCGCCCAATCGGCATCCTTGGCGATGCCGTCATCAAGGCCGAGCAGGTAGCGGCGGAACGTCTCAAACCCGGTGCAATAGCGCGACACGAATTGCGCATCGTGCCGCTCTTCGGTGAGCAGCGTGTGCGCCATGGCAATGATGAGCGCTGCGTCGGTATTCGGCCGGATGGCAATCCACTGCGCGCCCAGAAACTCTGGCGCATCGGACTTGAGCGGGCTCACGCAAACGAACTCGATCCCGGCATCCTTCGCGCGCCGCAGCCACGTCTCCAGGCTGTGGATACCGGCGCCGCCCGATGTGACCTGGGCGTTCTTGAGGGCGAGGCCGCCGAACGCGATCATCAGGCGTGCGTGCTTGACGATAGATGACCAATCGGTGATGTCGCCGACCACCGGGGCAAAGGTGCCGATGACGCGCGGCAAGACGTACTGCGCAGCACCGAAGCTGTAGTTGGCGACCTGGTCGACGCAGCCGCCGCCGAGAAACAGGAACCGACGCGTCAGCGTGCGCGCATGGTGGACGCGGCCGGCCGACGACCAGCCGTAGGATCCGCCGAGAATCGCCGTATTGCCGAAAGTCTCCCGCACGCGGGCAATCTCATGGGCGACGAGGGAGAGCGCTTCATCCCACGACACTTCGTGATAGCGGTCGCTGCCGGTGCGTTCCTTGCCGCTGCGCCAGCCCTCGCGAATGGCGGGCCGCGCAATACGCAGCGGCGAATGCACCATCTCTGGAATGGCCTCGAGCATGTGCGAAGGCGCGGGATCGCGTGCAAACGGCTCGCACCCAATCACGCGGCCGTCCTCCACCAGCGCCGTATAGGCGCCCCAATGGGCGAGCGTGGGGAAGCGTGCGGCGCTCATGCGGCGCATGTTAAAGAGAGGAAGCGCAATCGGCAACGGCCGCTCGGTAGCCGTCAGGCTCCGGCAACGATCCGCTTGAGCTCGGGCAGGCAGGATCCGCAATTGGTGCCCGCACGCAATGCCTTGCCGATCAGCTCGACCGTTGTTGCCTTTCCCGATCCAATCGCCTCGCAGATGGTGGCAAGCCCGACGCTGAAGCAGGCGCAGACGATGGGACCGGCCTTGTGGAGGCCGTCGGCGGCGTATCCGGACAGCAGCACCCGGCGCGCCTCGTGCGTGAGCGCGTCAGTCTCGAACAGCGTCTTGACCGCGTCCCACTGCGGTGCCGCATCGGCGGGACCAATGAACAGGCAAGCCTCGATGCGCCCGCCCACGAGGGCGGCGGCGCGATAAATGCCGTGCGGGTCGTCGGCATATTCGGCAAGCTCAGCCCCCAACATTTGCGGCGCGCGACCGCGCCAGATATCGGGAGGATCGTTGGTTGCCAACAAGAAGCCCCATGCCTTTGCAACCGCGACGCGGGCCCACCAGGTTTCCGGCGGCAGGCCGGCGGGCCCACGCGTGAGCATGAATCCTCGCCACCCGTAGTGCACGGGAGCAATCAATGCCGGCGTGGCTTTGGAGTCCGGCTGTCCTGAATGAGGGTCGGTCTCGGGCCTCACCACATCGCTGATACGCGCGGCCGAAGCCGTGGCGCCGCTCCAATGGATGGGTGCAAACAGCGAGCCGCGAAGCTGGCGGTCGCTGATCGCCACCTTGAGCACGCACGACCCGTACGCGCTGGCAACTCTGGCATGCCCGTTCTCGGTGAGGTTTGCCGCTATCGCATCCGCGGGATGGACTTCAACGAAAGGCTCCGGCAAATGCGCGCTGAGCCGCGGGCTCACTCCCGAGCGCGTCATGGTGTGCCATTGGTCGCGCACGCGCCCGGTGTTGAGGCGGAAGGGGAATTTCGTGCTGATGGCGTGGCCGTCCGCGCCCTTGTTCGGGACATGCGCGTTTGGAAGCTCCGGTGCGATGAAGCATGCCTTGCGGTTTGGCGTATAAAATCGACCATCTGCGAAAAACCGCCGCTCCTTGCGGCCATGCCGCTCCTCGCCGCGGCGCAACGGCCATTGCACTGGATCGAGGGCCTCGAACTCGGCATCGCTGATATCGGCGAGGCCGCCAAGATCGAAGGCGCGCCGGCCGTCGTTCTCGAAGGCGGAGAGCGCCGCATGCTCGCGAAAGATTTGCGCCGCGGAATGAAAGGAAAATGCCGCTGCAAATCCCAGTCGCCGCGCGACTTGCGAGACGATCCACCAGTCGGGCCTGGTCTCGCCCGGGGCCGGCAGAAGCGCCCTCTGACGGGAAATTCGGCGCTCCGAGTTGGTGACGGTCCCGTCCTTCTCGCCCCATGCGCAAGCGGGAAGCAGAATTTGCGCGCCTGCGTTCACGGTGTCATTTGCGAGAACGTTCTCGGAGACCACGAACAGCTCGAGTCCGGCGAGCGCTTCGCGCACACGGCTTGCGTGCGGCAGCGAGACCGCAGGATTCGTGGCCATCACCCACAGCGCCTTGATCTCGCCGCGCGCGATGGCATCGAACATCGCCACCGCCTGGCGGCCCTCGCGCGCTACCATTGCCGGCGCGTTCCAGAAGCGGCCGACCCGCCCGATGTCCTCGGGCGTGAACTGCATGTGGGCAGCCAGCGCGTTGGCGAGACCGCCCACTTCGCGGCCGCCCATCGCGTTGGGCTGGCCGGTCAGCGAGAACGGTCCTCTTCCGCGCCGGCCGATCCGGCCGGTCGCCAGATGACAGTTGATGATGGCATTGACCTTGTCGGTGCCCCGCGCGGACTGGTTCACCCCCTGTGAAAAGCAGGTGACGGTCCTCGACGTCGAGCGGAACAAGCCGAAGAAGCGCTCCACATCGGCTGCGCTCAGGCCCGTGATCCTGGCCGTTTCGGCGAGATCCGGCGCAATCTCCCGTGCGCGCGCCAGCGCGTTCTCGAAATTGACCGTGTGGGTGTCGATATAGCGATCGTCGAGGGCATGCCGGTCGGCCAGATCAACCAGAAGGCCGCAGAACAGAGCCGCGTCCGTTCCCGGGGCGATGCCCAGGAACAGGTCGGCCTCCTCGGCCGTTGCGGTGCGGCGCGGGTCGATCACAATGATTTTCGCGCCGCGCTCCTGTCTGTTCCTGACCATGCGCTGGAACAGTACGGGATGGCACCAGGCGGCATTGGAGCCGACCAGGATGAGAAGCTCGGCCGCATCGAGATCCTCATAGGTGCCGGGAACCGTGTCGGAGCCGAACGCGCGACGGTGACCGGCGACCGAAGACGCCATGCAAAGTCGCGAATTGGTATCGACATTGCTCGAGCCGATGAAACCCTTCATCAGCTTGTTGGCAACGTAATAGTCCTCGGTGAGAAGCTGGCCGGAGAGATAGAAGGCGACGGCATTGGGGCCGTCCCGTGCGATGATCCGCTTCAGTCCATCGGCGACGCGATCAAGAGCGTCTGCCCAATCAATGCGCGCGAAGCTCCCGTCAGACTGTCGCAACATGGGGTGCAGCAGTCGTCCCGCAAGCCCCAGCGTCTCATCCAGAGCCGAGCCCTTGGAGCAGAGGCGGCCGAAATTTGCGGGATGGTCGGGATCGCCGGCAATGCCGGCTCCGCCTTGTCCGTCGGGTCGCGCCAGCACGCCACAGCCGACGCCGCAATAAGGACAGGTTGTGCGCACCGCCGCGCCAGCACCGGGAGGCGCGTTCATGGTGGCCGCCGGATGGCCTGCTTGCCGACGGGCCGGGAAGCCGGTTCGCACGGCATCGGCGCGCTCAGGCAGCGATGCGATCGGCGAGCTCTCGACCGAACATGAGATGATCGCGCAGACGCTCGATGGATGATCGTGAACGCATCAGCTCGAGGTACCAGGGCCCGTCGGTGGTATCACCAAACAGCACGGCCCCGAGCAGCCGATCATCGGCGATGACGAGCTTCTTGTAGACACCCATGCCCGGATCGCTGAGCACGATCGTCTGTGCGCCGGGAGTGACCCCAAGAAAGTCGCCTGCCGAGAATACCCGGATCCCGGATACTTTCAGGTTGGTAGTAAGCAGGCTGCCGTCGTAGCTGGCGTTCTCGCCGGCGAGCCGGCGCGCCAGCGCCCGGGCCTGCTCGTGGGCAGGCTCCACCAGACCGTAGCAGAGCCCGCGATGCTCCGCGCATTCACCGATTGCGTGAATGTCGGGGTTGCTGGTCGTCAGCCGGTCGTCGACGACGATGCCGCGATTGACCGTCAGCCCGGCCGCCCGCGCCAGCTCCATGTTGGGATTGATTCCGACGGCGACAACGACGGCATCGGCTTCGATCGTTGCGCCATCTCCCAATTCGACCCCCTCGACCCGCTCCCTGCCGTGGATCCGCACGGTCTCGGCTTGCAGGCGAACGGCGATGCCTCTGGCTTCGACGGCGCCCTTGAGCAGCAGCGCGGCGCGCGCATCGAGCTGGCGTTCCATCAGTCGATCCATCAGATGGAGGACGGTGACCTTTGCCCCTCTCGCTCCTGCGCGCGCCTTGCTGAGCCCATAAGCCGCTTCGAGGCCGAGCAGGCCGCCGCCGATCACAACGACGCGCGTGCCGCTCCTTGCTGCAATGTTGTTGACATCATCGATATCCCGGAAGGTGAGCACGCCGCGCAGCGCTATTCCGGGAATCGCGAGCTTGATCGGCTGCGAGCCGGTCGCAAAGACGAGCCTGGCGAAGGAAAGCCGGGCGCCATCGTCCAGCCGCACCGTGCGCGCGAGCGGGTCGATCTGCGTTGCGCGGGCCCCGTAGCGCAATGTCACGCCGCGGTCGCGCCACCAGCGCGCAGGCCGAAGCTCGATATCCGAAAAACCGACCTCGTCGGCGAGCAGCGCCGACAGCAGCACGCGATTATAGGCAAGCCGCGGCTCGTCGCCGATGACGCAAATCGCGTAGCGACCGAGCGCGCGGGTCGAGAGCTCTTCAACGAGTCGGGCCGCGGCCATGCCGTTGCCGATGACGATAAGAGGCTCGCTCATCGCATTCCTCGATCTGCCGCGTGTGCAGCCAAACCCCTGGAGCTCCCCGGTACCTCGACGGCATCGCGGATCATCTCGCGGAGTTTCAGAGCGGCGTTTCAATTTATGTGCCACGTCGCGCCCGGCACGACCGGCACTGCCTTTAGCCAGAAATTTCAGGCAATTGAGAAACTTTCACATCTGCAGCGTGCGCTGCGATGAATCGATTTGCACATTCCATGCGCGCTTTTGGACCACGCTTTGGGCAATGCACGGAATATGCCCGGCTGCATGGATTTTGTGCTTTGTTTGATTAGCTGCCGGGCACGCAAAAATATTCCGGGTTCTTTAGAACGGTCGGTGGATTCGGTCGAACTCCATCTCGGTCTCCACCATGCGGCGGTGCGCGGCCTCGAGCCAGGGTTGCAGGCGCTTGACGCGCTCGGAAATGGCCGCGAAGTCACGGCGGAAGCCGGGCATCACAGCCTCGACTGCATCATAGATTTCATCTTCCTTCATGGTGGTGAGCCGCCGGTCACGCACCACGAGGGTGCCGTCGACCAAGACGTGGCGCACGCCGCGCCCCGCCTCGACATGGACGAGCTGGCGCACCGCGCTGTTGAGCGGAGACCAGCTCGGATCGTTCATTTCGATCAGGGTGAGGTCGGCCTTGCAGCCCGGCGCAATTCGCCCGATCGCGTGGCCAAGCCGCGCGCCCGCTGCACCGGCCTGGGTTGCCGCCCGCAAGGCCGCCGCCGCCTGTGGCGGTCCGGGGATCGGATCGCTCACCGCCGCCAGCAGCGTGAACAGCTTCATTGCCATGAACATGTTCTGGGCGTCGGAACAGCTGCAATTGTCGCAGCCGAGGCCGATGCGGACGCCGGCATCCTGCAGGGCGCGGATCGGCGGGATGCCGCATTTCATCTTCAGATTGCCTTGCGGATTGAGCACCACGCCGGTGCCGCTCTGCGCCAATAGCTCGATCTCGTCGCGCGCGAGCCAAACGCTGTGCGCAAGGTTGAGATGCGGACCAAGCGCGTCTTCCGCGGCCAGTCGCTTGATGAGCGATCCGCCATGCTCAGGCAGGGTGAGTCGCGCCTGTAATGCCATGCCGCGGGATTCATAGATGTGGGAGTAGACCGGCACGTCGTAGCGCCGCGCGAGCTCCATGGTGCGCGCCATGAGGGCGGGGGAGCAGCGCTCCGGCGCCGAGGGGCCCAGCGCCCAGTGGACGCGCGGACGCGGCGGCGATTTCAGGCATGCATTCTCGAAATGTCCGAGCAGATCGAGCCGCCGCTCCGGCTCGGCCGCGCCCGAAAGGAGCGGGTGCAGCTCCCTGGGAAACACGTCTTTCCAGTAGGGGATGGTCTCAAGGCCGACGCGGTCGGCATATTGCAGGCTGAAGATCACGCGGATGCCGATCTGCTCATAAGCCTGCATGACCGCATCGAGATGGCGCTCCTCGAACGGATAGAGGGTGAGCATGTCCTGAATGGTCGTGATGCCGGAGCGCAGGCATTCCAGCCCGCCGAGCAGGGTGCGGGCGCGCACTTCCTCGACCGAGCGCGGCGGGTATTGCGGCGGCAGGGCGTAAAGCCGCCAGCTCTCCAGCGGCACCTCCTCAAGCGTGCCTTTGGCCAGCACGTCGTGGGAATGGTAGTGAGCATTGATGAAGCCGGGCAGGACGAGATGCCCGCGTGCGTCGAGCTCCTCGATTGGCGCCCCCGCAGCCTCGGAGAGGCTCGGGGCGATGGTGGCGATCTCCGAGCCGGCAATCGCGATATCGACCGCTTCCGGCGCATGCCAGTCGTTATCAGGAAGCACCGCCCGACCTCCGCGAATGATCAGCGTGGTCCCGGCGGGGGGGATTGGTGGAGGACTCATTTCACCGGCATGCGCGACAGCCTGACAAGAACCAGCTCCGAAGATTTTGGTCGAAGGCCCGATCGGAATGGTACGTCGCCCGACCGATCCTGTGCAATTATGCTTTGTCTCGTGCATCAATCGGGAGGGAGCCAAGAATGGGTTACGATCTCATCCTGCGCGGAGGCCGCGTGATCGATCCGTCGCAAAAGCTTGATGCCATAAACGACGTCGCATTCTCGCAGGGTAAGGTCGCCCGCATCGGACCGGGCCTCAAAGCAGATGCCGGTACCGACGTTCGCGACGTGTCCGACGCAATCGTCACCCCGGGATTGATAGATCTGCATACGCACGTCTACTGGGGCGGCACGTCGCTCGGCATTGACGCGGAGGAGTTCTGCCGCACCTCGGGCGTGACGACCGCGGTCGATACGGGCA
>Ga0306920_100001615_pt1 | contig 28096 bp, 26 predicted proteins | sample flu12Cox44000170_FD_204666 | JGI IMG/M metagenome (GOLD analysis project Ga0306920, IMG submission 204666) | Lab enrichment of tropical soil microbial communities from Luquillo Experimental Forest, Puerto Rico - flux4day.12C.oxic.44.000.170 (v2)... | ecosystem: Environmental > Terrestrial >... | reverse complement strand
GCAGGCAGCGCCGGTTGCTCCGGTGGCGGGGCGGGAAGATAGCCACCCGGCTGGACAGGTGCGGACAGGTACACGGGCAAGCCGGGCGCGGCCGGGCCGGGCGCCTGGTCAGGCCTGGCCCTAGGGTGGGGCGGTGGGGTCGAGGCCAGCAGAGCGCGGGGCGGCGGGGTCGAGGCCAGCAGACCGCGGGGCGGCGGGGTCGAGGCCAGCAGCGTGCCGCTCCGGCGAGGCGCCACAAGCCGGACCGCGAGGGCGACCGCAACCGCTGCGACACACGCCCCGTAGCTCCAATCCACGTACGGCTTGGCGGGCCGCCCGCTGAGCAGCCCGTGAAGGATCGCCAGCGGCCAGGCCAGATACGCGACGACATGCACGCCGCGCCAGGCGGCCGTCCAGCGCGAGGCGAACCTGCGCCGCGCGATACCGGTAATCGCGATCAGCAGGATCAGGTCGGAGGCGAGGGTGCCGAGACCGGGATAGAGCGTTCGCCCGGCCGCCAGGAAAGGCACGACCGCGTCGACCGCGTGCGAGCGGCGCGCCAGTACCTCCAGCAGCACGTGGGACGCGAGGAAGCCGAGCGCTGCCAGTGACAGCGCGCGGTGCACTGCCTGGAAGGTCACCCGGCCCGCCGGGCTCACGACCAGGCGGTCCGTCGCGGCAAGCCCGGCCGCCACCGCGGCGGTCAGTGCGACGAGTGCGAAGACTCCGGAGTAGGCAAGAAGGAACCGCTGTAAGGAGGCGAGGACGACCCCGGCGGCGGTGCCGCTCACCGCGAGCGGGCCGGTTTTGCCGGCCAGCGGGATCGCGGCCAGAGCACGGTGCCGGCCGCGTGGCCTGGTAATCCCGGCGGCCGATAACGCTGGTATGACCCGGCGCCTGACTGGTAGCCAGATAACCCGCACCCCGGGCGGGCAGGCGGCTATCACCGCATGCCCACGCCCGAAAAGTGTCATCGATCTGATCCGAAAAGAAGGCCGGCCACTGACGTAGGCGATCCTACCGAACCGGGTCACAGAACCGCAGGTAGATCCGGGTGTGCCGGCGTTCTTCCCGGACGAGGTGGATACCGGCCCGTTTCCCGCTGGCCCGGTGACCGGCGGGGCCCCTAGGGGAAAAAGAGAGCTGCTCGTTATACATCGATTTGGTAACGCGGGAGGGTCATGAGGTCTAACGTGACTGTCCGGGGAGCGGGCCCCGGACCGGGAGAGCTCGCATGACTTATGGGAGAGTCCGCTCGTATCAAAGGCGAGACGCGCGGCAGAACCGGAACTTACCGGTGCGGCCACGACCTGGCCGGGTGCCGACGGGCGTGATCCTGGCCGCCGCACTCGTCGCAGGGGTAGCCGGGATAGGCACGCTCAGCGCCCCGCACATCAAGGCCATGCTCACCGCCTCGACCACGGCCACAGGACACCGCCCCGCAGCCATGGCGGAAGGGTTCCGTGCCACGGGCGGGCTGAACGGGGTGCGTACCGCAAAGAAAGCCGAAGGCATGCTGAATGCGTGCAACACCACTGGCGGTGACGTGGCGGCGCAGTGCCCGTCGGCGACGCCGGCCGCGAATGCGAACTGCGAGATCATGGTTCCCGAGCACCCGCTGACCGCGGCCGGGCTCGCCACCCCCTACCGGCTGACCGGACCGGACGGCGCGTCGCCGGCGGCCTCCGGCTGCACGATGGCGAACGCGGCGAACCTTGGCGCGTTCGTGCAGGCGACGATCTTGGACCCGGCCACGGGAAAGCTATCGGTGTACGAGCCGCTTGTGATCACGAAGGGCACGCGGCCGGCGGTCGCGCCGGTGGTGCCCACGCTGCCGAAGGGCGCGGTCGTCACGATTGACTTTGGTTTCAACGGCGACACCTTGATGCAGGCGGGCGGCACACCGCGCGCGCTGAAGCAGGGTCACTGCGAAAACGGGATGCATGGGTCACCCTTCGGCCAGGTGTCGTTCTGCCACGGCACGCATTTCTTCTGGGCGGCGAGCCGGGCCGAACGGCAGGGCAAGCTCACCGTGCCCTCGGCGGGAAACTCTCCGAAGACCGGCCAGGCATGCCTGACGACGCGGTCCTTCGCCGTCGTCGACCAGGACCAGAGCGACAACGTGACCACGCAATACCTGCTCACCGCGTCCGGGCAGACGGCGCAGTTCAGCAAGAAGAACGTCGCCGCGCTGCCAGGAGCGACCGTCATCTCCAACGGCAGCGACAACGTACTGCTCGACGACTTCCTCGATCCGGCGCTCGGCTGCAAACCCATGACCGCACCGGACCTGTCCCAGGGCGGGGCACCGGGAACGTCGCAGGCCCTGGATGAGCTGTCCGCTATCCAAAGCCAGGCGGCGCCCGTCGCGCTGGTGCCGGAGAACGACCCGATGGTGCTGGTCAACAACGCCCTCAACGCCACGAAGACCAACCACTACCGAGCCATGGTCGGCCAGCCGGACATCTCGCCGAAGAACGACACCGCCGATAGCCCGGCGAACTACTGCCGGAACATGATGAACATTCAGACGCGGTTTCTCAGCCACCATGAGGCGCTGCTGGCGGCGGCGCCGTCGCCAGTGCCAGCGGTCGGCAACAACCTGCTCAGCTTCATGGCAAACCGGCTGATCATGTCCTATGTCAACCTCAACTGCCAGAAGTTCGGCGTGAGGAACCCGGTGAAGGTCACCTTCGACAGCAACGGCGCGGCGACGTCCGCCACCTTCGGCTAGGCCGCAACCGGCAGCCGCGATTGCGCTGGCCGGTCTCCCCCGGCGTACCGTCCGGAGGAGACCGGCCCTGGCCGGGTCCTCATCTCACGCGGGTGAGTCCGGCCGGCGCGGGTGGGATTGCAGAGCAGCACGAACCGACCAGCCGGCGGCCTCCAGGCGCTGTCTGGCCTGGGACTCGTCGAGCCCTCCGAGATCCATCACGATGCGGACGGCGCGCGCCCGGAGCTTTTGGGTGGAACCGGTCAGGTCGATCATGTGATTGCCGGCGACCCGCCCCGCCAGCACCATCGCCGCGGTGGTGATCCTGTTCAGCGCGAGCTTCTGCGCGGTTCCTGCCTTCAGCCGGGTGGAGCCGGTCAGCACCTCCGGACCGGTGTCCAGCAGGATGCCCAGCTCGCCGTCGTCCAGCAGCGGCGCGCCAGGATTATGCGCGATGCCGCAGGTCCATGCCCGGGCACGGGCCGCGGCCTGCACGCCCGCCCGGACGAATGGCGTGGTGCCGCTCGCCGCGAGCCCGATCACGGCATCGCCGGGACCTATCCGCATCGCGCGCAGCGCGTCCGGGGCGGCGTGTACATCGTCTTCATCCCAGGTGATGGCGGTCGGGCCCATCAGCGCGCCGCCCGCCGCCATGACCGTGAACGACTCCGGCGGCACCCCGAAGGTGGGCGGCAGTTCCGCGGCTTCCTGCAGGGCGATGCGGCCGCTGGTGCCCGCGCCGAGGAAAACCGTCCGCCCACCGGCGGCGAACACCGCGGCAACACGCTCGGCCGCGCGAGTGAGCAGCGGTGTGGCCTGCTCGACGGCGGCGAGTACCTGATGCTCCGCCCGGTTCATCACCGCGATGACGTCTGCGGCAGGTAGTTCGCCGAGCCCTCGGGAGAGAGGATTGCGCTGCTCGGTGCGCGGCAGTGGGTCGTTCACCGGGGGATGCTTCCGGCGAGGCGGACGGCGCCCTCTATCGGGTCACTGAGCGACCGGGTCACGATGACCCGGCAACCGCTGGCACGCGTTATGGCCGAGGTGAGCGATGACAGGGCGATCTGGCTGGCCCAGACGCCGCCGCAGAGGGCGACATGTACCTGGGGCGCGCCATGGATGTGCTGGTCGATGTGCCGTGCCGCGGTGGCCGCCAGTGCCGCCATCTCCGCATCCAGCAGTTCGGTGGCCCAAGGCTGCCGCGTTTGTGCCGCGGCGGTGAGCAGCGGGGCGGCGCGGGCGAGCAAGGGAGCGGGGTTGCGTGCCGTTTGCACCGCGCGGACCACGGACCGCCAGTCGCTGTCGCCGAAGATCTCACCGATCGCGGCCGCGAACGATGCGGGGACGGTGGCCGGGTGATTCACGAAGTGCTCCAGCGCGGCCCGGCCGAGGCGGGCCGCGGAGCCGTGATCGCCGAGGATCCAGCCGCGCCCGCCGCTGACCCGGTAGCTGCCGTCCGCGGCCCTGCTGCACACCACCGAGCCCGTGCCCGCCACAATGCAGGCATCGGTCCCCCTGGGGGCGGCCAGGAAAGCGGCGACGTAGTCGGGGGCGACCTGGATGTCCGCGCCCGGGAAACGGCCGGCCAGCAGGCCCGCGATCTGCTCCCGCTGTGCCTGGCCGCGAGTGCCGGAAACGCAGGCAGCCACCGTTGCTGCCGCCGGGCAGCCCGCGAGGGCCGCGCGATAGCTGGCGCGGACGGTCTCCGAGTCGGCCGTGAGCGGGTTGCCGGGGCCACCGGAGCCCTCGTAGACCACGGCGCCCTGCCGTGTCGCCCGCGCACGGGTGCGTGACCCGCCCGCGTCGATCCCCACCACGACGTCGCAGGGCGCCAGGCTGGGCATGCTGTCATTCTGCCCGCCGGCCCGGGATATCGCGCGGGTCAGATGACGTTGATGGCGGCTCCTGCCTGGTCAGCGGCTTGCCAGAGAAAAGTAATGATTTCTGGGCAACTGTTTACCCTTGCCCGGGGGTGTGTAGGGATAAAGAGGGGTGGCGCGATGGGCAGCGGGACTGAGGCGGAGTTCAGCGCCTTCGTCCAGCGCCGCTGGCCGCAGCTGGTTCGCCTGGGGTTCGTGCTGACCGGTGACGCGGGCCTGGCCGAGGACCTGGCGCAGACCGCGCTCGCCCGTGTCTACGCCTCCTGGTCGCGGATCTGCCGCTCCGGTGACCCGGATGCCTACGTGCGGCGGGTGATGGTGAACGCGAACCGCAGCCGGTTCCGCAAGCGCCGGGTTCCCGAGCAGTTGACCGGCGCCGTGCCCGAGCCTCCCCCTGCGGATCAGATTCGCGGTTGTGACGACCGGATGGCACTGCTCGCGGCGCTGATGGGCCTGCCGCCCCGGCAGCGGTCGGTGGTGATGCTGAGGTTCTGGCTGGACATGACCGAGACTCAGACCGCCGAGGAGCTGGGCTGCTCGGTGGGCACGGTCAAGAGCCAGGCGTCCCGGGCCCTGGCAGCGCTCCGGGCGAGCGCAGGGCTGGTTGAGGAGGTGAGCGGTGAGCAGCGCTGAGGAGCAGGAGCTGGGACAGCAGATCGGCGGGGCACTCACGCTCATCAAGCCGGGGCCGCCGCCGACAGCCGGGATCATGCGCAGGGGGCGGGGGATCCGCAGGCGGCGCCGTGTGGCGGGGGCCGTGGCGGTGGTGGCCGCGGTGGCCGTGGGAATACCCGGCCTGCTGCACGCGGTCGCGCACATCGGGCAGTCCCCGGGACCGTCGGCCCGGCCGCTGACGGTCAGCAGGCTGGGCCCGGTCGCACGGGACGGCGTCATCGGGTCCGGCACGATCGGCGGCAAGCCCTGGGTCGTGCGGCTGGCCGGCAGCCGGGACCCGGTGGCGGAGTCCGCGGGCCTGCCGGTGACCGGACGGCTGGGCACCGCACCCGTGGGGTCCGCGCCGGTCACCTTCGCTGGCGCGGGGACCGGCCAGGAGCGGTTGCTGGCCGGCCCGGTCAGCCCCGCGGTGGAGTATCTGACGATGCAGGCGGCCGGAGGGCCGGTGTACAAGCTCTGGCCGGTGGCATGGCACGGGCACCGCTATGTCGGGCTGGTGGTGCCGAGGAACCTGGCGGTGGCCCGGTTCACCGCCTACTCGGCGCACAGCGAGCTGGCCCACGCGATCCCGTTTCCGGTCAATGGCTTCCCGCTCATAGTGTCCTGGCTGTTCCCCGGCGCCGCGTCCCCCCCACCAGTCTCCATGGGGGTCAACAGCAGCGGGAACAGTACCTATCGGTGGTGGGACGTAGAGGCCCAAATCGGGCCATGGGGGACTTGCCTGGTACAGACCGCGGGCGCCGGCCAGGTCTCCTGCCGCCCCACCAGGTCCTATCCGCCGGACGCGGTCATCACGGTGATGACCGATCGCTGGCGGGGCCTGCACGCCGGGATCACCGGCGCTGCCGTCGCCTATATCAAGCTCAAGCTGCGTGACCGCAAGACCGCCCGGCTGCCCGTGATACACGTCGGCGGCCAGGGCTTTTGGGCGTTGTCGGTGCTCAGGCACCCAGGCCCGGTGGCCAGCTGGACCGCCTACGACACGGCCGGGCACCCGGTCGCGGGCGGCACCGGCCCACCGGGCTGACCGCCGTAGAGCGCGGCCACAGAGCCGTCAAACCACGGGCCCACCAGGCACCACGACTAGGAGCAACGGATGAAGCTGTCACCATGCCCGCATTGGGCAGTCACCAGGTCCCGGGTCGTCGCGGTGCTCGCCGGAAGGAGCTGCGTAGCAGCGGTCATGGCAACGGCCGGGCCCGCCGCCGCGGTCGGCCCGGCGCGGCTGGGAGCGAGGCAGGCGCAACCGCGCTGACGCGCGGGTACCCGGCGCCGCGCACAACGCGCGTTGCCACCTGATGCCGGCCGGGCAGCGCGGCCAGCCGCGTAACGGCGCACCACGCGGCGCCTGCGCCAGCGAGGGCTACGGCACCGCTGTCCCCTGGCAATCCGGCCGGCCAAGCACGTAATCGCCCCGGTCCACACCGCTCGGCGGGCCGAGCCCGACGGTGACCGCTCCACCTCCCGAGGCTGACCGGCCGATCATCAGTGACCCGCCGGAGGCTTCGGCGATACGCCGTGCGATATCCAGGCCAAGGCCGGTGGAGCCGGTACCGGACCGGCCACGCTCGGTGGGGTCGGACTGCGGGAAGCCGGGGCCCTCGTCCGAGACGACCAGCCATGCTCCGCCTGGTTCGCGCTCGCTGAGCCTGATGGCGCAGCCCGCGCCATCGGGCGTGTGCGCGAACACGTTGCCAAGCAGGATGTCCGCGCATGTCGCCAGGTCCTCACGGGACATACGCACCCGTAGCCGCCGGACGGCCACATCCACGGTCATCCGGCGCTCGGTGTCCTCGGCGAGCGGCAGCCAGAAGGCGGCCCGCTCCGCGACCACCCTCCCGGCCTCGCACACCGCCTCGTCGGCTGAGCCGGCCGGGCGGCGGGCATCGTGGATGATCTTGCTTACCGTGTACTCCACGGCGCCGACGTCATCGAGAAGCTGGGCTTTCCCGGCGGTATCGCGCAGCGACTCGGCGTCGATGCGCAACGCGGTGAGTGGGGTGCGCAGGCGGTGCGACAGGTCGGCGACGGTTTCCCGCTCGTGGGCAAGCAGTTCGCCGATGCGGGCCGCGAGGTGGTTCAGCCCGGCGCCCACGCGGCGGACCTCGGGAGGTCCCGCCAGGCCGGCTCTGGCGGATAGGTCTCCCAGGGCAAGGCGGTCGGAAACTCGCGCCGCGGCGGCCAGCGGGCGCACGAGGGAACGGCCAAGCTGGTCGGCCACGGCCACACTGAGCGCGAGCAGTCCGAGCCCGACGCATCCCAGCAACAGCCACGCCCGGGCCACCCCGCGGCGCAGTTGCGATTGCGGCACGAAGGTGCGGATGACCGCGGCTCCGGCGGGCAAGCCTTCCACGGCTATCAGAATCTGGACGCCCGCTGGCGTGGCGGTGGTGAAGCTGCGGCCGCTGGCCGCCAGCCGCACGGCCGCGGACCGGGGGGCGGTAACCCCCAGTTCGCGCCCGCCCGGAAGGAAGACCGTGATGGGCGTGGTGCCATCCTCGGCGTTTATCTGGTCGACCGCCAGCCGGAGGCTGCTGGGCTTGAGCGTGGCCACCAGCGGCGTCATGCCCTGGGCCTGGATCGTGGCGGCGCTGACCGCGCGGTCCGCCGCCTGTGTCCGCAACACGATCGCGAGCGGCAGCAGGAAGGAAACCAGCACGAGCGAACTGGTCGCGATCACGAGGAAGATGATGCGCAGTCTCATCTGGGTCCGCAGAGCTTGATGCCCACGCCACGTATGGTGTGCAGGTAACGCGGCCGCTGGGCGGTCTCTCCCAGCTTCCTGCGCAGCCACGAGAGATGGACGTCCACCGTCCTGTCGGCACCGCCGTAAGGCATCCGCCAAACGTGCGTGAGCAGGTCCCGCCTGCTGACAACCTGCCCCGCGTGCTGGGTCAGGTAGTGCAGCAGGTCGAACTCGCGCCTGCTGAGGTCCAGGGCCACCCCGTCGAGCGTGACCTCGTGCGCGCAGGCATCCAGCCGGAGGCCGCCAACCTCAAGTAGCTCCCCGGCCTTGGGGCTGCCCACCTCGGCACGCCGCAGGACCGCCCTGACACGGGCCTCGATCTGGTCCGCGCCGAACGGCTTGATCACGTAGTCGTCCGCTCCCGCGTCCAGTGCCCGGACGATCTCAGCTTCGTCGTCGCGCGCGGTGATCACCAGCACAGGCACCGTGCTGACGGAGCGGATCATGCGCAGCGCCTCATGCCCTCCGAGGTCGGGCAGCCCGAGGTCGAGCAGTACCGCATCGGGCCCTGCCTCGAGCACATGTTGCAGCGCGACCATTGCCGTGGGAGTGCTGGTGACTACATGACCACGTTCCGACAAAGCGCGAATAAGTGCGCCACGGATCGCGGCATCGTCCTCTACCAGCAACAACTGGGCCACAATAAGACGTTAACCGCCGCTGCTCATGGAAAGAAAGGGAGCGGGCTCAAATGAATTTCTCATAAATGAACGGCTTGAGCCCACCTTTACACGCACTTAACACCTCCCGCGTGAGCCTTGGCTTGTGCACGGTCGCATGCTCCTCGGTGTGGCAGCCTGGCTGGTCGGGGCGAGTGCCGCGACCGGCGGCAGCCTGCTCGCGGTGAGCATGCTCGGGCAGGGCATGACCCCTGGCGGGGGAGACGAGCAAAGCGTCACAACGGTCAACCGCGCGCTGGCGAAAGAGGCCGCGGAACGGGCCGCGGCCATGCCGCGGCATGCCGTCCCGCGGAAGGCCGCGCGCGGTGGGCCGTCACGGATGGCCCGCCGCAGGGACTCATTGCCGCCCGCTCGCCGCGGGGCTCCGGTGCCGGTGGCCCGCCATTCGGCACCGCCGCCCTCCCCCGGTGCAACCGGCGGTACCGTGCTCACCTCCCCGGGTGGCACGCTGGTGGCAAGCTGCGCCGGCGCGCGTGCGTACCTGGTGTCATGGAGTCCCCAGCAGGGTTTCGGATCGACCGGCGTCATCCGCGGGCCCGCCACCAGCGCCCGGGTGACGTTCACCGGCGGGCAGCTCACGGTCACCATGATCGTGTCCTGTGACGCAGGGGTGCCTACCGCGACGGCCACGACCGTGAGCACTGGCGACAACGGCACTCGCACATCGGCCGGTGACGGCGATTAAGCGGGGCTACCGGCGGACTTGTGCCTGCGGTGGATTTGTGCCCGCTCCAGGATGAGCGCGAGGGTCGGGCAGGTGGCAGCGGCCCGCCGCGCGTGCAGGACCAACGCTGGCGGGATCACCGCGGAGCGCAGGATGGGATAGCCCCACGGGTCCAGTTCGATGATTTCCGGCAGGAGTTCGGCGCAGACCCCGTGGCCGCGGCAGGCGATCGGATTGACCCGCAGTTGGTGGCTCATGTCCAGTCCCAGTCTTCTTCCCCGTCTCCCGGAATCGGGAGAAGCGGCGCGCGGCGCACACCGTCGCACGGCCCGCACTGGTCGTGCCAGCGTGCGTCCGCGATGAAGGCGCGCATCGCGCTGCGTGCAAGCTGAGTTGCCCCATCGGGGTGCCGGCAGGCACCCCGGCCCTCGATCAGCGGAAGGAGGGCCGCGATGGCGTCGACCGCCCTTCCCCGGCCGCCCTGGAAGGCAAGGTCGGCGACCCCATCGGCCAGAGCAGGCAGCCCCATCAGGCACGGGCCGCACTGGCCAGCGCCCTGTTCGGCGAGGTAGCGCATGACCCGTGCGGTCTCGGCAAGACCGCAGGACGAGCCGGGCAGCGCGACAACGACGCCCGCCCCGAGCGCCCCGCCGGCGGCTCGCAGGCCGGCCTGCGTCATCGGCACCGGCCATGCCACCTCCACGGGCAGCCACGCACCGAAAAACCCGCCGATGAGCAGCGCCTGCAGGTCCTCGGCAGGGCCGCCTGCCAGGGCCACCACCTCACCGGCGGCGGTGCCAAGCTCGATCTCATAGACCCCTGGCCACCGGACCGCACCATCCACGGTGACGAGCATCGACCCCGGCGCCGAGGGCAGCCCCGCGCTGCGGAACCAGCGATCTCCATGGCGCGCGATCAATGCCACATGAGCCAGGGTCTCGACGTTGTTCACCAGGGTGGGCCGCCCCCGCACGCCGCTCTCATGAGGGCGCGGCGGGGAAAACGTCGGCTTGGCGGGCCCACCGTTCAGGTACTGCACGATCGAGGACTGCTCGCTGGAAACGTAGCGGCCGGGGATGCCGGTGACCTGGATGGGCACCGGGTCGAGCCCGGCGTGCCTGCGCTCCGCTACCGCGGCCGCCAGGCCGTCGATCAGGTCATGCTCCTGCCGGTGAACGCACAGGTGCGCCTCGGTCGCACCGACCGCATCGGCCGCCAGCGTGATGCCGTCCAGGACGAGGTGCGGCAGGTAGCTCAGCAGTAGCCGGTCCTTGGCACTGGCCGGCTCCCCTTCCGCGCCGTTGGCAACCACGACCGCCTCGCCACGCCCTGCCACGGAACGCATCTTGCGCCCGGTTGGAAAGCCACTCCCGCCCCGGCCGGTGAGGCCGGCCGCCTCCACGATGTCGATGAGGCGCTCCGGCCGCCGGTTGCCTGCCGGGCCGCGCAGCCACAGCGTCCCGTATTCGCGCTCGTGCCCGGCCAGCCCGAGGACAAGGTCGCGCCCGACACCAGCGAGCAGGCGTGGCAAGGCCGCGTTGTCCGCCTGTGGGGAAGGCGGCGCGGTCACCGTCATCGGGTACCCGCCCGCGCCGCCGTGGCGAGGCGCCAGGTCGCTGCCACCACGACCGCGGCAACGCAGCCAACGGACGCGGCGAAGACCCAGAGCGTGCGCCGGTCGGTGCCCGTCCCCAGCCCATGTATGAGGGCGACCGGCCAGCAGGCGTAGGCCAGCCAATGAAGCCCGCGCCAGGCCCGGAAGCCCAGCCGGTTGCGCAGCAGGCTGGTCACCAGGACCGCGATGAGCAGGTCCGCCGCCACCGCGCCCAGCCCGAGCCAGGGCGACTTGTAGGACGAGACGAAGGGGATGACCGCGGCCGCGGCTGGGATGGACGTATAGGTGTCCACCACGGTGGTGCCGACATGCAAGGTCAGGAAGATCAGTACAAGCAGGGTTATGTTCCGGTGCAAGCCGACGGTGAGGAACCGGGGCCAGTTCTCGCTGGCGAAACGGCCTGCCGTGACGATCCCGAGCAACATCGTGCCGGTAAGCAGCAGCAATGTGACCAGCCCGGTCGCCCGGGTGGCATACCAAAGGACCGGTCCGTTGAGAGCGAAACTCATGCGTGGCTTCCTTCGCCGGTGGTGTCGGCCGGCCAGCCCGCAACCGTGACGATCTCTCCGCCACGCCCCGCCAGGCGGGCGGGCAGGTGCTGGCTCGCCAGCCACCCGGGCGCCCGTTCGCTGCGGATGATCGCCGCCGTGCTCGCCGTGTTCGCAGCGACGCAGGTGGCAGCGGCAACGCTGACCGTGCGCCAGCAGGAGTTCGCGGGCATTCCGGTGCTGGGCTCGATGATGTGATGCAGCCGGGCTGCCCCTCGCGACCAGGCCCGGACCTTGGTGGACGAGGTGGCCAGGCCCCCGCTGCGGATGGTTACCACGGTGTCGTGCCGGGGCGCGCAGGCCCCGGCCGCAACCTCGGTCTCGGCACCGGCCGCGGCACCGTCGAATCCCCGGTTGTCCATGATCCCGACCAGCCAGCCCTGGTCCGGTGGCTCGCCCGCCACCGCGATGTCGCCGCCCAGGTTGACCAGAGTTCCGCAGTTCACCGAGGCGGCGATCCGTGTCGCCGCGCGGTCGGCGGCCAGGGCCTTGGCCGTCGCCCCCAGGTCGAGCACGACTCGGCGCGGGATCCTGATTTCGCGCCGTTCACGGTCGAGGTCCACGGCCCGCCACCCCGGCGCGGGTACTGCGGGCCGCGTCAATGGGCTGGTGTCCCGCCGGGCCGCAGCGAAGTCGCGGTCATAGCCGAGCCGCGCCAACGAGCGCCCACAGGTCGGATCCACATCGCCGTCGGTGGCATCCGCTGCGGCGAGCGCCGCCGCCACGGCCTCGGCCAGCAGTGCACTGACCCGCACCGGCCGCCCATGGGCGTGATTGACCCGCCATAGTTCAGCGTCCGCGCGAAACCTCGAGCAGGCCCGGTCGATCGCCGCCAGCTCCGCGCCGAGGAGCGCGCGGGCACGATCGGTGCAGCTGGCATCGGTGACGAGCAGGCTGGCCGACGTGCCGAGGGCGGTGAAGTGCACGGCGCCAAATGACATCGCGGGTCAGCCTCCGCCTGACCCGCCCGAGGTGGTAACCGGCGGAGGTGGCGGTGCCGGGGCCGGCGCGGCGGGTGCCGGGGCCGGCGCGGCGGGTGCCGGGGCCGGGGCGGCGGGTGCTGCGGCCGGCGCGGCGGGTGGCGGTGGCGCCGGTGCGGCCGGTGGTGCGGCGGGCGGTGCCAGGGCGGGGGCACTCGCGCGGTGATGACGGTGGTGGTGCTTTGGCTTGTGCTGTTTATGTGCGGGGTGGGCCGCGGCGGCGTGGATGGCTGGCTTGGCGCTGTGCTGTGCACTGACGGGCTTGGTCGCGCTGTGGGCGGTGCGGGCGAACAGCGCTACGAAGCTGACCGCAACGACCGCGCTGACCTCAGCGGCCCGCCAGGTCAGCTTGGAGAGACGCCGAAGCCCGGCGTTCCGCCCGGCGTATGCGGGGTGGCCGGGCCAGACCGGATAGCCGGTGTAGGGATCACAGTCTGCCCAGCCGTGGCGCCAGAATGGCGCCGTGTACGCGGGATAGGAGGGCTGCGGGGGAACGCTTGGATGGCGCCGGAAGGGGTCATGCCCCACCCAATTGGCAGGGCGATACTCCAGGGCCCCCCCGCCCGCCGCGTGGCCGCCTTGGTGGTCCGGGTAGGGGCCCTGCGCCGCCCAGCCCGCCGGGCGGAGCCCGGCGGGGTCGCTGTCACCGGGGAATCCGCGCGGATTCGGGTCCGCTCCGGGCCAGCCGGCCGGGCCGGGCCCAGGAGCGTGGGAAGGTTCGGGCGGTTGTACGTGGTCTTGGCTCAGCCCTAGGCCGGACCAGCGCGGCGGCCGGGCCTCGGCCGGAGGAGCCGCGGGCTGGCTGGGGTGGTCCTGACGCGGGCCGAATGCCGCCCAGTCGGTGTGGCGGGCCTGCCAGGGCCTGTGGTCTGCCGGTGTTTCATAGCTGTCACGCATATCTGGCAGCACAGCACGGCCACTGTTAAGGGCTCCTGAAGAGGTTTTCAACAAGTCCTGCGGTCGGCGGTGAGGATCTCGGAGCCGTCGAGACGGGTCCGCCACCACTGCGTGGGGCCCGCCGTAGCTGTTCGCATCTTCTGTACGGTACGGTACCGTACTGTTATGGCTCTTGAAGGGGCGCTGGTGCGCGCTGACGACGGCGCCGAGCGGCAGACAAGGGGCAAGCCCAGGGAACGGGCCATCTTGTCGGCGGTCATCGACCTGCTCGGTGAGGCCGGGTATGAGGCCATGACCATGGACGCCGTGGCCGCCCGCGCACACGCCAGCAAGGCCACGATCTACCGGCGCTGGCCGGGCAAGGCCGAACTGGTACGCGCCGCGGTTGATGCGCACGTGGCGGGGCGAGTGCTCGGCACGGCCGACACCGGCAGCCTGCGGGGCGACCTGCTGGCGGTTATGTGGGCGATGCACGGCCACCTCACCCCGCAGTTCCTGGCCATGATGAGCGGCCTGGTCCACGCGATGCGCGCCGACAGCCAGCTCGCGGCCAGCCTCCGGTCGCTGTTCGAGGAGGACTCGGTATCCGGGCAGATCGTGGACCGCGCGGTAGCGCGCGGGGAACTGCCCGCCGGCGCCGCCAGGAAGCTCGCGCGCCTGGTGCACGAGGTGATCGAGGCCCAGATCTTCCGCCAGATGACGACCGCACAAGGGCTCGACGACGCCTTCGCCCAGCACGTCGTCGATGACATCGTCCTGCCCCTGCTGGCAGGCACCCTCACCGCGCCCGCGTAATGAGCCGACAGGAGCAGCCATGTCCCTGGCAACCTTCGATTCCCAGCACCTGGGACAGTTCACCCGGCACTTCGAGGACCTCTTCTACGCCGGCGACCCCGGCGCGATGACCGCCTTCTATACCCGGGATGCCCACCTGATGGCCGAGGGCATCCACCCGCTGCAAGGTCACGCCGCGATACGGGAATTCTGGGACGCCGCCATCACCCGGACGCTGGCAGCCGGGGCCCAGCGCACCATCCGGCTGCACGAATCCCATTCCTCCGGCGGGCTGGGCTACGCCCTGTGCAGCGTAACGGTCCAAATCCCGCCGGCGGGCGACAGCCCAGACGCTGGCGGCGGCATAAGCCGGGCGGCCTGGGATGCCACCATCTGGCGGCGCGACGCGGACGGCACCTGGCGCATCGCCGTCGACATCTCCACTCCCCTGCCGCCACCACTCCCGGGCAATCAGGGCCTTGGACCTTGACTTCCCGGGCGGGGTGGTCGGTGGGACTTACCTGCGTCACGTCCATGTGCAACCGCAAATGCGCTAATCCTGCAAACGCACCGTATTGGATGGCAGCCGAGCGTAGCCTTTTCCCCGAAATCGTCGGCTCGGTCAGGCTGGCCGCGAGCGGGCACATGGAGGATCCATGGTGACCGGTGCGTTGTTCCTCATGCTGGTTCTATTAGCGTCGTTGCTGGCGGCGTTCATCTACCAAATTGTCACGACGCCTTTGACCGCCGTCGACGCTCCGACGGTCGCCAGGGCCGCGGCGGCATCCGCAGCGGCCCCAGAACTGCCGGTCAGGCGGTCACGCGTCTCCGCTGCCACCGGGCCGGCGCATCCGCCCACCGCGGCGGGGGCTTCTCGGACGCTGCCGTCATGGAGCGCATCGGCGCTGACGATCGCCGGCCTGGCCGCCGTCGCCCTCGGCGGATGGCTGTTCCTTCACATCGCGCATGGGGCGGCTGTCTGCACACACCAGGCGATCGAGGTCTGCTCGCAGGGGTTCGTGCTGCTCACCGGCACCCAGCTGGCTGGTGGCGCCGTCGCCGTGGCCGGCATGAGCGCTCTGGTCATTGCGATCGTCCTCGCCCTGCGCTAGCCGCGGTACTCGGCCCTGCCGACGGTCGAAGGTCATGCGCCGCCAATACGGCGATTGAGGCCGGCTCCCCCGACAATCGTTAGCAGTCCGCGTCACCTTGCCCAATGCCGATCACCAGCAACGGCCAATACCGGGTCAACCCGGAACAGCCCGGCAAGAGGCGCTGACCTATTTGTTAGCGGGCGACCGCCTGGATGTCGGGCAACGACCGGCCAGCAGATCGTTATTAGTTCATTCCGCAGGCCAGCTCGAACCAACCGCCCGCCAGTCCCGCAAGGCCGAATCGTCCACAGCCGGTTCGTCGGCGGCCGTCACCAGCACGGCGACACGCGCACGGGCCTCGGCCGTCATGTCGGACGAGACACCGACCGAAACACCGATGCGCACACCGACCGCGGTTCGCCCGAGGCGGGCAGCTGTTCCCTTTGGCGGCAGCAACATCCTGGTCCCCGTGATGCCGACGGGCACCAGTGGCACGCAAGCCGCCGCAGCCAGGCGGGCGGCGCCGCGGTGGAACTCTCCTATCTCCCCGTCCCGCGACCGGGTTCCCTCGGCGTAGACGATCACGTCCCGCCCGGCCGCGAGCAACCGCGCGGCGGCGGCAAGGTCGGCGCTGCCGCCGCCGGACCGCCGCACGGGGAACGCCCCGCACAGTACCCGGCAGATCCACGGCCGCAGGCCCCCGCGGAACCAGTAGTCCGCCGCCGCCGCGACGGCCGGCCGGCGACGGGCCGGCAGCGCCGCTATCAGCGCGGCCGTGTCGGCGTGCGAGCTGTGATTGGCCACGATCACGCACGCGCCGGCCGGCAGCCGGGCCGTACCGCGCACCCGCAGGCCGCCCGTCACCGTGAGGACCGCTCGCCATAGTGCCTTCCGCGCCACAGCGCCCGCAAGGACAGGCGCGCCCAGCGGATCGCCGCTCACAGGATCACCGCCAGCGCCAGGACCACGAGCAGCGAGTCGATCCGGTCGAGCAGCCCGCCAAAGCCCGGCAGCCAGTGGCCCGCGTCCTTAACCCCGGCTCCGCGCTTGATCATCGACTCCAGCAGGTCGCCGAGCGGCGCTCCGACCGCGACCGCCGCCACATGCGCGGGGGTGAGCAGGCCGCCGGTCCCGGCCAGCGCGGCCGCCGCGGCCAGTGCTGCGATCCCGGCCAGTGCCCCGCCGGCCGCGCCGGTCCAGCGCTTCGCGGGCGACAGCGGCGACAACGCGGGCCCGCGGCACAGGCGCCCGGCGCACCATGCGCCGACGTCGGCCACCGAGACCGCGAAGACCATCGGCAGCGCGGCGGCGTGGAGCAGGACAAGCCCGCTCAGCGCCGCGAGCCAGCCGACCCCGAACACCCCGGCCGCGGCCCGGCGCGCTCCCGCGCCGGCATCGCCGCCGAGCACCGGGACCAACGCTGACGCGAGCATCATGGCCGCGAGCACCCGGAGTAGTTCCCCCGGCGTCCGCCACGCAGCCAGCGGCAGGATCAGTGCGGCGGCCGCGACCACCGCCGTATCGGCGGGCCGAAGCCTCGCGAGCCGCCCGTACTCGACCGCAGCGACCACGCCGAGCCCGGCGGCGAGCCCGGCCGCGCCAGGCGCGCCCGCCCAGAGGCACCCGGCGGCCAGCGGGGCAGACACCAGCCAGGTGCGCCACCGGCGGATCAGTTCCCGGTTCCGCGACGCCAGCGCACCGATGCCGCCGAGCGCGAGCACCCCGGCCATGCATGCCGCACCGGCCTGGCCGCTCATCGGGCACCCGCCGCTATCCGGGCCGAGCGGGCCAGCCGGGCCAGGCGGCATAGCCGGATTACCGCCGTCAGCGCCGAGCCCACCGCGAGCACCGAGAGAAACAACACCCCGAGCCCGGTGACCGCCGTCAGGACAAGGAGCAGGCAGCGCTCGGTCTTGCCGATCGGGCCGCCCTGCAGGCGGCGCAGGCCGGCCCCGGCGCCGGCGAGAGCCACCCACGAGGGCAGCGTGGCGGCGAGTGCCGCCGCAAGGACCAGCGCGGCCGGGGCGAACGCCAGGCAGCCGCCCAGCGCCGCGAGCTCGGCGGCGCGGTCGCCGAGCTCGTTGAGCACGGAACCGAACGGGGTGGCCCGGTCCCCGTCACGGGCCACCCCACCATCGAGGTTGGCGCAGGCGAGCCGGGCGGCAAGCAGCGTAGCCACCGCGAGGCCCGCGACCGGCCCGGGCCGAAGCAGTGCCAGGGCAACGCCGGCACCGGCGCCGAAGAAAATCCCCGCCGTCGTGATCGCTGAAGGCGGCACGTTCAGCGCCACCAGGCGTTGCCGGACCGGCGCCAGCCGGTCGGCATACCAGGACTTACAGATGTAGAGGCCATCCCAGTAACGGGAGGTTGTACCCGCGGCTGCGCGCGTGGAAGTGTCCATGGCCATCAGCCTCGCGGCCGGCAGCCGTGGTCACATCGGCGCTAGTACTCAACCAGGACGGGCAATACTACTCATGAGTAGCTACTTCGGGCCGTCCCTCATGGTGCCCGGGGGGTCGGTGTCAGCAAGGCCGTGCTCGATGGCATACCTGACCAGTTCGACCCGGTTGTGCAACTGCAGCCTATTGAGCGTGTTCTGCACGTGGTTCTGCACGGTGCGGTGGGACAGCACCAGCCGCGTGGCGATCTGCTTGTAGGACATGCCGGTGGCGACCATGCGGAGGATCTCTGTCTCGCGTTCGGTCAGCTTCGGCGTTTCCGCGCCGTCGCCGGCGGGGGCGGTGGCCAGCCGCCGGAACTCGCCGAGGACCAGTGCGGCAAGCCCTGGGGTGAACACCGCGTCCCCGTCCGCTGTCCGGCGCACCGCGTCGAGGAATTCCTCGCGCACCGCGGACTTCAGCAGGTAGCCCGTTGCGCCCGCCTTCACGGCGTCGAGCACGTCCTGCTGCTCGCCGCTCGCGGACAGGACGAGCACATGCGCCCCGGGGTGTGCGGCGCGCAGGCCCTGTGTCACCTCGACGCCGGACATGTCCGGAAGCTGCAGGTCCAGCACGACAACGTCGGGCCGGGCCGACCCGGCGACCCGCAGCGCCTGCGCGCCGTCGGCGGGCGTCGCGACCACCTCGTAGCCGGCCTCCGTCAGGTCCCGTGCGACCGCGTCGCGCCACATCGGATGGTCGTCCACGACCATGACCCGGATCGGCTCGCCCTGCGCCACGCTTGAACCCTAGCCCGCGGCCTACGACGCGACCACCGGTACCGTCGTCCGGCGCGGGAGGCGCAGCTCGACCTCGGTACCCTCGCCGGGCACGGACCTGATAACGGCGGAGCCACCCAGGTCACGCAGCCGACCGCAGATGGAATGGCTGACGCCGAGCCGGCCGGAGGCCGCCGCCTCGGCCAGCCGGCCGCCCGGTATGCCCGGGCCGTTGTCCCTGATCGTCACCGTGACCTGGCCCGGCTCGTCCTCGACGAGCACCCAGGCCTGCGCGCGCCCACCGCAATGCCGCCGTACGTTGTCCAGCGCCGCGCGGACCGCCGCGGCCAACTCCTCCGCCGCCCCTCTTTCGAGCAGCACGGCCTGGGCTGGCACCGCCACGGTCACCCGCTCCGACTGAGCGGGCAGCAGCAGCGCGCGCAGATCCGCGCTTTTCGACGAGGTTGGCGCGGGCTCGGCCGCGCTGAGGCCGCCTCCCACGCCGGGCCCCACCAGCGTGCGGAGCGAGGCCTCCAGCTGGCCGGCCATCTGGCCGAACTCGGCCGCCTCACCGCCAGCTTCCGCGCCGCGCCGCTGCACCAGCGCCAGCACCTGCAGCACCGAGTCGTGGATGTCCCTGGCCAGGCGTTCACGTTCCCGGCTGGCCGCCTCGACCTGGACGGCGTGCTGGCGCTCCGCCTCCACCTCGGCGGCGAGCCTGGCCAGATGACCGACGATCACCCCGGCCAGCAGCAGCAGCACCAGCCCGTTGAGGACCACCGGGACGGCCCTGTGGTACATCCAGAGATCGCAGCCACCCAGGATCAGAGCGGCGACCGCGCCGGCTCCGCTGCCGTACCGTATCGCCCAGGCCAGGACCGATCCCGCCATCCAGGTCGCGGTCACGGGCATCACCCCAGCGCGCATGGCGGACGGGTACTGCAACGCGTAGGTGCTCAGCAGCAGGCCGACGCTGACCGCGAGATCTGCGCTCAGCAGCGGCGGGGTGCGACGCTCCGGCCGGGCGTAGGCGACGGTCGTGATCACCGTCCACGCCGCCATCACGGCGAGCGCTGCCCATGCCCAGCCTGGACGCGAATACCTGGCGCTGTTGAGCACGCCGGCCAGCAGCGCCGCATAGCCCAGGCTGGCGAACCGGAATACCGCGAGCGCGCGCCACAGCGGTTCGGAACTTTGCGGTCTCCCGCCTTGCGGCTGGCCGCCGCTGGATTCACGATCGCCGTCACTCCGGGCCGCCCACCGGGGGCGCTTTACCCGCGCACTAGCACACCCCGCCATCATCCCACAGTCCGGACGTGTGTTAGTGGCAGCGTGCGGGGGGAGGGATGGGGCCGTGGCCGGGGATGTGGGCGGCCTGCAACAGGCCACCATTGACCAGGGCGGATGGCAAGGGGGCGTAGCCGAGGCTGGTGAGCTGATGCTGGCCCCGGCAGAGCGCGTAGACCGCGAAGGCGCTGAGGGTACGCCCCTTGGCCTTGGTGAACCCGGTGGGCAGGGTGGTGCCCTCGCGCGGCACGATCAGGTAGCTGTAGCTGGCCAGCGGGTAGCTGCGCGGGTTTGCGTAGGTGTAGACCTTGTTCAGGTTCTGCTGCAGGAAGTTGCGGCTGTGCGCGTCTTCGTTGATGACCGCCTGGGTCAGCGTGGTGGTGATGCTGGCGGCGGTGGGCAGCACGTACCGGCCGGCCGGGTTGCGGAGTTTGAGCACCGGGATGTGCGCGTTCAGCGGGTAGGCGTACTCGGCGTAGCCGATGGCACCGTTCCCGAAACGGGACGCGATGTAGGCGATGACGTTGTTCGAGCCATTCTCGGCCCTGGCGTGGCCGAACTGGGGGTAGAACTCGGTCGGCCCGCACGGCGGCCTGATACCGGGGTGGACCCTGTCGCAGAACGCATTCCACTGGCCCGGGAACAGGTGCGCCATCCAGCGGGTGAAAAAGTAGGTGCCGCCGTCACCTTCGGCGTGGATCACCGGGGTGATCGGCAGATCCGGCAGGCTGGCGCCGTAGTCACGGGTGATCTGCGGGCTGTCCCAGTTGGTGATCCGCCCGGTGAAGATCCCCATCAGGGTACGGGGGGACAGCCGCAGGTTCGTGACCGGCTGGCCGTGGACGGTGAGGTGGTAGGCGAACGCGGTGCCGCCGGCGGCATCGGGGATATAGGAGTATCCCTGGGACGGGTGCTCGGGCCCGGTCCCGCCCAGCTTGTCGTCGCGGGAGCGGAACGGCGGGTCGGAGGCGGCGAAGTCGTCCTGGTTGGCCATGTAGTCCGCGCGCCCGGCCGCCGACCCGTCGGGGAGGTAGCTCACCACGATCCCCGCCGGGCGGAGGTCTTGCGCCCACTGGTCGATGGCCAGCGACGGCCATGATGAGCCGGAACCGTTGATCGGCACGTAGCTGCTGGCGGCCGCGGGCGCGGCGGTGGCAACTAGCGGGATGGCCATGGCCATCACCGGCACCGCTGCCCGGCGCATGATGTGTGATCGAAAAATGGTAACTGTCATGGCCCCAGTCTCCGCAGCGCCTCAGCCCGGCGCCTGAGCACGGGTACTCATCTTGGGCTAGGTAAGCATCTCAAACTGGGTGCGAAGCTGGTCACCGGGCGTGCACCACTCGCACAGGTGCCCCGGGACATCAGAAACCGGCTCAGCCGGCCGGTGCGAGTCCTCCTAGCGGACGGTGAGCGTCGCCGTGGCGCTATGAACCAGGGAACCGCTGGTCCCGGTGATCCGCAGCGTGTAGGTCCCGCGCGGTGCCGACGACGTCGTCTTCACCGTGAGTGCCGAACTGCCCGGCGATCCGACCGGGTTGGGCGAGAAGACCGCCGTCGTTCCGGCCGGCAGACCTGCCACGGTGAGCGAGACCTTTCCGACAGAGCCGCCGACCACCGACACACTGGCGGTGTACTTGGCGGCTTTCCCGCGAGCGACCGTGACCGATGAGGGGCTGACCGACAGCACGAAGTCACGCGCGGAGACCACAAGGGTCACTGTGACGGCATGCGTGACGCCACCCGCGGCGCCGGTGATCGTCAGTGGATAGGTGCCGCCAGGCGCGCTCGCCACTGTCTTGACGGTGAGCTGTGAGCTCCCCGCTCCCGCAACGACCTGCGGGCTGAAGCTCGCCGTGCCCACACCCGATGGCAGCCCCGTCAGCGACAGTGCGACGTTGCCGGCGAAGCCGTTGAGCGAGGCCACGCCGACCGTGTAGGCAGCGCCGGCCCCAGCGACGACGTTCCGGCTCGTCGGCGTCGCTGACAGGCCGAAGTCCGGCGGAGCCGTCACGACGAGCGCCGCGGGTGCGCTATGGACCGTCGCGCCACTCGTCGCCGTGATCGTAAGCGGGTACGTCCCGGCGGCGATCGATGCCGCTGTGCTCACTGTGAGCTGCGCGGACCCGCTGCCACCGGATATGACAGCCGGACTGATGCTCCAGCTCGCCTGGCTCTCGGACAGCCCGCTGAGCGTCAGCGACACGTCGCCGGTGAACCCGTTCACCGGCGAGACCGAAACGGTGTAGGAGACGGCGCCGCCGGCCGCCGTGCTTGCCGACGACGGAGAGACGCTCGGCGTAAAGTCCGGTGTGGTGCGCAGCCACTGGTAGGCGGCGAGCGAGTCGAGCCGGCCGTACCCGTAGTCGTTGTCCGCGCCGGCTCCCCCGAGGTCGGCCGCGCCGCTTTCCAGCGCGGCCGCCTGCCGGTCCGCCGGCATACCGGGGAAGGCCTGCAGCAGCAGCGCCAGCGCGCCGGCGACGTGCGGCGCGGCGACCGACGTGCCGGTGGGATCGGCGTAGAGCCCGTACAGGTCCGTGGTGTGGATGCCGACGCCCGGCGCGACCAGCTGCGGGTAGACGGGCTGGCCGCATGAGGAGGGGCCGCGACTGCTGTAGGGGTAGAGGACGTCGGCGTTGTCGGTTGCGCCGACGGCGAAGGCCTCCGGATTGTTCGCCGGGCTGGCGGAGGTCCCCGGCAGCGGGCCGTAGTTTCCGGCGGCGAAGATCGGCAGGATGCCCGCGGCCCGCAGGCTCGCCAGGTCGGGCTGGAAGTCAAGCATGCAGCCGGAGGCCGACATCGTCCATGAGTCGTTGACGACGTCGGGGGCGTCCGCGGTGGCCGGGTTGCCGTCGGGGTCGAGCAGCCACTGGAACCCTTGATGGATTCCGGTTGAGGTGGCCGTGCCGCGATCGTTGAAGATCTTGACGGCGATCCATGTCGCGTCCGGGGCGATCCCCACGGAGCTGCCGCCGGCGTCGCCGCCCACCATCACGCCCATGGTCCAGGTGCCGTGCCCGCTCACGTCGGTCGGCGTGGCCGGATGCTCCCCGTTCGGGTCGTACCAGCTGTTGGTCCCGCCGCGCCAGCGGCCGGCCAGGTCCGGATGGGTGACGTCGACGCCGGTATCCATGTTCGCCACCACGATCCCCTGGCCGCGGTATCCGAGATCCCACAGCGCCGGCGCGTTGACCAGGGCCACGTTCGGCTCGGCGGGCGCCGACGTGGGGGCCTCCGCCGCCAGCAGGGGCGGCGGGGCCGGCACCTCCAAGTCAGCGCGGATCTCGCGGACGTCCTGGCGGGCGGCGAGCTCGCTGATGACCGCGGGCGTGGCCGTCACGGCGATGGCATTGACGATCCACAGTGGCTCGACGGCCGAGACCAGGCCCTGTGCCCGGCGGAGGCCGAGCAGCGCCCGCAGCGAACGCTGGGTGAGGTCGGCACGGGCGCGCAGGATCCGGGCCGCGGCGCCCGGCCGGTTCCTCCGGGCGAGCCCGTGCACGCTGGCGAGGTCCGCCTGCGACTTGAGCACCACGATCGCCTTGACCATCTCGTCCCGGCCGGCCGCGCCGAGCTGCCGCTGAAGCTGCGGGGCAATCACAGCGGCCCGGAGTGCGGCCACCCGGTGCGGCATCGCCCGCGCCGTACCCGAAGTGATCACGGTCGCTATGAGCGCGAGGGCAAGGAGCAGGCCGAACCGTCTCATCGGGCGTCCTCCAGGATCTCCGCCGGTGCGGGCAAGCCCGCGGCGGGCTGCCGCCGGCGGCGCCGCACCACGACGCGCTGCACGCCGGTGCCCAGCGCCAGCAGGAGCACGCACAGCGCGATGGCGTTCACGTACGGCGCAAGGCGATGTTCTTGCGGCGGCACCTTCGGCGGCGCGGCCTTGGGCGAGAGGTGCCACGGCATCGTGACGGTCAGGCGTTCCCCCGCCCGTCGTATTGCAGCGGTGATTTTTACCGGCCCGGCCGCGCTAAGCCGGCCCGCGCCGAAATACCGTCCTGGCTCTATCTCCCGCAGTGGGATTGTCCCGGACGCCCCAGACCCGCCGAGCCTGAGCGTGACCCCGTCGATCGGCGCCGGTGGCGGCCGGCGTGAGCTCGCGGCGAGCACGGTGAAGCCGTTGATGCCGGGCCTGTTGGGTGTTGCGGAGACCGACACCACCAGATCCTTGACGGTGGTGTCGTACGCGTGCGGCGCGGCCAGCGGAATCGGCGGGGCCGGGGTGCGCGGTGGCGCGGTCTCGGCTAGCAGGCCAGCGGCTGCCAGGAGGATGGCCCCCGCCGACGCCTCGGCAATGATGAGCCGGCGGGACGGCGCGCCGCCGCGAGGGGCGCGAACGAGGCGCCCCGGCCCAGCCAGGCGGCGGCCGTGCAGCAGCGCCGAGTTGGCGAGGCCGAGCCCGCCCACCACGGCAAGCAACGCGGTCTTCAGCAGCAGGGTGCGGCCGTAGCCGGTGCTCAGCAGCTGACCGGGTTCGGGGACCTGGCGGCCGGCGCCGTAAAGCCCGGTGACCACGAGAACGGTGACGCTGATCAGGAGGAGGGTGGAGAAGGGGCCACGGCAGGCCCGAACCACCTCGCGAGGTGGGAGCCCGGCCACGCGGGGAAACAGGACCAGCACGAGCGCGGGAAGGGCACCCAGCCAGAGCAGCGCGGTGAGGACGTGCAGCGAATAGGCGGCCACGGCCGCGGCACGTGCGGACTGCAGGGCGGCGGAGTGACTGCCGAGTCCTTCGATCCAGGCGACACAGAGCACGAGCGCCGCGGCCAGCACCGGCAGAACCGTGGCACGCCGGGTGGCGGGCTCGCGGAGCCTGGCCCGGATGGCAAGGATGACCGCGGCAAGCGCGATGAGCGCGGCCTCCCGTGCGAGCCAGAGATGGCCCCAGCGCGTCCCGGTGAGCAAGTCGAGCACCGCCTGGCCCAGCGCCCGGCCGCCGCCGGCCCCCGCCCGCCGGCCTTCCACGGCCAGGGTTGCCACGCCGACGGCAGCGGCCGCGGCCGCGCAGCCCGCCGCCACCGCCAGCAGCCTGCGCCGTGCCGCCAGCGCTCCGATGGCGACGGTATCCGGCGCGAAGGCCGCCCGGGCCCGGCCGAGGACCGGGCCGGCCACCGCGAGGCAGCCGACCAGGCCGGCGAGCGCACACAGGCCAAGCCACCGGAGCAGAACGCCCACCGGCGTCGCGGCCGTGCCGGCCACGCCGGCGCTCGCGGCTACCGGGATGGCCCCCGGGGCTGCCGCCGCGCCGCCGACGGTGAACACGACCACACCACTGGTGGCGTGGCCGTCGTCCTCGGCGAGCACGCGCCACACCAGACCGTAGGTCCCCTTGCCAAGGCCCGGCAGTTCCACGGTGAGCTGCCGTGGATCGCCGGCGCCCGCCCGGGCTCGGGAACCGGAGATGGCCGCTCCGGTGTGGTCCACGAGGTGGGCGGAGCTGAACTCCGGTGAGATCTCCTCGCTGAACCAGAGCCGGGCGACGCTGGGGGCGTGGGCCAGTACGCTGCCGCTGGGTGGGTCCGACCGGACCAGGTCGGCGTGTGCGCTCGCCGGCTGGGCGAGCAACAGCGTCGCGGCCGCGGCTCCCACGGCGAGCGCAGCGCCGCGCAAGAAAACTCGCACCGCCGAGGCCCCCTCCCGCTTTGTGTGGTCCTCAATCCGCACGGCTCGTCGCTGTCACTTGACCACGACGTGCTCCACCTGGGCGTCGCCGAGCAGCACGGTTACCTCGCTGCCGCGGTGCACCCAGTTGCCGGTGTTCTCGAAGATGAGGTAGTAGCTGACGGCCGGCTTCAGCTGCCCATGGTGGGCGTGGCCCATCAGCAGCCGGTTCAGGACGAGCCCGGTGTGCTCATCGATGATCGCCGGAGGCGTCCGGGCCTCGTGCACGGCCGTGGCCTTGTTCGGATCGACGACCTGATACCTCAGGTCGAGAAGTCCTCCGCCCGCGGTGACCGCCACCCGGATAAGCCGCACGCCGCTGCGCCCGGCCAGGCCGGACGCGGACACGGCCGGGCGCTGCCATGCGGGCGGCGGAGCGGCGCTGGGTGCGGCGCTGGGCCCGGCGCTGGAGTGCTGCAGCCACAGCGCCAGCGTCCAGATTCCCGCTGCGATGAGCACACCGGCCAGGAACCCGGCGATCCGGACCGATACGGGCAGCCGGAACCGGCTCCACCGAGCGGGAGCGGCGGGGCCGGTTCCGGGCCTGGCCCGGGTGAGCGACGGACGACCGCTCATCACGGATGAATGAAGGTCAGCATCCCGCCCCCGGGCAGCGGCGCGGGACTGGTATCCGTCTGGTCGCCGTTGGTGAGATGCAGCTGACGGTTGAACAGCGGGAAGCCGTTGCTGCTTGGCCCTCCCCCATCCGGGACGGTGGCGATCGCGTCCTCGGTCGCGCCCGCGGGAATGGTGTCCGCGGTCGCATCGTAAGCATTGGTGAGCGGCCAGGCATCCTTCGCCACCACGTGCTCGTGCATGCCCAGGAGCATCATCGTCGTGTTGTCGTAGCCGGCGTTGAGATACCGCAGCAGCACCTTCTGGCCGGCCGCGGCCGTGATGCCCGCGGTGTCCGGGTATGTCTTGCCGTTGATCAGCCAGTAGGTCGCCCGGTAGGTGTACATGTTGAAGGCCATCGGATCAGGGGCGTTGTTGAACGCTGGGTCGACCGCGCTCAGGACCAGCGGTGCCTCCACGTTGTAGGCGGTCGTGCCGGACTCGTAGGCCTGGCCGGGGGTGGACGGGCGGACGATCAGCGCGCCGTAGAGGCCCATCGCCTGCTGCCGCCCGCCGTCACCGCCGCTCCCGTAGAGGTAGGTCCCGGCCGCGTTGGCCGCCCCGGATGCCGAGGGCGATACCGGTGCGGTGAACGACCGGGTGAGGGTCCCGCCGGGGGAGACGTCGGCCGCTCCCGCGTCGAAGGTGATCCCGGGGATCTCGAACGTGATGGTGTGCCCGGCCGGCAGCGCGTTAGTGACGTTGAAGGTCACCGTGGTGGTCTCGGTGGCGCTCAAGGTCACCTCGAGCTGCGGGCCGGGCAGGCTCGCGGTTGCGGTGGAGCAGTCACCCGGCGTCGTGGGTCTGCCGAAGCCCCAGATCGTCACCGGTGGCGCGCCCGGCAGCGTGATCGTCCCCGTCTTCGCGCACAGGTCGATCGTCGTGGTGGCCGCGGAGGCGGCCGACCCGCCGTACATGAGCGCGACCGCGATCATGGCGAGCACGAGCAGGACTCTGCCTTTCGTGACTGCGATAGCACGCATCGCCGGTCTCCTTGTGTCCTCGCTGCCGGTCATGGCGCGTCGTAGACGATCTTCATGAGGTTGCCCCAGGTCGAGAACGCCGACGGCGACGTTCCCGTCCACCGCTCGGTATGCACGAGGACGCGGACCTCTCCCTTGTGCGCCCCGGTCCCGATGTAGGCGCTGCCCGGGCCGGGCAGGCTCCACGTCGAGCTGACCTCGGTCGAGCCCACCGGTTGCGGATTCGGCGGTGGTGCCGGCAGGGTGACCCACCCGTTGGACGTGACGCTGGCGCAGCCGGCCGCTCCCGACACCGTCCAGTCGCAGATCTTGACGGTCTGCTGCGGGGCGGTGCCCGAGATCGCGGTGCAGGTGGTGCCCGTCGTGTTCGCGCAGTTCTTGCCCTTGTAGGTCACCTTGAGGTTCGCAGAGCCGGCCGGGACCCCGCTGAAGCCCGCGTACCAGTCGTTCGCCAGCGCCGTCACGGTGGCACCGCTGGCATGGGTTGCACCCGCCGTCCCGAGCCGCCCGCGCACCACCGTCCAGGTGGTCGTGCCCTGCCCGCCGGTGACCTGCATGACCTCGTTGGCGATGCGGACGTAGTAGTTCCCGCTGGCCGGGAAGCCCGCGGCCGAGGCGACGTGGAGCGTGGTCACTGTGGCGTTCATCGAGGCGGTCGTCGTGGTGGTCTTCGGGTTCACCTGGTAGTAGGAGGCGTCGTCGGTGGCGAGCGCCGCGGCTGCCCCGCTCTTCAGGGTGCCGCCAAGGATGGCCGTGGCGCTCGGTGCGCCGAAGCAGCCGCCCGGCGGGTCCACCCGCAGCAGGGTCGCCATGCCGCCGAAGCCCTCGTCGAAGTTGGCGAACTCGTTGAGCGCGTGGCTGTGCCACGGGAAGTACCACTCGCCGCAGACGTTCTGCGAGACGGTACCGGTCGGCAGCGTGCCCTTGTAGCCGAGGTACGGGCTGCCGCTGTAGAAGGTGTTGCTGTCCTTGAAGGTCAGGTTCCGGTAGTTCGGCTGGGGCACCGGCAACGGGTTGCTCGCCGGGTTCCACTGGTCCACGTCATCCCAGCGGATCAGGTAGTCGAGAGTCTGCCCGGAGCCGATGGTTTCGCCGAAGTGCTCGGTCGGTGGCACCACCCTGCCGTCCTGGGCGATCTCGGTGGT
>Ga0306920_100001614_pt1 | contig 28107 bp, 31 predicted proteins | sample flu12Cox44000170_FD_204666 | JGI IMG/M metagenome (GOLD analysis project Ga0306920, IMG submission 204666) | Lab enrichment of tropical soil microbial communities from Luquillo Experimental Forest, Puerto Rico - flux4day.12C.oxic.44.000.170 (v2)... | ecosystem: Environmental > Terrestrial >... | reverse complement strand
CGATGGTGTAGCTAGGCCCGGCTTCCAGGCTGCGATCAGACCCCTGCGTCCGCACCACCAGCGCCGGCGCATTCGACGAGATCTCCCGCTCGATCGTCATCTCACAACTCTAGAGGGATGCGCCCAAAGAAACATCTGCCCGTCCTCGGCTAGCCCTGTTCGTGGCTAATTTGGCGTCTGCGGGGACGATAACGATGGTAGCCGCGGCAGGGGGCGTGGCGTCCCGTGCAAGCCCGGATTCGGATACCGTCGGGGTGACCAGAGGAGCGGAGAGTTGACCGACGAGTTTCCCCCGCCATTCGGCGAGTCTGCTATTGGCTCGCAGATTGCCGGCTATCGCCTCGAAGGGCAGATAGGCCGGGGCGGGATGGCTGTCGTCTACCGTGCGTACGACCCCCGCCTGGACCGGTACGTCGCGCTGAAGATCCTCGCCCCCGGGCTGGCGCTCGACGACGCGTTCCGCCAGCGGTTCATCCGTGAGTCGAGGGCCGCGGCGGCCGTCGATCACCCCAATATCATCCCGGTGTTCGACGGCGGCGAGGCGAACGGCGTGCTGTTCATCGCCATGCGCTTCGTCCACGGCGGCGACGTCCGCACGCTGCTGGACACCGAGGGCCCGCTGCCTCCGGCCCGGGCCGTGGACATCACGTCGCAGGTAGCGTCGGCGCTCGACGCGGCGCACGGGCGCGGGCTGGTGCACCGCGACGTGAAGCCGGCCAACATGCTGCTCGACGCGACCGCGGGCGGCGGCCGCGATCACGTCTACCTGTCCGACTTCGGGCTCAGCAAGCAGTCGCTGTCCCAGACCGGGCTCACCGCCCAGGGCCAGCTCCTGGGCACCCTCGACTACGTCGCGCCCGAGCAGGTGGAGGGCCGTGCCGTCGACGGCCGCGCCGACCAGTACGCGCTGGCGTGCGCCGCCTTCGAGTTGCTGTCCGGCACGACCCCGTTCAAGCGCGACGGGGGGCTGGCCGTGGTCTGGGCCAAGCTCTCCGAGGACCCGCCGCCGCTGAGCCCCCGCCGCGCGGACCTGCCGGCCGCGATCGACGACGTCATGCACCAGGGGATGGCCCGGGTGCCGGCCGACCGCTTCGCGACCTGCGGCGAGTTCGCCATGGCCCTGCGGAAGGTGCTCGGGCTCGATTCCGGGCCGAAGCCCGCGCCGCCGGCGCCGCCCCCGCCGACCGAGATCGCGATGCCCGCGGCCGGGGCCGCCGCCCTGGCCGGGGCGGCGGCGGAGGCTGGGACCGCGCCGCCCACGGGCCCGTCCGCGTTGGCCGGCCCCGCCGGGCCGCCCACCGAGATCGCGGAGGTTTCCGGGCCCCGGCCGACCAGGCCGGGGCTGACCGAGCCGTCGCTTCCCGTTACGTCTGGCGATGTCCCAGCCCGGCCGCAGGGCACGGCGCCGCGGCGTGACCGGGGTTCCGGGCCGCCGCCCGGCCCCGCGTCATCGGGGCACGCGGACGGCCCGAGAGGCGCCGGGACCGTTGTCGCGCCCGTGCCGCGCCCGTCGTGGTGGCGGTCGCGCGCGGTCATGGCCGCCGCGGCCGCGGTCGTCGTCCTCGGCGTGGCGGGCGGGATCTTCGCCGCCCTGCACCACGGCGGCACCACCAGCAGCACCGGCGGCGGGGACGGTCGCGGGACCACCCCGGTGGCCGCGGCCGTCACGGCTCCGCCGTGCAGTGCCCAGGCCGCGACGCCGAAGCAGCTGACCGTCCGCACCGGCACGACCGTGGTCGGCGGCAGCCCGTTCGGCATCGCGGTCACGCCGGACGGCAAGGACTTGTTCGTCTCGACCGGCAACGCGGTGGAGGTGCTGAACAGCCAGAACGGCGCGCTGGCACCGGCGCAGGCCGCCACGATTCCCGCGCCCGGGGCGAAGAAGACGGTGACGATCACCCGCGACGGCAAGTACGTCCTGGCCGCGGTGAGCAACGGCGCCTACGTGATCAGCGCGACGGAGGCGGAGAACGGCAACGCCGCGAGCGCGGTGCAGGGCCAGATCGCGCCCCCGCTCGAGGACACGTCCAACGAGGTGTTCGTCTCCTCCGACGACAAGCTCGTGTTCATCACCTATCAGAACAGCGGCAACGTCGCGGTGTTCAACCTGCCGCAGGCGATAGCGGGCCACTACGGCCAGGCCGGCTTCATCGGGATGATCCCGCTCGGGCAGGCGTCGATGCCGCAGGCGATGGCCGAGTCGCCCGACGGCCGCTGGCTGTACGTGACCGGCGAGAGCCAGGACGGACGGCTGTACCTGGTCGACATGGCCAAGGCCGCGACGGACCCGCAGCACGCGCTGGTGTCATCGGCGCCGGCGGGCTGCGCCCCGGCCCGCGTGATCGTCTCCGCCGACGGCCAGTACGTATGGGTCACCGACCGCGATTCCAACGCGCTGGTCGCCTTCTCCGCGGCCCGGCTGCTCGCGAAGTCGGCGCAGCCCCTCGTGGCCAAGGTCACCGTGGGCCGCAAGCCGATCGGCCTGTCCTTCGTCAACGGCGGCAGCGAGATCATGGTGGCCGACGCCAACAGCGGCGGCCCTCCCGGGGCGGATAACCTAGCTCTGGTCAGCACCCAACTGGCGCTGCACCAGAAGAGCAGCGCCCTGAGCGGATTCATCCCCACCGGCCAGCAGCCGCGCGACCTGGCGCTCGAGCCGGACGGGAAGACTCTCCTCTCGACCGACACCAAGGCCGGCCAACTGCTGGCCATCGACGTGCGGAGTCTGCCGTGACCACTGAATATGGCTACACCGGGTACGAAGACGCCACCCCCGTCCGCACCCGGCGCCGGCACCCGTGGCGGACGGTCATCATCGTGCTGGTCGTCCTGCTCGGCTTGCTGGTCGCCGCGGACTTCGGCGCCCGGGCCTATGCCGAGAACAAGATGGCGTCCGAGATCCAGCAGCAGGGATTCCCCAAGAAGCCGGACGTATCGATCAACGGGTTCCCGTTCCTGACCCAGGTCGCCAGCCGGGACTTCAAGAACATCCAGGTCAGCTCCAGCAACATCAAGGAGAACGTGTTGCTGATCCAGAGCATCCACGCCACCATGACCGGGGTGCACGTCAACTCCTCCTTCCAGAGCGGCACCATCGACCACCTCAACGGGACGATGACCGTCACCTTCCCCGCCCTGGCTAGCGCGATGACCTCGCAGGCCGGCGCGCTGGGGTCGCTGGTCAGCTCCGGCCTGACCCTGTCCGATGCGGGCAACAACGAGGTCAAGGCCTCGCTGAACCTGCTGGGCGGCCTGGCCAGCGGCACCGCGGTCTGGCAGGTCACCCGGACCGGTCACAACGACATCCACGTACACCTGGTCTCGGCCAGCGGGCTGGGATCGGCGGCGACGAGCGGGATCAGCGACATCACCGTGCCGCTCCCGACGCTCCCGTTGGGGATGACCATCCAGAGCATCAGCGTCACCCCGCACGGCCTGGTGGCCACGGTGACCGGCCACAACGTGAGCTTCGGCAGCTAGTGGCCCCGTACCGGGGGAAGCGGCTGACGATCATCGGCGGCGGCGTCATGGGGCTGATGACGGCCTACTACGCGGCGCCGCTCGCCGAGGCCGTGACGGTCCTGGAGAAGACGCGGGTCGGTGACCCGGCCACCGCATCGTTCTCGCTGACCCGGTCGGCGCGGAACGACTACTTGGACCCGGAGTACGCCCGGCTCGCCTACGAGGCACGGCAGCTCTGGCTGGACCTGCAGGCGGGGTCGCCGGAGCCGCTGCTGGTGGACTGCGGGTGCCTGAACATCGCCAAGCGCAGCGTCACCCCCGACCTGGCCAGCAGCTACGCGTTGCGCAGCTACGCCGTGCTGGAGCAATTGCAGTTGCGCCGCGAGGCGTTCTCGGCCGCGGCGCTGCGGCGGCGGTTCCCGCAGTTCGCCGCCGACGCCGGACGGCTCGACGTCGAGGCCGGGTTGGTCGACGTGCCCGCGGCTACCCGGTTCCTGCAGGAGGCCCTGCGCGCCCGCGGGGTGCGGGTGGCCGAGGGCACGGCGCCGCGCGGCATCGCCCGGGCCGGCGGGGCCTGGAACGTCACCACCGACGCGGGAGACGTGGCGTCCGACGTCCTGGTGATCACCGCGGGCCTGGGCACCAACGACGTGCTCGGCCTGCTGCCCGGCTGCCCGGTCCGCTTCCCGCTGCGGCCCGACCGGCCCGCGCAGTCCAAGTACTTCATCCCCCCGCCCGGCGAGCGCGGCCGGTTCACCGAGAAGGTACTGCCGGTCTTCGCCTACCTGGACGTGGGGATCTACGGGCATCCCCTGTACGAGGGGAAGACGCCCGGTGTCAAGATCGGCTTCTACCACCCCTCCGGCGTGGCCCGCGCGCCGAGCCGGATCGCCAGCGTCGAAGACTTCGTGGCAGAATGCATGCCGGCGCTGCGCGGGGCCGAGGCGGTCGACGTCGCCGAGGCGGGCGCGGATGCCTGCTTCTACGACCTGGTCGAGGACGACGACTTCATCCTCGGGCCGGTCCCCGGCGTGGCCGGCGTGTTCACCGGCGTGGGGTGGCACGGCACGGGGTACAAGTTCGCGCCCTGGGCGGGCCGGGTGCTCGCCCAGCTCGCCTTGCAGCAGGGGACCGTGTACGACATCCGCCGTTTCACGCCCGCCCGGTTCGCCAGCGCCAGCAGGTAGGACACGGCCGGAATCGGAGGTACCCCGTCATGAGCGGGCCCGCAGCATCCCCCTCTTCCTTTCCCGTAACGGACACGGCGGGAATCGCCGAGCGGCTGCGGGAGGGGACCGTCCTCGGCGCCGAGGGCTACGTCTTCGAGCTGGAGCGCCGCGGCTACATCAAGGCGGGCCCGTACGTCCCGGAAGTAGTCCTGGACTTCCCGGAGGCCGTGACCCAGCTGCACCGCGAGTTCCTGCGCGCGGGCTCGGACGTGATGGTCGCGCTCACCTACTACGCGCACCGCGAGAAGCTCCGCGACGTCGGCCGCGAGGATGACCTGGAGGCCATGAACCGGCAGGCGGTGCGGATCGCCCGGGAGGTGGCGCGCGAGGGCGGCGCGCTGGTGGCCGGCAACATCTGCAACACCTGGGCCTACGATCCGGATGACGCCTCGACCCGGGACACCGTGCGCGCCATGTACGCCGAGCAGCTGGGCTGGGCGGTGGACGAGGGCGTCGACTTCGTGATCTCCGAGACCAACGACTACCTCGGCGAGGCGCTGATCGCGCTGGAGGTGATCGGCGGCCTCGGGCTGCCCGCGATGGTGACGCTGGCCGCGACCCAGCCCGGGCAGACCCGGGACGGCTACGACTACGTCGAGGCGTGCCGCGTCCTGGCCGGCCAGGGTGCCACGATCGTGGGGATGAACTGCGACCGGGGGCCGGCCACGATGCTGCCGCTGGTGGCCCGGATCCGGGAGGCGGTCGACTGCGCGGTCGCCGCCCAGCCGGTGCCCTACCGCACCGACGCGAACTCGCCCACGATGCAGTCCCTGCGGTCGGCGCGTGCGGACCGGGTCTTCCCGCTGGCGCTCGAGCCGTTCGGGTGTACCCGCTTCGAGATGGCGGACTTCGCCCGCGCGGCGCGTGATCTCGGGGTGAACTACGTGGGCATCTGCTGCGGGGCCGGGCCGCACCACGTCCGCGCCATGGCCGAGGCACTGGGCCGTGAGGTTCCGGCCAGCAAGTACTCGCCGGCGCTGGAACTCCACCCCATGTACCGTGACGCGGTCACCGCGAGGGACGCGAGCTTCGCGGATTCCTGGAACGCCTGATCGCCGCCTGAGTAACCGATCACCGGCCTGCCGAAAACCTGTTGAGAAAACCTGTCGCCTCATGTATCAGACCAGGGCCGCATGTCTCCGTACTGGTAGGTTGCAGCCGCCTGCGATACAACCAAGCGAGGGAGTGGCCAGCATGCGTGGTCGGATGGTCGCGTGCCGCGAGCCGGTCGGCTTGGGAAAGGACACGCCATGCGCAACGACTCGTCGGTCATTGCCCTGGTCGCCCGCGTAGGCGATGGTGACCAGGAGGCGTGGGATGAAATCATCGAGCGGTATTCGCCGCTGGTGTGGAGCATCTGCGTCCGCTACCAGCTGAATCGCCATGACATCGACGACGTCGGGCAGAGCGTCTGGCTGCTGCTGGTCGAGAACATCGGTAGCCTCCGGGAGCCTGCGGCCCTGCCGGGCTGGCTGGCCACCACGACCAAGCGTGAAGCCTTGCGGATTCTGCGGGCAGGTCGTCGGCACGAACACGCGGACTTGCCACCGGAGGATCAGATGCCGCCTGACGCCGACGCCACGGCGATCGAGGAAGAGATCATCGTGGCCGAGCGCAACGCCGCCCTGCGCGCCGCGTTCGCCGAGCTTCCGCCCCGCTGTTACCAGTTGCTGTCCATGCTGGTCAGTGACCCGCCGCCGCCCTACGCGGAGATCAGCGCCAAGCTGGGCCTCCCCGTGGGCAGCATCGGCCCGACGCGTGCCCGCTGCCTGGAGCGGCTGCGGCGGTCGCCACACCTCGCCGGGCTCTTCGGCGGCGGCCCCAATGATGTCGACAACCTGAGCGGAGCCGGAAGGTGAACACCGTGGCTGAAGTCTGGGACGACGATGAGCTCCTTGCGGCCCTACGGGATGCGCTGCGCGCCCGCGAGGCCGTCCCGGATGAGTTCATCGAGGCCGGCAAGAGCGCCTTCGCGTGGCATAACATCGACGCCGAACTCGCGCAGCTCACCTACGACTCCAGCCGTGACACCGATTACGAGCTGAGCATGCGCGCCGAGGACGCGTCGATCCGCGCTCTCACCTTCACCTCGGCGCACCTGACCATCGAGCTCGAGGTGACCGACGACTCGCTGCTGGGCCAGATCATCCCGGCTCAGGCCGGGATGATCAAGATCCAGCCCAGGGACGGCGCCGAGACGACCGTCTCCGCCGACGAGATCGGCTGCTTCTCGGTTCGCCCGATCCCGTCGGGCGCGTTCCGATTGCACTGCCGGACCGCGTCCGACGTCGACGCGCTCACCGGGTGGATCACGCTCGCCGGCGCGTGACCCGGGCAGCGGATCACCCCGCGGATCATCCGGCGCCCAGGGTCAGCAGGGACACCGCCGCGGCCTGCTGGGCCGGATCGCCGGTGGCGTCCTGCCGGACGCTGTACATGGCCTCGGCCAGGCTCTGGCCGGCCCGCAGGCACCGGTGCACACTGACCATCAGGGGCACCACGGCGTGATCGTTCAACGGGACCACGCTGGCGATGATCCCGGCCGTGCCCAGCGGGAGCAGGCTGCTGACCAGGCCGAGCAGCTCGTCGGCCCCGGCGGGGGCCAGGATGCCGGCGTCGCAGCTCGACAGCACCAGCCGGTACGGCGCGCGGCGTAGCTGCTCGAAGTCGTAGACGGTCAGCGGCCCGTCGTGCATGCGCAATGACGAGAACAGCGGGCTGTCGGCGCGGAAGCGCCCGTGCGCGGCGATGTGCGCCAGCCACGCCCCGTCGAGCGCGGACAGCACCCGCCCGGCCGTAGCCTCCGCGCCGGACAGCACCGTGACGTCGTCGTACATCTCGGCCACCAGCGGCACCTCGGCGCCGTCGGTGACCAGGCCCGGCCCGCGGGCCAGCGTGACGTGCCGGCGGCCCGGCGGCGGGGCGGCGTGCGCGCGCATCCAGGCCCCCGCGGACGGCGCGACGCTGAACGCGCGGTCGCCGAGCGCGGGCAGCAGCGCCCACGGGATCGTGTGCAGCCTGCCGGGAGGCACGACGACCACGGGTTCCTCGCCCAGGTAACCTGCGGCCGGGCCGAGGACCGCGTCCTGCAGATCCGGCCCGGCCGCCTTCAGGATGGCCAGCGCGCTGTCCGGGTCGTCCCCGGGCCGGCCGCGGGCCAGGCGGCGCAGGCCGAACCGGGCGAACTCCGCGGCGCGGACGGCGTCCTCGGCCCGGCCGGCGGTGAACTGCCGTACCCGCCCCGCCCCGCAGACCAGCACCTGCAGGACGCCGTCGACCTCGGCGATCTCGACCAGCCGGCCGTTGCCGAGCCGATCCAGCAGGGCCGCGATGTCGACGTCGGCCCGGCCGGAGCCGGGCCCGCCCCGGGCCTGCAGCGAGCGAGCCCGGACCGCGCCCTCCAGGCGCAATTGCTCGCGCTCGAGCGCCGACGTCGGCTTGCCCTCCCGTCGTGCTTCCTCCAGTCGCCTGGTCACCCCGCGCAGCGCCGCGAGACCGGTGTTCAGCTCCGCGTCGGCCGAGGGCCGCACCGCGGGCACGGCCAGCGCGGTAGCCCGCCAGCGCTCGGTCCAGGACAGTAGCGCACGGGGGCGGTGACCATGGGCCACGTGGCGCTGGGCGAGCGCCGCCAATTCGGCGCCGTGGGCGGTGGCCTGGGCGCGCAGCTCCGATGCGCCCAGGGTGAACCGATGCTCGTCCAGGATCTTCAGGCCGTTCCGGCAGGCGGCCAGCAGGCGGTGCGGCTCGCCCGAGGCCTGGGCCCGCAGCGCCTCACCGAGCCAGCCGCTGGCCCGGGCTATCGCCGGGCCGCGCCGCCTGCTCTGCGCGGCCGCGTTGAGATGACGGTCGGCCTGCCGGCGCCGGCCGAGGTCCAGGGCCACCCGACCGGCCAGCAGGTGCGCTTGCGTGGCCTGGCCAGACCCGAGCGCCTCCAGGCGGCCGGCCGCCCGCCCGGCCGCCTGCAGTAGCCGGCCGGAGGCCGGCCCGGCCGCGTACTGCGCCTGGGCCAGCGCCAGCCCGGCATGGGCTTGTCCCCAGGCGTTTTGCTGGGTCCGGAAGAGGCGGCAGGCCGCCTGGGCCCGGTCCAGGCCTGCCTGAGGCTGCCCGGCGGCCAGGGCACAGGTGGCCGCGACCAGCAGCAGTTCGGCCTTGTTGGGAGATGAGCCACGGGCCCGCTCAAGATCTCTTATCGCTGCGTCTGCCTCGGCCAGCGCATCGCTGGCCAGACCGGCGGCCAGCAGTACGTCGCACCGGTCGTGGCTGAGGTACGGCGCCGGCACGTTGAGCGCCCGGCAGCGAGAGGCAGCCTCGTCAAGTAACGAGAGCGCAGCAGGAAGATCACCCGACCGGAAGGCGGTCCCCGCCCGGTTGAGCACTGTATCGGCGACCTCCAGCTCCTGGCTGGTCTCCGCGTACAAGCGGCCCGCGGCCGCAAAGTCAGCGTCCGCGCGGCCTAGTGACCCGATGGCCAGGTAGACCAGCCCGCGGCCGTTCAGCGCCCGGGCCGTCCAGACCAGATCGCCCGCAGGCTGCAGCATGCTGATCGCGCGGCGGAAGTCGTCCAGGGCCGCCGGATACCGGCCGAGATTCCACAGCACGATGCCGCGGCGGTGCAGTACCCGGCCCAGCGGCACGCCAACGGACAGCTGAATAGCACGATCAAAGGCGGCGAGCCCTGGCGCCGTCCGACCCGCGTGCACCAAGGCCGTCCCCAGGGAGGACAGCACGTCGGCCTCGCGCTCCGCCGCGCCGATCCGGCGGGCAGCACGCAGCGCGGCCCGCAACTCACGGACGCCCGCATCGACATCGCCGATATCACGCAGAACGATTCCGGCGGCCTGGTGCGCTATCGAAGCCTCGTACGGGCCGGGCCGCCCCGCCAAGGCACGCCGTGCCCTGGCCAGTGCGTCATGAGGACGGGACAAGGTCAGCAGCAGCAAGTCTTCCCCGTCGGGCTGACTGGATCTGGCCGCAAGCGCGCCGTCCACCACGAGGCTAATGCTAGATCGTCGTATCCTCGCGGTCCATGTGACATTCAGCGAAAATATGTTCTAATCACGCCGCCAGGTCTTTCCTCCGCCGACCACCTTAAGTAATGGGCCAGACGGGCGCGCGGGCTTGCAAAGGCACTCCGCGAGCGGTATCACCCCGTCATGTGACGGCTCCATGCAAGTGTCGGGCCCGGGGGCGCATCCGCGTCTTGTGCTGGCGGCACCGGCCTGCCCAGGGTCTCGCACAGGTAATTCCCATCGCTCACGACCCCCGTGGAGGGCGACATGACCGGATCAGCCGATTGGCGCGAAAATTTGATACCCAAGGTCCTCGACGAGACGAACTACATAGTCAAGTCCTTTGCCGCGCGCTCCGGCGGCGAAAGGGAGATCAAGGTCGTTACCGTCGACGGCGGGATCGATTTCATGTACGCCGAAGGTCAGATCCTGGTTCGCGAGGAGCACCTGGCGGAAGTGCTGCGGATCCTGGAAGGCCGGCCCCGGGAAGACGTAGAGCAGGATCGGCCTCCCCGGGTCCGGCGCATCATCGATGGCGTGGTGCTGCTCACGCTGCCCGAGGGGCGTTTCGCCCTCGTGCTCGACGCGCTCGATGAGATCGACCGCGAACTCGCCCCGGGAATCGCCACGCCGGATCAGGTCATGACCGTGGCAACCGGCCACGGCAGCTCCTGCCCGGCCACAGAGCCCGAGGAGGTGTACTACGAAATCGAGCCCTTTCCCTCGGTCTGCCATGACGGCGGCGGCGCCGGGGTACTGGTCTACCTGGCCGACACCGGGCTGCTGCGGGACGCGGCGACCCATTCATGGCTGAAGCACGGGGTCTGGATGGGGAATCCGGCCGAGGACTTGGACCCCCATGACCCGCTGGGCAGCCCGCCGATGATCCCGCCCTACGCCGGGCACGGCACGTTCGTCGCCGGCGTGATGCGATGCATGGCGCCCGAGACGCAGATCATCGTGACCAATGCGTTCTCGGTCGCGGGCAGCCAGCTGGAATCGGACGTGGTACCCAGGCTCGATTCGGCGCTCGGCCTCGGCGTGGACATCTTCCACCTGACCATTGCCTGCCTGTCCCGGAATGACCTTCCCCTGATCGCTTTCGAGGCGTGGCTCAGGAGCCTGCGCCACCACCCGGGCGCGATCTGCGTCGCCGCCGCCGGAAACTGCGGCTTCGACCGGCCGGAATGGCCGGCCGCGTTCCCGGGGGTGATCGGGGTGGGCGCGCTCGGCGGCGACTGGCGCGGCCGGGCGACGTTCAGCAACTTCGGCCCGTGGGTCGACGTGTACGCGCCCGGGAGAGACCTCATCAACGCGTACGCGACCGGCACGTATACCTGCAAGTATTATCCATATAAAGGGACAATACGGAAATTCTATGGCATGGCCAAGTGGAGCGGCACGTCGTTCTCGACGCCAATCGTGACCGGGCGCATCGCCGCCCGGATGTCTCGCACCGGGGAAAGCGCCCGTCAGGCGGCCGCCGCGCTGCTGGCCGAGGCGAGAGAGCACGCGATCCCGGGCGTCGGCCCGATCCTGCTGCCGCGCTGCCAGGGCGACGAGCCCAGGCACCGGGAGGAATGCTGCTGCCGCGAGCGCCGACACGACTGCTGACGAACCCGGCCCGCCTTCCCCGCTCACCCATGTATCAGGGCCTGCCTGCTCGCGCTCTCCACTACAGGGCCCGACGTTCTGAATCATGGGGGGTTGTTGTCATGAAGCGTTTCCACGTCATCGGCCGTCTCGCCGCCATCCTGGCTGCGCTGACGGGCGCCGTAGTGATGCTCGGCGCCGGCGCGGCGTCCGCTGCCCTGGCGGGCGGAGATCCGCACGGCCGTCCCGGACTGGTCCTACGGCCCGACCCGCCCGGCTGGTACAAGCACCCGCCGCTGCCCGCCCACGCTCACACGGCGGTCGCTGGCGGCCTGCCCGGGTGGCAGATCGCCCTGATCGTGGCGGGGATCGCACTGCTGGCCGGGGCGCTGGCGGTGCTTGCTTACCGGGTGCGGGCAGCGCGGCGGCGTGTGACCGTCAGCGCCGCCTGAGCCATGAGCGCACCTGGCCGTCGCACCGCCGGCCAGGTGCGATCCCGGCTCATGAGGAGGTCGTCATGACCCGTATGCCCAGTCGGCCGAGGCGCGATGGTTTTCCCGCCCGGCTCATCCAGGACATGGCCGCTGTCGCGGGCGTAGCGGTCGGCCATCAGGCCGCCCGGCCGGCGGCCACGACCACGGGATCGCGGCGGCGCGTGCTGGCCCTGTCCCGCCTGCTGCCGCGCACCGTCCAGCTCTGTGTCCACTGCCGGCAGAGCCCGGCCGGGTTCTGGGTCAGCCGCCGCGGCGACCAGACGGTGCGCCGGCCCTGGTGCCTGGCCTGCTGCCAGGAGCTACACCGGGACCTCTGTGACGTGATCCCGTTCGACGGCTAACCCGCCTGGTGGCCGAGGCCAAGATGGTGCTGGCGCCAGCGCGCCCGTACCTCGGCCTCGGTCGTGCCGTCGTCGTAGGCCGGCGAGATCAGGGGCTCGGCACCGGTGACCGCAACGAGCACGGCGGCTTTCGCCCTGGCCCGGTAGTCGCCGCCGCGCTCGGACGTGTACCAGTCCAGGATCTGCTCGTACTCGGCGCCACTGTCCAGCACGCGCCCCACGCCGGCGAACCGGTAACCCTTGCGGGCGATCGGGTCGACGACGTTGATCTCCACGGCCGGGTTGTGCCGGATGTTGTCGACGGTGTGCGGCGAGTACAGGTGCAGGAAGACCAGGTGCCCGGCATCCCAGACGGTGGTGGTGCCCTTGGGCAACAGCGCGGGCGTTCCGTCCGGCCGGACCGTGGCGACGAAGCCCAGGCTCTGTTCCCGCACGACGCGCTGCATGTCGTCGGTTAGCTCCATGCCCCCATTCTGGCCGAGCGCGGTCACGACGCCTGGGGCGACGGCGTGGGGTCGCTGGCCGACGGGGACGGCGACCCCAGCGGTGAGGGCGACGGGGACGGGCTCACGCTGGGGTGGGGCGTGCTGCCGAGCCCCGGCGTGGGGCTCGCGTGCGTGGCTGTCGGGCTGGGCGTCGGCGTGGGCGATGGCTGTGACGTGGCAGGCGAACTCGTCGGCGAGGGTTTAGTGGCCCCCGGGGTGTCGGCGTTCGTCGACTCCGGCCGGAACAGCAGGTAGACGACCAGGGCAGCCACGAAGATGCCCAGCAGGACCCAGGTGGAGGTCCGCACTCGCCGCAGCCGACGCAGCCACCGCATAACTCGCTCCTGTCGGCGCGGGCCGTTTCCAGGGTGGTCGGCACGCTGATGCCCTCGCGCAGCAGGCCCGCCGCGATCCGGACCCGTAGCATCCTCCCGACGTCGAACTGCGTGCCCGGCAGCGTCCGGGCCACCACGCGGACCTGGAAGTGGTCCACGTCGATGCTTTGCACGCCCATGACGGCCGGGGGATCCAGCAGCAGGCTGCTCAGTTCGTCGTCCTTGTATGCCTCGTCTCCGATCTGTCGCAGTAGGTCACTGACCCGGTTGACGTCCACGGCCACGGGCACGGGCACGTCGATCACGGCCCGCGCCCAGTCCCGCGACAGGTTGGTCACCTGGTTGATCTGGCCGTTGGGGGTGACCACCACCTCGCCGTCGGCGGTGCGCACCGTGGTCACCCGCAGCGTGACGTCCTCGACCGTCCCGATTCCGGGATTGTTCTGGCCCGGCACCAGAAGCTGGACGAGGTCTCCGTAGCCGTACTGGCGCTCGCTGATGATGAAGAAGCCGGCCAGGAGATCCTGGACCACGCGCTGGGCCCCGAACCCCAGCGCCACGGCCGCCACCGCGGCCGGGGCGACCAGGGTGGTCAGCGGGATGCCGAGGCGTTCCAGGACGGCCAGGCCGGTCACGCAGTAGATGACCACCAGGACCGTCCAGGTGATCACCGACGCCAGCGCGTGCCGGTGCTTGGACGTCTCCGAGCGGACCAGCGCGTCGGTCTCCCGGGCGTTGGCGTCGATCCGGTCCATGATCTTGCCGCCCAGCCAGGTGGCGAGCCGGGTCAGCAGGATCGCGCCGGTCACGAGCAGGACGATCTCCAGCCCGCTGCCCCGCGCCCAATGACTGACGTCCGGCAAAGGCGTATGGGAGGCGATGCTCAAAGACATGGCCTTCCATCATGGCGGAACCGCCGCCGGCGCGTACAGCCAACCCCCAAGCCGGCGGCTCGCCCGGCGTCCTAGAGCTGCGGTGATGCGCTGAGGGCCTTGCGCATCACCGGACGGTCCGGCTTGCGGCGGGCCACGACCTGGAAGCCGCGCCCGGCAAAGACCGACGCCACGCCGGGGAACAGGTTGCCGGTGGCCGCGGGCGCGGCCGTGTCAACGGGATAGGCCTCGAGGGCGGGGGCGCCGGCGGAGGCCGCCACCGGCAGGGCGGCCTCGATGAGCGCTCCCATAACGCCCTGGCCGCGGTGCGTGCGCCGCACGTAGAAACACGGGAGCGACCACACGGGCAGGTCGTCCACCGGCTGCAGGTACCGGGCGTGCGCCAGCCACCCCAGGTCGGCCCGCGGGGCCAGCTCGCACCATCCGACGGCCACGTCGCCGTCGAAGGCGAGCAGGCCGGGCGGCTGCGGAGCCGCCGCGAGCTGCTGAAGATCGCGCTTGTTGTCCTCGCGGGGCCGGTCGCGGTAGCGGGGACCGAGACGCCAGTACATGCACCAGCACCCGTTCGACGCGCCGGCCCGGCCGAAAAGGTCTTCGAGCGCCGGCCACCGCTCGGGGACGAGCGGGCTGATCGTGAGGTCCACCGTTAACCCCTAGCGACCGCGGAACACCTACAGCTTAGTGATCCCTGGCTGGGGGCGCGGCCGGGCCGGCCAGCGCGCCGGTCAGCCACACGAACTCGTTGACCCCTATCAGCCGCAGCGCGAGCCGCTCGTAGCGGGGATACGACGGCCCTGCGGTGGCACGGCCGACGATCACCGGCCCGGCCACGGTGTGGTCCTCGCCCCGGTAGGTGATCACGCACCACCCCGCAGCCCGGATGTTCTGGTACCAGGAGGCCTGGCTGAACGTCAGCGGCATCACGAACCCGCCGCCCGGCGCGGGCCGCACGCCCAGCGGCGTGGCGTAGGAGCGCCCGGTCTTGCGGCCGCGGTGGTGCACGATGCCCAGAACGGGCATGTGCCGGCGGCCGGCGATCCGCAGCACCAGCGGGTTGACTCTCCTGGCGACGGCTCTGATCAGGCGCCGGGTGCGCGGCCCGAAACGGATCGCGTTCCCGGTCGCGGGCGCGGGCGCCGCCGGCTCTCGTCGTGAGACCGGCGCGCTCCGCGCGCCCGGCCCGGGAGAAGCGGCTGCTTCGCGCCCCTGCGGCATTGACATCTGGAACCTCCTCGGCCAGCCGGCCCGTTGGGCCGCCTTCACCGGCAAAGGACGAATGCCCCCGTGACAATGTGACCCGCCCGGACTCACGGACCGCTGCATGACAGATGGCAGGCGGACGTGGCGAGCGCGGGACGGCAACGGGCCGCCGGGTTGTTCACGAAGATGCCCGAACAGGGAAGGTGGTCGTGGCGGACATAACGTTCCAGCTGCTCGACGGCGCGCAGGCCGCCGCGCACCAGGCGGAACTGCAGGCCCTGCACGCCGAGGTTTACGCCGGCCCGCCGTACCGGCGCGATGATAACGTCGCCCGGTTCGCCGACCGGTTCCGGGTCCAGCGCCGCCAGCCCGGCTTTGTGCTGGCCGAGGCGCGCCACGGCGGGTACCTGGTCGGTTACGCGGCCGGGATGCCGCTGCGGTCGTCCACCTCGTGGTGGCGGCACCTGACCACCCCGTTGCCGGACGAGGTCACCGCCGAGCACCCCGGCCGCACCTTCGCGCTGACCGAGTTGCTGGTGCGCGCGTCATGGCGGCGGCAGGGCATCGGCCAGGCCCTGCACGACCTCATCCTCGGCAGCCGGCCCGAGGAACGCGCGACGCTCACCGTGCTGCCGGCGGCTGGCCCCGCGCAGAATGCCTTCCAGGACTGGGGCTGGCGCAAGGTCGCGCGAACCCGCGATCCCGCGCCCGGCTCGCCGGTGTCCGACGTGCTCATCACCGCGCTGCCGGCGAACCGCGGCGGCTGAGCCCGGGCCGCCGGGGGCCTAGCGCGCTGCGGCCTGCGGGTGAAGCCTGGCCAGCTGCTCGGCGGCCTCCGAGCGGAAGTCATCGTCAACGCTGTGGTCGCGGGCGATGGCCTGGAACGCGTCGGCCGCGGCCTGCTCGTCGACTTCGGGTAGCCGGCTGGCGGCCTCCATCCGGATGTCGTCATCGACCGCGTGGTCACGGGCGATGGCGCGGAGCGCGTCGGCGGCGGCTTGCTCGTCGACTTCGGGTAGCCGGCCTGCCGCCTCCATCCGGATGTCGTCATCGACCGCGTGGTCACGGGCGATGGCCCGCAAAGCCTCGGCGGCCGCGGCCTGGTCGATTTCGGGGAGCCGGGTGGCGGCCTCCAGGCGGATGTCGTCGTCGACGCTATGGTCGCGGGCGATCACCCGCAGCGCGTCGGCGGCGGCCGCCTCGTCCAATTCGGGGAGCCGGGTGGCGGCTTCCAGCCGGATGTCGTCGTCGACGCCGTGGTCGCGGGCGATGGCGCGGAGCGCGTCGGCGGCGGCGCGCGGGTCGTGCCCGGCCAGTTGCTCGGCTATGGCCACCCGGTCGTCATCGCTGTCGTAATCCATGGGTCTGCTGGCTTTCTGTGCTGGGGGTTTGGTGCCGCTGGCGGCTGCTACTCGACGTCCCTGAGGACCTTCTGCACCTGGTCGAGCTGGTCGCGCAGCTGGGCGAGCTGCATGTTGATCTCGGCGAGTTTCAGGTCGGTGTGCTCCTGGGCGGTGACCGCCATCTCGGACAGGCGCCGGTACTCCTCGCTGGTGGTCAGCTCGGCCCGTGCCTTGTTGCTGATGGACAGGCGCTGTCCCCACTGGTAGAGCGCGTAGGCGATCAGGCCGCCGACGACCAGGACGATGATGACGAGGGCAACGGCGGCCGCGTTACCTATCATGACCCCGCCTCGGCATCCGGCTCGCTGCCCGCGGTCAGCGTGGCGGCCACGGCCATGATCCCCTTCGGCGTCAGCTCGATGGCGAACGGTGTTACCTCGTAGAACTTCATTGCTTTCCCGTCCTCTGAGACCTCAATGTCGGCCGTTACCAGTCCGGCTGCCTGCAGTTTGCGCAGGTGGACCTGCAGGAGTGCCCGGCTGATGCCGAGCTCGCGGGCGAGCTGGCTGACGTAGTTGCGCTGCTGCGCCAGGGCAGCCACCACCCGCAGCCGGTGCGGGTTGGCCAGGGTGGCCAGCACCCGCAGCAGCTCGTCCCCCGTCAGGTCAGCGACGTTCACGACTTCCCTTCTTGCACGTGCAAATATAAGTTAGCACATGCTAGGAACGTCAGCAAGACGGTTATCGCGGTTGGCCAGCCCGTCCCGCGCCGGTTCACCGACGCCCTCGTGGACGCCTACCTGGCCGGGGCCGCGCCGCCCTGAGCGCACCGCGCAGAAGCGCTCCGGTTCGTGCCGTCGGCGGCGGGCGCGCTTGTGGGAGACTCCAGGGGTGGAGATGACTGCCTGGCGTCGTCCGCGAACGGCGGGGCGCCGATGATCCGCAACGTCGTGGTCGGGCGGCTGCGGCCGGCCGACGACCCCGCTCAGCGGGCAGCCGATGCCGCGTTGCTACAGGAGGGCCTGGCCGGCATCGCCGCGCTGAAGCTTCCCGGGATGCTGGCCATGAACATCGGGACAGACCTCGGGCTGCGCGACGGCGGGTGGAGCTTCGCGATCACCAACGACTGGCAGGACGCCGACTCCTACCGGGCCTACGACGCGGACGAGGAGCACAACCGGCTGCGCCGCGAGATCTTCGCGAAGATCTGCCAGGACGTCGCCCGGGTGCAGATCCAGCTCGGCTGACGGCCGTCGCTGGCACCGGCCGGGTCACCGGGCAGCGGTGTCCTGTCTCACCGGATCTGGCCTCGCCGAACCTGGTCGGATCTGGCGATGTGTGTTACGAAGCTGGGCAGAGGCGGGGGAGGCCCGATGGCGGACATCGCGGAGCAGGACCTGCAGGCCACCATCCGAGCCTGGGACCAGGCGGCGTGGAGCCTGGCCGCGCTGGCGCTGACGGCCCGGGGCGACGGCCCGCCCGAGCTGACCGCCACGGCCGGGGAATTGCTGGCCGCCGCCGGGCTGGGCGCCGGGCCGGGAACGCCGCTGCCCGGGCTGGGCACCGCGACACCCGGGCAGATCGCCAGCCAGGCCGCGGCCGCCTTGCACCAGGCCTCGGCCCTGGCTGGCGGCCGCGGTTATGAGTGGGGCAGCCAAAGCGACGAGGCGCTGGTGGCCCAGGGGCGGGTGAGCGCGCAGCGCGCGGTGACCGTGGCCCGGTTCCTGCTGCCGGTGATGGGCGACCTGGCCGGCCGCCTGGCCGCGCCGGGGGCCCGGCTGCTTGACGTCGGGACCGGCACTGGCGAGCTAGCCGTCGCGTTCGCCCAGGTCTTCCCGCAGGTGCAGGTGCTGGGGATCGATATCCTCGACCGCGCCCTCGGCCTGGCCCGTCAGGCCATCGCCGCCAGCGACGCCGGCGCCCGGGTGACGGTACGCAAGCAGGACCTGGCCGACTTCGCCGACGACGGCGGATTCGACCTGGCCTGGCTGCCCGCGCCGTTCATCGCCCGGCCGGCGCTGCACGCCGGCCTGCCGCGGGTCGTGGCGGCCCTGCGGCCCGGCGGATGGCTGATCGTGGGCCACGGCAAATCCGGCGGCACGCCGGCCGAGGACGCCCTGATCCGGCTCAAGACCCTCGCCTACGGCGGTACGCCGATCGACGATGCGGCCGCGTGCCAGCTGCTGCACCAGGCCGGGCTGGCATCGGTGCGCACGGTGCCGACCCCGGCTGGCGCGCCAGCCATCACCATCGGCCAGAACCCGGCCTGACGACGGGCCCGGCGGCGAGGTCCAGGCGCGCGTAACGGCGGCCGGCGGCACCGCACGCATCGCCCAGCGGACAAGCAGGGCCCGCGCCGGGCCGTCACGTCCAGTCGGGGTCGCTGGCCAGCTTCTCGACGATCCGGTCGTGAAAGCTCTTGCGCCGCAGCGCCGTTTCGATGTCGGTGACGACCTGGCTCAGCGGGTAGGGGATCTCCGCCTCGATGTCGGCGACGGCGGCCTCGGTGGCCCGCCATTCGGCGGCCAGCCGTCCGGTGATGCGGGCCGCCTTCGGCGTGAGCGCCACCTTCTTGCTGCGGGCATCGGCGCCGGCCGTGGTGCGGACCCAGCCCGCGGCGCGCATCGCGGCTACCTTCTGGCTGACCGCGGAGTGGGTGCGCTGCACCGACCGGGCCAGCTCGGTGATCGTCATCGGGCCGCGGGCGTGCAGCCGGAGCAGTTCCAGGACCCAGCTCGGCTTGAGCCCGCTGACCTGCGCCTCGGCGTAAACACGGGCGATGTCGGCGTCCATCGCCGCCTGCAGCAGCCGCAGCGGCCGCCAGCGGCTCTGCTCGGTGGGATCGGTGCTGCGGCTGTCCATCCCCTAATTGTAACAGCACTTATATAAGCGCTGTTACAATAATCCGTACCCTGCCGCCGCGCAGTGAGGAGAGCAGACCTTGCCCAGGCGACCCCGGCTGCTGGCAGACATCACGCCGCTGCGGGAATCCGCCGCGTTCCGGCGGCTGTGGGCCGGGACCACCCTGTCCTCGGTGGGCAGCGCCCTGACCGCCTTCGCCGTCAACCTGCAGGTCTATGAGCTCACCCGCTCATCGTTCGCGGTCGGCGTGATCGGCGTGGCGCAGGTGGTACCGACCCTGGCCGTGGGGCTGCTGGGCGGTCCGGTCACCGACGCCATGGACCGGCGCAAGCTCGTGCTGGTGACCAGCAGTTGCCTGGCCGCGGTGTCGGCGGCGCTCGCCGCCCAGGCCTTCGCCGGGCTGGACCTGGTCTGGCCGCTGTACGCCCTGGTCGCCGTGCAGTCCGGCCTGGCCGCGGTCGACCGCCCGGCCCGCATGACGTTCATTCCCAGCCTGTTGCCGGCCAGCCAGCAGGCCGCCGGGCTGGCGCTGAACCGGCTCACCTTCCAGATCATGCTGACCGCCGGCCCCGCGCTGGCCGGCCTCATCGCGGCCGCGCCGCACCTGGGCCTGAGGGCGTGCTACCTTATCGACGCGGTCAGCTTCACGGCCGCGCTGTACGGGGTCGCGCGCCTGCCCGCGATGCCCCCGCAAGACGGCGCGCCCCGGCCCGGTCCCCGCGCGATCGCCGAGGGGATCGCCTTCATCCGCCGCAGCCAGGTGATCGCCGGCGCGTTCCTCGCCGACCTGGCCGCCACGGTCTTCGGCCTGCCCGTGGCCCTGTTCCCCGCGATCAACGCCGAACGGTTCGGCGGTGATCCTCGCACGCTCGGCCTGTTCACCACGGCCATCGGCGTGGGGGGCCTGGTCAGCGCGGGATTCTCGGGCCCGGTCAGCCGCGTGTCGCGGCAGGGCCGGGCGATGCTCGGCGCGGTCGCCGTGTGGGGCGCGGCCGTCGCCGGGTTCGCGGTCGTCCCGGGCCTGTGGCTGACGCTCGGCCTGCTGGCCGTGGCCGGGGCCGCCGACACCTTCACCGTGGTGTTCCGCGGGGCCATCGTCACGGCGGCCACCCCCGAGGCGCTCCGCGGCCGGACCATGGCCGCCGACTATGTCATCGGCGCGGGCGGCGGGCAGGTCGGCAGCCTGGAAGCCGGCGCCCTGGGCTCGCTGACCTCGCCGACGATCAGCGCGCTCGCCGGCGGGCTCGCCACCATCGCGGCCGCCGTCATGATCGCCCTGGCCATGCCGGCCTTCACCCGCTACCGCCGCCCGTCGCACGAGCCCGCCCGCACCAGCCCGCAGGCCGCCGCCCCCCAGGCCTGACCGCCTGCCCTAGTTCCAGCGCTCGAAGGGCTCGTCGATGTCTTCCCCGGCCAGGAACCGCGGCAGCAGCTCGGGCAGCCGGCCCGGATAGAAGCGCACGCGGCTGCGGGTGATCTCGGGCACGGGCCACCACCGGGCGGTCACGTAGTCCTCGATCTCCTCCGGTGCCCGGCCGCCGTCCGCGATCGCCGGCTGATCGGCCGCCACCCGTGCCAGCACCACCACCTCGTGCTGGAGCCGCCGCCTGCCGCGCGAGCGCCAGGTCGTGTCGCGTCGCCAGGCCGGCGGGCCGACCTGCGCGGGATCGAGAACCAGGCCGGTCTCCTCCCTGATCTCCCGGACCGCCGCCTCCAGGTAGGACTCACCTGGGTCGATCCCCCCGCCGGGCAGCTCCCACCATCCGTCCGGGGCCTCCTCGGGCGTCACCACGTGAAATAGCAGCACCCGGCCGCCGGCGTCGGCGAGCACGACGCGCACCGCGGCCCTCTCCAGGTCATAGCGCAGCTCGTCCACAGCCTCACCCCGCCCCAAGCATCCCAGGCTCCGAGGACGGCCGGGTGAGCGGTTCTGCCCGCGGGCACGGCCGGAAGGCCGGGCGCCGGAAGCCTGGCCAGCGGGTCACTAGATGACCATGCGGCCGATGACGCCCTGCCTAATCTTGAGTCATTCGTTGTCTTGAGCCGTTCGCGTTTAGGGCGATAGGTTGGGCGCCGTGACCGCATCCCCGAGTCCGACCACCGCCGAGGAGTTGCGCGGTGCCGGCCTGCGGGTCACGGCCGTCCGCGTCGCGCTCCTCGAGACCGTCCGGAGCGGTGACCACCTCGGCGTCGAGGCGGTCGCCTCCGGGGTGCGCGATCGCGTGGGCCACGTCTCGCTGCAGGCCGTGTATGACGCCCTCCACGCGCTCACCGAGGCGCGGCTCCTGCGCCGCATCGAGCCGGCTGGCAGCCCGGCCCGGTTCGAGGGACGCGTCGGGGACAACCACCACCACATCGTGTGCCGGTCATGCGGTGTCGTCGCCGACGTCGACTGCGCGGTCGGCGAGGCACCCTGCCTGACCGCGTCCGACAACCACGGCTTCTCGATCGACGAGGCCGATGTCATCTACTGGGGCCTGTGCCCCGATTGCTCTACCGCCCGCAATTCCTGGGTCCCGTGATCCGCCCTAGCCCGGAAGGATTCCCATGCCTGAGAACCATGATCCAGTACCCGTCGAAGGCCCGACCCCGGAGGCAGCCAGCGAGGAAGCCGGCGGATGCCCGGTCGTGCACGGCCTCACGGACCCCACCAGCGGTGACCCCAACCGTGACTGGTGGCCGAACCGGCTCAACCTGAAGATCCTCGCCAAGAACCCTCCCGTGGCCAACCCGCTCGGCGAGGCGTTCGACTACGCCGAGGCGTTCAAGACCCTCGACCTCGCCGCCGTGAAGCGCGACATCGCGGCGGTGCTGACGGACTCCAAGGACTGGTGGCCAGCTGACTTCGGCCATTACGGCCCGCTCATGATCCGGATGGCGTGGCACGGGGCGGGTACCTACCGCATCAGCGACGGCCGCGGCGGCGCAGGCAGCGGCCAGCAGCGATTCGCGCCGCTCAACAGCTGGCCGGACAACGTCAGCCTCGACAAGGCCCGCCGGCTGCTGTGGCCGGTCAAGAAGAAGTACGGCCAGAAGATCTCGTGGGCCGACCTGATGATCCTCACCGGCAACGTCGCCCTGGAGTCGATGGGCTTCAAGACGTTCGGCTTCGGCGGCGGCCGCGCGGACGTCTGGGAGCCGGACGACGATGTCTACTGGGGTTCCGAGACCACCTGGCTCGGCGACGAGCGTTACACCGGTGACCGCCAGCTCGAGGATCCGCTGGCCGCGGTCCAGATGGGCCTCATCTACGTCAACCCGCAGGGCCCGAACGGCACTCCGGACCCGATCGCCGCGGCCCGCGACATCCGCGAGACGTTCCGCCGGATGGCGATGAACGACGAGGAGACGGTCGCCCTGATCGCGGGCGGTCACACCTTCGGCAAGACGCACGGCGCGGGCCCGGAGTCCAACGTCGGTCCCGACCCCGAGGCGGCCCCGATCGAGCAGCAGGGCCTGGGGTGGAAGAGCACCTTCGGCACCGGCACGGGCCGCGACGCGATCACCAGCGGCCTCGAGGTTACGTGGACTCCCACTCCGATAACGTGGGACAACAGCTTCCTCGAGACCCTGTACGGCTACGAGTGGGAGCTGAGTCAGAGCCCGGCCGGCGCGCACCAGTGGCAGCCGAAGGACGGCGCGGCCGCGGATGCCGTCCCCGATCCGCAGGACCCGTCGAAGCGCCGCCCCCCGACGATGCTGACGACCGACCTCTCGCTCCGCATGGACCCGGTCTACGACCAGATCTCGCGGCGCTTCATGGAGAACCCCGACGCGCTCGCGGACGCCTTCGCCCGGGCCTGGTTCAAGCTGACCCACCGTGACATGGGCCCGATCGTGCGTTACCTCGGGCCCGAGGTCCCGTCCGAGCACCTGATCTGGCAGGACCCCGTTCCGGCGGTGGACCACGAGCTCATCGACGCCGAGGACGTCGCGGCCCTCAAGGGCCAGGTCCTCGCCTCGGGCCTATCGGTCCCGCAGCTGGTCTACGCCGCGTGGGCGGCGGCGTCGTCGTTCCGCGGCAGCGACAAGCGCGGCGGCGCCAACGGCGCGCGCATCCGCCTCGAGCCGCAGGCCGGGTGGGAGGTCAACCACCCCGACGAGCTGGCGACGGTGCTGCGCACGCTGGAGGGGATCCGGCGGACCTTCAACGCTGCTCAGACCGGCGGCAAGCAGGTCTCGCTGGGCGACCTGATCGTGCTCGCCGGCGGCGCGGCCGTCGAGCAGGCCGCCAGGGACGCCGGCTTCGACATCGAAGTCCCCTTCAGCCCGGGCCGCACCGACGCGTCGCAGGAGCAGACCGACGTGGAGTCGTTCGCCGTGCTCGAGCCGAAGGCGGACGGGTTCCGCAACTACGTGGGGAAGGACGGGCGGCTGCGGCCTGAGTACCTGCTGGTCGACAAGGCGAACCTGCTGAGCTTGAGCGCCCCCGAGATGACGGTCCTCGTCGGCGGCCTCCGCGTCCTGGGCGCGAACTACCAGCACTCGCCGCTCGGCGTGTTCACCACGACCCCCGGGTCGCTGACCAACGACTTCTTCGTCAACCTGCTCGACATGGGCACGACGTGGACGCCGAAGTCCGAGGACGCGACCACCTTCGAGGGCCGCGACGCCGCCACGGGCGAGGTCAAGTGGACCGCCAGCCGGGTCGACCTCGTCTTCGGGTCGAACTCCGAGCTGCGGGCGCTGGCGGAGGTCTACGCGAGCGATGACGCGAGGGAGAAGTTTGTGAACGACTTCGCCGCGGCGTGGGGCAAGGTGATGAACCTGGACCGGTTCGACCTCGCCTGATCAAATGCCCCAGGGGGGCCCAGGCCGGCCCGCGCCGGCCGGCCCGGGCGCCCTCAGGCGCACGCGTCGTCCGGTAGCCGGGACGTCGGCGCGCCCGCGCGGTCAGCGCCAATCCGGAACCGCGGCCCGCGCCCCCGGATTATTTAAAAAGGCCGGGTGATAATGTTGCCCGTGCAGCTTTTTTTAATCAGCCCTGAAATGCAATACTCGGAACATGAATAAGCCCCCGGACTTCGACATCCGCCCGGCCCGCGAAGAGGATTACCCCACCTTGCTGGCGCTGAGCCCGCGGCTGACCACAGGCGCCGCGCCCTGGCGGGACCCGGCGAAGTTCGCCGCCGCGACCCGGGGATGGATCGAATCATCCCTGGCCTCAGCGCACGAAGACGGGCACGCTGTGATGGTGGCCCTGCTCGGCGGGCGCGTCGCGGGCATGGTGAGCCTGGCCGAGCACCGGCACTTCACCGGAGACCTGGACGCCTACATCGGCGAGCTCGTCACCGACGGCGCGGTCGAGGGAAGTGGTGCCGGACGAGTACTGATGGCCGCCGCAGAAAAGTGGGCGGCCGGGCGGGGACTTTCCCGGATCACGCTCGAAACCGGGGTACGTAACCACCGGGCGCGGCAATTCTACGAAAGAGCCGGTTACGAGGAGGAAGAAATCCGCCTTTCGAAGGCGGTAAGGCCCGATCGCGGTCGTTAGCGCGACCGCGTCTACCGAGCCTGCCACGGAGGAGCTGGCTGCGATGCGGTTGCGGTTGTGTCCATTCCCCGCCGGCTCAGCCGGCGTCGTCTCCGGCTGGGCCACGACCGACGAGGAAGTGCTCCTGTGGTGCGGCCGCGCGGCCGCACCGGTGCCGGCCGGGCAGATCAGCGCCTGGGCCCGTGAGAAGGGGGTGCGGGCGTTCGGGCTGTACCGGGGTGAGCGGCTCGCGGCCTACGGCGAGTTGTGGGTCGATGACGACGAGGCGGAGGTGGAACTCGCCCGGCTCATCGTCGACCCCGCCGAGCGGAGGCAGGGCCTGGGCCGGAGCCTGGTGACCGGGCTGGCCGAGCTGGCCCGGTCCAGGTACCCGCGGGTCTTCCTCCGGGTTCATCCGGACAACGTCGCCGCGCGGCGCTGCTACGCCACGGCGGGCTTCGAACCCGTCGAGCCGGATCAGGCGGCGGCGTGGAACGTCGGCCAGCCGGTCGACTACCTGTGGCTCAGTCTGCCCGCGCCATCGGCGGGCGCGAACGCTGATCCGCGGCTGGGCCGATGAGATCCAGGACTGGCTCGGCGCGGAAGTCAGCGCCGGTAGTACTCGTCGTCGGTGAGGTGCTCACCCAGGAGGCCCCGGGCCGCTGCTCGCCAGCCGGGCGACGTTCCTGGCGGGCCGGGGCCTTAGCCTGCTGCTCGCGGCGAGCGGCGCGCTCGCGGCCGCGGCGGCCAGCCTCTGCCGTGGCCACGCCTAGGAGAAGGAACGCGATGAGTGACTGGACGGCCGATGAACTCGACACGATCGGCGCGGCGGACGAATTGCGGATCGCGGCGCTACGGGCGGACGGGTCGCTGCGCCCGTACACCACGATCTGGGTCGTCCGGGTCGGCAGCGACCTGTACGTACGGTCCTACCGCGGCCGCGACGGCGCCTGGTTCCGGTCGGTGCTACGGCGCCCCGAGGGGCGCATCCGGGCTGGCGGGCTGACCCGCGACGTCACGTTCGCCGAGCTCGCGGACGCCGACCAGGCCGCGATCGACCAGGCCTACCGGAGCAAATACGCGCGCCACGGCGCCGAGTACGTTGACCCGATGGTGAACGCCGCGGCGCGCGCGGCCACGCTGCGGCTCGCCGCTCGCTGACCATCTTGGGCCGGGCGCAAGCCCTGTCCTTCAGGGCGGGGTTAGCCCGGCCGGTTCTGCTGTTCGATGTACTGCCTGAGGATCGATAGCGGTGCGCCGCCGCAGGAGGCGGCGAAGTAGGACGGCGACCAGAAGTGCCCGTGCATCGAGTACCTGTTCACCCGGCCGGTGAACTCCGCACGCAGCCGCCTGGCGGAGACTCCTTTGAGCGAGTTCACCAGGGCCGAGATGGCGATCTTGGGCGGGTAGGTCACCAGCAGGCGCACGTGGTTGTCCTGGCCGTTGAACTCGGCCAGCTCGGCGCCGAAATCGCGGCAGACACCCCGCATCGCCTCTTCGCAGCAGCTCCGCATTGCGTCGTCGAGCACGCCCCGCCGGTACTTCGTCACGAAGACCAAGTGGACGTGCAGCGCGGAAACGACGTGTCTGCCTCGACGGTAGCTTGCTTGATCGGCCACAGGCCAAGAGTAAGGTTGATCGTGCTATGGCCGTGCAGAGCCGAGTCTACCCAGCCCCGGCCCAGCTTCCCGGGCTGCAGGAGCACTGTGGCCAGGCCCGGTATGTGTGGAACCTGGCCGTCGAGCAGCAGTCGTGGTACTGGCCCGGCCGGGGCAGTGCGCCATCTTCCGCGGAGCGATATCGTCAGCTGGCCGAGGCCCGGCGCGCGGAGCCTTGGCTAGGCGCCGGATCGTCATCGGTCCAGCAGCAGGCCCTGCGCGACTTCGACCGGGCCATGGCCGCGTTCTTCGACGCGGCCAACCCTGCCCGCAAGCCGGACTACCGCAGCAGGCGGGGCATCCAGGGGTTCGCGATCCGTGACACCACGGCGCGCAGGCTGAACCGCAGGTGGGGCGAGGTCTTCGTCCCCAAGGTCGGCTGGCTGCGGTTCCGGTGGACCCGGCAGCTGCCCGGCAAGCTCGGAGTCTCGCGGGTCACCTGCGACCGGGCAGGGCGCTGGCACGTCTCATTTCCCGCTCCCCAGCCCGCGGTCGAGCGCGAGCCCACGGGCCGCCCTGTCGGTATCGACCGCGGAGTGCGGACGGCCCTGGTCACATCCAGCGGCCAGCATTACCGGGCGCCCAGAATCAGCGACCGGCGTGCAGCCCGCTACGTGGCCCTCCAGCGCAAGCTCGCCCGGCAGCGCAAGCGATCGAAAAGCCGCGAGCGCACCCGGCACCAGATGGCCCTGATCTCGGCCAGGGTTACCGACCGCCGTAAGGACTGGGCCGAGAAGATCAGCACCAGGCTGGTCCAGGGCAACGACATCATCGTCCTGGAGAAGCTGAACACCTCCGGGATGGTCCTCCGCCCGGCGCCGAAGCCAGATCCAGACAAGCCCGGCGCTTTCCTTCCTAACCGGGCTCGCGCTAAGGCCGGGCTCAGCCGTGGGATCCTCGCCTCCTGCTGGGGCCAGCTCGGACAGCGCCTGCAAGACAAGGCCGGAGCCTCCGGCGTCCCGGTCGTGTTCGTCGACCCCAGATTCACCTCACAGCAGTGCCACGCCTGCGGCCACGCCCAGCCGGAGAACCGCGAGAGCCAAGCGGTCTTCTCCTGCGTCGCGTGTGGCCATCTCGACCATGCAGACCGCAATGCTGCGCTCAACATCCTCGCCCGGGGGCTCCAGCTGCTCGCTACCGGCGAGCTGGTCCCTGCGCACGCCCCGGGGCACGGGGCAGCATGCTCGCGTCAGTCTGCTCTCCCGGCAGCAGCGGGTACCACCCTGGAGGCGGCATGAGCCGCCCGGGGAATCCCGGTCCTTTAGGGCCGGGAGGACGTCAAGTAGAACACATCCGGCTCGGCCTCGACGATGCCCATCGTGAACTGGTCGAACGTGTGCGCCGGCCCGGGCTCGGCCGGGACGGCCCCGGCCGCCGGCGGGACATACCAGAGGCGTTTTTGCAGGATCTCGGTGACCAGGATTGAGCCGTCGGCTCGTACCGCGAGGTTCTCCAGGAAGGAGTTCTGCGGGAAGACGGCCACGGTGGTAAGCCTGGCTCGCGACGTCTGCTGCGTGGGCATGGCTTCTCCTGCTGGCCGGATCGCGGCGGCGGTACCGCCGGCGGCGCGTGTGCTCATGGTATCCCCATTTGGAAGGAATCTTCGTTTTATGATGTAAGGAGACCATCGCCGATTCCGACAGTGTAAAGAGTGAATCTTCCTTCTCTTTGTGGTAACCTGATCTCATGCCACGGATCACCGAGGAGCGCCGGGAGGCCCGGCGCGAGCAG